>Ga0068714_10000993_pt1 | contig 45329 bp, 38 predicted proteins | sample MTBNYHSulfiMetaG_FD_62988 | JGI IMG/M metagenome (GOLD analysis project Ga0068714, IMG submission 62988) | Enrichment culture microbial communities from rom New York Harbor, USA that are MTBE-degrading - MTBE-NYH (New York Harbor Sulfidogenic)... | ecosystem: Environmental > Aquatic > Marine >... | reverse complement strand
GGGTTTCGAGGGCGGACAGATGCCCCTCCAAAGGCGTCTCCCGAAAAGGGGCTTCACCAATTTTGCCCGGACGGAATATTCCATCGTCAACCTGCGTGACTTTGCGAGGGTCCCCGATGTTGAAACACTGGATCCCGAGCTCATGGCCGAGCTTAGGCTTGTCAGGAAAGGGATGCCTGTAAAAGTCCTGGGGGACGGGGAGATCGAAAGGGCGGTCACCGTCAAGGCCCATAAAATCAGCTTTGCCGCTGCGGCCAAGATCGAAAAGGCCGGGGGCAAGGTCGAGATCATCTAAAAGAGGGCTCTCCTTGATTTCCAGCCTAATCAATATTTTCAAGATTCCCGAGCTGAAAAGGCGGGTTCTTTTTACACTGGCCCTCCTGGCTATCTACCGCGTTGGATGCCACATCCCCACGCCCGGGATCGATGGGCAGGCTCTGGCAGAATTTTTCGCGCAGGCCAAGGGCACCCTCCTCGGCTTCTTCGATCTCTTCTCGGGTGGAGCCCTCCTGAGGATGACCATTTTTGCACTCGGGATCATGCCTTACATTTCGGCCAGCATCATCATCCAGCTGTTGACAGTGGTGATCCCCCACCTTGAAAAGCTTGCCAAGGAAGGGGAGACAGGCCGCCGCGTGATTACGCGCTATACCAGGTACGGGACGGTGGGGTTGGCGGCCTTCCAGAGCCTGGCCATTTCCGTTGGTCTGGAGCAGATGTCCAGTCCCGGCGGGGCTCTTATTGTCCCCTTCCCGGGCTGGGGGTTCCGGTTCATGACCGTGATAAGCCTCACCGCCGGAACCGCCTTCATCATGTGGCTTGGCGAACAGATCACCGAGAGGGGAATAGGAAACGGCATATCCCTGATCATTTTTGCCGGGATTGTCGCCCGCATGCCCACCGCCATCGGCCAGACCTTCTCCCTTGTGCGCACGGGCCAGATTTCTGCTTTTCTTATGATTTTTGTCCTCGTGATCATGACAGCGGCTGTGGCGTTCATTATTTTTATGGAGAGGGGACAGAGAAAGATCCCAGTCCAGTACGCGAAAAGGGTCGTCGGCAGGAAGATGTACGGAGGACAAAGCACGCACCTGCCACTCCGGGTAAATACGGCCGGGGTTATTCCCCCCATTTTTGCCTCCTCGATCCTCCTTTTCCCGGCCACGGTCGCGGGATTCATCCGAATCCCTTTCATGGAGACGGTTGCCCAGACCTTCGCCCCGGGAAGGGTTCTTTACACGGTCCTTTACGTGGCCCTCATCATCTTTTTCTGTTATTTCTACACGGCGATCCAGTTTAACCCGGTTGATGTGGCCGATAATCTGAAAAAGTATGGGGGATACATCCCCGGGATCCGGCCGGGGACCAGGACGGCCCAGTACATCGACCGTGTGCTGTCACGGATTACCTTCGGGGGGGCTATTTACCTGTCTCTCGTCTGCGTGATGCCTGAAATCCTCTATCGGATCTTCAATGTTCCCTTTTATTTCGGAGGTACGGGTCTTCTCATCGTCATCGGAGTGGCTCTCGACACGGTCACACAGATTGAGACCCATCTTGTCACACGGCACTACGAAGGGTTCATGAAAAAGGGCAGATTCAAGGGGAGACGCTGATGGATCTGATCCTTCTTGGGCCCCCCGGTGCGGGGAAGGGCACCCAGGCGAAAATGATGGCTGACCGCTGGGAGATCCCCCAGGTCTCCACCGGGGACATCCTCAGGGAGGCTGTCAAAGAGGGCCGGCCCCTTGGCCTTGAGGCCAAAAGTTTCATGGACAGGGGAGAACTGGTCCCCGACAGGGTAGTCATCGGCATCATCGGAGAGAGGCTCGAGGAAAAGGACGCCGCAGGAGGGTTCATCCTGGATGGATTTCCGAGGACCTTCCCCCAGGCTGAAGCCCTTCAGGAAATTCTAGGTGAAATGGGCCGCAAGATCAACTGTGTCCTGAGCATTGAGGTTGAGGAGGAAAAGCTGGTCGTTCGTCTCACCGGCAGGAGGATCTGCAGGAATTGCGGTCAGAGCTATCATCTGGTTTTTAACCCTCCGGCCCGTGACGGGATCTGCGGCCGCTGTGGGGGAGATCTGTATCAGAGAGATGACGACAAGGAAGAAACGATCCGCCAGAGGCTTACCGTTTACAGGGAGCAGACCCAGCCCCTTGTGGCCTTTTATGAGAGCAAAAATCTTCTTAAGAAGATTGACGGGGGCGATTCCAAGGAAAAAATTTTTTCCAGGATCGTCGAGGTGGTGGAAAGCGACTGTCGGGGATGATCACCAGAAAAACAGCTGGCGAAATTGAGATCATGGCCGAAGGTGGACGGATCGTCGGCAGGATCCTGAAGATGATGGAGGATGTCGTCAGTCCCGGAATCACAACCTCCTCTATTGAAAAGGAAGCCGAGAAACTTTCGGACCATTTCGGGATCATCCCCGCTTTTAAGGGCTACAGCGGATACCCTTCAGCCATTTGTGTCTCGGTTAACGAGGAAGTGGTCCACGGCATCCCTTCCCCGAAGAGGCGCCTGAGGGAGGGGGACATTGTGGGTCTTGATTTTGGAGCTATCCACAAGGGATTTTTCTCCGACTCGGCGGTGACCCTTCCCGTGGGAAGGATAAGCAGCCGGGCGAGGAAGCTCCTGGACGTGACCAGGGCCGCACTGGGATGGGGAATCCAGTCAGCCGTAATCGGAAACTGTCTGGGGGATCTGGGTCATGCGGTCCAGAGTTATGTCGAGGGGTTCGGTTATTCGGTGGTGCAGGTTTTCGTTGGTCACGGGATCGGGCGCAGCCTTCACGAGGATCCCCAGGTCCCCAATTTCGGGGAGCCGGGACGGGGCATCGTATTTGAAGAGGGCATGACCGTTGCCATTGAGCCGATGGTCAATGAGGGCGGAAGTTCAGTCCGGGTTCTGGACGACGGATGGACCGCGGTGACGACGGACGGAGGTCTCTCCGCCCATTTTGAGCACTCTATCGCGGTCACGAAGGATGGTCCACGGATTCTGACCCTCGATTGCGGGGACCCGAAGGAGAGATTGAGCTGATGGCCAAGGAAGAAGCTATTGAAGTGGAAGGAACTGTAGTTGAACCGCTTCCAAACGCCATGTTTCGGGTGGAACTGGAAAACGGTCATCAGGTTCTTGCGCATATTTCCGGGAAGATGAGGATGCATTACATCCGCATCCTTCCGGGAGATAAAGTGACGGTGGAACTGTCCCCCTATGATCTCTCACGTGGCAGGATCACCTACAGGGCAAAGTAGGGAAATTTTCCGAAAAAGAGGATGTCATGAAAGTCAGACCGTCGATCAAGAAAATGTGCGACAAATGCAAGATCATCCGCCGCAAGGGCATTGTGCGGGTGCTCTGTGAGAACCCCAAGCATAAACAGCGGCAGGGCTGATACCAGGAGGTGTTCAGGTGGCGCGTATTGCCGGAATTGATTTGCCGAGAAACAAAAGGGTGGAGGTCGCCCTCACCTATATCTACGGGATTGGTCCATCGAAGGCGGCCCAGATCGTTGAGTCCGCCGAAGTTGATCCCGATACGAGGGTTGTGGACCTTGACGAGGGCCAGGTTATTCGGCTGAGGGAGATTATCGACAAACACCACATGGTGGAAGGGGATCTCCGCAGGGATATCTCCTTCAACATCAAGAGGAAAATGGATCTCGGCAGCTACGAAGGCCTGCGGCATCGGAGAGGGCTCCCGGTGAGGGGGCAAAGGACCCGCACCAACGCCAGGTCCAGGAAAGGACACCGTCCGTCCATCGGCGGCCGGAAAAAGAAGTAGTCCCAGTCAGGGGAGGAGAGGATGGCAAAACCGAAGCGAAGTACCGGCAAGAAGATCAAGAAAAACATCCCTGCCGGGGTGGCTCACATTCAGGCCACCTTTAACAATACGATCATCACCATCACGGATCCAATGGGGAATACCCTTTCCTGGTGCAGCGCGGGGAGCAAAGGATTCAAGGGATCAAGGAAAAGCACCCCCTTCGCGGCTCAGTTGGCCGCTGAGGACGCGGCAAAAAGGGCTATGGAGCACGGCGTTCGAAAAGTGGATGTTCTGGTAAAAGGACCCGGTTCAGGCAGGGAAGCTGCCCTCAGGTCTCTGCAGGCTGCGGGACTTGAGGTCACCCTCATCCGGGATGTCACCCCCATTCCGCACAATGGCTGCCGTCCGCCCAAGAGAAGAAGGGTCTGAAAGGATCAAGGAGGTATAAATTGTCAAGATACAGGGAATCCGTATGCCGGCTCTGTCGGAGGGAAGGGGCCAAGCTTTTTCTCAAGGGTGACAGGTGCTATTCCGACAAGTGTGCTGTTGAGAGAAGGCCTTACCCGCCTGGACAGCACGGAAGCCGAAGGATCAAACATTCTGATTACGGAGTCCAGCTTCGTGAAAAGCAGAAGGCCCGAAGGATCTACGGCATTATGGAAGGGCAGTTCCGAAGCTATTTCAAGGTGGCCGACAGGCAGAAGGGCGTTACAGGCGAGAACCTGATCATCCTCCTGGAGCGAAGGCTCGACAACACCGTTTTCAGGCTGGGTTTTGCCGGCTCCAGGTCCGACGCCCGACAGCTGGTCCGCCACGGACATGTCCTGGTGAACGGGCGGAAGGTCAACATTCCTTCGTACCTCCTTCGGCCTGGTGATGTGGTGGAAATTCGGGAAAAAAGCCGGAATTCCTCCCGAATCCAGGAAGCCCTCGTTTCCGCTGAAAGGAAAAGCATCCCGGCCTGGCTGGAGCTTCAGGCTGCGAATTTCAAGGGCGTATTCAAGAATTTCCCGCGTCGGGACGAAGTCGCCCTCCCGGTGAACGAGCAGCTCATTGTCGAGCTCTATTCCAAGTAAGCCGTCCATCGTAAGGGGAAATATGGCCATGATGGAGAAGAACTGGAAAAGCCTTACCCGTCCGAGGAAGCTGGAATTTTCCGGGGAGGAATGTTCGGATACATTTTGCCGCTTCGTGGCCGAACCCTTCGAGCGAGGGTTTGGCACGACATTCGGAAATGCCCTGAGAAGAATTCTCCTCTCTTCCCTCCAGGGTGCGGCTGTGACGGCCTTCCGGATTGAAGGTGTCCTCCATGAATTTTCCGCGGTGCCGGGCGTTTTTGAGGATGTGACCCAGATCGTCCTCAACCTCAAGGAGCTGCGGTTCCGCGTTCACAGCGCCAAGCCAAAGGTGATTTCCGTGGATGTGGAGCGGGAAGGCCCCGTGACCGCCGCGGACATCATCACCGACCAGGATGTGGAGATCCTTAATCCCCAGCACCATATTGCGACCCTTGAGAAGGGGGCCCATCTTAAAATGGAGATGGTCGTCAATCTGAGCAAGGGGTTTGTCACGGCGGAACGAAACAGGGACGAGGGGCTTTCGGTGGATTTTATCCCTATCGATTCCATCCACTCCCCCGTCGTCAAGGTCAATTACCGGGTGGAAAACGCCCGTGTAGGCCGGGTGACGGATTTCGATCGCCTCATCCTGGAAATCACCACAGACGGCAGTGTGAAACCGGAAGATGCCCTCGCTGTCGCGGCGAAGATCATCAAGGAACACATGAACCTCTTTATTAATTTCGAGGAGGTTGAGGTCCCGGATGAGGAGGAGGATCAGGGAACGGAGCAGGAGAAGAAAAAACTGTGGGAAAAGCTCAACCGGCAGGTCAATGAACTCGAGCTTTCCGTCCGTTCCATCAATTGCCTTCAGAACGCGAATATCCGGACCATCGGGGAGCTTGTGCAGAAAACCGAGCCGGAAATGCTCCGGACCAAGAATTTCGGCAGGAAATCCCTGAATGAACTCAAGGAACTCCTTGAGGCGATGGGTCTCACTTTCGGGATGGATATCAAAGGGTGGACTCCGGAGGAGGCTGAAGCTGCGCCGGAGGAAGCCCAGGAATTACCCTGAGTTAAGCTGCCCGTTCGTGGCGGGCAAAGACACCATACGAAAGGCGGAGTGGGATGCGTCACGGAAAAGCAGGGAAAAAATTCGGGAGAACCTCAGCACACAGGAAGGCCATGTTTCGCAACATGGTGACCTCCCTGCTGGGCCATGAGAGGATCATTACAACCGATGTCAAGGCCAAGGAGATTGCCCGACTTGCAGAGAAGATGATAACTCTCGGGAAACGGGGCGACCTCCATGCAAGGAGACAGGCAGTGGCTTTTATCCGCACCGATGAAGTGGTCAGGAGGCTTTTTTCTGTCTACGCCGATCGGTACAAGAACCGTCACGGAGGGTACACGAGGGTGTTGAAGCTTGAGCCGAGGCCCGGCGACAACGCTTCTATGGCCCTCGTGGAACTGATGGACCGGCCGGTAACAGAAACCAAAGCCCAGGGTTCAAAGGGAGCAAAGGGAGGGGCAAAGGTTAAAAAGGAGACCAAGGCTACGGCCTCCGGATCCTCTGCCAAGGGTGCCGGCAAAGAGTCCAAAAAAGAAAAAGCCGCCAGCGCCGGGAAAAAAGCCTCAGCGGTAAAAGAGCCCAAAACAGGAAAGCAGGGCGAATCCAAAGCAAGGCCGAAAAAATCGGAAGCGAAAAGCGCTTCTTCCACCAAGAAAGAGAATCCCTCCCAGGAAAAAAAGGAAAAATGAAAGGCTGATTTCTGATCGGACTTTTTGCGACCCTGTCAATACTTAAAAAGCAAGGACCGTGCGTCCTTGCTTTTTTTTCGGTATCCTTGAAATGGATTTAAAGCGGGCGCTGAAATTCCCCTGATCAAGAGGAAATCCAGTCCGCCCGCATCCATCCATTATCAGGGGCCAGAGAGCCAGGGATTGTCCCATGCCCTTTCTCGAAATTCGAAGTCTTTCCTTCACATATAATCGCGGCATCCGGGCCGTCGATGATCTGAGCCTTGAGGCGGGGCAGGGGGAGTTAATCGCGCTGGCAGGGCCCAATGCCGCCGGGAAGAGCACCCTGGCCCTCCTGATGAAGGGGATGCTCACGCCGGACAGCGGATCCATTACCGTTGCCGGGCGCAAAGTCGAGGGGGGATATCCGAATCTGCGTGTGGGGATCCTTTTTTCCAATCCTGAAAATCAGATCGTCACTTCGGTCGTGGAGGAGGATATCGCTTTCAGCCTTGAGGTGGCGGCCTGTCCCTCCGGAACCATCCAGCGAAAAGTCCATGCCGTCATGGAGGAACTGGGGATCGAACATCTGGGAAAAAGGATGCCCCATCTCCTCTCCGGAGGAGAGCAGCAGATGGTCGCCCTTGCCGGAGTCCTTGTGCAGGAGCCGGAGGTCCTCATCCTGGATGAGCCGACCACCTTTCTGGACCCGGACGGAAAAGCCGCCGTCGTGTCCGTGCTTCGAGGTCTCGCGTCCCGGGGGAAAACGGTAATCCTGATCACACACGACATGAACGAAGCCTGTCAATCCGATCGGATCTTGCTTATGGAAAAGGGCCGAATCGTCCGGGATGGAACGCCCCGGTATTTTTTCGGCCCCTCTTCTGATGGCGTTGCAATGGCAAGGGTCCCCTTTCTCTTCGGGCTCTCCCGGGTCATGGAAAACCGAGGGGTGGATATTTCCGATCCCATGGATCTGGATGAGGTCTTCGCGGTTTTGCGGACCGTTCTGAAAAAGAGCCCCATCCCCGCCGGCTTGAGCCCGGCGCCGTCCGGGATACGGCAAAGACCAAAAGAGGCGCTTGGTTTTTCGGATATTTGGTTTGGATACGGGCTTCCCGGAAAAGGAACGGATCTCTTCCGTGGTTTGAACCTCGCGGTTCCCGAAGGGTCCTTCAGCCTGATCTGCGGAAGCAATGGATCCGGCAAAAGCACCCTTTTACAGATGGGAAATGGCCTCATCGAACCGGACCGCGGGATGGTGGTTTTTCAGGGAGAACCTTTGGCGGTTCTCAGGAAAAAGGGGATATCGATACCGGCCACAATCTCCCTGCTTTTTCAGAACCCCGAGAGGCAGCTTTTTTCTGACACCGTTTTCGATGACATTGCCTTTGGACCCAGGAATCTTGGCCTCGGGAATCCGGAGGTCCAAAAGAGGGTTCTTGAGGCCTGCGAATGGTCCGGATTTCCCCCCGATATCCTTGACCGCCCAATATTCGCCCTTTCGGGCGGCCAGTTGAGAAAGGCCGCCATCGCAGGAGTCCTGGCAATGGACCCCAGGGTCCTTATCCTTGACGAACCCACGGATGGTCTGGATCCCTCCTCGGTTGTTGAATTTTATCGCAGGGCAGCGGATTTCAGGGAGGCAAAGGGGATCACTTTATTTGTCGCGGCTCACCGGATTCCCGATCAGATCCAGGCCTTCGACCATTTCAGCCACCTGGAAAAGGGATCAATTCGATCCTCCGGACCCGTGGGCCGGGTCCTCACAGGCCCGGAGAGGACCCTTCCCGATCGTTTTTTGCCCGACCACCTCCGTCTTCAGGAGAAATTGCACCGGGAGGGGTTCCTTCATGGAGAGATTGAGCTGGATTCAGCAAGGGCTCGGGAGAACCTGCTCCGTTTGATTGAGGAAGCAGGAAATCCCTGACGTTTTCCTGGAAGAGTCCCATCGATATTTTTTACCGGGAACCGTGGGCCTTGCCTGCCGCCTTTCTTGAACAAATCCGGCAACCGTGGTAATTCTTTCTGCATGTTTTTACCGGATATTTTCGCTGTCAGATGATTCCCCGGATGGTAAAAGGGGCCGGAAAGGAGAGGTTGATGATAACGAAGAAAATCCATCTGGACGAAAAGGACATGCCCAAAAAATGGTATAACATCATTCCAGACATGCCCGTTGCTCCCGCTCCTCCCTTAAACCCGGGAACGGGCAAGCCACTCGGCCCTGAGGATCTGGCCCCCATATTCCCCATGAGCCTCATCGAACAGGAGGTGTCGACCGAAAATTGGATCGACATCCCTGGAGAGATCCTGGATATATATCGCCTCTGGAGGCCCACCCCCCTCTTCAGGGCCTACCACCTGGAGGAATATCTCGGGACCCCGGCCAGGATCTACTACAAGTATGAAGGTGCCAGCCCTGCCGGAAGCCATAAAACCAATACGGCCATCGCCCAGGCCTATTACAACAAAAAGGAGGGAGTAAAAAGGCTGGCCACGGAAACCGGCGCGGGGCAGTGGGGAAGCGCTCTTTCCCTGGGATGCAAGATGCTCGGGCTGGAATGCACCGTGTACATGGTAAAGGTGAGCTACCATCAGAAGCCGTACAGGCGTTCGATGATCCGGACATGGGGAAGCGAGGTTATCGCCAGCCCCTCCAACCGGACGGCGGCGGGCCGCGGCATCCTGGAGATCAGTCCTGATTCTCCCGGTACCCTCGGGATTGCCATTAGTGAAGCCGTCGAGGACGCGGTCGGCCGCGACGACACCAAATACGCTCTCGGGAGCGTCCTGAATCACGTCATGCTCCACCAGACCATCATCGGCCAGGAAGTCAGGGAGCAGCTGAAATTGGTCGGCGACAAGCCCAACGTCATCATCGGCTGCTGCGGCGGCGGAAGCAATTTTGCCGGCATCGCCTTTCCTTTCATGCCCGACAAAGCCTCAGGAGAGGATGTGAGATTTATCGCCGTTGAACCAACATCATGCCCGACCCTTACCAAGGGTGTCTACGCCTATGATTATGGCGATACGGCCAAGATGACGCCCCTTCTCCCCATGTACACCCTCGGACACGATTTCGTCCCCCCGGGAATCCATGCCGGAGGTCTTCGGTATCATGGGATGTCGCCTCTCGTCAGCCTCCTCCAGAAGAAAGGGATCGTGGAGGGACGCGCCTATCCCCAGAACCCCGTTTTCGAAGCGGCCGTTACCTTTGCGAGGGTTGAGGGATTCATCCCCGCGCCCGAAACGGCCCATGCCGTCAAGGCGACTTTTGACGAGGCCCTGCGCTGCAAGGAAGAGGGCAGGGAAGAGGTTATCGTCTTTAACTTCAGCGGACACGGCCATTTTGACATGGCAGCCTACGATGCCTACCTGGACGGCGAACTGGTAGATTATTCCTATCCGGAGGAGATGATCGCCGAATCCCTCAAAAAGCTGCCCAAGGTCGATTTGGGCTGAGAGGACAACTGTGTCCTGGTTTCGGAAAAGATCGGCTCCCCCGGAAAAGTCCGATTCACGGAAGGTCGTTGTCCCGGAGGGTCTGTGGATAAAGTGCGACAATTGCGGTGAGATCGTTTACAGCAAGGAGATCGAGCGCAACCTCAAGACCTGCCCGAAATGTGATTACCACTTTCGGATCAGCGCCAGGGAAAGGATCCGCCTGCTGGAGGATCCGGGAACCTTCGAGGAATTCGATGCCCGGATCCTCAGCGAGGATCCCCTCAATTTTCGCGATTCGCAGAAGTACCGCGACCGGATCAAGAATGCGGTCAAGAAAACGGGCCTTAACGAGGCTGTCCTCTCCGGTATGTGTGCCCTTGACGGGCTCAAGGTGGTTCTGGTCGTTTTCGATTTCTTTTTCCTCGGGGGGAGCATGGCTTCTGTGGTTGGAGAAAAGGTCACCCGGGCCGTGGAACGCGCCATTCAGGAGGATTGCGGCATTGTAGTGATCAGTTCCTCAGGAGGGGCCAGGATGCAGGAAGGGGCCCTTTCCCTTATGCAGATGGCTAAAACCAGCGCTGCCCTTGCCCGGCTGCGGCGAGCCGGACTTCCTTTCATCTCGGTTCTCACGGATCCAACCACCGGTGGGGTGACCGCCAGTTTTGCCATGCTGGGGGACGTCAATATTGCCGAACCCAGAGCCCTCATTGGTTTCGCGGGCCCCAGGGTCATCGAGCAGACCATCAGGCAGGAGCTTCCGGAGGGGTTTCAGCGCTCGGAATTCCTTCTGGAACACGGGATGATCGATAAGGTCGTCAGCAGGAAGGAACTGAAAAAGACCATTGTCGCTCTCCTGAAGGCCTTTAAAAATCAATGATCGATCCTTCGGCCCTGGACTACCTGGACGGCCTGCAGGAATCCAGGATACGGCCGGGACTTGAGAGGATCGAGAAAGCGCTGGCCTGTCTCGGGTCGCCTCATCTGGGTTTTCCCCACATCATCGTCGGCGGGACCAACGGCAAGGGTTCCGTCGTTGCCTTTTTGGGCCGCGTTCTTGGCGCGGCCGGGTTTTCTGTAGGTTGTTTCACCTCCCCCCACCTGCACCGTTTCGAGGAAAGAATCGTCGTTGATCACGATCCGGTGGATTCCGGGACCTTGGAGAATCTCGTGGAGGAGGTGAGGGGGACAGGCATCGAGCTGAGTTATTTTGAATTCGCGACGGCCCTGGCCCTTCTCCACTTCAATCGAAAGGCGGTTGACATCGCTGTCCTGGAAGTGGGGTTGGGAGGCCGGTGGGATGCCACCAACGCCACGGATCCCATCGTTTCGGTTATCACCAGTGTTTCGCTTGACCACACAGAATGGCTGGGCGCCGACGTCAGCGGGATCGCGGTTGAAAAGGCCATGATCCTGCGCCCCGGACGTCCCCTGATTGTAAATGGGGTTGGCGCCGCGGCCCTCGAGGCCATTTTATCCACGGCCCGATCCTTTAATGCCATCCCGGTTCTGGGCGGACACGATTTTTCCGCGGGTTGGGAAGATCCTGGCCGTTCCATGTGGTTCCGGGGAAAAAGATGGAGCCTTTCGGGCCTTTCCCCAGGGCTCCCCGGCATGTTCCAGATGGAGAACGCCGCTACGGCTCTGGCGGCCCTCGAGTGCCTTGAGGAGCGGGGTTTTAACCTGGATCCGGCTGCCATAGCCGGCGGGATCAGCGAGGCTGTTTGGCCAGGCAGGTTCCAGGATCTGGGCGGAGCGCCCGATATCCTTGTGGACGCGGCCCATAACCGGGCCGCGATGGATGCGCTCATCCGGTCTCTTCAGGGGCGAAAGAGGATCGTATGGTTGTTTTCAGCCCTGGTCGACAAGGATATCGAGGGGATGGGCGCCGCAATGCTTGAGGCGGGAAAGGATTTTGTTTTGGTACCCTTGGACAATCCGAGGGCCTGCCCGCTTGGTGACCTGGAAAGGAGAATTCCCCGCGGGGCCAGGGCGGTGGCGGCCCTGACCCTTGCGGAAGGATTGAAGACGGCCCGGTCTTTGGCCGGACCTGATGGAACGGTAGTGGTCGCGGGCTCCATCTATCTCGCAGGGGAAGTGCTTCGGATTGTGGGGCCCCGGGAAGGCACTTCCGGGAGGGGCGGATGAAATTCCCCCTGCGGCTCATTGCCCCCCTGCTTCTTCTTTTTCTGACGGCGGCTCCCGTGCGGAGTGATGGGGTGTTGAACCGGGTCACGATCCATGCCCCTGCCATGCATACCACCGAGGAAGGGGTTCTCGTTGCCGAGGGTGGTGTGGAAATCCTGAGTGCCGAGATCAGTGTCCAGGCTGAGAGTCTAGGCTATGACCCCGACACCGGCCTTCTCTTCCTGGCCGGGCCCATAACCATGGAGGAGAAAGGAGGAGGGACCTTTACGGGCGATTCCCTCATCCTGGATCTTTCGGACCTCACCGGTGGAATCCGCCGGGGAGAAATTATTCTGAATCCCGGGGGGCTGCGGGTATGGGGAGAGGACATAAGGCGCCTTGGCAAGGAAGAGTACAGCATCAATCGAGGGGTGCTCACCTCCTGTCCGGGGGATTGTCCGGACTGGTCCTTTACGGCAAGGAGGATTCTGGTCCGCGAAGAGGGGTACCTGACAGCAAGCAACGCCGCCTTCCGTATCGCGGGGGTGCCCGTCTTTTACCTCCCTGTCTTTTTTTACCCTGTGAAGACCCAGAGGCAAACGGGTTTCCTTCTCCCTGAGATAAAAGTCTCCGAGGAATTGGGCCTTGAGACCTCGTGGCCCCTTTTCGTGACCCTTGGATCCCATGCGGATCTGACCCTGACCCCTAGGACCTTCAGCCGGGATGGACTGGGTCTTGGGGCGGAGGGAAGATACCGGCTCGATTACGCCGGGGGTGGAGACTGGAGCGGCTTTGCCGTTGGCCCGGAGGAGGACCACCGGTGGTTTATCCGGGGCGACCACGCCATGTCTCTCGGACGACGGGTATGGCTTAGGGGACGATGGTATGACGCCGGCGATCCGTCCGCGCCCGCACTGTTCGGGGAATCGTTTGGTGAGCGGCATCCCGGAACTGCCCTGAGACACGCTTCGATTGAGGGGGAATGGGGTCCCCTGGGTCTGGTCGCGGGCTCGGAAAGCCTTCTCCTGGACGGAGCCCTTGCCAGGTCTGAAATTCCCGGGGAGCGTCTTGACCGGGACCGGCTGGAGGTCCATCTGGGGCCGCTGGGGTCGGGAGCCCTGTGGGGGGGCTTGTCCGGTGAAGGTGTCAGGTTCCAGGGCGGGACGCAAAGGCAATTGGTCACCCCGTCCGTTCACTTGGCCCTACCCGGTTTCGAGGGCTTGGCAGGCTCCCTCCTGGCAAAGGGGTTTTTCGCGGCCGGAGGGGAAGGGACCGAGGAGGAAGAAGCATATTTCGTCACCCTGAGGGAGCGGGCCTCTGCGGCGTCCGGTGGTACCTGGGGAAGGCACCGGATTGATCTTGATCTGACTTTTTCCGCCGTTGAGGGGGCGGCTTTTGGTTCCTCGACGCCTCGGGATGGAAAGGATCGGATTCAGGACCGGAAAACGGCCTCGGCGGCCATTCGAAGCCGTCTTTTGACTGGCGGAGTTGTCTGGGATCTCGAGGTCGGAAGCTGGAGGGACACGGATCTGGACTTTGTGATGGGTTATGGGAAAACTCACCTTCGCCGGGGCGGGTTTTTCCTTGAGGGGACGGTCAATCGTGAGTCACAGTGGGTCGGTGTCCTGCCTTCCCTTGATCTTTTGTCCCCTTCACAAAAGGGTTGGAGCGTTGAAGGGGGCTATGAGGGAAGGGATGTCGAGTTTGCCCTGGGAAAGGAATCCCTTGAAGGTTCTCCCGATCTGGCCACGGGGAGTTTCCGTTTCCCCTTTTTCGGAACGGAGTTCTCCGGGGAGGCCCTTTATGACCTTGACGCAGGAAAGATGGCGGATGAAACTGTTTCCCTGATGGTCCCGGGACGCTGCTGGTCCTTTACCCTTTCCCGCTTGAATACCCAGGAAAGGACTGACTGGAGATTGGGTTTTGACCTGGGGCTTTAGGATTTTTCACGGGTTTTGGCCAAGGAAAGGCTTTTCTTGACATGGGGAACCCCCTATTCTACATTTTAGCGCCCTTCGGGTTGGCTTTTTTCCTGTTTGCGGTCTATCTTGTTGTCTCCCTTTTTCTGCGGGACCCCGCAAGACCATTTCGGATGTTCAAGGCACCTCCCCTGAAGGGCAGTCCAGGGTCCAGAGACAAGGATTCAGAGGGAGAACCGGGAAATGGGGAAAGGAAAAACCCCGATTGAACATTAATAGGGTCGCTAAAAGTCCGGACCGGACTTTTTGCTCCACGGAAAGGGAAAAGCGTCGTTTTCCCTTTCCTCACGAATCAAGGACCTCCAACAGCGATCCTTGATTGGGGCGCCCCACCCGGGGCGCGTTGATGGCTTTTTGGGAAACCATCAACATTGACACTTTAACCTGAAACGCGAATTTCAAAGTCTGATAATATATGAAGCAATCCCATATCCGGAATTTTTCCATTATTGCCCATATCGACCATGGAAAATCCACCCTTGCCGACCGCATCCTGGAAGTGACGGGCGGCGTGAGCAAAAGGGGCAGGACCGAGCAGGTCCTGGATTCCATGGACATCGAAAGGGAGCGTGGGATCACGATCAAAGCCCAGACCGCCCGGCTCTCGTTCCGGTCGCGGGATGGAAAAGAATACCTTCTGAATCTCATCGACACCCCCGGGCACGTGGATTTCTCCTATGAGGTCTCCCGATCCCTTTCTGCCTGTGAGGGCGCCATCCTGGTTGTGGATGCAGCGCAGGGGGTGGAAGCCCAGACCATCGCCAATGCCTATCTCGCTTTGGAGCAGGATCTGGTCATCATCCCCGTGATCAACAAGATCGATCTTCCCAATGCGGATCCCGTCAGGGTCATGGAGGAAATGGAGCAGATCCTCGGGTTCGATCCCGGCGAGGTCCTTCAGGTGAGCGCCAAGAAGGGGACGGGAATCCAGGAGCTTCTGGAAGCCGTGGTAAGCCGAGTCCCGTCGCCGCACGGAGACTCCCATGGCCCTTTGAAGGCCCTTATTGTCGATTCCTGGTATGACAACTACGTCGGGGTGGTAGGTCTGGTGCGGGTTTTCCAGGGGACGCTCAGGCCATGGACAAAGATCCGGCTTATGGTTCAGGGGCGGGAATACGAAGCGGGGGAGATCGGCGCCTTCCGCCCCGTCTCGGTTAAAATGGATGCCCTGTCCGCGGGGGAAGTCGGATATTTTGTGGCGGGGATCAAGGACCTGAGAAAGATCCAGGTCGGGGATACGGTCACGGAAGCGGCTCGCCAGGCCGACGCGCCCCTTCCCGGTTTTCGAAAGGTCCGGCCGATGGTCTTTGCGGGACTTTATCCGGCCGTGGCCGAAGATTTTTCCCGTCTGCGGGAAGCCCTTGAAAAGCTCTCCTTAAACGATGCCTCCCTGAAGTATGAGCCCGAGACCTCCCAGGCCCTGGGATTTGGTTTCCGGTGCGGTTTCCTGGGGATGCTTCATATGGATGTGGTCCAGGAGCGCCTGGAACGGCATTTTGACCTTGATCTCGTCACCACTTCCCCGACGGTTGTCTACCGTGTCCGGAAAAAGGACGGATCGTGGGTGGAGGTGGACAACCCCTCCAAAATGCCGACATCGGGGGAGATCGAACAGATCATGGAACCCTATGTCCGGGCGACGGTCATGCTGCCGGATGAGTATCTCGGGGGGATCCTGGCCCTGTTAAGGGACAGAAGGGGTCTGCAGGTTTCCATGAAATATCTGGAAGGGCGCAGGGTGGTACTCGAATACGATCTTCCTTTGGCCGAGGTCATCTTTGATTTTTACGACAAGCTCAAGTCCATCAGCCGCGGATATGCGTCCCTGGATTATGAACCGGCAGGCGAACAGCCTGGTGATCTTGTCCGTCTGGACATCAAGGTCAACGGGGAAACCGTGGATGCCCTTTCCGTCATCGTGCCTTCGGAAAAGGCCTTTTTAAGGGGGCGCGACCTTGCCCTGAAGATGAAGGAAATCATCCCGAGACAGATGTTTGAGGTTGTCATCCAGGCCGCCATCGGAAGCCGCATCATTGCCCGGGAGTCGGTGAAGGCGTTGAGAAAAAATGTCCTCGCCAAATGCTATGGGGGGGATATTACCAGGAAGCGGAAACTCCTTGAAAAACAGAAGGAAGGCAAAAAGAGGATGAAGAACGTCGGGAAGGTCCAGATCCCCCAGGACGCGTTCATGGCTGTGCTGAAGGTGGAGAAGTGATACCCGGGCCCTTTGCCGGCCCCGACGAAGGGGTCGGACCACGGATCGGGCGTCAAAAAAGGAGGAAGTTTTGATTCCAAAAAGGTTGGCCAAAAATGACATTGGCACGTTCCCCGGGCAAACGGGGGGGCGAACGGGGGGAAAACTCAGGGAATACATTGAAGCGATCGCGCTGGCTCTTCTGCTGGCACTTTTTATCCGGACCTTTGTGGTTCAGGCGTTCAAGATCCCCAGCCCGAGCATGGTGCCCACCCTTCTCGTCGGAGACCACATTCTGGTCAACAAGTTTCTCTACGGCACCAAGATCCCTTTTTCCGATAAAAGGATCCTTCCCGTCCGGGAACCGGAAAGGGGCGATGTGATCGTCTTCCGGTTTCCCGGGGACCGGAAGGTGGATTTCATCAAGAGGTGCATGGCCGTCGGCGGTGAGACCATCGAGATCCGGGAAAAACAGGTCTTCATCAACGGAGAGCCTATAGAGGATCCTCATGCCTATTTTACGGATGTCCGGGGCGGCTATGTGGTGCCCAGGGACAACTTCGGCCCGGTGACGGTTCCCGAAGGGAAACTTTTCATGATGGGGGATAACCGGGACAATTCCAACGACAGCCGGTATTGGGGGTTTGTGGATTTGGCCGACATCAAGGGGAAGACAATCGTGATCTACTGGTCCTGGGACAAATACAGGAAGTGGCCGAGGTTTGGGCGGATCGGTGATGGGATAGAATAAAAACGGTCCAGAGTCCAGAGTCGCGGAGTCCAGAGTCCGGCGTTCAAAGGTCAGTGTGCGGGGACAAAGATGAGGATTCTGATCCCTGAGGAAAAAGGGGATCTTTTTGGGGCACCGGGGCTCACGATGTCCATGAAACCGCTGATTCAAAGGCCATCAGGTCGATGCGCTGTGCAAAGGAGGTCTTATGCCCTCATTCGACATCGTAAGCAGGATCGACATGCAGGAAGTGGACAACGCGGTGAACAACGCGAAGAAGGAGATCACAACCCGCTATGATCTTCGGCAATCCCGCTGTGAGCTCGAACTGGACCGCAAGGAGGGAACGCTTAAAATCCTCGCGGCCGACAAAATGAAGCTCAAGGCTGTTCAGGAGATTCTCCTTGTCCACCTGGTTCGGAGGAAAATCGAGGTAAAAAGCGTTGTTTTTTCCGATCCGGAGGGGACTTCCCAGGGGTTTCTCAAATGTCAGGGCACTTTTATCCAGGGGATTGACAAGGACACCGCAAAAAAAATTGTCCGGATGATCAAGGACTCCAAAATGAAGGTCCAGGCGGCCATCCAGGATGACCAATTGCGCGTCACCGGGAAAAAGATCGATGACCTCCAGTCGGTCATCTCCCTCCTCAAGGAAGAGGATGTCGGCATTCCCCTGCAGTTCGTTAATATGAAGGACTGAAAAGACCCGTGAAGGCTGGGAGGCCAGGACCCGGCCTGGATCAAATTACCGGGCTGGTTTGGGGATCTTCTGGAGGCCGTACTGCGCCTGGGGGTTGAAATTCCACGTGTAGGTGTAAAGGTCAAAGGGGGTGGATACCGACACCGAGTATTTCACGCCGACAAAGACCTGACGGGTGTTCTCGTCGCGCAGGATGGTGAGGTCCTTTTCGGAAGCGGGAATCCCGTTGCTTGCCACTGCCTCGAGGAGCTGACGGCGGGCCTTCTCGACGGTTCCATCGACACTCAGAACCCGCGCGATGCTGTCTATGTCGTTCTGGAACATGGCGTTTTTGATGTAAGGGGTTCCGATCCGCCAGCCGGAAACCAGCAGGTATCCGAAAATCAGAAGAATGAGAAGTTTTTTAATGTCCATGGATCTTTATCTAGCACGAAAAAGGCAAGGGTAGGAAGAGAGGAAATTCTGAAGATCTGGGGTTTCCCCCCGAGCAGGCGGGCATCCCGTGTCAAGGGCTCCCCCTTTTCCTTGACAAGCCGCGCCTTTCGCGGGATAAGGTTTAGAAAAGGCCCCTTTAAACTAATTCCGTGAGATTAGAAAGGGACAATCAAATGTTTTTTCGTGAGATGCATTTATCAAACCTCTCCGCTTCCTTGCGGCGAGGTTTTTTTAATCCCCGGAGGATTGGATGAAGGGCCGCCGAAGAAAGATCATCCTGGACCAGGTGGAGATGGATCGCAGCATCAGGAGGATCGCTTTCGAAATCCTGGAAAAAAACAAAGGGCCTGAAAACCTCCTTCTCGTGGGCATCCCTCTTCCCGGTCCCGTTCTGGCGAGGCGCATACGGGATCAGATCAGGAGCGTCGAGGGGGGGGAGATCCCGGCGGGCAGCCTCGACATCACGTTTTACCGGGACGACATCAATCACCGTCCCCATCCGACGCCGAAACTCACGGACCTTCCGGTGGACATTTCGGGAAAGACCGTGATCCTTGTCGACGACGTCCTTTTCACGGGTCGGACCATCAGGGCGGCCCTTGACGCGTTGATGGACCATGGCCGCCCTTCGAGGGTCCAGCTGGCGGTCCTGGTCGACCGCGGCCACCGGGAAATCCCCATCAGGCCGGATTACGTGGGCCGGAACATCCCGACGGGAGGGAGCGACCAGATCCAGGTTCTTTTAAAAGAGCTCGGTGACGAACGGGATGAGGTCGTCCTCGTGGAAGGGGAGATAGCATAAGACCGGGGTCCAGCGTCCAACGTCCAACGTCAAACGAGGGGTCCTGCGGAAAGGGTCATCGGATGTCGGAGGGCGAACGCTGGCGATCCGCCATTTGAAGTTGGACGTTAGGCGTTCTTATCGGGGGTTTTCCATGATCGGTAACAGCAGGCATCTGCTCACTCTGGAGGGTCTTTCGCCGGCGGATATCGGCCAGGTCCTGGACACCGCCGCGGGGATGAAGGAGATCTCGAGGCGGAAGATCAAGAAAGTGCCGACCCTGCGGGGGAAGACGGTGGTGAATCTCTTCTTTGAGCCCAGCACCAGGACGAAAACCTCCTTTGAGATAGCCGCAAAACGCCTTTCCTCGGATGCCATCAACTTTACGGCTTCTGTCAGCAGCACGGCGAAGGGAGAGACCCTCATCGATACGGCCCGGAATATCGAGGCCATGAACCCCGACATCGTGGTTATCCGGCACAGGTACAGCGGGGCGGCCATGATGCTGGCGGACCGGCTGGACTGCAGCATCGTCAATGCGGGGGATGGCTGTCACCAGCATCCCACTCAGGGCCTTCTGGACCTTTTCACTGTGAGGGAGCGCAAAAACACGCTGTCGGGACTCAAGGTCGTTATAGCGGGGGATATCACCCACAGCAGGGTTGCCCGTTCCGATATCGCGGGATTCAGGGCCATGGGGTCTGAAGTGGTCGTCTCGGGCCCCCCCACCATGATCCCCGAGGGAGCTGAAAGGCTTGGCGCGCGCGTGGCCGGGACTTTCGAGGAGGCCCTCGAGGGGGCGGATGTCGTCATCATGCTCAGGATCCAGCTCGAAAGACGGAGCGGTTCCCTGATCCCCTCCATTAGGGAATACGCGCGCTTTTTCTCCTTGAATCCCGAGCGGCTTGACCTCGCCCGCAAAGATGTCCTGGTCATGCACCCTGGTCCCGTCAACAGGGGGGTGGAGATCTGTTCCGAGGTCGCCGACGGGGGGCGCAGCCTGATCCTGGATCAGGTGGAGAACGGGGTGGCCGTTAGGATGGCGGTTCTTTATCTGTTATGTGGAGAGTCCAATGAAGTGGCTGGTTAGTTCCGGACGGATCATAGATCCGGCTTCAGGCCGTGATGAAAAAGCGGATCTTTTGATCGACGGTGAAAACATCGCCGCCCTGGGCCCCGGGATCACGCCGCCCCGGGGCGCGAAGGTCATCGACGGCAAGGGCTTCCTCGTCCTGCCGGGTTTCATCGACATGCATTGTCACCTCAGGGAACCCGGGTTTGAATACAAGGAGACCATCGCTTCGGGGACGGCGGCCGCCGTCAAGGGGGGCATTACCTCCGTGATGTGCATGGCCAATACGGAACCGGTGAACGATTGCGCGGCGGTAACCTCCTACATCCTAGAACGGGCAGCAGAGGCGGGTCTCGCGAGGGTCTATCCCATAGGGGCCGTTTCCAGGGGGCTAAAAGGGGAGGTTCTCTCCGAGATGGGGGAACTGGCCGATGCGGGGTGCGTGGCCGTATCCGACGACGGGAACCCCGTCCGAGGAGGGGAGATCCTTCGCAGGGCAATCAGGTACGCTTCCGCTTTCGGGCTTCTGGTTATTGACCATGCCGAGGATCTCGAAATTACCGGGGAGGGAGTCATGCACGAAGGCTCCGTGTCCACCCTCCTCGGGCTGGAAGGGATCCCCGCGGCGGCCGAAGTTGCCGGGATCGCGAGGGATCTGGCCCTGATCCGGGAGTTCGGGGGAAGGATTCACATTGCCCATGTGAGTACCCGGGCGGGAGTGGACCTGATCCGGAAAGCCAGGGAGGAGGGCCTGAGGGTCACTGCTGAAACCTGTCCCCACTTTTTCTCCCTCACTCATGAGGCAGTGATCGGGTACAATACCAACTCCAAGGTCAAGCCGCCCCTGCGCAGCGCCGAGGATGTCGAGGCCGTAGTTTCCGGTCTTGCCGACGGCACCATCGATGTTATCGCCACGGACCACGCCCCTCATCACCGGGACGAAAAGGAAGTGGAATTCGACCTGGCGGCTTTCGGGATCTCAGGTTTTGAAACAGGCCTGTCCCTGACCCTGGAGCTGGTGAGGAAGGGGCATCTGGGGCTTATGGAAGCGGTAGGCAAGTGGACCTCCAACCCGGCCCGGATCGCCGGTTTGCCCGGGGGATCCCTTGCCGGGGGGAGACCGGCGGACATCATTCTGGTCGACCAGGAAAGGGAATGGACCGTGGATCCGGCGCGTTTTCTTTCCAGGGGCAAGAACACCCCCTTTGCCGGCATGAAGGTTCACGGGGAAGTTGTGGCCACCTTCGTCGGCGGACGGATGGTCTATCACAGGGACGGGGGATAGTGAAAGACAAGGGGGAAGGGGGAAGGAAGAAGGAGGAAGGAACGGAAAAAACTGGAGCCTGCCAATAATTGGGCAGGCCGGGATGACGACCCCCGTGTTTTTCCGGAACATAGGAAATCCGGTCTTTTCCCAACTATTTTTTTCATAAACTCGGGATGCCAATGACGACACTCGCTGAAACCTTGAACGCAGGAAGGCCCCGCGCCTGCCTTGCCCTTGCCGACGGGACCGTGTTTCGGGGGTGGGGTTTCGGTGCTCTGGGAACCACCGTGGGCGAGGTCGTTTTCAATACCTGCATGACGGGGTACCAGGAAGTCCTCACCGACCCGTCCTACCATCGTCAGATCGTGATCATGACTCCCGTCCAGATCGGAAACACCGGCGTCAACTCCCGGGATGAGGAATCCTCCAAACCCTGGGTCTCCGGTTTTGTGGTCCGGGAGAGCTCCCGGATTTACAGCAACTGGAGGGCCTCCGGGGGTATAGAGAGCTATCTGGAACGGCACGGCATTCCGGGCATTGAGGGGATCGACACCAGGGCCCTCACCAGGAGGATCCGCGACAAGGGGGCCCAGGCGGGGGCGATCGGGGTCGGGGACCCGGACGAGAAAGGGCTGGTTAAAGCCGCGCGGGCGTGGGGCTCCATGGAGGGGAAGAATCTTGTCCGCGAGGTCACCCCCGAAAGGGAGTACACGTGGACCGAGGGTCCCTTTCACCCCCTAAGGGGGACAGCGCCTTCCGGGGGAAAGTATCACGTCGTGGCCGTGGATTACGGGATCAAGAGGAATATCCTGCGGGAGCTTTCCGGTGCGGGCTGCCGGGTAACGGTAGTCCCGTCCGCCACGGGAAGCGAAAGGATCCTTGATCTCAAGCCGGACGGGGTGTTTCTTTCAAACGGGCCCGGGGACCCCGAGCCTCTTGGATATGCGGTTTCCGCCGTGAAAGACCTGCTTGGAAAGGTCCCGATCTTCGGGATCTGCCTTGGCCACCAGATCCTGGGCCTGGCCCTCGGGGGAAGGACCTGCAAGCTGGATTTCGGTCACCACGGGGGAAACCACCCCGTCAGGAACCTTCTTACCGGACGGATTGAGATCACTTCCCAGAATCACGGTTTCGTCGTGGATCCGGAATCCCTTCTCCGCGCGGGGCAGAGGGTGGAGGTGACCCACGTAAATTTAAACGACCAGACCGTGGAGGGATTCCGCCATCTTCATGTCCCGGCCTTCTCGGTGCAATATCACCCTGAGGCATCCCCCGGCCCCCACGACTCCGGCTACCTGTTCGAGGATTTCACGCGGATGATGGACAAATTCAGTGGAAAATAGCAGGTTCAAAGTGGGAAGGCAGACGGCCTTTTCCCTTTCTCCTTCTCCCTTTTCCCCGCTTCTGGAGTTACTCCTTGCCTAAGAGAAGCGATATCCGAAAGATCCTCATAATCGGGTCGGGTCCAATAATCATCGGCCAGGCCTGTGAGTTCGACTATTCCGGGACCCAGGCCTGCAAGGTTTTGCGGGAGGAAGGCTATGAGGTCGTTCTGGTTAACAGCAATCCGGCCACCATCATGACCGATCCGGAGGTGGCGCACCGGACCTACATCGAGCCCCTCCTGCCGGAATTTCTGGAAAGGATCATCCAGAAGGAGAGGCCGGATGCGGTCCTCCCCACCCTCGGGGGGCAGACCGCGCTGAACCTGGCGATGGACCTTCACCGAAAGGGCGTATTTCAGAAGTACGGGGTCGAACTCATCGGGGCCGGCCACGAGGCCATCGAGAAGGCCGAAGACCGCGAGCGGTTCAAGGAGGCCATGACCAGGATCGGTCTGGATCTTCCCCGAAGCGGGCATGCCAGGTCCCTGACCGATGCCCTGCGGATACTGGAGGAAGTGGGGCTGCCGGCCATCATCCGGCCCTCTTTCACCCTTGGGGGCACCGGCGGCAATGTGGCCTTCAATATGGAGGAACTTGAACGGTACGTGAAATGGGGCCTCGACCTGTCGCCCACTGGAGAAATCCTGCTGGAGGAAAGCATCCTTGGCTGGAAGGAGTACGAACTGGAGGTGATGAGGGATCGAAAGGACAACGTGGTCATCGTCTGTCCCATCGAAAATTTCGATCCCATGGGGATCCACACGGGGGATTCCATCACGGTCGCCCCGGCCATGACGCTGACGGACCGGGAATACCAGGAGATGAGGGATGCGAGTCTTGCCATCATCCGGGAAATCGGAGTGGATACCGGGGGGTGCAATATCCAGTTCGGGGTGCATCCTGAGACCGGGCGAATGGTGGTTATCGAGATGAACCCCCGGGTCTCCCGTTCCAGCGCGCTGGCTTCCAAGGCCACGGGGTTCGCCATCGCCAAGATCGCGGCGAAGCTGGCGGTCGGCTACACCCTGGATGAGATCACCAATGACATCACCCTTAAGACCCCGGCCTGTTTCGAACCGACCATCGATTATGTCGTTGTCAAATTCCCCAGATTCGCCTTTGAAAAATTCCCCATGGCCAACCAGCTTCTCACAACCCAGATGAAGTCGGTAGGGGAGGCTATGAGCATAGGGAGGACTTTCCGGGAGGCCTTGCAAAAAGCCATTTCCTCTCTGGAGATATCGGCCTGGGGCCTGGAGGCCAGGCCCAACGCCTCGGATGAGGAAATCGCGGAAAAGCTCCGTTTTCCCAATTGGGAAAGGCTCTGGTACCTGGCCGAGGCGTTCCGCAGAGGGATGAGCCTTTCCCGGATCAGGGACCTCACTTTTTTTGATCCATGGTTTTTGGAGCAGATTTCACGGATCGTTGACGCGGAAAAATGGATTGAGGGCAGATCCCTTGAAACCCTCTGCGCGGAGGATCTTTGGGCGGCGAAAAGGGAAGGGTTTTCAGACGGCCGCATCGCTGCCCTGACGGGAGCAAAGCCCGGAGAGGTGAGGGAAAAAAGGATCAGGGACGGGGTCCGGGCGGTATTCAAGAAGGTTGACACCTGCGGAGCGGAGTTCGTGGCGCACACGCCCTATCTTTACTCCACCTACGAGGAGGAAGATGAGGCCGCCCCGACCTCGAGGAGAAAGGTGGTCATCCTGGGCGGAGGGCCGAACCGGATCGGACAGGGAATCGAATTCGATTACTGCTGCGTCCACGGGGTCCTTGCCCTCCGGGAAGAAGGGTTCGAAACCATCATGATCAACTGCAATCCCGAGACGGTCAGCACCGATTACGATACAGCCGACCGGCTCTATTTCGAGCCCCTTACCACAGAACATGTCCTCAATGTCATCCATGCGGAGGATCCCGAGGGGGTCATCGTCCAGTTCGGAGGGCAGACCCCCTTGAAACTGGCCCTTGAGCTGGAGAAAGCCGGGGTGCCGATCATCGGGACTTCACCCGAAAAGATCGACCTTGCCGAGGACCGGGAGCGGTTCGGGGCCCTTCTCGACCGCCTCGGGCTCAAACAGCCCCCCAATGGCATGGCCTCATCCATCGAACAGGCGATGGCGGTGGCCGGGAGGATCGGGTATCCCGTGGTGGTCCGTCCTTCCTATGTCCTCGGGGGAAGGGCGATGGAAATCGTCCACGACGGAGAGGACCTGGAGCGCTACATGAAGGAGGCAGTCATTGCTTCCCCGGAGCACCCGATCCTCATCGACAGCTTTGTCCAGGAAGCGGTGGAAGTGGATGTGGACGCCATCGGCGACGGGAAGGATGTTGTCGTGGGGGGCATCATGGAGCATATCGAGGAGGCAGGGGTCCACTCGGGGGACTCGGCCTGCAGCCTTCCTCCCGTTACTCTCAACGCGGACCTGACGGCCGAGATCAGCCGGCAGACGGTGCTCCTCGGGAAGGCCCTGGAAGTCAAAGGTCTGATGAATGTCCAGTACGCCGTCCGCGAGGGGGAGATCTTCATCCTCGAGGTCAACCCGAGGGCTTCCCGGACCATCCCCTTCGTGAGCAAGGCTATCGGGGTGCCGCTGGCTGGTCTTGCGGCCAGGGTCATGGTGGGACGGTCCCTTTCCGACCTGGGTTTCACGGAGCCGGTAATACCCGAACACGTGTCGGTCAAGGAAGCGGTGTTTCCCTTCATAAAATTCCCGGGGGTCGATGCCCTTCTGGGGCCCGAGATGAGATCCACCGGGGAGGTCATGGGGATCGCGGATGGATTTCCCCTCGCTTACGCCAAGGCCCAGCTGGCGGCCGGGATGAGGATTCCCGTCGAGGGGACGGCTCTTTTATCCGTGAAGGACGCCGACAAGAAAGCCGTGCTGCCCGTCGCTGAAAAACTCCACGGCATGGGGTTCGAGATCATCGCCACCGGGGGAACCCGGGATTTTCTGGAGGGCAACGGCATCCCCGCCCGTTTTGTAAGGAAAGTCAGGGAAGGGCGTCCCCATGTTGTCGACGCCATCATCAACGGGGAGGTTGCCCTGGTCATCAATACGGTTTCCGGAAAGGGAGCCATCGCGGATTCCTATTCCATAAGGCGTTCCGCCGTGGACCACAACATAGCCTATTTCACCACCGTTCCGGGGGCCAGGGCGGCGGTCATGGGGATTGAGGCTCTCAGGAGAAAGAATTGGGACGTAAAGCCCTTGCAGGATTTCCATATCTCGCGGTCGTGACGGCGCTGGTGATAGCCGCCGGCTGCCGCCAGACTGGATCGACCATGCCGGATCCTGCCAGCTCCTTTTCCCCTTCGGGGGAGGTCAGCTCAAGGGAGCTCGGAATCTATTCGGGGACCGTCAGGGTCGGGGATATGCAGGTCTCCCTGAAAAACGGGACCTGGGACGGTCTGATGCCGGCCGTCGAAGCTTACCAAAGGGTGCTTCTCCGTGTTTCCTTCAAGGGGCAGGGGTTTACCATCGATTCCGGGCAATCCGCCTGGGTGGGGGACGGCCTTGACTTGCTGGGGAGCGCCGGTTGGATGGATTTCGGGGCCGGGCGCTGGGAGTTTACAGCCAGGTCAACAGAAAAAGGACGATTTGAGAGTGTTCAGCGAACGGCTTTTGGAAAACCCTCCCGAGACACCATAAGCCTGCCGGACGGCGCCCTCGCATCGGATGTCCTTCCCTTTTTTCTCGCCCGGCAGCCTTCGGGAGGCGAATCGGGGGGTGAGATCGCCCTTTTCAACCTGAACCTCGGCCAGGAGATTCCCTTGACGTGGTCCGATGGCGGCCAGACGCCCTTCGGCCGGCTCTTTACGGTTTCCTACTGGGGGATGGAGGAAAGGATCTGGCTTGATGACAAGGGCCTGGTAGCGCGGGAGGAGATGCTACTCGGGGTCCAGGCCAGGGAGCCGGGGGAAGGGGAGACCCAAGGAAATCTGCCCCTGGAATCCGTCCTTTCGATGGCATCCGTCCCGGCAAACGGCGTCCCCCCGGACCTCGCTTCCCTTGACGAGGCCGTTTTCGCCCTGGAAGGCACCTTCCGCCGCCCTCCGGAGGGCCCGTGGCAGAAGGTCTCCGTCCGGGAGGATCGGACCCTCGTCACGGTTTCCAGGCCCCGGATAGAGGCGGGACCCGACGACAATCCCGGGGACGTCGATGGGGTATCGGACCCGTTCGCCCTTGATCTGGATTCGCCGGCGATCCTTGAACTTGCCGGGCGGATCACGGAGGGAAAAACCCGATCCTGGGATAAAGGCGTTGCGATCTGCCAATGGGTCTACCGGAACCTTGAAAAGACCATGAGGGAATCCTTTTCCGCCCTTCAGGTTCTGGGATCGGGGGAAGGGGAGTGCCAGTCCCACAGCCTCCTCGCCGTTTCCCTCTGCCGGGCTTCGGGGGTGCCCGCCCGTTTCGCCTATGGGGTTGTTTTTCTGCCCGATCGGGGTGCTTTCTTTTTCCATACCTGGGTGGAAATACATGCCGGGGAGTGGATCCCGATGGATCCGACCCTTGGGCATTTCCCCTCCGGGGCAGACCGCCTGACCCTCGCGGTGGGCGGGTACCGGGATCAGTTCCGGATCTTTCCATACATCATGGGGAATGGCGGCTGGCGGATCACCTTTGTGGAGGATTGATTCGTTGTATTTCGGGAGGTTGTGAAATGTGTGGTGACGATCCCGGTCCGTCCGGGCTCAGGTCCGGCAGGGTCTCGGAAAGCGGGGCCATTGCCAGGGATTTGCTGAGGATGGTCGTGTCGGTGGAAAAGTGGTCTGATCCACCCCCGATCCCAGGACAGTTTCTCATGATGAGGGTCTCTGAAAGGACGGATCCTCTCCTCTCAAGGCCTTTCAGCATTGGCGGGTTCGAGAGGAAGGGCGACGGGGCCGCCATCGAGATCCTTTACCGCGAGGTTGGTGTGGGAACCGCCGCGATGGCCCGCTGGCCGATCGGGCAGGAGATCCACTTTCTGGGTCCTCTCGGAAGGGGTTTTGACTTTCCGCCTGAGGGATCCAGGGTCCTTCTGTTCGCGGGAGGCATTGGAATACCCCCCCTTCTCTTCCTTGCCAGGGAGATGGCCGCCCGAGGCCGGTGCGGGGAGCTTACCCTCCTTTACAGCGAACCGCGCCATGACCGTTTTTATCCCCTTGAGAGCTGTTTCCTGCCGGGGATGGAGACCTTTTTCTGCACCAGGGACGGGAGCCGGGGGAGGAAGGGGCGGGTCACCGAATGGCTTAGGGAGCAGGGGGATGTTTCCGGGACAAGTCTTTTCTCGTGCGGTCCGACCGCCATGATGAGGGATATCTTCATCATGGTATCGGGCATGGAACTGACCGCTCAGTACTCGCTGGAGTCCCGCATGGCCTGCGGTTTCGGGGTTTGCATGGGGTGCGCCATCCCCGTACTGGTGAAAGGGGAAGCGACCTACGTGCGGGTCTGCACCGAGGGGCCCGTGTTTGACGGCCGGGAACTGACGGAAGGATCCTTCGTCGGGATCTGACCGTCTGTTAATGTCCAAAAAGGGGGTTTGGGTGGAAGAAATCGACCTGACCGTTGACCTGGGAAGGGGATTGAGGCTCGCCAATCCCGTCATGTCCGCTTCGGGGACCTTCGGGTACGGCGAGGAGGCCTCCCGGTATTTTGACATATCCCGTCTCGGGGCCGTGGTGGTCAAGGGGATATCCGCCGAACCACGGCCGGGGAACCCCCCTCCGCGCCTGGTGGAAACCCCCTCCGGCATGCTCAATTCCATCGGCCTTCAGAACGTTGGCCTCGAGCGCTTCATCTCCGAGAAGATGCCTTTTTTGAGGTCGGTCGGGGCCAGGGTGATCGTGAATGTCCTGGGGGGATCGGTGGAGGAATATGCCCTGGTTTGCGAGCGATTGTCCGGGGTGGACGGAATCGCCGCCCTCGAGATCAACATCTCCTGTCCCAATGTGCGGGAAGGGGGGGAGGCTTTCGGAATGAAACCCGGACCGGCGGCAGAGCTGGTGAAGGTCCTCAGAACGACGACGGACATGCATATGATGGTGAAGCTCTCACCAAATTGCGGGGATATCGCCGGGGTAGCCAGGGCCGTGGAGGAAGCCGGAGCCGATTCTCTTTCCCTTATCAATGCCATCACCGGGATGGAGATCGACCTCCAATCCAGGAAGCCGGTCCTCGGTAACATCGTAGGGGGTTTGTCAGGGCCCGCGATCCGCCCCGTGGCCCTGCGGATGGTCCATCAGGTACGGCAGGCTGTAGCGATCCCCCTCGTGGGAATCGGCGGGATTTCGGAAGGGCGCCATGCCCTCCAGTTCATGATGGCAGGGGCATGTGCTGTCCAGGTGGGAACGGCTTTTTTTTCGGATCCTTTGGTCCACCTCAGGATCATCGACCAGATTCGGCAGTTCCTCCTCCAAAGCGGCGAAAATGCGCGCGATCTGGTCGGTTCCCTTGATGCCGGTAACGGATAAAAAAAGGTTTTTTTGGGAACCGGCGCGGGGGGTGTCCCCAGCGGAGTTGATTTTCAAACATAATGCTGATAATCAGGGAAAAACCCTTTTAAAGGCGGAAAAGTTTGGACAAAGGTCTGATGGTGGCCCTGGATGTGGACGAGGCTCGGGAAGCCGCCTTCATTGCCCGGGAAATCGGCGCATTGGTCGATGCCCTGAAGATCGGGTCCCAGCTCTTCACCCGGCACGGGCCAGGGATCGTCGAAGCGGTCAGAGCCGCCGGCGCGGATGTTTTTCTGGATCTCAAGTACCACGACATTCCCAATACAGTTGCCCGGGCGGTCCAGGGGGCGTCCTCCATGGGGGTGTCCTGGCTGACGGTGCATGCTTCCGGGGGGCCGAAAATGATCCAGGCAGCCAGAGAGGCTGCGGGCAGAGCCAGAATCCTTGCCGTGACGGTTTTAACCAGCCTTGGGGAAGAGGATATTCGAAAAATCGGCTGGATGGGGAGGGTTGAGGAGCAGGTGGAGAACCTGGCCGTGATGGCCAGGGAATCCGGGGCCGACGGGATCGTTTGCTCACCCCGGGAGGCCTCCATTCTTCGGGCCGCTCTGGATGACGACTGTATCCTCGTCACCCCGGGCATAAGGCCCGGCGGATCGTCTTCTGACGATCAGGCGCGGGTGGCCACTCCGGAATGGGCCATTGCCAACGGGGCGGATTATCTCGTAGTCGGTCGCCCGGTCATCGGCGCTTCCGACAGGAGAGAGGCGGTTCAGAATATTCTCATGGAAATAAAAAAGGGCCGCCAGGGCAGATCCCGGCGGCCGGGCGGTCCCTGAGGCAGCGGCAGAGAGGGATCAGAGGAGGAGGCGACGACCATGGCTAAGAAAATCCTCATCGTTGAGGACAACATTGTCATCCTGACCATGCAGAAGCAGATTTTCGAGATGGAGGGGTACGACATCATCACTGCCCAGGAAGGGATGGATGCGCTCAAGAAGATCCACAACGAGAGCCCCGATATCGTCCTGCTGGATGTCAATATCCCGGGCATGAACGGGTTTGAATTGTGCCGTCAGATCAAGGAGGACCCCAACCTGAGACATATCATCGTGGTGATGATCTCAGCTGTTTATTACTCCGAGGAGGACGCGAAAAAGGGAATGGCCATGGGGGCGGATGCTTACTTCACCAAGCCCTACGAGAATGAACTCCTTCAGGCCAAAATCAAGGAACTGGTGGAAACGCGGGATGGCAGGTGATTATCTCACCCTTTTCAGGGAAAACGGCGCCCTCCTTGAGGGGCATTTCGGGCTGACCTCGGGGCGGCACAGTCCGGTCTATCTCCAGTGCGCCCTGGTTTTGCAGTACCCCGCGATCGCCAGGGATCTCGGCTCCGATCTTGGCCGGCAGGTCAGGGAAATCCTGTGCCTCTCCGGAGAGGAGGGGATCGATCTGGTGGTCTCCCCCGCGGTGGGTGGGATTGTGATCGGTCAGGAAGTCGCCGCCTCCCTCGGGGCCAGGGCTATTTTCAGTGAAAGGGTCGATGGTAAAATGCTCTTTCGCCGCGGGTTTGCAGTCAAACCCGGAGAAAAAGTCCTTGCCGTTGAAGATGTCGTGACAACGGGCGGCTCCGTCCGGGAGACCGCAGCCGCTGCCGGGGCCGCCGGAGGCCATGTGATAGGGACCGCTTCTCTCGTCCACCGCTATATCGACCAGCCCGTCAATCCCACCGATCTTCCCCACGCCTCCCTTCTCCAGATACACGCCCCTTCTTTCCTTCCGGAGGAATGCCCCCTTTGCCGTAAAGGGATTCCCGTTATAAAACCGGGGAGCAGGCACCTCGTCCCCGGGAAAGGACTTTAAGCTTCCGGCTAAAGCTCCTTGACAAATAGGCAAAAAATTTTTATCCTTAAGTGTAAGCGAGAAGTATCACTTTACACTTTATAGATGGGGAACGGCCATGTCGACACTTGTCAAACGCAAAGACATCTGCCGGATGTTGGGGATCTCGCCCTCCAAGGTGAATTTTTATACCTCCGAAGGGCTGTTCCCTTTGGAAGGGCGCACCCAGGGAGGTTATGGTCTGTATGACGCGGAAAAGGTTCGGTCCAGGTTCGCCCGGATCACCGAGTTGAAGGAAGAGCGGCTTACAATCAGCGAAATCCGTGAAAGGATCCTGGAGGAGGAAAGGGAGAGGGATCAGTTTCTCGAGCTCAAATTCGAGAACTGATCCTCCCTTTTCCACGGGCCCTCACGTGATGAAAAATCGGGAAAACATCAGAATCAGGCTCCTTTTAAAGAGAAACCCCGAAGAGGGGGATTCCGTGATCCGGAAGCTTTTTCCGAGCCGTTTTTTCGAAACGGATGTGGTCAGCTGCGCCGGGGAACTGGAAAAGATCCTTGACGGCGCCTCTCCTGATGTTGTTCTTCTGGATCTGTCAAACCCCACTCTCGACAACAGGAAATCCTTCGACATCGCCAGGGGACGGCACCTGCCGCCTCCCGTCATCGTCTTTGGCCCCAGAAAGAACCTTTCCCTGCTGACCAATTTCCTCAAACACGGGGCCAGCGGCATGTTCTTTATCGAGGACGATCCGGATGTCATCATGCATTCCGTGCGGCAGGCCGCCCAGACCCACGGCATCAGGAGGGAAAACGATCACCTCAAACAAGTCCTTGAGCACCGGGACCAGACCGTCGCCTCTCTGGAACATGTGGGCGAGGCCATGTCCACCGTGTTCGATGTCCGGAGGATCCTCAACCTGACCCTGAAGGTGGTGAGGCGGGCCCTGGATTGCGAACTCTGCAGCCTTTTCCTGACCGACCATCAATCCGGCGACCTGATGGATTCGAGGGAACTCGGTTCCAAGGCGGGGTCCCCCCAGATGTCCCTCTGGAAGGATGGGGGGAAGGGTCGGGACGAGATGCTCCGCAATGCCGCGGCATTGTGTCTGGAAAGGGGGGCCATGGTCAGGATCAACGGGCCTGAAGAAAGGGCCTCCCTCCTGCCTTCAGCCTCGGAAGTCCCCGACGGAGGAGGGATCCAATCCCTTCTTTCGGTTCCCCTGAAGGCGGATGGCGGGAATATCGGGGCCATCGTGGCGGCCAACCGCCTGGACGGCCAGATGTTTGGCGACCGCGACATCGATATCCTTGTCTCCATGGGCAGGCAAACCGCTCTGGCCCTGGCGGGGATGAAGCGGCCTCGGGAGGAGAAAAGCTTCCGGGAGGGGCTTTATGCCCAGCTCCAGGTCGCCACCGGGAAGCTGAAGGAGCACAACATCGAGCTCTCCCGGAGGCTGAAGGAGAAGGAGGAGGCCAACCGGAAGATAAAGGATCTGGCAAGGGAGATCGCGATAAAAAACCAGACCCTCGAGGATATGGTCAAGAGGTTCAGCGTCATCCATGAAATCGGCCAGGTCATAGGTTCCGAACTTGAGGACGAAAAGCTCATCCGCAAGATAATCGTGGAAACCGCCGGCCTCCTCCATGCCGAGACCGTCTCGGTGATGCTCCTCGAGAGCGACGGTTTTCTGAGGATCAAGCACGCCGAGGGTTTGAGCCCGGATATCATCAAGTTCACCCGGGTGGCCCCCGGGGACGGGATCTCGGGTTGGGTTGCCCGGGAGGGGAAGCCCATCCTTATCCGGGATGTCGCCAGCATGAAAAAGGAGAATGCGCAGCGGACCCTATACCATAGCAACTCCCTTCTGTGCGTGCCTCTCAAGATCAAGGGCGAGGTCATAGGCGTCCTGAACGTCACCAACCGGAAGGGAGGCGGTTCTTTCAACGAGCGGGATCTTTACTTGCTGGCGATTCTCGGAAGCCACGCCGCGGTCGCCATCGAGAATGCCAGACTTTACTCCGCCATCCGGGAAAGCTATTTCAAGACCATCAAGGCCCTCGTCAACGCGGTGGAGGCCAAGGACACATGGACCAAGGACCATTCGGAAAACGTAACCAACTATAGCCTCAAGATCGCCGATTACCTCGGCCTTTCGGAAAACCAGAAGGAGGTCATCCGATACGCGGGCGTTCTCCATGACATCGGAAAGATCGTTATCTCGAGTACCATAACCGACAAGCCAAGCCCCCTGACCGATGCAGAGTGGGAGAAAATAAAGGAGCACCCCCTGATAGGACAGAGGATCCTTGACCCCATCGATTTCCTCGAACCCGTCAAGGTCTGCATCCAGACCCATCACGAACGGTGCGACGGGTCCGGTTATCCCTTCGGGCTCAAGGCCCACGAAATACCCCTCGAAACGCGGATACTCTCGGTCGCCGACGCCTTTGACGCCATGATCCATTCCAGGCCCTACCGGGCCGCCCTCTCGGTGGAGAATGCCATCGACGAACTGGAACGGTTCGCCGGAACCCAGTTCGACCCCGCCGTGGTAAAGGGCCTGGTCCGGATCGTCGAAGCCGAAGAAAAGGAACTTTCACCCGGGCCTTAAGCCCTGTGCGTTGTTTCTTTCTTCGACGCAGGGGGGAAACTGTGCCCTTGCTGTTAATTTTATTACTAATCTTGGTAATTTTTTCATTATTTTCATTTTTGCATTGTTCAAACCCAGGCCACGAGAATTAAAAACGCTTTAATTTTCAGTCGTTTATAGATAAGGCCGCTGTTTTCTCTCTGGAACAGGGATTGCATCACTGTGTCGTGCAGTGAAATGCGAGGTTCGATCTTTTAGGGTGTAATTTTCCTGCTGATTAATTTTCCGTTATTTTTTAACGGGTTGCGGGGAAAGATTGAAGCTCGGTTGAAAATGTCCAGGGAGAAGACCTTGAGAGCATGGGACAAAAGTGGCATCTGTCCTGTCCATCCGCTCGCCGGTGTCGCATCGGTCGGGTCTTTCCGCGTTTTTTTCCTCCTTTTTCTTTTGCTTAATCCCTTTTCTTTCTCCGCTTTCGCGGATTGTGTCTGCGGCGGCGGGGACGGCCTGCCTCTTCTCTACGAACCCATCAGCCTTGACGGAGACATGTCCGACTGGGCCGGCGTCTTGGCCGATGAGGACAACTGCGTCTGTGACGGGCCCTCGGGAGGCCTTATCGATCTGGATGCCCCCGTCGGCTCCAACGGGCAGGACATCGTCCAGTTTTCCTTCACCTACGACGATACCCGGTTCTATTTCTACACCGAGCGTTCGGCCACCGAAAACAACATCCAGAACTTCGTCTACTACGCCGATGTAGATAACGACGGGTTCATGAAAGACGGCGAACCGGTCATCTGGGCGGAGTGGAAGGGCGGCAACCGGAATGTTGATGTGTTTATCTGCCAGTATGACGCGGTCGACAACTTAAACGGGGATCCCATGGTGGATCTGTCCGGATTTGGAGATGGCTATTCTTTGCCGGGAAAACTTCAAAACATCCCCAAGAACCCCGATTACAGCGGGACCTGGGGCAGCGCCGACGGCAAGAGCCTGGAATTTGGCATCGAATGGTCCAGACTTGGCCTTTCCGGGCCGTTGGGCCATGCCCTCCACGTGTCGAGCACCAACACCAACAAGAACGCGGCCAACCTGGGCTCCCAGATCCAGGACAATCTGGGAGGATGCGGGGGGGGAGGCGGGTCTGTCCAGTTTGCTTACCTGGATTTTTCCGGGGCCTACACCTTTTCGGGGTACTGGGGTGAGAACGTGTGGGGCCTGCACCACCTTGTCAACCTGGGAAACGGGTATGACTCCTTCGCTTTTGTCTACGACGTTTCGGGTTCCTGGTCTCCGACGGTAAGTCTTTTCCTCGATGACGGTGACGGGATTTACACCGTTTTCGACACCCCCATCACCTCCACGGTGGGCCTTGCCAGCGGCGCATCGGCAGACGTCCTTATCGTCTACGGAATCGAATCCCTCCTTTCCGGAACCGCCACGGTTGCCACGACCGCAGTCTCCCAGTTCAACCCCGTGGTGACGGATACGGTGACAGACGCGATCCAGGTCGTCAGAGCGGACATCGTCGTTGTCAAGTCCATCTCGGGGGTTTCGGACACGCGGGGCTTTAACAGCGTCAACGCCAAGGGCATCCCCGGGGCCTCCGTGACCTATTCCATCCTGGCCACCAACGTCGGAAACGCGGCGGCCGGGACGGATTCCGTCTTTTTAACCGAAAACATCCCAACAGAGACTGAATTGTATGTCGGAACAGGGGCGGGTTCCCCCGTTGGATGGTCTTCGGCCGGAAGCGGCCTGACCTTTTCCTTCGGGGGACTTGGGGACGTGGCGGATGATGTCGCATTTTCCAGCGACAGCGGCCCCGCACCTGCCTTTACCTACGTCCCCGCCGGGGATGCGGAAGGGTTCGATGGGGCTGTCCGCAGCCTCAGGATCAATCCTAAAGGAAGGTTCGATTTCTCGTCGAGCTTCACTCTCTCCCTGACGGTGAGGGTGCGGTGAAGGCGGGGAGCGCTTAAATGGCGCCCAAAAAAGGCCCATGGGAGGTAAGGCAATGAAGAGAATTGGATTTTTTTGTCTGACCGCAGCCGCGGTCCTGTTCTGGGTCCCCGCCGCGTGGGCCCTGACAGCGGCCGGAACGGTCATCGAAAACCGGGCCCAGGCCGATTTTGACCTGGGAGGCTCCAGTTACACGATATACAGCTCCACCATCCAGACCCTCGTGGCCGAACTGGTGGACGTGTCCGTGGCCAACGCCATGGGAGGCCCTGCCTTCGTGACCGGCTCCCTCCCTGCATCGGGGGAGCTGCTCTATTTCTCAGTGACCAATGCCGGGAACAGCGCGGAGGAGTACGCCCTGGTGGTCGACCCGGCGGTAGCCGGAAACGACTTCGACCCGGACAACCCGGTGGTGGCCATCGATGCGGGGACAATCGGGTCCTACGACGGGCCCGCTACGGACACCATCATTTCCGGGCCCATCGCCATCCCGGCCGAATCGACCATTTACGTGTGGGTGGTCAGCGACATCCTCGATACACCGCTGAACGCGGGGGACACCGGCCAGGTGGTTTTGGAGGCGCTCCACCAGAACGCCCCCGCTAACACCACTCCCGGTTATGTCTACCCCGGAGCCGGCCCGAGCGGGGCGGACCTTGTCCTCGGAGTCAGCGGCGGGTACGGGATGGATCTGGGCGCCTACGAGATCCAGAGAACGTCCCTTGTCCTCCAGAAGACGGTGGCTTCCATCGAGGGCTCGGTGGATGGCGTGCCGGTGGCCGAACCGATCCCGGGGGCCGTGATCACCTACCAGCTTGACGTCATCGTGTCCGGGTCCGGGACGGCTTATGCGGTGACGATCACCGACCCCGTCCCGACCTACACGACCTACGTCGCCGGGTCCATGACCCTTGACGAGGACGGGGACGGCGCCGCGGCTCCCGTGGACCTGACCGATGCCGACGATTATCCCGCCGACCCCGGGTATTTTACCGGCACGGCGATCCTTGTCAGGCTCGGGGACCTCACGGAAACCACGAAGAGAATCACCTTCCAGGTCACCATCGATATCGATTAAGGGGGAAAGCCATGAGACGCACAGCAACAGTATCCGCTTTGCTTGTTTTCTTTTTTCTTTCGGCCGGGGCCGCCCTGGCCCAGGACGTCTCGCCCGTCACCCTGGCTTCCGAGGTCCTCAAGGAGGTCGAGGCCGTCAACGAGAAGGGGGAAAAGGAGATCCGCCTGATCCCCGTCGCCAGCGCCATGCCAGGGGAGATCCTGATTTTCCGGGTCACATACCGGAATGAGGGAACGGAGCCCGCTACGAACATTCAGCTGACGAACCCGGTTCCCGGGGAGATGCTCTACATCGGCGGCACCGCGGAAGGGAAGGGAACGGATGTCGCCTTTTCTGTGGACGGCGGGCAGTCCTTCGCCCAGCCTGCGGCCCTTACCGTAACGGCCGGGGATGGGACGAAACGGCCGGCCGAACCGGCCGACTACACCCACATCCGCTGGCAGATCAAGGATCCGGTTCCTCCCGGCCGGGAAGGGTCGGTGAGCTTCCGGGCCAGGCTGAAATAAATTGGGGAAAAGAGCCCGTATCGTCCCGGGTTTCAAGGCAGGAAGGTTTCGATGGGAAAAAATAAAAAAACGGAAAGAGAAAAGGAGGTGGTGGCTCTAACCCAGGCAGGCAAGGGGACGTTCGCGTGTTTGGCTCCGGGGCGCGGTGATCCCCTTTCATTTTGGACAAACGGCCGGAGCGGGTTTTTTAACGGAATCAGGAAAGGAGAAAAACAATGAAAACCGGAAAATGGATGGGAATCCTGGCGCTTGCTGCGGCCGTCCTGATGGCGCCGCAGCTGGGCATGGCGGAAGGTGCCGACACCAACTTCGGCACCACCGTCACGAACACGGTGGAAATCTCCTATGGGTCGGGCGCCAATGCCTACACTGCCGACGACACCGTAGGCTTCGTGGTGGACCGGGTGCTCGACTGGGTCATGACGCCCACCGACCAGACCCTCGAGGTTTATGAAAACACAGCGGACAACGTCCTTGCGTTCACCGTCGAGAACAACACCAACGGGCCGGTGGACATCCTCATTGAACTGGCCCAGCAGAACCAGGCCCCCGAGGATATCGACCTCTTTCTGGACGTGAACGGTGACGGGCTGCTCGACGGCGGCGACACCGCGCTTCCAATGAGCGGGGCCGACTATTACCTGGACGAGATGGCCGAGGACGAGGTCCGGCAGGTGCTGGTCGTTGTGGACGTCGTCGACGAGGCCCCCTCCACCGACGTCTACGATTACATTGTCACCACCACCACGCATGCGGCGGGAGGGGCCGGAGTCCTTGGAGCCGCCCTCGCCGATGACTCAGGGGATGCCGACGACACGGCCGTGGTCCAGAACGTCTACAACGACGGGGCGGGCTACAGCGACGCTGCCGCTGACCTGGCTTTCAACGCTTACGTGTCCTTTACGGTCGTGGCCTCAGAACTGACGGTCACCAAGACGGCGGAAGTCACCGAAGATCCCGTCAACCTCGCCGTCAACCCCAAGGCGATCCCGGGCGCCACGGTACATTACACCATCACGGTGGAAAACACCGGAGATGCCACAGCCACCAACGTGGACCTTACGGATGCCATCCCGGCCAACACCACCTATGTGACCGGTTCCCTGGGCGTGACGGGAGGCGGGACCCCGACGCTGGATGATTCGGGCGATCCCCTGACGGTGACGGATGCCGAGATTGCCGCAGGCGCGACCATGACCGTCGAGTTCGACGTGACCATCGACTAGGATGCCATGGTAAAGGCGATCCTCAAGGCGCTTAAAGGTTTTTCCTCCTCCCGGGTTTCCGGGGGGCAGGAAAGGTCTGGTCCGGGACCATCCGGCATCCGGAAAGACAGAAAAACAGGCCCGTCCGGCCGCGTGAAACGCCCCGGGCGGGCCCTGCGCGCGCCTGGCGTCCTTTTCTTCGGAAAGGGCCTCAGGCCCCCGCAGGTTCTGGGGATTTGGCTGCTTTTGCTTTCCCTGTTCCTTCCGGCGGCAGCCTACGCCGTCCCGGCAGGGACCGTCATCACCAACACGGCCCAGGCCGATTTCCTTCTGGAAGGAAACCCGGTTTCGGCCTTTTCCAATTCGGTGGCCATCGTCACCACCGCCATCGGGACCCCCTCGACACTGGAGCTTTTCCGCTACGCCCCATCGTCGCCCTCGGTGTCGCTGACGGTCGGCATTACGGAATATTTTGACGGCGCCGGGTTCTCCCCGATGCCGGTGCCCGCGGAGCCGGGGACCGGCCTTCCCGTCGATCTGGGGGCCCCGGTGCCTCTTGAGCCAGCGGAGGAGTTCACACGGGGGGAGGCGGTATTCGTGAGGCTCATCGACCCCGACGGCAACGCCGACCCGGCTGTCCCCGACACCATTCGGGTCGCGGTTTTGGATCTCTCCTCTGCCACCGTGGAGATCCTTCTTCTCACCGAAACCGGACCCGACACGGGAGTCTTCACGGGCTATGTCCTGTCCGGCGCCGAGTCGGAAAGCCCCTACGACGGGATCCTGTGCGGCCCTCCAGGTCAAAGCTATTTTGCCCGATACACCGATCCGGCCGACAACACCGACATCTCCTCCCGAGCGTTCGTCTTCGATCCCCGAGGGGTTCTCTGGGTGACGGCCTCGGCGGGCAAGGACACGGTCTCGGTCGGGGATTACCTCACGTACACCGTCACGGTGGAAAACACCTCCGGCGTCACGGCGCCCGGCGTTGTCCTGTCTGCGGACCTTCCGCTGGGGTTCGGCTATATGGAAGGGAGCACGCGGATCGAGGACACTTTCTCGGAGGGATTGGAAGGAAGCGTGATTTTCAACGCCGTCCTGTCCGATCCGGCTTTCTCTCTGGATGGCCGGTCCCTTGTTTTTTCCGTCAGGGACATCCCCTCCGGTGAAGTGGTGACCGTCACCTTTGCTACCTCCGTTGGGGCCGGGGCGAGAACGGGGACCTCAACCGCTTACTACACCGCTTCTTCCGTCATGGCGGTTTCCAACACCGCCGCGGCCTCCGTAAAAATCGTCGAGGACCTGATGCGCAGCCGTAACACGATCATGGGGCGGGTCCTTGGCGGCGCCTGCAGGGCTGGCTCGGCAAATGGGGTTCCCGGGATCGCGGTCTTCCTCGAGGACGGCACCCGCGTGGTGACGGACAAGGAGGGGCGCTACCATTTCGAGGGGGTCAAATCCGGCACGCATGTCGTCCAGATGGACCTCGACACCGTTGGGGAGATGTACGAGGCGGTGGCCTGCGACGAGGATACACGCCAGGCGGAGAGGCCCTGGTCCCGGTTCGTGGACTTTTCCGGGGGGGCGCTCTGGAGAGTGGATTTTTACCTCGTCCCCAAGGCTCCCGAACGTGGCCTGGCCGCCCTTTCGGTGGAAACCTCCGCCGGGTCCGGGCAGGTGGTCTTCCACGTTTCCATGAGCGGGGACAAGGTCCCGTTGAGCAATGTCCGGATGCGCGTTGCCCTTCCCGCCGGGGTGAAATACGTCCCGGAATCGGCGCGGCTGGAGGGGAGGCCGGTCGGAGAGCCTGAAAAGAAGGGCAGCGATCTGGTGTGGGATCTGGGCGACCTTCCGGAAGGGCTGGGGAAAGGCGTGACCTTCCAGACCTGCCTCCGGGATGGGTTCGACTGGCTTTCCCTGGACTTTTCGAGGGATATCGCCGAAGTAAGGAGCAGCGCGAGTCTGACCTTCGACACACCCGCGGAAAAAGGCGTCAGTACTCCGCCGGTCAGCAACCTCCTTTTTCGGGTGGGCAGGGTTATGGAAGATGCCATCACGGTCCGCGAAATGGATTCCCCGGCTTCCTTCCCGTCCTTTGGCGCCCGCCTGACCACGGAAAACCGGGAAATCCTCAGTCAGCTCGCTGCCGGGTTCGACCCGGAAGTGATTTCAGGGGTCACGGTGACAGGGCATTCCGACAGCCTCCCCATCAGGGAGCGAAGCCGGAATATCTACGCCGACAATTATGTGCTGTCGCGGGCCAGGGCCCGGAACGTCGTCGATTTCCTGGGGAAAGCCTGGGATCTGCCTCCTGAGATGTTCACGGTTGTCGGGGTTGGGCCGGACGCTCCCCTGGCTTCCAACGGCACGGCCGAGGGCCGGGAACGCAACCGGCGTGTGGAAAACGATGTCTATACCATTACGATCGAAAAACGGGCCCAGGTCGAGCCGGTTCAAGACAATGTCCGAACCGAGATGATCATCGTCGGCCTGAGGCCCGGCGAGGTCGCCACCCCTCCCAAAAATAATCCCGGACCGAAGGCGGCCGAGACCGTTGACCCAACGAAGAATCTGGAATGGCTTGAAAGGGAAGGCGGGGCCCTAAGGTGGGTCCTCCCCGAGCCCGGGTTCCTGCCCTACATCCCCAGCCTGAAGATCGCTGTGGCGCATCGGCCCGATCAGACAGTACGGATCCATCTCAACGGAGATGAGATCAACCCCCTCCATTATGATTCCACGAAGAAGAATGTCCTCGGCACGGCGGCCCTGAGCGTTTGGAGAGGCGTGGATATCAAAGAAGGCGACAACACTCTTGCCGCCGTGGCCTATGACCGGAAGGGGACCAAGGTGGGCCGGATCGAGCAGGTAATCCACCTTTCCAGCGCCCCGGTCCGCATGGAATACAGGGCTGACCTGTCCCGGCTTGCCGCCGACGGAAAGACCCCTCCTGTCATCGCGATCCGGCTGACCGACAAGGACGGCTACCCGGCCCGGCAGGGGATCATCGGGCAGTACTACGTCCAGGCGCCCTACCGCAGCCTCCAGAGGGCCGAGGTGGAAAAAAAGGAGGGCTGGTCTTCCAACGCACCGGGCTACAGCTCCTACTCGGTCCGGGAGGACGGGGTGGCCTACCTTGAGCTCGAGCCTACCACCAAGTCGGGCGAGGTCCAGGTGAAGGTCCTGATCCAGGGTGAGGAGGAGGAACTCGCGGTGAGCCTCGAAGCCCGGCGCGACAAATGGATCCTGGTTGGCCTGGCCGAGGGGACCGCGGGGTACAACGCGGTTAGCGGGAACATAGAGTCCCTGGAAGATTCGGGGGCGGCGGAGGACATCTACACGGACGGGAGGCTGGCCTTCTTCGCCAAGGGGCGCGTCAAGGGCAAATATCTGCTGACGATGTCCTACGACACGAGCGGGCCCCACGGGGCGGCGGGCGAAGGACACCACGGGACCATCGACCCGGACACCTACTACACCCTCTACGGGGACGCGGCTGGTCAGGATTACGAGGCGCCGACGTCCCGGAAGCTCTACCTGAAGATTGAAAGAGAGAGTTTCTACGCCATGTTCGGGGACACCGACACCGGCATGACTATTACGGAGCTTTCCCGCTACAACCGGGCGATCTCCGGCTTCAGGTCCGAGGGCAAGGGGGAGAGGTTCTCCTACAACGTCTTTGCGTCCGAAACCAGACAGGGTTTTATCAGGGACGAGATTCCCGGCGACGGGACCTCCGGACTCTACCGGCTGGGGGCGGGTGATATCGTCGTGAACTCGGAGAAGGTCACCATCGAGGTGCGTGACCGCTTCCAAAGCCACGTCGTCCTGTCGAGCACCACCCTGGCCCGGCACACGGGCTACAGCATTGACTACAACGATGGAACCCTTTTCTTCAAGAGCCCGGTTCCCCGGACAGACGAAAGTTTTAACCCCGTCTTTATCGTGGTGGATTACGAGACCCAGGATCCGGAGGCTACCGGGGTCACTTACGGAGGGAGGGGCCAGGCGGTCCTTCCGGGCGGGCCGGTCGTCGGGCTGTCGGTTATCCACGAGGACAGGGGAGGCGGAGAGAGCGACCTGATCGGCCTGGACGCTGAAATAAGTCTCCCGGGAGAGATCACGGTGCGGGCGGAGGCAGCTTCTTCTGACGGCGATCAGTCCGGAGAAACCTTTGACGGCAGCGCTTATTTCCTGGAGATCAGCCGCGAAGAGGGTCGGCTGGAGGGCAAGGCGTACATCCGGGAGCAGGATGCCGGCTTCGGAGTCGGACAGCAAAACGGATCCGAGTCCGGGATGAGGAAGTCAGGCGCCGAGGCTCAATACCATCTCACCGAAACCTGGAGCCTCGTCGGAGAGTTCTACACCAAGGAAAACCTCGCCACCAAAGAGGAGCGCGAAGTCCAGGAACTGGGGGTATCCCGGGAAAAAGGGCTCCTGGAATATTCCGCCTCCCTCAGGCAGGCAACCGATTCCCAGCCGGGAGAGGCCGACGAAGAGTCCACGCAGATGACGGCCGAGGCCAACTGGGAATCCGGGGACGGGGTGTGGAGGATCGGGGCCATCCACGAGCAGTCGGTGGGCGATAACGCCAACGCGGCCTACCCGACGAGGACTCTCCTGGAATCCGAATACAAGGTCACCTCCAACGTGTCCCTGTCCGCCCGACAGGAGTTCACCCGTGGGGACGAGACCGCGGTCAACATGACCAATGTAGGCCTGAAAGCCACCCCCTGGAAGGGCGGCGCCGCCGCATCATCCGTCAACCGGGAATACAACGAGGACGGGGACCGTGTCTATGCGGTCACCGGCCTTGACCAGACCTGGCAGGTAACCTCCCGCTGGGAATTGAGCGCCGGGCTGGAAAAGGCCACCGTCCTCGAGCAAAATACGGAAGAACCGATCAATGACAAGGCGGCCCCGGTTTTCAGCGAGGAGGATTTCACGGCGGTGTCCCTTGGGGCCGGGTACACCGGGGAGCGCATGGAAGGCAACGTGAGGCTGGAAAGCCGAACCTCGGACGCCAGCGACAAGTGGGGGATCGTGGCGGGTGTTTACAACGAGCCGGCTCCCGGGATAGGGCTTTCCTCCGATCTAAAGCATTTCCGGACCGAGGTGGATGCCGGCTTCACAACCACGGAAACTGACCTGAGGTTCGGGTTGGTGTTCCGTCCGTGGGACCGGACCTGGACTTTCCTTGACAAGCTGGAATTTATCTCCGACGAGGAATCCGGCGGCGTCCCCGACACGGAATCCTGGAAGATGATCAACAATCTCAACGCGAATTACCGGCCTACCGATGACCTCCAGGTTTCCTTCCTGCTGGGAACCAAATACGTAAAAGATACCCTCTATGGTCAGGAATTCGACGGATGGACCTGCCTGGTCGGTTCCGAAGGCCGGTACGATCTGACGCCCCGCTGGGATGTCGGGGCCTGGGCCAGCGTCCTGACCACGGTCGAGACAGGGACCACCGACTACGGTCTGGGGGCTTCCCTAGGGTACGGCCTGATGGAGAACGTATGGGTGAGCTTCGGGTACAACCTCCTCGGGTTCGAGGATTCCGATTTCTCCCGGGGGAACTTCACGGCCCAGGGCCCCTTTGTCAAGTTCCGGATCAAGTTCGACCAGGAAACCTTCAAGGACATACTCAGGCGATAAAGACCGGTTGCTGAAGAAAAGGATAGAATGTCACGGGACGACTTAAATGCAGAATTTTGAGAAGGCTGTTATCCCTGTAATCATCTTCCTTTTTACGGCGGGCACATCCGCCCTGGCTGGCATCCGCACTGAATAATCAGCACGGCGCCTTCCTGGTTTTGCACCTCCCCGAAAAAGGCCCCGAATCAGGTAATCTGTAATCTGGCAACTTTTTCTTCCCCGTGCCATATTGAACAGCAGGCCCGTTTCCAGAAAGGGGGGATGAATCCATGAAAAACCCGACAGGCGTTGATTCAAAGGAATTCGGCCTCGCGGCAGGCCTGGTCTTCGCCAGATATTTCCTCAAAACCGACCATCTCCACTATGGTTACTGGCCGGATGATCTGCCGGTGGACATCCTCAATTTGCGCAAGGCCCAGGAGGTCTACTGCGATGTCCTTCTTTCCCACATCCCCGACGGAGTAAAGAGTGTTCTTGATGTCGGATGCGGCACGGGAGCCCTGTCCCGGAAGATGATCGACCGGGGGCTGGAGGTGGAAAGCGTCTCTCCAAGCCCTTTCCTCACGGCCCGGGCGAGGGAATTGCTGGGGGATAGGGGAGTGCTCCATGAAAGCACCTTCGAGGACCTTACCCTTGGCAGGAAGTTTGATCTGGTCCTGTTTTCCGAGAGTTTCCAATACGTTAAGCTGGACAGGGTTTTCGGGAAATGCCGGGATCTGCTGAAGGAAGGGGGCCACGTCCTCCTGTGCGATTTCTTTAAAAGGGATAATCCCGAAGGGAAAAGCGGCCTGGGAGGGGGTCATCCCCTCGCGAGCTTTTATGGCAAGCTGGAAGACGCCGGATTTCTGATCGTCCTCGACACGGATCTGACCGCCGGAATTGCCCCGAGCATGGATCTCGTGGCCGATTTCCTGGAGAGTTTCGGAAAGCCCATGTGGGATCTCATGCTGTATGCTCTGGAGAGCAACCGCCCCATGCTCCATCGACTGGCGCGGTGGAAGTACAGGAGGAAAATAGACAAGATCGAGAGAAAATATTTTTCCGGGCGCCGGAACGCCGTGACTTTCGCCGCCGACAAAAGCTATCGCCTGGTTCTGTGCAAACCGGGCGAATTGACCGGCAGTCCCTGATCTCTTTTCTCCGGAAAGGGAATCGGGAACGGAATCTTCCGGAATGGCCAATAATGTCGTGATTGATCCCACCGTCCGCCGGGTTTCCAGCATCCGATACCGGGTTTGCTATGGCGACACCGATGCGGCGGGAGTGGTCTATTACGCCAACTACCTTCGCTTGATGGAGATGGGCCGCAACGCCTGTCTTCGCGAACTGGGCATGTCGGTGCGCGGTTTT
>Ga0068714_10000992_pt1 | contig 45338 bp, 38 predicted proteins | sample MTBNYHSulfiMetaG_FD_62988 | JGI IMG/M metagenome (GOLD analysis project Ga0068714, IMG submission 62988) | Enrichment culture microbial communities from rom New York Harbor, USA that are MTBE-degrading - MTBE-NYH (New York Harbor Sulfidogenic)... | ecosystem: Environmental > Aquatic > Marine >... | reverse complement strand
TATCATCATTAAGCGTTCCACTAACACTGTCAACGTAGATGAATAGCTTGGTATACTCGCCCTCGGTTAATTCTCCGCTCCAGATCTCGAGTGCGTTTTCATCCTTAAGTTCGGTAAGGTCCAGACCTGCTACACCATCACCATCGTAGTCTTCTTCGGTATCGAGATCGAAGTTATGCCAGGTTCCTTCACCTCCACCCTCGTGAATACCGATACCGGAGATGGTTACGTGTAGAGATTTGAAGTCTTCGATGGCGTTTACTTCGTCGCTAATGAGCAGCCGGAAATTAATTTCGCCTTCTGGTGCAGGCTCTAGGTTCGTTTCTCCAGGTTCAGGCTCATTTAATGGTTGCGCACATCCGGAAAATGCCAGAATAGCTGATAAACATACAACAACCAAAACAGTAATTACGATTTTCATTTTTGCCTCCCGTATATAATAGGCCTCACGAATGAGTATAAAGCGAAGAGTAATACACGTTTTATCCGTATATATACCTATTTAATAGGGCAGATTGCCTTAATGTTAAACAATAATAAGCTAAGAGGCCTGGCCCTTAAGATAGGTTAATGTATAACCCTGCGTATTTAAGGAGGGATCTGCTTTGCTCTTTACTTGCCCTGAGCTTGAAAGATGAATATTTCATGTAATCTTTATTACGCAACCAAAACGAATCATCCTGGATGAAGAAAGGGCAGCTTAACCGAGCCGCATACTCTGTAAAAGGTGGTCGATGAAACCTCCTACAAAGTAAATTAACCCGATAATATCTGCCCTTTCATTCTTATTATAACTCTTACTTAAAAGAAGTCAATCCTTTTCCTGTAGTTTAATGTTATCTCTAACTCGTGAAAGTTCCGTTTTTAAGCAGCCTATAATGTTGCGCTTGACGGCAAATTTAACATGATAAAGCCTTTTGGCTACAAGGTTACCGAGGCTGTTTCCGTGTGTCTTAGCCACAATGCCGTTCACTCCCCACAAGATACCGCCACCTATTACCCCGGGCAAGAAAGAGAGGCCGATCGAATCTTTAAGTTTGCTCCTGGGAACGACGCTTTCGATAACGGGATTTTCCAGTAACAGGTTGTCAACCTGGCTACTTATGATGCCATCTACAGATTCGCTGTACTTTAGAACCGTATTACCGATGAAACCGTCACAGACTATGACATTGACCTTACCACTCAGAACTTCGTCACCCTCTATGTTACCCACGAAGCTAAGCCTGCTTTTTTGGAGAAGGTCATAAGCTGTGCGGATCGTTTTACTGCCCTTAATAGATTCCTTGCCGATATTCAGTAAAGCCACTTTTGGATCGGGAATATCGAGGAGTGTCCTGGCATAGACTGTCCCGATAACGGCAAAGTTGACCAGATGTTCGGGCCTGCAATCAATATTTACTCCCAAATCAAGCATTATCGTGTTGGGAGAGAGTCCTGAAATAACACCACCAAAAACAGGCCTTTCTATGCCATCCAACATGCCCAAATGCTGGATGGCGCACGCAACAAGGGATCCGGTGGGGGTAGCACCAATAAGGGCATCTGCTTCTCCGCTCTTTACCAGCCTGTTAGCCACTGATATCGAGGAATTGGGCCTTTGTCTGACCACAATCGCCGGATTTACCTCTTCCTTGATGAAGTCATCGGAGTGAACACAGGGGATATCCAGACCGGATACATCATATTTACCGAGCTCTTCTTCAATACGGTCAAGAGGCCCCACTAATATCGGTACTATTTCCCGGTCGGCTCTAGCCGCTTCTACAGCACCCTTGACTATCTCTTGAGGGGCGTAATCGCCACCCATGGCATCGATGGCAATCCTTATCTTTTGCATAACTTTCCCATTTGCCTTAAACCTTCAAACGGTTTATGACCGGTATCTACTCAATGTGCTTCTTTCCGACCGCTTACGACAACGCCCCAGAATGTTTTATCTATCTTATAATTGCCCAGTTCAGATGTATCAAGCAGTTTTTTAACTTCGGCTACGGTGTATGAAGCTTCAATGGCCGAAAGGCATGTGGGCCGCATTTCAACGGGACGCGTGTTCAGCCACAGGAATTGCTTGACGCGGTCCTTCATATCTCGCCTCAGGTCAACAAGGCAGTAAAGGCCATTTAACTTTAGAACCCGGTTGATCTCACTAAGGATAGATTTTGGATCTTTCCACTCGTGTAAAGAGCAGTTTGAAAATACGGCATCAAAACAACCGTCCTCAAACGGCATGCAACTTGCGTCACCCGCAATGTACTCTATGCGACCGGTAAGTCCATAACTAATGGCCCGTCTTCTAGCAGAAGCTATCATCTGATTATCGATATCAAGGCACTTCAGTGAGGTCCCCTCGGTACTTTTTATCCACTCCAGCCCCAGGTATCCCGGCCCGGAGCCTACCTCCAGTACAATTCCAGATATTATGCCGCTTGCGAGGATGGGGGCTAAGTACTGAGACCTGAGCCAGCCGTCACCCAGCATGTTATCGGTCATATCGGAATATATCCTGGTAAAAGAACCGTCACGCTGATCAAGGTCTTTCTGAGAAACTCTTTCCGTTGCCATTTTTTTTCACCTCGTTAATCTGGAATAGGATTGATATTTGACCCTTCAGGAACTATGGTACCAGCACCTTTTCGCCATCATCGAATGTAACAAGCACCATTCTCCACTCCGTCTGACCAAAATGATCCTCCGGCGACATAGTATATACCCCGGTATATAGATGAAGGTGATCGGTGTTTTCGAAGGCGTCACGAATCGCACTCCGTGCCGAAACCAGATCAGAGGAAGTAGCACCTGCTCTATTCAGACCATCCTCTATGAACTGGATGAATTGTGCTCCCAGTAATGCCCACATAGACACGGGATGTTCGTATTCGGCAACAAAGTTTTCCGCGAAGTCTCGATATACAGCCTTGTCGGGGTCACTATCAGGTAGCTGTTCCCAGACGTCAAACTTTGAGGTGCTCGCCACAAAAGACGGCTCCATTTCAAAATAGGTTCCGAATTCCCTTATCAGATCGGGGGATACATTTGGAGGTGTTCCTACTATCGGCAGTTTTATACCCATTTCCCTCGCCTGCTTAACAGCGATTGCCGCTGTTGGAGTACCGCCCCACAGAAAAATTGCCTCCGCACCAGAATCTCTAATGTTTATCAACTGAGGAGATACATCGGTTGAGCCGGGTTCAAAATACTGCTCTTCAACAATCTCCAGACCGAATTCAGGGCTCATCATGGGCAGGAAAACTTTCCCGCCTTCGCCAAAAGCAGAATTCTCGATGAGCGTTGCATATTTTGAAATGCCCAATTCATCGCTCAGATACTCCATATCGAGGGTTACGTAAGATGCCTCTGTCCCGGTTGGACGGAAAACCCAATCACCCAGTTTATCGTCCTGGAGCGTTGTGCCGGTGAGGATTACGGTGGGTACCTTCGCTTCATTGGCTATAGGCACCAGGCTGAGTGACATACCTGTAGCCGTGGCCGAAGCCAACACATGGACCTTATCCACTTCTATCAGTTTCTTCGCGGCCAATGCAGTCTCAGTAGCCTGGCTCTTGTCGTCGTATATGATAAGTTCAATGGGAACCCCGTTTATGCCACCTGAAGAATTAAGCTCTTCTGCCTCAAGTAACATTCCCTCCATAGCCTGAAGGCCCAGACCGCTGTACTGTCCCGTCTGTGCAACCGTAACACCTACCTTGTAGCCAGATACTGGCTCCGGATTTCTACACGAAACCACCATGCCGGCCATGATTACGGCCGATACAATAATCATTGCTACTGCCCTTTTCATGTGTACCTCCTAGCTCTATTATCATTAAAAAGAATATATATCATATTATAAAAATTAATCCTCGTGCCACCAGCCGAGCTTGAGCGATCCCAGGCCGCCATGGAGAGCAACAATGGGAAAAGCTCGGCTCTCGTAATAATCCACGCACTCAAAGTGCGACATAATCCCCGACTTGAGCTCTTTTGCAGCGGTTTCCGCATCGGCATGTATAATAGCAAGATGTATTTTTTTTCCGCCACTCCTTTCCTTTAAAATCCCCGTGAGCCTTTGAAACGCCTGGCGCTGTGTCCTGTGCCTGCTGATCGGTTTGTGCTCTCCACCTGTTGAAGAGTCCACCTCCATGATCACGAAATTACTGATTTTAGAACCTACCCAGTTACTCGCCCGGTGTGTTCTGCCAGCATCGGCAAGCGAAGATAAATCCTCAGACAGAATAAAGTAGTTCACCTTCTTTATTATCTGCTCCGTTATATCGAGCACCTCTGTAAGTCTCTTGCCCTGAGCTGCGGCTCTTGCCGCTTCTCTGGCAACAAACATTTGACCTGCGCAGGTGGTCAGGGTATCAACAACCATGAACGGAACCTCAGGATTTCTTTCCGCGGCTATTCTTGTCGCCTGTAATGCAGAACTATAAGTAGCCCCGAATTTGGAACTGAGGCTGATATCTACAACCGCATCGGCTTCGATGCTAGCATCCTGATAGGCGTTTAAAAAATCACCTATAGAAGGTGCAGAACTTTTAAGCATTTTATGTTTTTCCTTCCACGTCGGTAAATGCTTATAGTACCAGTCGAGGTCAACATTATCCTCAAAATAGGTTTTACCATCTATGACAATATATAGATGGACAAGCCTGATGCCGTACTCATCAGCAATGGCTTTCGTTATATGCGATGTGGTATCGGTAATAATGGCTACTTTCACAATCGAGCCCCAGCACCCAATACCGAGAGTATACTATAGCCTGTATGCAATGGTAAAACCCGTTTTACAGTTCATGGTAAACAGCGAGAAGCCAGTAACAATAACAAAAGCGCTACGGGATACTTTTTAAGTTCAATCTACATCGTTTTCACTGGTCCCAGCGAATATGGGCAGGGCCCCTTGACTCTCCCCTTACTGGAGGCTCTATACTTCTAACAAGTGCGTAATGCAATAAAGGGGCAGCATGTTTAAGATAGGTGATTTTTCGCGCCTGAGCTTCGTTACGGTAAAGACAATCCGTTACTACGACGAAATCGGCCTGCTGAAACCGGTTAAGGTAGACCGCTTTACCGGTTACCGCTACTACTCGGCTGACCAGCTTCCCCGGTTAAACTGCATTATCGCCATGAAAAAGCTTGGTCTATCACTGGAGGAGATAGGGAATATAATTGATAACAGCTTTTCACTGGAAAATATGAAAGATCTTCTGATCCTGAAAAGGGCCGAGCTGCGGGCAAGGGTGAATGAAGAACAAAGCAGACTGGAGCAGGTGGAAAAATTACTTGAACAAGTAATGAAGGAGGGTAAAATGCCAGACTATCAGGTGATAATAAAGAAAATACCTGCCATGAAAATTGCATCCGTGAGGGGTACAGTTCCCAGCTATAGCGATATATCCACACTCTGGGATAAAATATGTCCCGTTTTTGAAAAGCATATGTCGATAATCAACGGGCCGCCACTTGCCATATATCATGACATGGAATACCGCGAGAAGGATGTCGACATAGAAGTTGGTATCCCCATAAGCGCTTCCCCATCGTTACCCGAACCCATAAGGGTTCGTGACCTTCCTGCCGTGACTGAAGCGGCCTCAATGATTCACCGCGGCCCCTATGAGAAAATACACGAGGCCTACCAGGCGATGATGGCCTGGTGCGAGGCAAACGGATACGAGTTAGCAGGCCCGGACCGCGAAGTGTACCTTACCTCCCCAGGGGATACCAAGGAGCCAGATGAATATGTTACCGAGCTACAGCAGCCCATAAGGAAAACCTGACCCAACCATTTACATACTTCTGAGCCTTAGATTAATCAGGCTAATCCGACCTTTGATAGGTTTCGGCAGTTTAACGATAGCTAAAGGATAGTAAGGAGCTCTCTGCGAAATTGAGGGCTCCTTTTTATAATAGCTATATTTTGTACACTTAAGAGTAGTGCAAAATATAGTTTACCAGACCATAGAAGCCAAGCCACGGCGAGTGATAACAACCTCTTTTTACTAGCGGTAAATTTTTCCAGCTCGGTGCATATTCATCGATATATTTACAAAATCACGATAAATAGGTAACATATTGTCTGTGCTTAGATTCGACCCGCTTCAATTATTTCGTTCCAGCGTTACCCCGGTAGGGCTCTACGCCAGGCAGAAGTGGCTTGGTGAAGCTAACACGGGTTCCTGGCATACAGATTACAATCATAAAGTGGAATCATTATTAAAAGGCCAATCCCATAACGGTTCCTGGGGAAACTCTGAGATAAACACTATACACCGGTTGTTCGATCTTCACCTTACCGTTCGAGAAGCAAACGATGCCATTGATTCCGCACTGGACTGGCTTTTAGGAAAAATACCGCCTTCACTTAATCCTTTAAAGGCAGACCATAAAGAGCGAATAACAGCTAGAAGCCTCATGGGATTGCCTTTTTCGGCCACGTATCACATGGTTCTACTTATCACGGGAACGCTATTCCTCTGTACGGTGTTCGGAAGAGGAAAAGACGATCGAGTACTTAATGGGTACCGGCAGCTGGAAAAGGCAATAAAGGATGGGGGAGGACAATTGCATGGATTGCACCCGGTTAGTAATATCCTAAGAGCCCTGGTGGTGCATGAATCGTTTTCAGATAGCGATTCCACGAAAATTATTGTAACAAAGATGGGTAACGTTCAGAATGATAAAGGAGACTGGGGGAAGGCTATACCGTTCTACAGAACATTTAATGCCCTTGCACACCTGGATTTGCCAGAGGCCGACTCACAGTTTGGAAATGCACTCAAAAGGTTATACAGAACCCAGTCAAAGGATGGAAGCTGGGGAAAAACAGAGCCGGAGTTCAACACCTTCCTGGTGGTTCACGCCCTGAAGCGCAAAGGCATACTGCAGAAATTTCCAGGTTAATAAAGCGCCACTAAATGGAGTTAATCTAGGGTGGGGCTTTCATGAACCCGGTACCAGGCGGCAGGATCTATGAAATATTCCTCGGCATCCTTTAACGAAAGGTAATGCTCACGCTCGATTGTAGAAAGGAGATTGAAGAACTCCTTTTCTTTCTCGTCAGAAATAGCATCCCTTAACCTGGCATAGTATTCCATTCCCTTAGCCTCAAACTCGATCGCCGTTCTAATTGCCGCGAGGTCATCGGAATCACTCGATGCCTCCGAATCTGTTTTTTTAACGAATTTATTGAGGACGTCTTTTATGGGGGTATCTTCAACGAGTAAGGGAAGGCTACCGGGCCACTTGCCCTTTTTACTCCACTCTTCATGAAGCTGTTTTAGCCGCTCGTAGTGCTCGAGCTCTTCACTACCTATCTGCTCGAACATGGCCTTTCCCAGGGGATTACTGGTTCTGTTTGCATTCTTGATATAAAAATCGTGTTCGGAGATTTCGTTATTAAGCGCTACTTCCAGGGCATCCAGCCGTTCTTTATTATCCATATCATGCCTCCTACATATTGTAATTATAATCGCAACTAATATATTATATTATCCATGTTAAAAATTGTATATCTTACAAACCTAATTTTCGGAATAATATGGGTATCCAGAAACGATGGATAATTTTTGGGACTACTTCCAGATAGGTGTTCTGATAACATTCACGGTACTTGTGCTGGGTAGGGCTATATATGAAAGGCTTCACGGCATCAACGCTTTTACGCTACTCAGTAACAATCGTAGACAACGGGCCCTGGGGATAGCAGCAATAACCTTGATAAACCTCTGGGTAACCATTCTGGTACTGTACGCGAGACATCCCGAGGTGGTTTTTTTACCAGAGCCGCTATCATATACCCTGGTAAGCTCACAAATTGCCAAAATAGCGGGCCTTGTTTTGATTGTTAGCGGGCTTGTGCTCTATTTTAACGCCTGGAAAGCCCTGGGTAACGCCTGGAGAATCGGAAACGACGAGAAATCAAATGCACCGCTGGTTACAAAGGGTGCTTACGGAATTTCAAGAAACCCGATATATCTTTTTTACAGTATTTACTTCATCGGCACTTTTCTTATTAACGGGGTGACTGTTTTCCTGATACTGACCGTCTGCCTGATCGTAGTACTTTACTACCTGATCCTGGAAGAAGAGAGGGATTTAGCCAGAAGGTACGGCAGGGTATACGAAGATTACAAAGCACGTATAGGGCGATATTTTACCTTTGGTAAACTATTCCCGAACTCTGCTGGAAAAGAATATTCGCAAAAGAACCCTGATAGCACGATCTGTACAGACGATATTAACTGTGAGCAAAATAGACACGGACATGATGACAGGCCTTGAAAGAGGGAATTTAACAATGAGAGCAACAAGTCAATAAGGAGGGTCGATATGTATGCGGTACTGACTACTTTCTTTCTCAATCCGGGCATGAGCTCCGTCATGTTTGAGCGGGGCGAAGAGATAACAGGTTTATTCAAGTCGGCGAAGGGGCTTAAAAGGATATCATTTTTTGGCAACGATGCAACGGGTGAATACGGGGGCTTCAGCATCTGGGAATCAAAAGAGGAGGCGGAAGAATTCACGGAGTACGCACGGCCAAGGCTTCGTGAAATGCTAAAGGACGTTATAAAAGGCCCTGCAACCACCAGGATGTTTTTCGTTTTTGAACCAGAATTTTAGTATTATTTTTCGTTTAAATCAAGAGCCAGCGACTCTGGAAAGGTATGCCGCTATTTTGTCCAGGTTATCACCTGTATAGCTACCTTTGAACCTGAACCGCAGAACACCATCACGGTCAACCATGAATATATAGGGCGTTTTTGAATCACTTACGCCGAGTTTTTCAGCAGGCTCGTTATCCCAGGCAATTAAAGGGGTAGAGGCTGAAGACGAGCTTTTGAGTAGTCCCTTGATGAATTTCCTGGGAACAAATGCCGGGAGTTTTCCAACGAACGCGATCCTGCTATATTCGACTTGCTGATATTCCTTGCTTTTGGCTAGAAGCTCTTTACCCCATTTTCTCGCTTCGTCAGCCCCCTCCCTTCCCGCCCCGACCAGAAGAACCGGCCTTCCCTTAAAATCGCCCAGCCTGACCTCTTTATCTTCAATATCCATAAGCGTGATATCGGATACATCTATTTCAACCTGCCGAACTTCCAAATCCATCGAAATTACCTCCTTTGAAACTGTGCGAAATAATATCTAAACCTTTACCATGATTTCGTTTTTCCTGAAAATACCGGGGATCCAGGGAGGATTATACTGGGCAGAGATAAACTCGGATTTGGGAATTAAATCTTCCTTACCAAGCCAGTTTTTAAGCTCGTCTATCTTCCTATTGAGGAGCTCCTCATTCAGGTATCCCGAAAATTTCAGCGCCGCCGCCCGGTGTTTTTCAACCTCAGCAAACTCTATCTCCCTGGCATTTGGCTCGGGCAGCTCATCCAGCGTGTATTTACGCGGCATCATGAAAGATATCCTATAGCTATCTTCACCGCTCCTGGTTGTAGTGACAGGTGCGGTCATGGCTATTTTGGCCCTGCTTTTATTTCCGCCGAATATATAGTCAGCAAGGACCCTGAAACCCCTGTTCAAGGCCTCATTCCACTTTTCCGTAACATCTACCTGGGCAAGAACCTGGGCTTCGTATTCCCTGATTTCAAAACCTCCATCCTTTTTAAGTACCCTGTATTTGGGCTTTTCAATTGCCATAACAAAACTACCTCCAGTTAAGTCCGGGAGACAATTCTATCCCTGCCCCGTTCCATTGTCAATAACCCTCTGAATTTTTATTTACGGCGGGCTTATTCTTGCAAAGGTAAATCAAGCCTGGCTCTTGACAACATGGTGTATAATACATTCAAACAACTTGTATACCCAAAAATGGTATAGGTTATCTTTTTGAAAGGGGGGCTCAAATGCAAATCAAAAAGAAGGGTCTGACAAGGATACTGGGTGCTACCCTTATGGCTGCTCTAACAGCTTCGCTAATCTTTTTCACCGCGCCCGTATCTGCAGACCAGACAGAATGGACCACAATAAACACTCCAAGCTGGGAGGACCTTGTCATTCTTCCTGCATCAGATATCCTCGACTACGCTGTCGGGGAGGACGAGGGCGACGTTATCTACGCCATTCTTGAACTTGAGGGCGACTGCACCGAGGTTGGCTACATGCTTTTCAAAGATGGCGATCCTCTTCCCGATGACCTTCCAATTTACTGGGGAACAGCTGGGGGCAACGCTGATGGAGATATATGGAGTACCTGGGCCATAGTCAAATCCGATGACGGCGGTGTTACCTGGAGTGACATAACCGAGAACGTTATTGATGCCAGCAGCCTTCCCTTTGAGGCTTACCACATCATGAGTCTAAACCTGGTGGCAACTGCCCCGGACGATGAGGACTGGGTGGCTGTAGCCGGCTACTTCGATGAAGACGAAGTGGATTCGGGACTCATTCCTAATCCTATCCACCATAGCGGATCTGATGTCGTGCCATTCGTGTTAGCTTCAGAGGATGGCGGCGATAATTTCACCTGGGCACACTATCTACAAGACGGGGCCGAGAACATGGTGACCATCGCTGACATGGCCGTCTCTATCGAGAGCGGTGAAGGCATCCACAATATCGCCCTTGCCGGTACCGCTACAGTTGGCGGAAACAATGTAAGCGAATCGGATTATGTACCCACAGATCCAACTCTGCCAAGTGTAGCTTCAGCTGGCGCTGTCTTTCGGCTGGAGGCCGGAACCTGGCTAACCGGCGGATGGGTTGATACCCGCTGCTACGACGGCTGGGATGGCAGCGAAGAGGACCCCTGTAACAACGGTGGTTGGTCGATATACTCCACCGGCATCGTTGCCGTCGACTTTTCGCCCAACTTCGATATGGACGATGCCATCGTCTGCATGGGTGTCGGCGGTCCTGTTGGTGATACCACATATTACTACCACTACCCCTATCTACAGGAGGGCATCATTGAGGCCGATGACGGTGCCTGGAACGGAGAGGCCGGCTTTGGCAGTGCCCCGGTTCAGATAACCGACGAGGGTACCGATCTCCTTACATTCTATGCCCGCTATATGATGGGCTTTGCCCTTCCTGCTGACTTCGACGGCGTTGACGGCAGCGCCAATAACATATATCTCTACGTTAATGCCCTGAACACAACCAGCGGCGAGGCCGGTGGCTTTGTCTTCATCTCCGAGGACTGCGACGACCTCTCGATGAAATGTGGCCCGTCCGGAGACCCGCTTCTTGCCAGCATCGATGTCCATGGCGATGCCGATAGCGCCAAGGCGATGGTCGGCACCCTGGGCGTGGATGTGGATATCGTCTTTAACCCCTTTCCGGGCATTGATACTTTCTACGTATCATCTCCCGAGCCATGCGAGGGCGTGGCTGTCTGGCACACGGTAGAACTCGATGACTGCTGTCCCGAGTGGGAGTGCGCCTGCAAGGATCCCTCAGGACCCGGCATTGCGGTGGTTAAATACACCCCGGATGGCGAGAAGGAATATGCTACCACCACCGGAAGCCAGACGTTCCTCTATGATAGCTTCGATGCTATGGGGCCATTGCAGAGTTTTTTAGCAAACAATGATTGGGGGTTTATGGATTGGCAATTCGCAATCGGCAACCCCCTTGATGAATCTGCCTTTTCGGTTAGCCTCGATGACGGCGTCTCCTTCAACCAGATAGGCCTCATCGACACCGATATCGACTACCTGTCAGATATGGCTGTCTGCCCTGACTGCAGTGTCATTTATCTCGCCACTATTAATGAAGCCACTACCTGTGATTGCAACGGGGTTTGTAGCTGCGAGCCTGAAGGTGTATATCCATGTGGAGAAAGTTATATTGAGGGATGGTTCAACTGCGATAGCATCTGGCGCAGCTATGATAACGGCGATACGTGGGAGAGGATCAATCATGGTGACTGGGTAGAGCACAGAGGGGAAGATGAGTATCCGAATATACTGCTGAGGCTACCATGCGATGACCTCGAGGAGTGCTGCACCATCTATATGGGTATCCAGGGAACCGAAGACCTCTACTACAGCCGCGACTGCGGCCAGTGCTGGAACGCGGCCGTAAACCAGAAACTTACCATCCAGGACTTTGCCGTTGAAACCGAGAACGTCGTCTATATACTTGACGAGCATGGAATGGTTTCCACATCCACCCAGTACGGAAGGCGCCCCGGTGACGGTGTCGACACTGATGTCGGCTCCGGCCACTCCATCACTTCCTGCTGCGAAGGCGGCGTGGTCGTGGTTGCCGGTGCTGCCAATGAGCCGGTTGCCTGGTCCGACGACGGAGGCGAGAGTTGGGTACAAACCGACGACCTTGATGACTCGGGCACGGTGCACGTTGCCTGCTGGGACTGTGATGGAGATTTCACCCTGTTTGCTGCTACCAGCGAGGGGGGCATCTACCGCACCACCGCAGACAGCGGGGAGTGGGATGATCTGGGGGCACGAAAATATGGCTACTACGGCATCGCCCTTGGGCGAAGCTTCGGCACACTCTATGCCCCGTCGAACTTCATACATGCAGACATGACAAAGATGCCCGATGTCTGCAACAGGTTCGTTGATCCTGTGGATTCCGGTTGGGGACCAGATTACTATGGATATTATGTAGTGAGCGGCGTTGCCCGCAACCTTGACCCCTGCGAGACGGATTGCTGCGGCACCGAGGAGTGGGACTACCTGATTTCGAGCCTCGGAACCAGAGTCCCGCCTGATCAGGAGCCCGAAGAATGGTTCGACAGCGAACCCAGCGCCCTGCGAATATGCGGGTGCCTGACTACAGATACCTATACAGTCTTATATGCCATCGACAATTATTTGTATGACGTAACCGATGCATCCGACGGCACCATATGGAGCTACGAAGACTGCGCCGCCAAGCTTGTTCCGCCACCGATAAGCCCCGAGAACCGGGCCGTACTCGAATGCGACCAGTGTGCGGGCTGTGAAAGCGAACCAATCTTGCTTAAGTGGGTGCGCTTCTGCGGTGCATGCAGCTACGACATAGAAATCATGGATGAGGACGGTAATGTCATCATCGAGATCATAGACGAAAATATCACCGGCTCACCGCCCACCTACTACCTCGATGACTATCGTATCGAGTGCGGCCAGACCTATCAGTGGCATGTCAGGATGGCCGATACCGAAAGCATGGACTGCCTGCATAGCCGCTGGTCTCCAACCTTCAGCTTCACCATCAAGGCTGCCCAGTCCGATTCGGTAAGCCTGATATCGCCGGAGGAGGGCGCCACGGATATCATGAGTAGCAATGTCGGTTTTACATGGACATCGTTATCCAATGCACAGTACTACACATTTGTGCTATCGCCCAACCCGGACTTAAGCGATGCCATGGTGAGCCAGGAAGTTGGCGGTACAGCATTCCACATTGCGGGGCCGCTCGGGGACGCCAAGTATTACTACTGGCAGGTAACAGCCTGGAAGGAAGGGCTTATGCTGAGCCAGAGTGACGTCGGCACGTTCTCTACGGCACCTGAAGAGGTTATCCCGCCTGCACCGGAACCAGGAGAGCCCACCGTGATAAATATCCCGGCTAAAGAGGAGATAACCCCAATATGGATATATGCCATGATCGGTATCGGCGCCGCCCTTGCGGCGGTGGTGATAGTCCTAATCGTGAGGACCCGAAGGCCTTAAATCCAAGCTTAGGCTAAACATAGGTCTGAATAAAAAAGAGCCCTCTGCGGAATTCAGAGGGCTCTTTCATTGCTGATAGCATATAAATAAAAGATAAATTAGCAAATCGGCACGCGATTAAGCTATCATAAGTCAGTACCTATTTTAACGCGAAAATAATATATGAGCATGAATAAGTCATCGGAACTATATGAGCGCGTGAAAGGTCTCTTTTCTTCCCAGCGCCTGTGTGTGCTATCGACCGATTTAAATGGCCAGCCATACAGTAACCTGGTTGCTTTTGCAGCAAACGATGATCTGCGAAGCATAATATTTGCCACAAACCGAAAGACCAGTAAATACAGTAACGCCTCATTAAATAGAAGGGTTGCGGTGCTTGTTGACAGCAGGACCAACACAAGGTCCGACTTCGATAAGGCACTCGCCGTAACAGCAATAGGCGTCGTGGAAGAGGTAGAAGGAATTCAAGGAAAAGAATATGCCCGAATACTGATTTCAAAACATCCCTCCCTTGAAAGATTTATACACAGCGAAAGCAGCGCTATCATGAGGGTATATGTAGAGCTGCTGATAGTAGCCAGTTTCAGTAAAACCGAGGTAATAAATTTTCGGTAAATGAAGCTGCGCATGGAGTTTAGTAATTGGGTAAAAAAGGTGAAAAGGAATCTGTCTGGGATTATCCCCGGCCACCCAGGATAGAAAAGGTCAATAGTCACATACAGGTTATCTTTGAAGGTAAAGTAATAGCCGATACTGGAGACGCATACAGGGTCCTTGAGACAAGCCACCCACCCACCTATTACATACCTCCTCAGGACGTGAAAACGGAATTCCTGCACCAGAATAACAGGCAGACCTTCTGCGAATATAAAGGCACATCAAACTACTATGACCTGAGGGTCGATAGCCGAACTTCGGAAAACGCGGCATGGAGCTATCATGATCCTTCGGAGGGATACAGGCCGCTCAAAGACCATATATCCTTTTATCCGGGCAGGGTCGATGCCTGTTATGTAGATAACGAGCTCGTATTTTCCCAGGAGGGTGATTTCTACGGGGGGTGGATCACATCCAACATCACCGGCCCCTTTAAAGGGTCTCCCGGAACCGAGTGGTGGTGATGCAATCCGAACTATGACAGTTTAACTTCTCGTGACCATTCCTGGTAAGGGCCATCAAGGGTAATTTAGTAACTTGAGAGCGCTTAAGAAAATTGTAAAGTTAGAGCCTGGCTATGTCCAATCGATTAGCTAAAGAATCGAGCCCGTACTTACTTCAGCATGCCGATAACCCGGTAGACTGGTACCCCTGGGGCGAAGATGCGTTCAGAAAAGCTAGGAGTGAAAACAAACCGATACTCCTCAGCATCGGGTACTCCGCCTGTCACTGGTGCCACGTTATGGCACACGAGTCATTCGAGGACTTGAATACCGCGCAGCTCATGAATGATAACTTCGTCAATATCAAGGTCGATAGAGAGGAACGTCCCGACCTCGACACGCTTTACATGGAAGCGGTCCAGTCACTTACCGGCGGCGGAGGGTGGCCGCTAACGGTATTTCTAACCCCCGAGGGAAAGCCCTTCTACGGCGGGACATATTTCCCGCCCGAGGATAGATACGGAATGCCGAGCTTTTCCCGGGTGCTGATTGCGGCAGCGGATGCCTTCAAAAATCGCCGGAGTGAGGTTGAAAAGGCTACCGCGGAGATAACGGGATCACTCAGCTCGAGGCCGGGTACCGCCTCCGGTACGGAACCGCTGGCTACAGAAGCCCTCGATAATGCCTACCTGACCCTGAAGAAGGACTTCGATGAGCTTAACGGCGGTTTTGGCCAGGCGCCCAAGTTCCCTCAGCCAATGGCGCTTGAGTTTCTCCTCAGGTATTTCCACCTTTTTCGTGATGAAGCGGCCCTAAACATGATCAACCGTACACTCAGTAAGATGGCTACGGGTGGAATCTACGACCATGCAGGCGGAGGCTTCCACCGCTATTCTACCGATAGTCACTGGCTTGTACCCCACTTCGAGAAGATGCTCTACGATAATGCCCTTTTAAGTAGACTATATCTAAACACTTACCTGGTAACTGGTAATCCCCAGTTCAGGCGCGTCGCAGAAGAAACCCTCGACTACCTGCTGCGGGAAATGCTCAGTCCAGAGGGGGGTTTCTACAGCACACAGGATGCCGATAGCGAAGGGGTCGAGGGTAAATACTACCTCTGGACGCTCGGCGAGATCAAAGAGGTGCTCGGCGAGGAAACCGGCACGATGGTGGCCGATTACTACGGCGTCACCGAAAGCGGTAACTTCGAGGGCGGTAACATCCTTCATATACCCAAAGATCAACTAACCGAAGAACCCGGTTTTATCGCCGATGCAAAGGCATCGCTACTAAGAAGGCGAGAAACGCGCATAAACCCCGGGCGGGATGAGAAAATACTGGCATCCTGGAACGGCCTCACACTATCCAGCCTGGCAGAGGCAGCCTGCATTCTTGAGCGGGATGATTATCTATCCGCTGCCGTTTCCAACGCCTCATTCCTCGTAAACTCCATGACCGAATCTGGATACCTGAGACACAGCTATAAAGACGGCCATGCCAGGGGAGAGGGCTACCTCTCAGACTATGCGATGGTAATCGGAGGGTTCATCAGCCTGCACCGGGCAACCTTTAAAGGCGAATACCTGAAACATGCCATAAAAATTGCCGAGATTATGGCCCGGGAATTCTGGGACGAATCGGAGGGCACATTCTACGACACCGGCTCACGGCATGAGACACTTTTCGCCCGACCCCGAAGCATGCAGGATAGTTCTCTGCCATCGGGAGCCTCAGCGGCTACACTGGAACTCCAGAAGCTATCCCGCATCACAGGTAACAGGCAGTTTGAGCGTATCGCAGAGCGCTCTCTTCGCCCCATGAAGGACCTCGTTACCCGTTACCCGCTGGGTTTCGGTAACTGGCTGAACTGCCTCGACTTCTACCTCTCAACCCCGGAGGAAATAGCCGTAGTCGGCCCCCGCAGGCATCCGGATACCCTGGCCTTAAAGCAAGTTATATGCGGCTACTGGCTACCCAATACGACCGTAACCGCTCTTGATACCGATGACCCTCTGCCCGCAATCATCAAGGCAACCGAGGGTAAAGAAATGGTAAATGAAAGGCCCACCGTCTATATATGCCGTAACTACGCCTGCCTGCCACCCGTAACAAGCCCCGATGCACTCCGCGAAAAGCTAGGTTAGCTTACCAACCGAAGCGGCATAGAGAACAAACTCGTTTTCACCGTCGAGGCCCAGGGTCCTATCCATCAATTCCTGGTCATAAGCCGCTATAGCACATGTTCCCGCCCCGATAGCCTCACAGGCAAGGTAAAGGTTCTGGCAGACATGGCCCGCGTCGATCAGGATTACCCTGTGGGCAGCAAGTCCGTAGCGCCATTCCATGCGGTACGGCATCGCGGCCCATATGAAAACAACGGAAGCATCCGCAACCCAGTTCTGATAGAAGCAGGCGGCAGCGACTTTTGCGCCTGCGTCGATATCCATGCCCTCCAGGGCCAGCTTGTGCTCGATGGGGAGGTACCTGTAGAAACCGGGTTCTATGCCCTCTACGTTGAGAACGGCGAGATAGGTCTCGAGAGCATGCCTTGCGCCCGCGGAGGGGACCATTCTCATTGCATGGCCGCTGTCGACCTGTTTTCGAATTCCCTGGGTTACCCACAGCAGAAAGGAGAGCTCCTTGAGCGAAACCGGACTGTTACCGTAGTTCCGTCGGCTCTTCCTATTTTCGATCGCCGACTGAAGGTTAATTTTGTATAAACCCGTGAAATCTGCCGGTCTACTCAGGGTGACGAGCTCCTGGTCTCTACGATAGGGTTTTTCAACCGGGGGCGGCGGAATGCCCCTACCCTGGTCCGTCTGAGAGAAATCAACCGTCTTACGGACGCTATCTTTCATGAAGTAACGATTCTCTCTATATATCGATTTTTTCATCTATTCACCCCCGAAATAAATAAGTCCTTACCGGGCTTCGGTATCCAGGCGTAAACCCGGCACCTAAGGAACACAAATTACCGACCTGGTGAGAATATTTTATCACCGGTATTCTGTCATAGAAAGGCCATATTTTATTGACAACACAGGCTGCTACATATAGAATTAGAATCCTCCATATGAGATATGGCCAGGTATTATCGCCAAGTAAGAACTGTAGTCTACCGGGATAATCAACATGAAAATATCGCCAGAGGAAAGGCAGCGCATATACGAAGAAGAGAAAGCGAGGATCGAGGGTGAGCGGAGGTCGGGCTTAAAGCCGAATACCGCGGCGTTTCTGTGCTACCTAGGTGTCTGGGTGACCGGTATAATATTCCTTATCATCGAGCGGAAAGACCGGCTGGTCCGCTTCCACGCCATGCAATCTCTCGTTACCTTTGGCATATTGAGCATCATTATTGCCATCGCCGATTCAGTTCGTCACTGGTTACCCTACTGGAACATACCACCCCTTAACTGGATATTCTACCCCCAGATAGTTGCCGCTAACGTAATTTTTGGCATCTCATGGGCCGTCGGTATCGTCCTCTGGATCGTAATGATGTACCAGACCTATCACGGCCGCCTGGTAAAGCTTGCCGTCTTCGGTAACCTGGCAGAGAAGATACTGATAAGGCTGGACGGAGCGGTGATAGAAGAGGTCAGGGTAACGCCCGAAGGCAAGGCAGAAGAATCAAAAACCAGCGGCCGTGAAATCGGAATCGGGGCAAAGAAGGGACGCTTTTTAGAGGGAACCAGGGGCGCCCGAATTACCGCTTCAGCAGCGGCGATAGGCTGGAGCGCCTTCTTCCTGGTTCTATTTAACTTCTTCAGCGATTACATCGCCATATATTCCCGGGAGGCAGCCAGCGGCGTAACCACCTGGCATATATACCCGTTACTCACTCCGGCACTCGGCCAGGTGCTTCCCATCCTGAATGCGACGCTAATTGCCACCATTGCAGGCCACATCGTTGCCATTGCCATCGACAGGTACCGACTGCGGGCGATCATCCTCATCGCGCTGAACTGCCTGGGCATGGCTACCGTGCTAACCTTCCTGAGGGTATTTCCCTTCGACTTTAGCGTGATCCCGGTATCAGGTATAGCCAGCGTAATGCCTACCGCAGCCGTGGTAATCATGATCATCATCACGGTTGCGCTGGGAATAACCGCACTCGTAAGGTTTATCAGGCTTATGATCGATATCAAAAAGAAATCTCACAAAGAGCCCTCATAAGTATTGCAAGTTACACAAATGGTCTTATCCAGTTTAATTTAATGCCTGTCTTCTAAACTACAAATATGAGTAACTGCGGTTCATAAACGGTTTGCCACTGATAAAACCAAATCCATATAAAGTTATATATTTATGACTATGTTGACAATGATTTTCTATTTATGGTATTTTAACCAGCGAATAATATTCTCCGAGCTACTCTTACCTAAAGGTAGTCCCATGGTAGGTAGCCGATAGGGTATTACTAGAAATAGTAATGCCTCCCGTATTTGGAAAGGAGAAAGGCTTATGAAATAATACATTTTTGCACCTCATTTTTGAGGTGCTTTTTATTGTCTTCTCTATTTACTTTGTTATGGAGGTTAATTGTGAAAAAAACAGGTTTTCTTTGGCTAGGGATAGTCGTCCTTATAAGTTTACTGGCAACTACTGTGGGTTGCTCTTCAGAAAGTAGCCAGCAATCCACAAAACCGCTTCCCCCTATGGAACGTGTAAAGGTTGCAACGACCACAAGTCTCTACGATACCGGGCTCTGGGGATATCTTGAACCCATGTTTGAGGACCAGTACGACGTTGAACTGGATGTACTTTATGCTGGCACCGGCATTGCCCTTGAGTACGGCATGAGAGGTGATGTCGATGCTATCACCGTTCATTCCAAGAGCCGGGAGCTTGATTATGTCGCCGAAGGTTACGGTATAGAGAGGGTACCTTTCGCATATAATTACTTCCTTATCGTTGGACCTGAAAGCGATCCGGCCGGCATCAAGGGAATGAGTCCAGAAGATGCATTCGTTAAACTTTTCGATTCAGGCTCTGCTCCCTTTATCTCACGCGGTGATGACTCGGGCACTCACGGCAAGGAAAAGGCGATATGGGCATCCGCTGGTTATGAATACGGTGCGGTCCAGAGCGCTGGTGATTGGTATGTTGAGGCTGGCAGGGGCATGGGGCCAACTCTTCTTATGGCAAGTGAAAAACAGGGATATACATTGTCTGACATGGGAACATTCCTCGCTTACAAAGGGCAAACGGAACTGGTGCCCATTGTGGAGCAGGGAAGCATACTTCTAAATGTGTACTCGGTGATTGCTGGTAATCCGGAAAAGAACCCTTCGATCAATGCCGATATGGCAAACAACATGGTGAGTTTTCTTACTTCGGATGAGATACAGTCAATAATTGGCGACTATGGAGTTGAGGAATACGGCATGGCCCTGTTCACACCCTGTGCCGGGGCAGAACCTGAATCCTAATAATTATCTGTATGGAAGAGATATGGACCGGCTTTATCAAGGCTGTAGGGCTAATCACGTCCTTTGACCCCGAGGTTATAGAGATAACCAGAAGGTCGCTTATGATTTCGGCATCGTCATGCGCTATCGCCACGACCATATCTATACCTCTGGGCAGTCTTATTCACTTTACCAGCTTCCGGGGTAAAAGGGCCCTGATAAGCGTGATACAGACCCTGTTCGGACTTCCCACCGTAGTGGTAGGGTTGTTCGTATTCATACTCTTTTCCCGTGCAGGGCCCTTGGGTGAGCTGGGTATCCTTTTCACGCCGGTAATAATGGTAATTGGCCAGGTATTGCTTATAACTCCTCTGATTCTTGGTCTGGTTATTTCGGCACTGAGCGGCGTTGACAAAGCGGTGTCGGAGACAGCAATCTCTCTTGGGGCTACTAGGCTACAAACCGCAATACTTACATTAAAAGAAGGAAAATTCGCTGTCCTGGCAGCTGTTGTAATGGGTTTCGGTCGTGCCTTCTCGGAAGTAGGGCTAGCTTTGATGGTCGGTGGCAATATCAGGGGTTTCACAAGGACACTCACGACAACTATCTCCCTTGAGACTTCGAAAGGCGACATAGAACTATCAATGGCTTTAGGTATAATACTGCTTCTTATCGCTCTCTCTATCAATATTACACTGAACAGGCTCCAGCAGAGGTGATCCGGTGATACTGGTTGAGGCAAAAAACCTGACTCAGAGATTTGGCGAAAACACTATTTTAACCGACGTAAACCTAAAAGTATCGCGAAAAGAGGCCTTTGTTATTATTGGCCCCACCGGGGCAGGAAAGACCACTCTATTAAGAATCCTCGATTTGCTTGATAGGCCATCGGCAGGAAGTATAGCCTTCTCAGGTATTGATATTACTTCCTCGAAGAGGCTCAGACAGTCTACAAGGCGTCGAATTTCTTTTGTACAACAGAAGCCTATAGTTTTTCATATGAACGTATATGATAATGTTGCCTGCGGGTTAAGATGGAGAGGCGTCAAAGAGACCATTATCAGGGAAAAAGTCATGTCTGTTCTTGAACTTGTTGCCATGCACGAATACAAAGACAGGAACGCCAAAACCCTCTCCGGCGGCGAGACACAACGTGTTGCCGTAGCCAGAGCACTTGTTACTGATCCCGAGATGATTCTACTTGACGAGCCAACCGCTAACCTTGATCCTATTTCAGCGTCCAAAATAGAGGAGGTTCTTACTCATGTCATCACTGAAAAGAAAACCACCATGATAATGGCTACCCACGACATGTCGCAGGGGCAGCGGCTGGCTGACAGGATCGGCGTGATGATAGCGGGCAGAATGCTACAAGTGGGCAGCCCCAGAGAAATATTCATCTCACCACAGACCAGGGAAATTGCCGAGTTTGTGGGTGTAGAAAACATACTTCCGGGCATCGTTACGGGAAGAGATGGTAATTTGGCCAACATCGAAGTAGAAAAACAAAATATCGAAGCAATCTCAGCCTATCATGAAGGAGAACGCGTATACGTTTTGGTGCGACCCGAAGATATTACCCTGAGTCTGTCCGGTGAATCCAGCAGTGCCAGAAATAATCTGGTGGGCAGAATAGTCAAAATGGTTTCCGTAGAGCCGCTGGTCAGGATCGAGGTCGACTGCGGCTTTCATTTGCTGGCCTTAATAACAAATAGATCGAGCGAAGAAATGGGTCTTACAATCGGGAAAAAGGTCTACTGTAGTATAAAAGCAAGTGCAATTTCCATTATTAAACGATGGTAACCATCAAATTTTTTAATTTAATTAACTATTCAAGTTGCACCAACACTGATAATTCCGATTCGGCGCATTTCTTAAAAGCTTTATGTAACCAAGCAACCTTAAAGGCGTCCGTTAGTCTTTACTCGGTCATCCATTCCTCAGGTTACGAACAATCTCCCCGAGGTTCGGCCTTTTGCCATACATCAACATATAAGCCCTCAGAAGCCTTGATGCCAGCACTAACCCCCCTATGATACAGGCAACCAGCACGGCTATACTTATAGCCAGTTGCCAGGCCGGGACACCGGTCACGCCAAGCCGCAACATGACCAGAACCGGAGCCGTGAACGGGAAGATGCTAAAGGCAACCCAGACCGGGCTGTTGGGGGCAAGCAGAAGCAGGGACATGAACCAGAGCGGAGCAACAGCGGGAACCGTATATATCGATGCTATCCCCTGTGCCTCTCGAACGTTGGGGCTGATGGCAGCAACGCCAGCCGATACGACGGCGAATATCGCATAACCCAGAATGAAATACACTATTCCCAGAATCAAGAAGTTGGCGGGTAACTGTATTGTACTGATGAAGCCGCCGATAGATGAAGAGGCCAGGTTTAGAAGCAATGGAATTAAAGATACCCAGACACCCACCTGAAGCAGCCCGGCAGCCCCCAGCCCGAGGACCTTACCGGCAAGTAACTGCCGGGGCGACACCGATGAGAGCAGTATCTCCATCATGCGGGTTTCCTTCTCCTCACTGAGGCTTCGTAGTAAATAGGTAGAATTGAAAATGAGGGCAAGCGCGAGCAGCACGCTAAAAACGCCCGGAACAATGAAGTTTGCCATTCCCCCCTGCTGCTTTGCCACCTCCCCGGTGGCGGTAAGCGTAGTGGTATCCAGATTCAGTGGTGCCTCGACCCTGGTGATAACGGTCTCGGGCACCTTTCCCTCAAGGAGATTACTATCAATGAAGTTCTCGATCGCGGCGGTAGTAGCTGCCGGCGGAGCGAGCTCCCTCTGGGTAATATATCGATCTATTGTTCCCGTCGAGATAAAATCCGACGGGATAACGAAATATTCCTTGATGTCCTCGCTCACCAGGGCTTCCGTTGCAGCTTCCCCGCTGTCAAAGGGTACCAGGGTTATTTCTTCCTGGGATGTGAACCGGCCGAAAATGCCAACCTCGTCGACATAGCCGATTTCGGTGGCCTCCGCCGGGGGCTTTGTAATGCCGGAGATGACATCGTATACGCCGATACCCAGAAGGATCACCAGGGGAGGAACTAGGGTCAGGACAACAAAGCCGGTACGCTTTATCGTGTGCCAGAACTCGTGACGGAATATCAAGTGCGTCTTATTCATGGTTCTTACCCACCGACCTGAGGAATATCTCGTTAAGTGAAGGGGTGGCAACCTCGAAGCGATTAATTGAAAGGCCGGCGCCTACAAGCTCCTTTAACACCTGATCGGGGGTCATACTTCCGTCAAGGACCAGTTCGACATAGCCTCTGTGAGCCCGCTTTTCAGAAACGCCCCGAATCTGCCCCGGGTCACCTCCAGCACTGACAATAACCGAATTACTTTTATACCTTGACTTTATTTCTTCAAGGTTCCCGTAAAGTACAGCCCGCCCGTCGTCCACCATCAATATACGGTCGCAGAGTTCCTCCACCTGATTCATCTGGTGCGTGCTCAGGATTATGGCTTTACCCCGATGCCGAAGTTCAACTATCATCTCTTTCAATAGCTCGGTATTAACCGGGTCGAGGCCGCCGAAGGGCTCATCGAGAACGACCAGTTCCGGGTCATGAATGATGGTGACAATGAACTGGATGATCTGTCCCATGCCCCGGCTCAGCTCCTCGATCTTCTTTCCCTTATGGTGAAGCATGCCGGTCCGTTTGAGAAGGTAATCAGCCCTCTCCTCTGCCGGGTACCTTTCCATGCCCTTGAGCGAGGCCAGGTAGAGTACGGTATCGATAACCGTCAGCTTGCGGTATAGCCCCCTTTCCTCGGGTAAGTAGCCAAGCCTGTTCTTAGTGTCTTCACTTAACCTCTCACCGAGAACGGTGATATCGCCCGCATCCGGCTTTATTATGTCCATCACCATCCTGATAGTGGTGGTCTTGCCAGCGCCGTTGGGTCCGATAAGGCCAAATATCTCGCCCTGGTCAAAGGAAAAGGACAGGCGATCAACTACAACCCTGTCTGCGTATGACTTGACTATATGATTTACTTCAACTGCCGGCATGGTGGCGACCCTTTCGATTTTGCATTATAGCACACTGTTATAAGAGTACTTTGAAAAATGGTAACGAAAAAAAACCAGGCAGCGCCCAGATTCAGCGCTTTTCAGGTATACGAATGGATAAAGAAACAGAAGCGATGGCGGTGTTTTCCGGATAAGCTTGAAAATATGGTTAAAATATTAAATGTTTATCGTATATAATTACGGCCGCGAAATTTTAGCAGATTACTTCCGTAGCTTAAGGTAGTAGTTTTTTCTATTTGCAAGGTTATCGAGCGCTGTATGCATGAGCCTGGACCTGGCTTTTATGTCAAGGCCGGTCGCCTTTTTTCTGGCCTCGTTAATTACCTCTTCCAGTTCCTCTAATGTAAGAATTGTGGCAGCTATGCAATAATAGCTCCTGGACCTTCCCTCGTTGAATTCTTCAAGCATTAACTTTAAGAGACGTTCCCGGGCTCTTTGTACTTCTGCAAATCTATCCACCCCATTTTCCCTGATACAGCGGATGTCATCTTCAAGTTTCTGGTAGCACTTAAACGAATCGCGCTCCCTGCCGATGTCCCTGTGTTTCTTCCATTTATCGCATGTATCATTTTCTGGACAGTCCCAGCAAAATTCAATACCCTTTTTCTTAACCGCACAGGTAATAAACGGGCAACCGACGGCCATTCTAGCTTTGCTTTTACATCCCTCACACCTGCTTATGGCGCTCGTTTGATAACTGGGACATAGTACGCAGGAAAGGCCGCAGACGCCGATTTTCTTATATTCAATTTTCATAATGCTTATCACATAGCAAGCAGGAAATGATTGGTAATACTAGCCAAGAAACCGCCTGATCCTGGCGGCTCTAACTATCAATTCCGCAATCTGGTCGGTTTGAGTCTTTTCCAGGCAATCGATAATGCGCGAAGTAATTTCCTGGTGTTCGGTATTTATTTCAAAGTTGACGATACCCAGGGCTTTCTGAACTTGCTTTCTCATTTCGGGGCTGAGGAGAGAAAGGCTTCTTGGATTATAAAAGGCCAGGGCTTCCTTAAGGTCTATCTCAAAATTCGGGCTGGGATATGCTTCCGGCACGAAACAAAGGTCTGCCTCGTTCAGTGCATGGAGGCCCAGTAGTTCAGGGGGCAGTCCGATTGAGTACAATGCTGCGCAAAATGCGATGGCCCTGGGGAGATGAATCTTACCCATGTTTCTTGAATATCCAAAAAGGCCAATATGAAGCTTACGCAGGCGGCGCTGAGGTATAAAGGGCACGAGGAGATTTACCCAGTGGGCTACCTCGGGGATCTGTTCCTGGTAACCCGCGATTGATTTTTTAATGAGTACATTTGATTTTTCTTCATCGATTGGCAGAGGATCGCCCCTTTGGGCCGAGTTAATGTACCCGATTGCTTCAGTAACAATGTCAATAGGCCAGTCATACTTGAAGGCTGATTGAACGGTGAAGGTTTGACAACTCCGGTAACCCCTTACAATTTCCTTCGCATTCGTTGGCTTAAGATTGCCCCGAAACGGGGCAGAACCCACCCCCAGAATCGGATAGATGGGAATGGCGGTTTCCTTTTCCAGCTTATCCAGCCGCTGAAGAGCAATATTGAGTAACAGGACAGCGGCAAGAGTTCCATAGTTCAAAGCCGGGTCTGAACGGGCCAAAAAGACCCGCTGATACTCCAAATCTTTATCCGCTTGATAGTTAGATATAATCCTGTCCGCATTAAGCAGGGAAGTGCAATCTTCAAACAGGGGAATTACATTGATTCGTTCCGGCCGGTAGTTACCAAGCCACTGGGAGATAGAAAGCCTGTCACCGGGAAAAACGGCCTGGCTGTTTCTCTGAGCAATGAAGTCATGGTAGTAGTGGTATATTCGATTGATTTGCTCCGAGGAAGTAGTCATAGGTAAAATCACTTCGAAGACGGGAGCAATCTCTTCCCCATAAACAGCCCAAGCTGTATCGTAGCATCTCGGAATGCTGGCCAGTATTTCCGGCACCAGCTTGGCTTCAGTTTTCTCGATCTCAGGGTTCGGAACCCGGAAGGTAAGGAAGACATCCCTACCTAGAGGGTGGCTCCTGAAGAAATCCGGGTCTTTGGCTAGGAGCTCGGAGATTACCCAGGGAACGGCCTTCTTCCCCTCGAAATCCCACATCTGCTCCTGGCAGCCGAATTGAGAGAGCATTAAATACGCTTCGAGTATTTCATCCTCTCCGCTGATAACGCTGCCTGAACTAAAGGCAGGCATTACGGCATTATCCGGATGTTGCGTGCTCATGGTTCTTGGAATATTGAACATATACGGATTTCTTATCATTTTATGTAGTATATCACTCCTTCTCTCTGAAATTCTTATTCTTATGTAACATCTTCCGATGGAATTTGTTCTTTCGATATAATCACCGTTACCTTATCCATTTTCAGTAAAAATTATTCCGTTCCTAATTGACAAGGAATTTCGCGTGTGGTATTATGCATTATAAAGCGTGTATCACAATACGTATGTTATCAAAAGCACCTGCCGGGGTCAAGACCTAAGGGGAAAAGTATAAGATGAAAAAAGGGGAATGGACATTCCTCACAAATCATGGGCGGTTGTTCTCTTATATCGCAAAACACCCAAAGAGCACAGCACAGGGAATCGCCCAAGAAGCCGGGTTGAGTATAAGGGCAGTCCAGAACATCATAACCGACCTGGAAAAAGACGGTTACATAACCCGGCATAGAGAAGGGAGGTGTAACCGCTACACGGTTAATCCAGAAATGCCAATGAGGCACCCGTTAGAACACGATCACCCCGTTGGAAATATACTCCTGGCTTTAGGATATCAGTCGCATAGAAGAAACTCATAGCAAATCAGAACCGATCCAGACCGGGTCTAAGCGCCTCCGGAGAAAGACAACGTCAATGCTTGAAGAAAGTCATGAGAAGCACCGTACATTTGCTAATGGACCACTACCAATGAAACAGAGGAATGCGTCGCTGGAAACTCGGAAAAAGTGGATCCGAACGAAACAGGTTAACGAGGTGAGATATGAATAAGGCGATAATTATTATGGGCTCAAAAAGTGACCTGCCATGGTGTGAAAAAATTGTAGCGGCTTTAGATAAATTGGGAATCGAAAGCGTTCTACGCGTTGCTTCAGCACACAAGGTTCCCCTGAAGTGTTATGAACTTATCAAAGAGTATGAGAAAGAGGATGTTGTATTTATCACGGTTGCCGGTAGAAGCAACGCCTTAAGCGGCTTCACGGATGCCCAAACCTGTTGCCCGGTTATCGCCTGCCCTCCTTACAGCGATAAATATAGTGGGGCGGATATATATTCCAGCCTCAGAATGCCATCCGGCGTAGCGCCACTGGTAGTATTGGAACCAGATGGCGCTGCCATAGCCGCGGCCAAGATTTTTGGCCTTATTGACAAGCGTATCCAGGAAAAAGTTAAGGAATATCAACAAACGGCAAAAAAGGCTTTAGAAAAAGACGATAAAGAAGTAAACTGTGAGCAATAAAATATTTGCCACCGCTATCAACTGCATAGACGGTAGGACACAAATGCCTGTGATCGAATGGTTAAAGGGGCAATATGGCATAGATTATGTGGATATGATTACCGAGCCAGGACCGGAAAGAATACTTGCAGAAGGCAAAGACCGAACAAGCCTAGAATCAATATATAGATGCCTTGAGATATCGATAACTCGGCACAACTCGAACCTTGTTGCTGTGGTGGGGCATCATGACTGCGCCGGAAATCCGGGAGATGAAGAAACTCAACTGGAACATATAATTACAGCAATTAAAACTGTTAAGTTTTGGGGATTTAAGATTCCGGTTATTGGATTAAGGGTCGATGAAAATTGGAAAGTACAAAGGGTGAATCCAACGAAATCAAATAATCAGGTATTAAGCGATAGTTCATTAAAATAAGGTGAGATCATGAAAGAAGTTATACTGAGCACAAACTTAAAAGGTCTCAAGCTTTTCAAAAAAGGAAAGGTGAGAGACATCTACGAACTGGAGAATATGCTTCTCATAGTTGCCACTGATCGGATTTCCGCCTTTGACGTGATCCTTCCCAACGGTATCCCCGGGAAGGGTGAGGTTCTTACGGCACTATCTCTATTCTGGTTCAGTTTTACCGAGGATATAATAGCCAACCACGTCCTGCCGATAAGGCTTTTTGAACTTCCACATTTATCCAAGAAGGAGAGGGATAGCCTGGCAGGACGCACGATGGTGGTCAAAAAGACCAGTACATTGCCGGCGGAATGTATCGTGCGAGGGTATCTTTCAGGTTCTGCCTGGAAGGAATACCGGGTTAAAGGGTCGGCATCTGGAATCAAACTTTCACCAGGGCTCGAGGAATCGGCAAAGCTGGAAGAGCCGATCTTCACTCCCTCAACCAAGGCTGAGTCGGGCCATGATATAAACATAACCTTTAAAGAGCTCCAAAACCTGGTGGGGGCTGAAACAGCTGTAAAACTTAAGGAGGTATCCATAGATATATACCTCAAAGCATCAAGGTACACCGAAGAGCGGGGAATAATAATCGCTGATACCAAATTTGAGTTTGGGTTATATAAGGAGAAAATGATATTAATAGACGAGGTCCTCACTCCGGATTCGTCACGCTTCTGGTTAAAAGAAGCATATGAACCAGGAAAGCCTCAGCCAAGTTTTGATAAACAATACGTTAGAGATTACCTGGAATCGGTTAACTGGGACAAAAATCCCCCCGGGCCAGAGCTGCCTACCGAAGTTATCGAGGAGACCAGTAAGAAATATTTAGAGGCATATAATAGGCTGCTTAATGCAAACTCAAATCCTTAAAGGTAACGTTAAAAGAAATATCCATGTGGCTGTTGACCTGATTCGCCGCGGCGAACTCGTGGCCTTTCCCACGGAAACGGTATACGGACTTGGAGCGGATGCCACCAATGAAACGGCCGTGGCAAAGATATTTGCAGCGAAGGGAAGACCGCATTTTGACCCTCTCATAGTTCACGTTTCCAGTTTCAGTATGCTGGAAGGAATACTAAAGGAAATCCCCGATAAAGCCCGGATACTGGCAGAAAGCTTCTGGCCAGGGCCCCTTACTCTTGTACTACCCAAGAGGGAGGAAATACCTGATATCGTTACTGCCGGGCTACCAACTGTAGCTGTGCGTATACCTCAGAATAAAATTGCCCTCAACCTTATTAAGGAAGCGGGGGTTCCCATAGCTGCCCCATCGGCAAATATATTTGGTCATCCCAGCCCTACCTGTGCCGATCACGTTATCCAAGATTTAGGCGGTAAGATAGCCCTGATACTTGATGGCGGAGCAACACAGGTTGGAGTGGAATCCACAGTAGTTGACTTAACCCATTCACCACCGGCTATTCTTAGACCGGGCGGCGTAGGCCGCGAAAGCCTGGAAGATATCCTCGGAGGAGTTACAGTTTTTTCGGGCATGAATGAAGAAGTTCTAAAATCACCGGGCCAGATGAAACAGCATTACGCGCCAAGGGCCAAAGTGCTATTATTCCAGGGAAAGTGTCAGAAAAAAATTATCGCAGCAATGCGGGAAACGATCAATAAGCTTAACAAAGGATATAACATAGGTGTTATGGTGCCAGAAGAAATGTGTTTTCACTTCCGCAACGAGAAGGTGATTTTAGAAGGCCTTAGCTCTTTCACCGATATGAATGCAGTGGCCCGAAACATATACACGAAAATGAGGCTTCTTGATGGTAAAAAGGTTAGCCACATTCTTGTCCTCGCTCCTCCGGAGCAGGGCATAGGCCTGGCTGTCTATGACAGGTTATTCAAGGCCGCCGGGAGCCAGCTAGTGGAAGTAGACTGATAATGAAAACTTCATTAACTTTATGTAAGCCTTTACCTGTAACCAACCGATATAAAAGATGGTAACCTGAATCTATGAATAAAAAGGCGTTTCTCGTTTTAGAAGATGGCTCAGTCTATGACGGCCATGCATTTGGTGCTGAGGCTGATGCTTTCGGCGAGGTGGTATTCTCCACCAGCATGGTTGGTTACCAGGAAATGCTGACTGATCCCTCCTACGCCGGCCAGATTCTAGTGCCCACCTATCCCCTTATTGGTAATTACGGAATTAATGAGCAAGACTTCGAATCATCCATGATACAGGTCAGAGGATTTATCGTTAGAGAGGAGTGTCTTGAACCCAGTCACTACCTAAGCCGGAAGACGATCGGCCAATACCTGGCTGAAAGCGGCGTACCCGGGATGCATGGAGTAGATACCAGGTCCATAGCCCGGCGCTTACGCTCATCCGGGGTAATGATGGGAATTATAACTAATAACAAGACTCCAGAGCAGGCTCTAAAAGAATTACGAAAGCTGCCAAAATACGATTCTTTTGATTTTGTCAAAGAAGTGACTACCGATGCGCCCTACCAGTGGAATCCGGTTGATTCAGCCCCGAAATACCATATAGTTGTGCTTGACTGCGGCTTGAAATATAACATCATGCATATTCTCAATCGCCTGGGCTGTAGCGTAACCGCCGTCCCCTGTACCATGTCTGCCGGAGATATCCTCGACCTAAATCCAGATGGCATTCTGCTATCTCCCGGTCCAGGTAACCCGGAGCTATTGGATTACATGTTGACCACAATCAAGCAAATTGTTAATAAGAAGCCGATTATGGGTATCTGTCTAGGTAATCAACTGATTGCTCGCTCATTCGGTGCCAAAACCTTCAAGTTAAAGTTTGGGCATCGCGGCGCTAACCATCCTGTCCGCGAACTGGCCACCGGCAGAATATATATTACGGCACAAAATCATGGTTATGCTGTCGACCCCGATTCACTCAAGAATGGACTGGAAGTAACACATATAAATCTGAATGACGGGACAGTAGAAGGATTGAGGCATAAAGATTTTCCCATATTTGCCATACAATATCACTCCGAAGCCTCACCTGGCCCGTTAGATAATACCTATATCTTTGAAAAGTTTGTGGATATGATGAAAGAGGCAGGATAAAATTGTGAGCGACCGATCGAAACCCTCAAAAGTACTTATTATAGGTTCAGGGCCAATCATTATCGGGCAAGCAGCGGAATTCGACTACGCAGGTGCCCAGGCCTGCAAAGCGATGCGAGAGGAAGAAATAACCTCTGTCCTGGTTAACTCAAACCCGGCCACCATCATGACCGATGAGGAAATCGCCGATGTCGTCTATATAGAGCCTCTCAACGTAGATACATTGACACGTATTATTGAGAAGGAACGTCCTGACGGATTACTGCCTACTCTTGGCGGGCAGACCGGACTAAACCTGGCAATAGCTCTAGCCGATAAAGGAATTCTTGACAAATATAATGTGAAAAGCCTGGGCACATCAATTCGAACCATAAGAAATGCGGAGGACCGGGAGCTGTTCAAACAATTACTGATTGATATCGGCGAGCCAGTGCTGAAAAGCATAAGTATTACCAGTCCACAACAAGCAGAAGAAGCAACCAGCGAACTTGGTCTCCCCCTGATAATCCGTCCCGCCTACACCCTGGGTGGAACCGGGGGTGGCATGGTCTATAACATGGAGGAATTAAAGACAGCGGTAGCCGGAGGTTTGGCAGCTAGCCCAATTAATCAGGTACTGCTTGAGAAATCAGTGGCAGGATGGAAGGAAATTGAATATGAAGTGATGCGGGATGGTGCTGACAACTGTATTACAGTATGCAACATGGAAAATTTTGACCCGATGGGAACTCATACCGGTGACAGCATCGTTATCGCTCCGAGCCAAACTCTAAACAATAAAGAATACCAGATGTTGCGTACAGCCAGTCTAAAGATTATCCGTGCCCTCGGAGTTGAGGGGGGATGCAACGTTCAGTTCGCCCTTGATCCCACGAGCAGTAAGTACTACGTAATTGAGGTAAATCCCCGCGTCAGCAGGAGTTCTGCCCTTGCCAGTAAAGCCACCGGATACCCTATCGCGCGGGTTGCTTCAAAAATAGCAGTGGGCAGGACGTTAGATGAAATCCCCAACCAGGTTACCGGTAAAACAATGGCCTCGTTTGAACCCGCACTTGACTACTTAGTGGTTAAGATACCCCATTGGCCTTTTGATAAGTTTTCTTCCAGCAATCGCATCATCGGCACCCAAATGAAAGCAACAGGCGAGGTAATGGCTATAGACCGCTGTTTTGAGGCTGCGCTTCAGAAAGCAGTAAGATCGCTGGAATCTAACAGGAAGACACTTCTCTGGGAAGACTCCTCCTGGAAACAAGCAAATAGCATCGATGCTTATCCACTGGTGCCAAATGAACTGAGATTATGGGCTATAATGGCCGCTTTAAGAAGAGGGATAAACCCTGAATTGATTGCGGAACGCACCCATATTGATATGTGGTTTATTGCCAGACTCAAGAACATCGTAGATATGGAGGAAATAATCAGGTTCAAACCACTTACTCCTGAACTTCTGTCGCGGGCAAAGCGTCTCGGTTTTTCTGACGAGCAAATTGGAGCATTAACCAATAGAAATCCCGCACAATTGAGGGAAATGCGCATTGTGAATAGTATTGAACCTGTTTATAAGATAGTTGATACTTGTGCAGCTGAATTCGACGCCAGCACACCCTACTTTTATAGTACTTACGAGCAGGAAGACGAGGCATGCCCAACGACTAATAGGAAGAAAGCCATGGTTATTGGTAGCGGCCCGATCCGCATAGGCCAAGGAATCGAGTTTGACTACTGCTGCGTTCACGCTTCCTTTGCCCTGCGAGACGAGGGATATGAAACGATAATGGTCAACTGCAACCCAGAAACAGTTTCAACCGACTTCGATACCTCGGATAAGCTGTACTTTGAGCCGCTGACAGTTGAAGATGTTCTTAACATATACAATAAAGAGAAACCGATCGGTGTTATTATCCAATTTGGTGGACAAACCCCTCTGAACATTGCGGCAGAACTCGAGAAAGCCGGCGTCAATGTACTGGGCACATCGGTCAATTCCATAGATATCGCCTCTGATCGCGGCCGTTTCAAACAGATGATGGTTAAGTATGGAATCCCTATGCCAGAATCGGAGACTGTTTGCAGTCTCGATGAAGCACTGATAGTAGCGGAACGAATCGGGTACCCATTAATAGTCCGGCCCTCATATGTTCTTGGTGGAAGAGGAATGGAAATAGTTCATGACGAGGAAGAATTAAGGCGATACGTGAGTGCTGCTGTCTCTGTAACCCAGGGACGTCCTGTTCTCATCGAACGATATCTAGAGAATGCGATTGAGACAGAAGCCGATGCCCTGTCTGATGGCGAAGAGGTTTTCATCCCTGCAATCATGGAGCATATAGAATATGCCGGTGTGCATTCAGGCGATGCCGCCTGCGTTATACCAAGTGTCAACCTGCCTCCGAAACACATCGATACAATCAATAGATATACAAGACGCATCGCCAGCGAACTTCAAGTGGTCGGCCTTATAAACATACAATACGCTATTTGCCAAGACATAGTTTATGTGATTGAAGCTAATCCGCGTGCTTCCCGTACCATCCCTGTGGTATCTAAGATTTGTGCAATTCCAATGGCCAATCTGGCTACTCAACTAATGATGGGAAAGAAAATAAAGGACCTGAAACTGAAGCAACGGGCTATCCCACACTTTGGAGTAAAGGAATCGGTTTTTCCATTCAATATGTTCCCCGAGGTCGATCCTCTGCTGCGACCAGAGATGAGGTCCACCGGTGAAGTACTGGGTATAGCTAATTCCTTCGGCCTGGCGTTTTGGAAGGCACAGGAGGCAGTTTCACGACTGCCGACTGAGGGTGTTGTGTTACTGACCGTTTCAGAACGAGACCGTCAAATGGCAGGTAAAGTAGCATTTCGATTTCATAGTCTCGGTTTCAAAATCAAGGCAACTGCAGGTACACATACTTTCCTGACAAGCCTGAATATACCTTCAGAACTTATACTAAAAGAGCACGAGGGTAGGCCAAATATCACCGACGCCATCAGGAATAAAGAAATTCAACTTGTGATTAATACCCCGGAAGGGAAGCAGAGTAAATACGATGACTCGTACATCCGTAAGGCAGCCATAAAGTATAAGGTGCCTTATATTACAACATTGACCGCTGCCATGGCCGCTGCCCAAGGCATATCCGCCTTCCGCGATGGTAAACCAGGTGTCAAATCTTTGCAAAGTTACCACGCAGATATTAAATAAAAGGTTTAATAGAATTGCATGGGTAGCGCAAAGGATAACGGGCTAGAAGCGCGCCTAGAGGGATTCGAACCCACGACCCCCGGTTCCGAAGACCGATGCTCTATCCGCTGAGCTATAGGCGCGTAAAACTGTCTGGCTTTCGATTCATATTAAAGCTTGCAGCTATCTTTAAGCTAACCTGTCTTTAGCCTAATTATACCCTTCGGTCAAAAGCTCGGTCAAAGCAAGCACGTCTAATATAAACAAAAAAGGGGGCCGGGAATATCCACCAAGGCCCCCTTCATTAATAGACCACAGAAATTTCACTAGCTTACAGGGTTCATAACTCGTCCCACAAAGAGCAGGGTTCCCGTTTCGATATCACGAATCAAGAAGATAAAAGGGCGATCGATTTCTATGGTCACTGGTTCTTGCGGAACAGCCGTAAGCTCCATAACAACTGCAGTAGCAGCCGCCGCCTCCGTCCCCGCCTCATCTACAGATACAAATGCCTTATGGACCACCTCTGCTATAAACAGTTCGCGATTACCTGTCATCCCCGAGAAGTCGGCGTCTCCAGAAAAGGCGACGGGCATGCCCATTTCGGAAAGAGTCTTTTTAAGATCAAAGCTCGATTCGAACTCGAATTCAGGCATGGTAAGGGCTACTTCCTGGTAGCCTATGCCATCGATGATCTCGTAAAGTTTCTCAAAGTCCAGTGAGCTGTCGAAGCTCGAAAACTTGCCGCTATCCGGAAGAAGTATCACCATCGATAACTCGCCGCCATCGTAGGGTAACTCAACCGCCCGGTAATTTTCACCCTCGTAATAGCCGAATGACTCCGTCTGCCTCATCATCGGTACTCTCACCTCATCGCCGCTAGCGAGGTGGAAAACGCCATCACTGGTTGCACCTTCACTAAACGGGTACATCCAGGCGGCATTGAAATAGATGGCATTTGTAAGGACGAGGCGGGTCAGAGAATCTATCATGCCCTGCGGGATAAGGTCTTCGATCCTACCCTCGGTCTCGTCGCTAACCCACGCGTTAATGATAATTCGAGATTCCTCAGGGGCTTCCATGAAATCGAGTACTCTTAGTCCGGCCCCATAGTTTTGGGCAAGGGTATCAAGAAAATCAGCTAAAAACTCATAATCCTTCTGTCCCCAGATGGCATTAACAATGTTCAGCCGGAAACCCTCGTCATCTTTACCCTCGGCACCCTCGCCACGACTGGAAAGTGTCATATCGAGGCTATTGAAGGCCGGGTGCAGCCTATCCTGTCCCAGGCCAAAGTGCATAGCATCGGCCATTTCCTCCTCGGTTTCTCCGCGAGCTCCCGCATAGGTCATCGCCAGTGCAAGCGATATGCTGTAGGGTGAATAGAATATATTGTTATCACCTGTTTTCAGGTACTGGTAGAGGTCCATGGCAAAGGTGCTGTTATCACTCACCAGGTCTTCAATAGCGCCACCAGACAACTCGGGAGTGGTTATCCTCGGTTTATCCGATTTAAGTACTCCGGCCTCCACAGGGCTTACTGCAGGCTGGGTGCAGGCTATCAAACCGGTGCAAATCAGGGCTACCAGGGTCAATATTGTTGCTATCTTTATCTTCATAACATCACCTCCTGGATAGCTATCAACATATCCAGATCCGATCGGTTAGTGGGACGGTACCAGCCGACCTTCATACATACTGGTCCTTGTCCGGTTCCACAAGTAGGCGTATCTATCCCGCTCAGACATGGTAAGCCACTTAAGGTGAAACCATGCTTTTTTAATGTAATCGATAATTCTTCTTCTCTTCATAATGCATTCCCCATTTCGTAATTCCATTTACTTCAAATCAAGTCCCTACTCGAGAGATATGCGAAACTCCCACGGACCTTCATAATCCCCGAGTTTTGTTATTGTGAAAGTCAGTTCCCCGGCATCGCTCGGTACGGGATCGAGACGCATCCATGAAAGCTCTATGCCATCTTCCCGGAAGCCGAAGCCCGCATATCCGGCATCCTTTGTTACACCGTTGTAGGTATATTCGGCATGGGCAATGACCGGTTCCAGCGGTGCCGGCTCCGGAGGTGGATAAGCATTCGGTTCAACACGCGATGATTGCTGGCGACCCAGTGATGAGGTAAAGGCATAGAAATTGACTCCTCCCTCAGTAAACTCAGCGCGTTCCAGGGCAACGGTTACTCCATTTACCGTTTGTGATTGATCCAGGGCAATATCCAATTCCATCGCACCCTGAGGATAGCTTATCAAGAGTCGGCCGCCTCCACTCATCACTATCGTCCTTTTTGAGGTGCCCCTGGTAATAGAGATCTCCTTGGCATATACGTTAAACCAGCCAGGCAAAACTGGCTGCCCCTGGCTATCAAGTTGATCCCAGTTCAGCTCATACTCGACAGCCTCTCCCGGTAATAGCTTCCTATGGGTGCTACCCGATGGGAAGGACCGCACCGTCTCACCTGTTCCCGATTCAGTGATTTCAACCAGTGGTGGAAAAGGCCTGATAGTCTGTTCTTCATCAGATGTGTTTATAAAGACAAATTCAATTGCTACATCTTCGCCGGCCCGGTAGAAATCTTCCTCTGTGGACATAATCACCTCAAGAGGTGCTTGTAATTCGAGCGGTGCTGGTCCAGGTTCAGGTACGGGCGCAGGCTCTGGAGCCGGCGCCTGAGCGGTTTCCGGCAAGGCAGGCTCTTCATCAAGAAATTGAGGAGTAAAATAGGTAAACATACCTGAATACCCCATAATAACAACTATGACAAGGGCGGAAACTAGTCCCACCGTCACTGTACGCCATACCGGCCGCTTCCAGTTCTCCCATAGCCGCTCCCAGAAAGAGCCCCCCTTCTCATGCTCAGCTTCTCTTTCCTTCTTTTCAATTTTTTGAAGCATCCTGTTTCTGAGCGTATCGTGGAATAGAGGGGAGGGGTTAACCCGAAGGCTTAACATCTTTCTGGCAAAATCGAGGGCCGATCGGCTGTCATCGTTCAGTCCCGGCTCTATCTCTTTACCCTCGAGGACGCGCTCGAGATTATTGAGGAAATCCCTTTCCATATCTTTCTTATCCATTCTGCCACCCCCCGAAGCAATCTCTCAGCTTTCTTATGGAGCGATAGAGGATAGTCCCAATATTGGTCTCGGAAAGGCCCATTACACCAGCAATCTGCCGGTTATTGAGCTCGCTCCCAAACTTTAGCGAAACTATTTCCTGTTCCTGCACAGAAAGTGCTGCCAGGCATACCTTAAGCCTCTGCTGCTCTTCCTGGCGTTCATATTCTTCTTCGGGAGACGATTTTGTCTCTTGCATCTCGACTATATTCTCCAGGGGTACTGTCTTTTTTCTTTCAGCCTTCCTGTAGTGATCTATAAGCGTATTGCGGGCTATGGTAAAGAGCCAGGTTGAGATTGAAGATTTGCCGGGTTTGTAGCTGGCAAACTTATCGATTACCTTCTCGAACACTTCCGAGGTAAGGTCCTCAGCCACGCATTTATCGCTTACCCTATAGGTCATATACCGGAATACCCTGGGTAAATACTGCTCATAGAGCTCGATAAATTTATCCCTCGATACCCCGGCATTACCGACCGACGGCCTATCCAATATACCTTCTGGTTTTTTCAAAAGCTTTCCTCGAGGTTGCTTCTATATGATTATACGAATCCTTTGATAAAGTATCACAGATAGAAATTATTATACTTTCGATAGCATCAATGCAAGTATCGGTGTTATACGCTAAACTAAATGGAGTTATCCGATTGTTTCCTTGATAAGACGAAGGAAGGGAGATCAGATCCAATTAATAAGTGCACAAGCGAGGAAAGCGCAGGCGCGTTTTGGATTAGCCCGAGAAATATAACAGCATTGCGATTATTTAATAACCTCTCCCCAGACCCCATCCCGGTAAGGGGAAACAAGCTTAACCGTCCTTAGGCAGTTGGCTATATCACTTTTACTATCTACATATACCCTTATGTAATTGGGAGTAAGCCCGGTCCATAATCGCCGCGAGATCCGCTCGAAGAGCACCTGGACTGTTCTACCCAGAAAACGACGCATGAAAGCCAGGGATTCATCTTTTGCCAGCTTGAGCATTCTATCCGCCCGTTCTTTTTTTACACTGTCGCCCACCTGACCGAGGTACCGCGAGGCCTCTGTATCATTACGGGGAGAATAAGAAAATACATGCATCCGGGAGAAACCCATCCTACGGCAGAACCTGTAGCTTTCCTCGAAATGTTCATCCGACTCGCCAGGAAAACCCACCATAACATCCGTGGTAATCGCAACGTCGGGTAATTTCTGCCTGATTGACGATACTGTTTGTTCAAAATCCGCAGTTGAATATCGCCTTCCCATCATTCTTAAAATCTGATCGCTACCGCTTTGCAGGCAAAGGTGAAAATGAGGGCAAAGCCGTTCATTTTGCCAGAGAGCGATGAGCCTGGTAGAGATCTCACCGGGTTGAAGCGAGGATAGCCTGAGCCTCTCCACGCTGGTCTCCCCCAGGATTCTTTCAAGTAGACCACAGAGGTCGACGCCATTACTGTAGTACGAGCCAATCCTTACGCCCGTGAGTACAATCTCCCGATAACCCGCAGCAACCCTCTCATTGACACTATCAACAACTTCCTGCACCGTTCGGCTTTTTTCGCCACCCCGCACCAGGGGTACGATACAATAGGTGCAAAAATTGCTGCAGCCATCCTGGATCTTGATCATAGCCCTTGTCCTGAAACCATTATGACTTTCAACCGGATGAGCATGTACCGGCTGGTCGATAAACCCGTGATCAGCCAGTACACGCAGTATGCTGGCCTTATCTTTATTTCCAAACGTGAATCGCACACCATCTATTTTCGCAAGCTCCTGCGATTCCCGCTGGGCATAACATCCGGTAGCCACCAGCAAAGTATCTGGATTCTTACGATGCGCCATTCGAAGGAGATGCCGCGACTTACGGTCAGCAATATGGGTAACCGTACAGGTATTAAGTATATATATATCAGCATCATCGATCGAAGTGACCATTCGGCAGCCAGCTTTTGCGAACTGCTGAAATAGTTCATCCCTTTCTGCCTGGTTCAGCTTACAACCCAGACTTTCTAGAAAAACCCTCGGAGCTGCCAAAATGAGGAAAAAACCGCCTTTAAATATTTTTATCCGTTGAGCATTAATTGACCATATTATGCTAATGGCATTATAATTTTTTCACAAAGGCCGGTCAAAAGATATGCAGTCAATGAAGCGAGATTCGAGTCAGATCAAGGAGAAAGTTTGAATAAGAGCCTATGGAACTTTCTACCACCGGCTCCAGCGGATTACTTCGCCCAGATTCCCGAGATCCCTACTCTGATAGCCCAGATACTGTATAACCGTGGCCTTACCGATCCATCCATGCTAGCCTCATTCATCGCCGGTGACGAACGCCTATCAGCCGACCCCTTTTTACTACCCGATATGCACCGGGCAGTCGGGAGGACCTATAAAGCCCTGCTTTCGGGAGAGACCATCGCTATATATGGCGATTTTGATACAGATGGCATCACGGCTACCGGGCTTCTCGTACAGGGTATAAGCTGGCTAGGCGGCAGGGTCATTCCCTACCTACCGCACCGTATTAATGAAGGGCATGGAATCAGATTACCGGTTCTTGAAAAGCTTCGCCAAGACGGGGTAGGTCTGGTAATAACGGTCGACTGCGGTATCACCGCACTGGACGAAGTTAAGAAGGCAAAGCGAAAGGGCCTCGATGTAGTCATTACCGATCACCATACCCCCCCAGATATCATTCCACCCGCAGCAGCCGTCGTAGACCCCAAATTACCCGGCTCAGAATACCCCTTCCCGGAACTGGCCGGCGTGGGCGTAGCCTTTAAATTTCTGCAAGCTCTGTTACAAAGTATAGGTAAAGAAAAAGGACTGGATAATCTGATCGACCTCGTTGCCCTGGGAACAATAGCCGATGTCATGCCCCTGCTGGGAGAAAACCGTTATCTTGTAAAACGAGGGCTAAGCCTGCTCAACACGGCACCCCGTCCCGGGATAAAGGAAATGATAAATCAGACCAACCTTTCTATAGGAAATATCGATACGGAAAGTATATCCTGGGTAATATCCCCTCGTTTGAATACTACCGGCAGACTGGGACATGCTATGCCAAGTTACCAACTTCTAATGACAGAGTCCATTGAAGAAGCTCACCAGCTCAGTTTATGGCTTGAAGAAAGAAACGCAGAGCGACAGAGAATTACCGCCGAAGTTATCCAGAATGCCAGAGAGCAGATTCTTATTGGAGGCGTTTTTCCCATACTTATCGCAGGCGACGATGAATATCCGGCTGGCGTAATCGGCCTTGCAGCAGGAAGGCTGCGCGAAGAATTCTACAGGCCGGTAGTGATTATCAAGACTGGAAAACAAACAAGCACCGGGAGCTGCCGTAGCATCCAGGAGTTCAATATTACCAACGCACTGAAGAAATGCCAGAACCTGCTCTCCAAATTCGGTGGTCATCCACAGGCAGCTGGTTTTTCCCTGCCGACTAAAAATTTGCCGCTTTTAAAAGAGGAGCTCCTCCGCATAGCGGAGACAGAACTTAAAGACGTCGACCTTCGCCCCCGTCTAGACATCGATGCCGAGGTACCCCTGCCCAAACTGGGCGGTAACACCTTTTCCACTCTTCAGAAACTTGCCCCATTTGGCAAGGGAAACCCGCTGCCCACCTTCATCAGTAGAGGAGTTCAGGTCACCGATCTCAGAGTGGTTGGCAATAATGATGCTCACCTCAAGCTCAAGTTGAGACAGGGGTCAACTACCTGGGACGGGATAGCGTTTCGTTCGGGTGAAAACATAGGAGCGGTGTCTTCACCGCTCGATATCGTCTATAACCTGGTAGCGGACTGCTGGAACGGGGCAGAGAGGCTACGGCTGAATATTCTGGATTTTTTACCCAGCGAGGTTACATGCCCGAGGTCAGACACCTGATATGATGTTCAATGCGGTTAATTGGAATAATATCTTGCTCCGACGTATTCATGTCACGCACTATTACAGAGCCCCCTGAAATTTCCTGTTCACCGATTATAATGGTATACCTTGCATTCATGCTGTTAGCCTGACGCAATTGAGATCTAAGGCTCTTTCCAGGAACGGGCTCTATAACACTTACCGATGCTTGCCGCAAAGAAGAAGCTAACTTTACTGCCTCGCTTCTGGCAATATCACCAAGGGAAGATATAAATACCATTGGTCTCGGGGATAATGGAATCTCGATCTTTTGTTTCTTAAGGTTAAGTACAATGCGCTCAATACCGCTGGCAAAACCCATACCAGGGGTAGGTTTTCCACCGAGCTCCTCGATGAGATAATCGTACCTTCCTCCACCCCCTAGAGCACTCTGAGCCCCTCCGCCTTCCGGCTGAATCTCGAAAACTGTCCTGGTATAATAATCAAGCCCCCTGACCAACCTGTGTTCTGTAACAAAAGGTAGTTTGAGCAAATCCAGATATCCCTTCAATCGCTCAAAGTGCTCCGAACATGGCCGGCAAAGGCTGTCAATGCTATGGGGTGCTGAAGCAGCCATCTTCATGCATATTTTCTTCTTACAATCCAGAAGGCGCAGAGGATTTCGCTCAAACCTGACCTTACAATCCGGGCAAAGCTCCTGGTAGTAACCACTATAATAGGCCTTGAGTACCTCCAGATACGCCGGCCGGCAACTCTTACAACCAATGCTATTAACGACAAGGGAGAGACGGGTTATACCCAGAGAGGCGAATAACCTCCAGGCAATATCGATTACCTCGGCATCAATAACAGGGGAATCGTCACCAAATACCTCACAGCCAAACTGTCGGTGTTCACGATATCTGCCCGATTGTGGGCGTTCATACCTGAAAATTGACGCCAGGTAGTAAAGCTTCACCGGCTGCGGCAGATTATGCATGCCATGTTCCAGGAACGCCCTGCACACCGGTGCCGTTCCCTCCGGCCTCAGGGTGACATGATTACCACCCTTGTCCTCAAAAGTGTACATCTCTTTCTCAACAATATCGGTGCCCTTTCCTATACTGCGCGAAAAGAGCCGGGTGTCCTCAAAAGTAGGGGTGTCGATACGCTGGTAGCCATAGAGCCTGCCAAGATCGGCGGCCGTTTTTTCGATGTAGCGCCAGTATGGTTGCTCCTCTGGTAAAGTATCCGTCGTGCCACGGGGTGCCTGATACAACTTCCCACTCCTTGTCTTAAGCTAGAATACAGCATAGCAAAGAAACTTGTAAAGAAGTGCAGAAAATGGGTCATATTGCCTTAAAAATCGATTTGACAAAAGAAGTGGCATAATGTAGTATTGTAACTAGCCTATGATGATGTATAAGACATAATACGAGGTAAAGGTGAGCGAAAACCAGGCACAGCTTGGTGATCAATCGCCAAGCTGTTTTTATGTCTTTGAACCTTAACAATTGAATATTTAATACTAATGTCAATTCTGAAGCAGGTCAAGCGGTTAAGGCACACGGTGGATGCCTTGGCATCAAGGGCCGAAGAAGGGCGTGGCAAGACTGCGATAAACCTCGGTTAGCTGTCTAGCAAGCTTAACCGGGGGTTCCCGAATGGGGCAACCCACCCGGGTAAAACCCGGGTACCCCCGGCTGAACACATAGGCCGGGTGGAGGTAAGCGGGGGAAGTGAAACATCTCAGTACCCCGAGGAAAGGAGATTATTCCCTGAGTAGTGGCGAACGAAAGGGGAAAAGCCCAAACCCTATAAGCTCAGTGGTTCTGAGGCTTATGCTTATAGGGGGTTGTAAGGCAGGTGAGGTCCGACTCAGATCAGACCAGGGAGTTACAAACCAAACCCTAGTCAAAGGTCTCTGGAAAGAGCAACCACAGAGGGTGAAAGTCCCGTAGACAAAAGGGGTAGGCTCTCCATCTGTACTTAAGTACCACGGGACACGAGGAATCCTGTGGGAATCTGCCCTGACCACAGGGCAAGGCTAAATACCCTTGATGACCGATAGTGAACTAGTACCGTGAGGGAAAGGTGAAAAGCACCCCGGGAGGGGAGTGAAATAGACCTGAAACTGTGTGCCAACAAGCAGTCAGAGCCTCAATTTATTGGGGTAATGGCGTGCCTATTGAAGAATGAGCCGACGAGTTAATCTGTGTAGCCGGTTAAGCAATTTACATTGCGGAGCCGCAGCGAAAGCGAGTCTTAATAGGGCGTTAATGGTTGCACGGATTAGACCCGAAGCCGGGTGAGCTATCCATGGCCAGGGTGAAGCTCTGATAAAATCGGAGTGAAGGCCCGAACCTTTCAGCGCTGCAAAGCTGTGGGATGAGCTGTGGATAGAGGTGAAATGCCAATCGAACCCGGGAATAGCTGGTTCTCCCCGAAATGCATTGAGGTGCAGCCTCGGGTGTTCGCTAATGGAGGTAGGGCTCTGGATGGACTAGGGGGATAGTATCTTACCAAACCCAACCAAACCATGAATGCCATTAGCCATAGCCCGGGAGTGAGACTGTGGGGGCTAAGCTCCATAGTCGAAAGGGAAACAGCCCAGACCATCAGCTAAGGTCCCTAAGCACGAGCTAAGTGGCAAAGGAAGTAGGATTGCACAGACAGCCAGGAGGTTGGCTTAGAAGCAGCCATCCTTTAAAGAAAGCGTAATAGCTCACTGGTTGAGTGGTGCTGCGCCGATAATTCAGCGGGGCTAAAGTTCGTCACCGAAGCTATGGCTTCCTGATTTCAGGAAGGGTAGGGGAGCGTTCCCTTAGTGCTGAAGCTGTTGCGTGAGCAATGGTGGAATTAAGGGAAGTGAGAATGTCGGCATGAGTAGCATAAAGATGTGCGAGAAACACATCCACCGAAAACCTAAGGTTTCCTACGGAAGGATAATCCGCGTAGGGTTAGTCGGGCCTAAGCCGAGGCCGAAAGGCGTAGGCGATGGACAACGGGTTATTATTCCCGTACCGCTTTTATGGAGGTAAAGGGGGGACACGGGAGGGTAGGTTGAGCGTACCTACTGGACATGGTGCGTCACCCACTATAGGCGATGCCGGGGCAGGCAAATCCACCCCGGATATTTAGCTGAAGGTGTGGAGGAAGTTGAGGGGAGACCCGAGACGACTCAGCTGATCCCAGGCCGTCAAGAAAAGCCTCGTTACCGATGAAGTAAGAGCGCCCGTACCGCAAACCGACTCTGGTAGGTGGGGATAAATGTCCCAAGGTGATCGAGACACCCCTCGTTAAGGAACTCGGCAATTTAGCCCCGTAACTTCGGGAGAAGGGGTGCCCCTTTTTGGGGTGACACTAAATGGGTCCAAGCGACTGTTTAACAAAAACACAGGTCTCTGCTAAAGCGTAAGCTGATGTATAGGGGCTGATACCTGCCCAGTGCTGGAAGGTTAAGGGGAGGGGTTAGGATTAATCCAAAGCTCTGAACCGAAGCCCTAGTGAACGGCGGCCGTAACTATAACGGTCCTAAGGTAGCGAAATCCCTTGTCAGGTAAGTTCTGACCCGCACGAATGGTGTAACGACTTGGACGCTGTCTCAACGAGGGACTCGGTGAAATTGAAATACCCGTGAAGATGCGGGTTACCTGCGACAGGACAAAAAGACCCCGTGGAGCTTTACTATAGCTTGGCACTGAGTCTGGGCTTATCATGTGTAGGATAGGTGGGAGGCAGAGAAACCGAGGCGCCAGCCTCGGTGGAGCCGACGTTGAAATACCACTCTTGATAAGTTTAGTCTCTAACCTTGGAGCAAGCCAAGGGACAGTGTCTGGTGGGTAGTTTGACTGGGGCGGCCGCCTCCTAAAAGGTAACGGAGGCGCCCAAAGGTTCCCTCAGAGTGGATGGAAACCACTCGTAGAGTGTATTGGTATAAGGGAGCTTGACTGTGAGACCAACAAGTCGAGCAGGGACGAAAGTCGGGCAAAGT
>Ga0068714_10000991_pt1 | contig 45345 bp, 39 predicted proteins | sample MTBNYHSulfiMetaG_FD_62988 | JGI IMG/M metagenome (GOLD analysis project Ga0068714, IMG submission 62988) | Enrichment culture microbial communities from rom New York Harbor, USA that are MTBE-degrading - MTBE-NYH (New York Harbor Sulfidogenic)... | ecosystem: Environmental > Aquatic > Marine >... | reverse complement strand
GACCAGGCGGTCAAGGAACAGTCCAACCGCATCAAGGCGCTGATTAACGGCTGGAACGGCAAGGAAAGCGTATATGAGCTGCGCAACGAGATGGAGAAAAACCTGATGGATTACGTGGGCATCTTCCGCAACGGCCCGGATCTGCAGCAAGCCGTCGACAACCTGCGGGAAATATACCACCGCTCCCTGAATATCGGCTTAAAATCCGGCGGCGAGGGACCCAGCCCGGAGCTGGCCCAGGCTTTGCGCCTGCCCGGGATGATCCGGCTGGCCCTGTGTATCTCCTACGGCGCGCTGATGCGCACCGAAAGCCGCGGCAGCCACGCCCGGGAAGACTACCCCAAACGGGACGACGCCAACTGGCTCAAGCGCACCCTGGCCTACTGGCCCGAAGGGGCCGACCTGCCCGAGCTGAAGTACGAGCCGGTGACCATCACCGAGCTGCCGCCCGGGGACCGCGGTTACGGGGAGTCCTCGGCACAATCGGAAGGAGGCGGCCAAAATGGCTGAACGCCGGTTAACCTTTGAGATATTCCGGTATAACCCGCAAAAACCCGGTACCGAACCGTACATGCAGACTTACACCTTGCAAGAGACCGCCGGGATGACTATCTTCGTGGCCCTGAACCTGATCCGCGAGGAACAGGATCCGTCCCTGATGTTTGACTTTGTCTGCCGGGCCGCCATCTGCGGCTCCTGCGCCATGGTGATCAACGGCCGGCCCGGATTAGCGTGCAAGACGCTGACCAATACCCTGCCGGCCAGGATCAAGCTCTTTCCGCTGCCGGTGTTCAAGCTGATCGGCGACCTGTCCGTGGATACCGGCACCTGGTTCCGGTACCTGTCCGAAAAGACCGAAGCCTGGGTGCATACCAGCAAGATTCCGGACCCCGGGGTCCAGGAAGAACGGATGGACAACGCCGTGGCCAACCGGATTTATGAAGCCGAGCGCTGCATCGAATGCGGCTGCTGTATCGCGGGCTGCGCCACCGCCAATATCCGGGATGAGTTCCTGGGCGCGGCGGGGATCAACCGGGTGGCCCGGTTCATGGTGGACCCCCGGGACGAACGTACCCCGGGCGAGTATTTCGAGGTGGTGGGTTCCGAGGAGGGGGCCTTCGGGTGCATGGGTTTGATGGCCTGCGACGATAACTGCCCCATGGAGCTGCCGCTGCAGATGCAGCTGGCCTTCGTGCGCCGCAAAATGGCGCGCTATGGGCTGGGGTATAAGGAAGAAAAACGCATCAAGCCGGCTTGACAGATTAAAAATCTCAAGGGATGGGCAGAACAGCTGTCCATCCTTTTTTTATACTCGTTTACGGTATAATTTCCGCGCCAAACCCCAATAATAAACAAAGCAACCAAAACATCTCTTAAGGGAGGAAGAACATGAAACACGGAACACGTGAAGCCATGGTGCTCAGTGAAGTGCTGAGGATCAACTCCAGCATCATCGACCATAACAATCTTTACCTGAACAGCTGCCAGGATCAGCAGCTGCGCAGCATTCTGGACCGCCAGCAGAGACATACCGTGGACACTTTCCAGAGATTGCTGCAAATGGCCCAGAGTCATGGTATTGATACCAACCGGATGCCCATGCCCGCCACCATGACTGCAAATATGGGCGGCCAAAGCCAACAGGCTTCAACCGGCGCGGCCCAGTACGGCAACCAGTGGTCCGCACCGCAGTACGGAGCCGAACAACAGCAGGCATATAGCGGACAAACAGGCATGCCATACGGCGCCCAGTACACCGCGGGTACGGGAGCCGGCCAGCAGCAGGCTATGCAAACCGGTATGGCCGCAGGTGCGGGGAGTATGTTAAGTGACCGGGTTATCGCCGAAGGCGCGCTGATGTTTCACAAGTTCGGTGCGGAAATGAACACCACTTCCGCCCTGGAGAGTGCCGAACCGCACCTGAGAAACGCGCTGGCCAATATGTCACGGAACTGCATTGAGATGGCATACGAGATTTATAACTATATGTCCCAGCGGGGCTGGTACCAACTGCCGGCTACACCGCAGAATTTCATCTCCCACTCCGTCGGCGTAAACCAACAACAGTACCCCACCCAGTAGGGGTACTGTTGTTGACAAACCAACTCGGGCGTTTTTTGTTTCCTTGGCGAACGACATATGGAGTGCCGGGTAACAACTCCCGGCGCAGCGCGGGAGCGCAACCGGGAGGCGCGCATAGGACGTGCGCGCCAGCCCCAACTGAGATCAGGACGTCGAATTTGGGGCGGCCCGGTTGCGCCCCAAGCAAGCCGTTGGAGTTGTCCGGTGCGGAATCGGAGTGAGCGAAGGAAACAAAAACGCCTTTGCGAAGCCGGGTGGCGATACGCCCGTCCGGTTTTTTGTATGCCCGGGTTGGGAACTTTTCCCCAGCCGGCGGCGTCAGCATTGTAAAAATCATCGGAAGCAGGTGACAATGACAATGCTGATGCGAAAACTTATCGGCGGGGTGTTGGTTGTAGGCGTCCTGGCGGCGGCTCTGGCAGCGGGACTATCATATAAGCCCGTGCAATCGGCGGCCAACGAGCCGGCCAGGTTCAGCTCCTACGAGGAACTGGTCAACTATATCGGCAACGGCGCCAAAATGGCGGAGCAATTCAACATGCTGTCCGGGCAGCGCCTGGCGGCGCCCGCCGGAGCGGCCGACATGATCGGGTCCGGCAATACCAATATGATGAAGCAAATGGACACGGCGGCCCGGGACGAAGGGCCGGCGGTTCAGGAATCCTCCGCCCCTGATTATTCCGGCACCAACAACCAGGTGCAGGGCGTGGATGAAGCCGACCTGGTTAAAACCGACGGCAGCTTCCTGTATGTAATCAGCGGCAGCAAGCTGTTTATCGTCAAAGCCCACCCGGCCGGCCAGGCCGTTAAAACAGCCACCCTGGAATTTGCCGGCCAGCCCGCGGAAGCCTTCGTCAACGGTGACAGCCTGGTGGTGTTCGGCAACGGGCCGGACCCGCAAACCATGTTCATAAACAAATACAACATTGCCGACCGCAGTGAGCCGGTTTTAGTCCAGGAACATGTCTGTGACGGCTGGTACGTGAATTCGCGCATGATTGGCGAGAACATTTACGCTGTCATAAGCACTCCGGTGTACCGGCCCGGCGCAAAAGAAAGCGAGCCCAAAGTGACCCTGCCCCGGATTACCACCAACGGCCAGGTGCGCACGGTGCCGGCCACCGAAATACACTTCTTCCCCAATCCCGATTACTCATACCAATACACAACCGTTTTAACAATTCAAACCGGAGAAAAATCAAACCCTCCGGTGAGCAAAACATTCCTGACCGGCACTTCCCAAAACCTTTACGTTTCCCAAAACCACATTTATCTGACCGGTCCCAAAACCCCCGATTTCGCCTTGCTCACGGGCAAACTGCTGGACGGCCTGGCCTCCGTCGTGCCGGCGGACATTGCGGGGCAGCTCAAAGCGGTGCGTGGTTCCGGACAGGATTACTCCCAACAATTGCAACAGGCGGAATCCATCATCGACAGTTACCTGAGCGGACTGGATTACGGTAAAGCCCTGGCCCTGGAAGAAAAAATCGCGGCCCTGCGCGACAAGTGGCGCCGGGATATAGCCCGGGAGCAGCAAAAAACCGCCATCTTCAAGCTGGCCATTGCCGGCGGCCAGGTGAAATACCTCTGCCGGGGCGAAATTGACGGCCAGGTTTTAAACCAGTTTTCCATGGATGAGCATAACGGCTATTTCCGCATTGCCACCACCTCGGAGGGTTTCTGGTTCAGCGGCCCGTCCGACCCCAAAAACAACATTTACGTGCTGGACGAGAACCTTAAAGTAACCGGCCGGCTTTTGGGTTTGGCTCCCACGGAAAGGATCTACTCCGCACGGTTCATGGGCGATCGGGCCTACCTGGTGACCTTCCGGCAGGTTGACCCACTGTTTGTCATCGACCTGAAGACGCCGGCCGAGCCTAAAGTGCTGGGCGAACTGAAGATACCGGGTTTCTCAAATTACCTGCATCCTTATGATGAAAACCATCTGATCGGCATCGGCAAGGAAGTCGGCGTGGCTGCGGAACCGGCGCCCACCAGGCAGCTGGGAGTGAAAATCGCCCTGTTTGACGTATCCAACCCCGCCGCGCCAAAGGAAGTGGCCAAATATGTGGTGGACCGTGACGATTCCGATTCCCCGGCGCTGAACGACCACCGGGCGGTGCTGTTCAGCAAGGATAAAAACCTGCTGGTAATCCCCATCAGCTACATGCCGCAGTACCGGATCATGGTTGACCAGCCGGGCCGGGAAATCGCCCCCGCGGACCAGGGCTGGCAGGGAGCGTTCGTATTCGAGATTTCTCCGGAAAAAGGCATCCGCCTGCGGGGCAAGGTGGAACACCCTGCTACTCTGGATAAGGCCGGGGACGACTACTATGCATTCAACACCGTAAAGCGCTCGCTGTATATCGAAGATACCCTTTACACCGTTTCCGACCGGGTGATTAAAGCCAACGACCTGGAGACCCTGAAGCAGATCAAACAGATCACCCTGCGCTAAAGATGTAGGGGCGCCCCCTCGGGGGAAGCACGGGGGGGGAAGCCGGAAGCACGGGGACGGTTCTCCTGCTTCCTCGCGAGGAAGCAGGAGAACCGTCCCCGTGCTTCCCCCGTGCTTCCCTTTTCCACAATACGCGTTTAATCCAAGGCTCCGTCCTCTACGTCATACTCATAGCTTTCCAGCTGTTCCGAATCTTCATCATACAAAGAAATGAAAATCGTTACCGGATCAGCGTCCGCATCGTCCTGGAACGCTCCCGCAATTTCGGCGCAGACGTCTTCCACATCGTCCTCAATGTCGCTGCTGTCCAGGCTATTCCAATAAGTGTAGGAAATAGGTTCCCGGGCCGTCAATTCAACCGTAATCTCATCATCATTTTCGTAATAATTAATTGATGTAATCTCAAAGTCAATGTCTCCCACGACGAATTCATCGCCTTCAAGCGCGTCCTCGACATCGTTCACATCATCTTCGTCGTCGCCGCTGTTCCGGTAATCGTCGTCTTTATAAGTTACCGAAAGGTTTTCAGTCCCGTCCTTGCTGAATTCCACCAGCACATCATCGTTATCGCTGTTGATGATTGCGCCGTTTACTTCGGTGTCATCGTCGAGTTCGTCCTGAATGTCGCCCACCAGGTTTTCCAGCCAATCCTCGATATCACTGTCATCCAAAGCAGCCCATTCGTCCTCGTAATCGGCCAGGTCAACCTCTACCTCAACGTCAACTTCGTCCTCGTCGCCATTCAGCTTGATGTCGTCTACAGCCACATCTTCAATGGCGTCGTAATTGTCCAGCAGTTCGTCTTCCAGGCCGGCAAGATCAACGTCATCTTCTTCATCTTCCAGGTCTTCTTGCAGGTCGGCCAGAATTCTTTCCAGGATGGCAGCCATTTCAGCCCGGGTGATGGAATTGTCCGGCAGGAACTTGTTGCCCGGCGCGCCCTTGATGTATCCCGCACGGTACATGGCCAGGATATAAACCACTTCTTCATCGTCTAACATTATCTTGCCGTCGGCAAAGGGCAGGTTGCCGGGATCATAATTATGATCCACTGTCAGGTAACCGTATTTTTCCAGAGCTTTACCGAAGGCGATACATGTTTGAGCCCGGGAAGCCTGCTGCGCGGAATGGAACCGGTTAAGGCTCATGATATTCATCCTGACGGCCTTTTTAACCGGACCTTTGGCCCAGTCGGGAACATCTTCCAGTTCGTCTTCATCAACATCTTCTTCATCATCATCATCGCTGTCGTCATCCACCAGTCTGATCAGTATGGCGATCATTTCGGCCTGGGTGATGTTGTTATTGGGCTTAAAAGTGCCGTCATCGTAACCGGTAAACAACCCCATCGCCGACATCCGCTGAATTGGATCGTAGCCCCAATAGTTCTGGTTGATGTCCTTGAAATTATGGCCCTTGAACTGCGTCTTGCCGTCCATCATAGACTTGTACTGGTTCTTGTACATCTGCATGTTGTTCATTTTGCCCTTGGACGCATTGTTTTGGCCGCCCCATGTGTTGAACCATGGATTGGCCCAGGCGGCGCCGGTTGACAGGGCCATTACCAGCAGCCCGGTCAAAAGTGGAATCAGAAACTTTCTCAAAACGTCATACCTCCTCGCGATTTTTACTAATTAATTCGCGGACAGGATTTTTTTTCAGGGGGACGCGGTGGTACTATTTTTTTTTTTTGTGGTAGAATCAACCCAAACATGTCTGTCAACTTCATAACGGTTGCTGTGTTAGATAAATGAAAGGGAACGGGAGGTGGCCGGCCATTTTCCCTCCACATGAAACAACCCGGGGAGCGCCCGCGGTTTATCAGGAACTGTATAACCGTTATTACCCGTTTGTGTGCCGTCAATTAACCTACCTGCTGGCAGACCGGACAGTGGCGGAGGACTTGACCCAGGAGGTTTTTTTAAAACTTTACCATTCCCCGCCGCGTGAATTTCAAAATATCGGGGGGTGGCTTTCCAGGGTGGCGACCAACCTGGCCTATAACCACCTGCGCAGTGAAAAGAGCCGCCGGCGCAGGGAAGAGAAAACCGGTCTGCCGGAACGGGCGGCGGATTCTTCAGAGGTGCAGGCTCTGAAAAATGAAGAAGTGCGCTCGGTAAGGCATGTGCTGGACCTGCTGCCCGAGAGGGACCGGTTATGTTTGCTCATGAAGCACTCCGGTTTCAACTACGAAGATATTGCGGCGGCTACAGGACTCAAAAAATCCTCGGTGGGCACCATTATCGCCAGGGCCCAGGCCAGGTTTAAAAAGGTTTACCTGGAACAGAAAGGAAGTGGCGCCTGATGTGTTATGAAGAGGGAATCCTTCAGGCATATAACGACAACCAATTGGACAGCGCGTTATGGTGGGAGATTACCCGGCACCTGGAAAAATGCGCGGCTTGCCGCCGCAATCTGGACGAACTGCGCGCCAACGATATGTTGGTGCGGGAATGCCTGGCTGCTATCCTGCCCGAAGCGTCCGACTCCGGCCCAACGGCCGGAAAGCGTTTGAACCTGGTTCCCGAAGGGCGCAAAAACAAACTGTTAAAAATACTGGAAAGGAAGTTTGATTTCATGCACAAGTACAAAAAATTGGCGGCTGTCGCCGCCACAGCCGCGTTAATGTTTACCGCTTTCAGTATCCCGGCGGTGCGCGGCGTGGCCGCCGAATTCCTGACCGTGTTCCGGGTGGAATCGGTACAGACCATCAACATCAGCACCGCCGATATCCAGGCCCTGGATCAAGCCTTCCGGGACGGAGTCGGTCAGGTGGATATTAAAAACTTCGGCCAGATTGAAGTCGCCGGCAAACAGGAGTCGGTTCCGGTAACCCCGGCCGAGGCTGCCGGAGCTGTTGACTTCGAACTGAAAATACCCGCCCCGGCCAATTACAGCACACCCGAACTGCACATGATTACCGGCCACTCGGTAAAATTCACCCTGGCGGTGGATAACGTCAACGCCATGCTGCAGGCTCTGGGCAGCACCGTGATGCTGCCGGCCGACCTTGACGGACAGACATTCAGCATGGATATCCCCACGGGGATCCTGGCCACTTACGAAAAAGGCGGCGACAAACTGTTTGTGGCCCAATCCCGCAGCCCGGAGCTTAAAACATCGTCCGGAGTTGACGTGATGGTGATCCGCGACGCGCTGCTGAGCATCCCGGCGCTGCCGGAAAACCTGCGCCAACAACTGCTGGCGGTAAACGACCTGAGACACACCCTGCTGATTCCCAACATAGACGGCAGCTCCCGGGAAGTAACCGTAAACGGCGCTTCAGGCGTGTTCATTAACCATGGTGACGGCCTGCATACCCAGTCGCTGGTCTGGCAGCAAAACGGCGTCATCCGCATGGTGACGGGCGCCGGTATGGAACTGGACGACGCGCTGGCTATAGCCGCCCAAATGAAGTAGAGGTGCAATATACATTGGATATGGCCATCGAAACCTTCAATCTGACGAAAAAATACGGCGCCAAGGTTGGCTGCGCCGAGATTTGCCTCCGGGTTCCCCGGGGGCAAATCTTTGGTTTCCTGGGCCCCAACGGCGCGGGTAAGAGCACGCTGGTCAAGATGCTGGTGGGCCTTTTGTTTCCCACCTCGGGCAAGGCCATCCTGCTGGGCCGGGCGCTTGGCGACGTGGGAATGCGCGGAAAAACCGGCTTTTTACCCGAAAACTTCCGCTACCACGACTGGCTGACCGGGCGGCAACTTATGGATTTTCACGCCTCCCTCTACGGGCTGAAGGGTCCGGCCAAAAAGCGCCGGATGGGGGAAGTACTTGAACTGGTCGGCCTGGCGGGCAAAGAGAATCAAAAGGTGCACACCTACAGCAAGGGTATGCGCCAGCGGGCCGGACTGGCCTGCGCACTGCTGCCCGACCCCGACCTGCTGTTTCTGGACGAACCAACTTCAGCCCTGGATCCCATCGGCCGCAAGGACGTGCGGGAAATATTGGTCACCCTGAAAACCCTCGGCAAAACCGTATTCCTCAACAGCCACCTGCTCAGCGAGGTGGAAATGATCTGCGACTCCGTGGCTTTTATCAGGCAGGGCAAAATTATCCGCCAGGGGATGCTGGACGACCTGCGTGCCGGAGACATCGAAATGGAACTAAAAGTGGGCGGATTAACCCCGGCCCTGACCGCGGCGCTGTCTTCCCTGGCCTGCCTGGTTGAAGTTGACCACGACACGGTGCGTGTCCGGGTCAAACAGGAGCAGGATATCCCCCGCCTGGCCGCTGCCGTTGTCGGCGGCGGCGGTTACCTGTATGAGATGAACCGGAAAAAGTCCACCCTGGAAGAAATGTTCATCAGCACCACCGCCGGGGGTGATCAAATATGTTAACCATGATGGGCATTACCTTCCGCGAAGGCCTGAACCGCAAAGTACTGTTGATTTCTTTAATCCTGGCCGTCATTTTCCTGGGACTTTACGGCACCGGCGTGCATTACGCGGCCAAAAGCTTCAACGAGCATCCCAACCCCATGGTGGCCGCGGTGGTTTACCCGCAGCTTCTATCCTTCGGCCTGTATTTCGGCGGATTTATCGTTTCTTTTCTGGCCATCTTTTCAGCGGTGGGCGCCATATCTTCGGAAATTGAAACCGGTATTATCCAGGCCGTGATCACCAAACCCATCCGGCGGCGGGACTACGTGCTTGGTAAATTCCTGGGCCTGGGGCTGTTCCTGGCCCTGTACGCCGCCCTGTTTTTCGCGGTCATCGCACTGGTTATCAACCTCAAGACCGGGTTGGCGCCGGAAGGCCAGTGGCGGGCGCTGGGCCTGTTCGCCCTGCAGCCTGTGGTGCTGCTGGCGGTTACCCTTTTCGGCTCCACAGTGCTGCCCACCATCGCCAACGGCGTGGTCATGTTCATGCTGTACGCGGTGGCCGTTATCGGCGGCATGGTGGAGCAGGTGGGCTGGCTGATCAACAACACCGGACTGCAGCAGGCGGGTATAGTAACCAGCCTGGTGATGCCGGTGGACTCGCTGTACCGGAAAATCGTGCACCTGCTGATCAACCCCACCGCCAACCCGCTGAACGCGCTGCAGCAAATGGGCCCCTTCGGCAGCATGGCCGAACCCAGCGTCTGGATGGTGGTTTACGCCGTGCTTTATGTGGTGTTCTTCACCGGCCTGGCGGTTTACGCGTTCAACCGCAAGGATATCTGAAATGGTGATAGTTGCAAACACAGCCCTAAAGAAGTATTATTAGATGTGGCCCCCATGCCGGGGCCACAATGCTGCATTATAAAGTGATCGAGAGGGCTGTTACCTTTGGAACAGAAGATGATCCGCAACCTGGCCATCATTGCCCACGTGGACCACGGCAAGACCACCCTGGTGGACGGGATGCTTAAACAAAGCGGCGTATTCCACGAAAAGCAGGTAGTGGAAGAACGCGTCATGGACCGCAACGACCTGGAGCGGGAACGGGGCATCACCATCATGGCCAAAAACACGGCTGTTTTTTATGGCCCCTATAAATTGAACATTGTGGACACTCCCGGTCACGCCGACTTCGGCGGCGAGGTGGAACGCATCGTGCAAATGGTGGACGGGGTGCTGCTGCTGGTGGACGCCTTCGAAGGGCCCATGCCCCAGACCCGGTTTGTGCTGCGCAAGGCGCTGGAAGCCGGCCTGGCCCCCATCGTGGTAATCAACAAAATTGACCGGCTGCACGCCCGGCCCGCCGAAGTGCAGGACGAGGTACTGAACCTGTTTATTGAACTGGAGGCCAACGACGAACAGTTGGACTTCCCGGTTATTTACACCAACGCCCGGGCCGGCACCGCCACCACGGACCCCGCAACGCCGGGCAACGACCTTAAACCGCTGTTTCAAATGATCGTGGAGAATATCCCCGCCCCCGGCGGAGATCCCGGCGCCCCGCTGCAAATGGGCGTCACCCTGATCGACTACGACACCTATGTCGGACGGCAGGCCGTGGGGCGGATCCATAACGGCGTGATCAGGGCCAAGGAGGAAGTGGCGGTGCTGGCTCCCGGCGGAGTCATCAAACGCCGCAAGCCTTCGGGAATCTACGTTTTTGACGGGCTGAAAAAAGTGCCGGCGGAAGAAGCCGGCGCCGGCGAAATAGTAGTGGTGGCCGGACTGGACGACATCAACGTGGGCAACACGGTGGCGGATCCGGAGCACCCGAAGCCCCTGACCTTTGTCCGTATCGACGAACCCACCGTGGCCATATCCGTGCACGTTAACAAGAGCCCCTTTGCCGGGCAGGAAGGCGCCCATGTAACATCCCGGAAACTGGGCGAACGGCTGGCCCGGGAGCTGGAGTCCGACGTCAGCCTGCGGGTGGAAGGCACCGGTTCTCCGGACACCTTCATGGTATCGGGGCGGGGTGAACTGCACCTGTCCATATTAATTGAAACCATGCGGCGCGAGGATTACGAATTTGAGGTTTCCCGGCCCCAGGTGGTGGAGCGGGAGATCGACGGGGTAAAATGCGAACCGGTGGAGGAATTGATTATCGAAGTGCCCGAAGATTATGTGGGTATTGTGATGGAGCGGCTGGGACCGAGGAAAAGCGAACTGATTAACATGACCCGCAAAGACGACGGCCAGGCGCGCCTGGAATACCATGTGCCGACCCGGGGTCTGTTCGGCTTCCGTTCCGAGTTCATGACCGACACCAAGGGGCTGGGCATTATGCACCACTCCTTCCATCATTACGCGCCCTTCCAGGGTGAAATCCAGACCCGCAGCCGGGGCTCGCTGGTGGCCTTTGAGACCAGCGTCACCACAAGCTACGGGCTCGAAAACGCCCAGGAACGGGGCGAGCTGTTCGTGGGCCCGGGCGTCCCCGTATATAAGGGCATGGTGGTGGGCGAGCACTCCCGGCCCGGCGATCTGCCCATCAACGTATGCAAAAAGAAACAACTGTCCAACGTGCGCAGTTCCACCTCCGACATTTCCGTGAAGCTGACCCCGCCCCGGCAAATGAGCCTGGAGCAATGCCTGGAATTCATCACCGACGACGAGCTGGTGGAAGTAACGCCTAAATCCATCCGGATGCGTAAAAAGTAAATTAAGAAGCAAGCTCAAGATTTTATAAATTGAACCGTACGTTGAAAACAGTTCCGCCGGCGCTTGTTTCCACGTCTATACCGGCGTCATGCCTGGCGGCGATGCTGTAGCATACCGCCAGCCCCAAGCCTGTTCCATCATCCTTGGTGGTAAGAAAAGGGGTGCCGAGCTTGTGCAAAATTTCATCGGCAACACCCCTGCCCTGGTCCGCCACCGACAAAACCGCTTTGTTTTCCGCCACATACGTGCTGATGGTCAATTTACGGTTTTTTTCCATGGCCTCCAGGCCGTTGCGCACCAAGTTGAGGATTAACTGCTTGATTTCTTTCTCATCCAATAACAAATCGGGAATGTCCCCCAGCTCCAGGCCGATCTTCATCCCCGACTCAAAGGCGTCCGCCTGGATTAAGGGGAATATGACCTCAAGAATTGTATTTAAGCTGGTCGTCTTTTTTTCAACATGTTTATTTCTGGCCAGCGACAAAAATTGTTTGATAATTGAATTGGCCCGGTCCAATTCGTCAACCATTAAATCAAAATATTCCTTGTAAACGGCAAATTGCGGCTTGGCGCCGAACAATTGAAGAAAGCCGCGCACCGTGGTCATTGGATTTCTTACCTCATGCCCGATGGCCGCCGCCATCTGCCCCACCAGGTTAAGTCTGTCCAACTGAGCCATTTCTTTCTCCATATTTTTACGCTCCGAGATATCCCGGATCACTGCCAGCACATATGGTTTACCCTGAATAACAGCGCTTTTCAAGTTCACTTCCACCCAAAAGAATTGGTTGGAACTGTTCCTGCAGAGCCATTCAAAAAGCTGGGGTTCATTTTGCGCCGCTTTTTTGATCAACCGCAAAGCCTTAAAGCACGTATACGGCGGCGCATCCGCGACGATATTTGCAACCTTCAGGCTGCGCAGTTCCCCGCCGTCATAACCAAATAACTCGGCAGCCCTTTTGTTCGCGTCAATGATGTCCCCGCTTTCAATATCATGTAAAATTATAGCGTCGTTGGCGGCGTTAAAAATTGTGCGGTAGTTTTCAAGGGCATTCCGCAGCATAATTTCATTGCGTTTGTTTTCGGTGATGTCGATGATTATGCCCACCAGACCATCCACAGCGCCTTGCCTGCAAGTATAGGTGGACTTGTTGACAATAACGTCACGCATCGTCCCATCAACGTGCGGTATGGCGGTTTCGTAAACCTGAACGCCTTTTTTCTCCAGCAGTTCGTCATCCATGACTTTAAATTTGTCTGCTGCGCTCCGGGGCCAAATATCATAAACAGACCTGCCCAGTATCTTTTCCCTGGGCAGCCCGACAAAATTTCCAAAAGCTTTATTGCAGCCCTGGTACAACCCGGCGGCGTCTTTAAAGAAAACAGGGTTGGGTATGGTTTCAAACAGCAGCCGGTGCATTTGTTCCTTTTTTTTAAATTCTGTTAAATCGAAAGCGCAAGCGCAGGCGCCGAGGATATCACCTTGATCGTTGCAAACATAACCCCCGTTCCACAATACGGGCTTTTCCGTGCCGTCTTTATTCAGCAGCCTGGTTTCCGCCAGGCCAAAAAGCTCCTTTTTACAACTTGCTCCCGGTGAGAATATGGAAAAGGCCGATTTAGCTTTTTCAGCAGAGATGACTTTTAACCTTTTTAAGTATTCCTTCCTCGGCAAGCCCAATATTTCCTCATTGTTGTATCCGCTGTTGATAACGGAGGCCTTGTTTCGATATAAAACTTTTTCCGTATTGTCGCAAAAGAAAATTGCCACCGGAATTTGATCCAGGATATGCCTGTAAAGCTCAATTTTTTTCAGCTGCCGGCGTATTTCCCGGAGCTCCCCGATCAGCTGACTTTTTGATTTATCTTCATCATTCAACTATAAACACCTCGATCCGCCGGTTTTTAAATGTTATAACATTTTGACAACTTCGGTCACTGAACCTTTAGTCATTTTGTCGATTATTGTCTAACGTAAAAAATATTTTTTACAAGAAAAGCGCGCGCTTTTCAGTACTTTAACCATTAGCTCCGGCCATATATATGGCCAGTATACTTTCCTAAAGTAAAATAAAAAGACGCGCCCTGGTTTTTGCTTACCAAAATGCGCGTCATTTATCAAATATTATTTTTTTTCTTGCTGTCAATCCCGCCAGTGGGGGATAATGATCCGGCTGCTGAACAGCGCGCCCGATACCGCCACCGCCGCCGCCAGCACGAAAGCCCAGGCGAAGGAACCGGTAAATTCTTTGATATATCCGGCGGAAGCCGGCCCCAATACTTGTCCCAGCCCGAACACAAAGGTGACAAACCCCAGCACCGCCGGAGCGCGCCTGGCATCGCTGAGATCACCGCAGCAGGAAGCAGCCAGCCCGGGAATACTCCAGGCGGTCAGCCCGAACAGCATCGCCGGCAGCCAAAGCAAAAAGCCGTCGGTGAAACGGGCTTGCAGCAACAGGTAACAACACGCCTGGATTAAAAATATAGTCACCAGCATGGAGCGGCGCCCCAGCCGGTCTGAAAGCACGCCCCACATCAACCCGCTGCCGACACCCATCATGCCGGTAATGCCCCAGATGTGCCCGGCCAATTCCTGGGAGCAGCCCAGCTCCTCCACCAAAAACGTTACCATGTAAGTGGCGGTGATGATATAGGAAAAACCAAAACAAAAATACATGGCGGCCAGCGGGAATACGCCTTTAATTTTTAAAATATCTTTGATGCCGGCCGAGGCGGACTTTTTATCCCCTCCCCCCGCCGCGCGGGCGCCAGGAATTTCACCGATGGGGGCCAGTTTCTTCTCCGCCGGGCTGTTACGCAGCACAAGGGCCGCCAGCACCGCCGTCACCACCGCGATGGCGCCCAGCAAAAACCAGTTGTACCGCCATCCGGCGTCCAGATAAATGCTGTTGATTAAAGGTACCGTCCACCCGGTTACGGCAATGCCCAAACCCGAGCCGCCCACTAAAAAACCCGTGGCCATACCCCGGCGGCGGGCGCTGAACCAGGCTGCCGCCAGTCCCATTATGGCCACGTTGGCGCCCGCGCTGCCCACCCCGGTAAGGAACCGGGCCAGCGCGGCGGTATACATGCCGTTGGCCAGGCCGGTGGCGGCCATGGTCAGGCCCACCCACAGCAGGCCAATCACTATGATGACCCGGGGACCGAAACGGCTGGCCAGCAGCCCGGCGCCCAGCGCGCTGATAAAATAGCCGAACATGTTGGCCGAGGCAATGAAACCCGTCTGCTCGTGGTTAAGGCCCAGGCCCTGCTGCATGGCGGGCAGGATCATGCCGAACCCGAACCGGGCCAGACCGAGGGCCCCGCCCACCACCAAAATACCCGTCACCAGGATAAACCAGCCGTAATGTAAACCGCCGCCCCGGCTGGGCTGAATTTGCTCCCTCCGCACTGGATCCATAAGCCGACTCCCCTGTCCGTTAATATTTAATAAATAAAGTATAACAGCAAATATTTAATTTGTGTTAACACAAAAATGTTTTGCTCTTAACGCGAATCATTAACCCGCTTAACCCTGCCCTTGTACAAATGGATGAAACCAAAACCAAGTCCTACAAACCCATTACCGAAAGTCTGACTGAAATACTAATCGCCGTCGTTTTCATCGCCTCCGCCGGCGCCCTGATGGACCTGGCCATGGACATCGCCGCCGCGGTGAACGAAGTGGTGGAGCAAAACCCGGATCTAACCACCGCCAAAGCAATAAGCTCCGGGCTCAACGTGGGCAGGGCCGTGGTGGGCACCATGACCACCACCCTGCTGTTTGCCTATACCGGCGGCTATATCGCCCTGTTGATGATCTTTATGGCCCAGGGCACTCCGGTGGACAGCATCCTGAACCTGAAGTACGTCTCCAAAGAAATCATGCATACCGTGGTGGGCAGTTTCGGATTGGTGGCGGTGGCTCCGTTCACGGCGGTTATTTCCGGGATCCTGATGACCAAAAAATAACCCTTGCATGTTATCATGCCACCTGTCCATGCGGAACGGTCGCATTTGACACTATTAACTCAGGTTCAGTTTAATCAGCAAAGCCCCCGGCCCGCCGAAAGCAACAACGTGCCCGGTTTTTATTCCGCTGTCCCGGATTGTGCCCGCCGGCAATTCCACCGCCAGGCGGGCTTTTTCCACCAACGGGCCTGTTTCGCCCGGTTGAATGCTTTCCAGCAAGCCTACCACGCGGTAATCCCGGTCCATGAAAACAACATCTATGGGAAACTTCATTCCGATCATATGTATTTGCCGGCAGGGCGTCAGCACCAGGCCACCGCCTTTTTCCAAACGGTCGTAACCAAGCAGGCCGTTTTTCCAGCCTTCCTCCGTCAGCGGAATCCGCCCCTGGGTTGCGATGGCTGATCCGGTGGTTGCGTTATCGACGGTAACGGGCAGGTAAAGACCGGGAGAATGGGAGAACCAGAGGAAGGTTATAAGGCAGAGTAAGAGACTTATAAAGAGAACTTTTTTCATTTGAACTATCCCGCATAATGACTTAAATAATAATGACATCTTCTAAACTGGAAAAGTGTTTATCACTAGTAACAACCTGACAGTTAGATGTTTTTGCCGTAGCATATACTATGGCATCGGCCATGGGAAGATCGTATTTTAGGCTGAGTCCGGCAGCCAATAGCGAAAGACCGGCGGTCAACTCAACCACTTGTGTGTTATTCATCTGAGCAGCAACCATCATGGCTGCTTCCTCCCCGCGCTCCCGCAATACCTTTTTATACACTTCGTAAATTACAATAGAAGGCGTAACTATATTCTCGTAGTCTAATAAATACTTGGCATATTCTTCAGATTTGTTACCACTTGCGAAGAATTCTATCCATCCACAAGAATCTACAAGCATCATAACCGTTCCTCATGTTCTCTGACACCAGATGTGTCCATCCCCTTAAGAAACCCTTTCAATTCTGAAAGCGGGATTTCCGGTACCAGGTTTATCACCTGGCCTTTAACTACTACTTTGAGCTTTTGACCAGCCTTAAGACCCAATTGTTTTCTGACTTCCCGTGGTATAACAATTTGATATTTGCTGGATATTGTTACATCTCCCATCAACAATCACCTGACCTACGTTTTTATTATCGATAGCTGTATTGTATTACATTTTTCAAATTTACTCAATTATATAATTCTCTTTTTATCTACCCCCTTCTTGGTTTTGCAGACCGGCAACTATACTTCAATCCGCGCCCCCGCACGTGGGGCGGACTCTGGCACTTGTCCGAGCCCAGATGGAGGAAGGGCTTCAATCCACGCACCCGCACGGGGTGCGACGTACCGCCCCCGGCCGGCCTCCCCCGCGCTGTAGTTTCAATCCACGCACCCGCACGGGGTGCGACGTTGCCGATACTTTTACAGTTGCCGACATTATAGTTTCAATCCACGCACCCGCACGGGGTGCGACCAGGTGGAATAGCAGCTGATTAAATGCGAACCCCGGGTTTCAATCCACGCACCCGCACGGGGTGCGACGTTGTTGGCTGAGGTAAACATGCCGCCGAAGGAAGTTTCAATCCACGCACCCGCACGGGGTGCGACAAACCGATGGGTTGGGAAGGGCGATTATCATATGTTTCAATCCACGCACCCGCACGGGGTGCGACACAACAGCATTTCAATATGTTCGGGCCTTGACCGTTTCAATCCACGCACCCGCACGGGGTGCGACCAGGCGGCGCGGGTGCCGGTTACTCTGATATGATGTTTCAATCCACGCACCCGCACGGGGTGCGACTTTCACCGGCACCGGCTACACTGTCAGATGTGGCCTGTTTCAATCCACGCACCCGCACGGGGTGCGACGGTAAAAGGGGTGTTGTCATGAGTGACTTATTGGAGTTTCAATCCACGCACCCGCACGGGGTGCGACTGGTTTGGGCCGGACGGGTGGCATCGGAAACCATGTTTCAATCCACGCACCCGCACGGGGTGCGACCCACAAAAACGGATAATCATTTTTTCACTCCCTGTTTCAATCCACGCACCCGCACGGGGTGCGACAACACGTCTTTTAGCAAAGGTTCGTCTGCTGGTTGTTTCAATCCACGCACCCGCACGGGGTGCGACCTAAAAGCGTCAAGGCGCTGCCGGAAGGCAGGGTTTCAATCCACGCACCCGCACGGGGTGCGACTATACCCCTGGGGAACTTGAAGATATGGGCATGTTTCAATCCACGCACCCGCACGGGGTGCGACCGAAAGCGATAGCCAACGAACTTGCTAAGATGCAGTTTCAATCCACGCACCCGCACGGGGTGCGACTTAACAAGAGAGTTAATCCTGTGCGAATGACTGAAGTTTCAATCCACGCACCCGCACGGGGTGCGACCAGGGTGCGCTTGACCTGTTCATCGTTCTGGCAGTTTCAATCCACGCACCCGCACGGGGTGCGACGACCGGGGAAGCATAACGCCGCCATACATGATGTGTTTCAATCCACGCACCCGCACGGGGTGCGACATGCCCCAACCACCGCATACAATGCAGTATCGGGGTTTCAATCCACGCACCCGCACGGGGTGCGACAGTCGCCCCAGTAAAGGGCGTATTCATTTGTTATGTTTCAATCCACGCACCCGCACGGGGTGCGACCTGAATTAGGGGTGACGTAAATGCTTGTCGCTGTTTCAATCCACGCACCCGCACGGGGTGCGACTTCGGTGGATGCTTCTTTGGCGTCTTTAAGGTTGTTTCAATCCACGCACCCGCACGGGGTGCGACCCGCCGGGCACGTGCAGGCGCTGTTGAAACTGGAGTTTCAATCCACGCACCCGCACGGGGTGCGACGGAGGGGGAGCGATGCCGAGCCGGAAGCGCCGCAGTTTCAATCCACGCACCCGCACGGGGTGCGACCTGGTGCTGAAAGCGACGTTCTACCTTCCGCGACCGTTTCAATCCACGCACCCGCACGGGGTGCGACGGGAGGTATAAATCATGCGTGGAGACGTGTTTTTGTTTCAATCCACGCACCCGCACGGGGTGCGACCATGGACACTGCTTATATCATTCAAAAACTGACGGTTTCAATCCACGCACCCGCACGGGGTGCGACCCTGATGCTCCCACCACACCAATAGGGCGGTGGGTTTCAATCCACGCACCCGCACGGGGTGCGACCAGGATGTGGCTGGAAGAAAACATCGGCACCCGGTTTCAATCCACGCACCCGCACGGGGTGCGACAATACCAAGCCGGAATTTGATATGGCTGGCTGTGTTTCAATCCACGCACCCGCACGGGGTGCGACTTCGCCGCGGTGGTGCGGCGGAACGGCATGTGGTTTCAATCCACGCACCCGCACGGGGTGCGACGTCAATCCAGTGGTATACCCGCACGACCACCAGCAGTTTCAATCCACGCACCCGCACGGGGTGCGACCCGGCCATACTTAGGGAACTTACGCCTGAACAGGTTTCAATCCACGCACCCGCACGGGGTGCGACGTGACAAAGGCGCGACAGAGGCGTTCTTTGTGACCGTTTCAATCCACGCACCCGCACGGGGTGCGACGGGATATCCGCGAATTCTCCCGTCGGTTGTGTAAGTTTCAATCCACGCACCCGCACGGGGTGCGACGCCGACAGTATTTTCATCGGCGTGGTACTAAATGTTTCAATCCACGCACCCGCACGGGGTGCGACTTTCCAAGCTTGCTCAGGCGTCATTTTGCCGGAATGTTTCAATCCACGCACCCGCACGGGGTGCGACCAACTATCTCATACATGTTTAGCGGCGGCAGTTGTTTCAATCCACGCACCCGCACGGGGTGCGACAGAAAACCAAGCGGCATGTCAATGTACGCCTGTGTTTCAATCCACGCACCCGCACGGGGTGCGACCTTCGGTGGTTGGCTCCACTGCCCGGATTTCCTGTTTCAATCCACGCACCCGCACGGGGTGCGACGCCTTCCTGCTCTAGATAGGTGCAACAGGAGCAGGTTTCAATCCACGCACCCGCACGGGGTGCGACTGAGCAATTGCAGGAATTTATCCAGCTCTGGCAGGTTTCAATCCACGCACCCGCACGGGGTGCGACAACCGTTATCCAACATTGAATTCAGCCGACAGGTGTTTCAATCCACGCACCCGCACGGGGTGCGACATGACGCAAAAGATGACAGGTTGGGTAGCAATGCGTTTCAATCCACGCACCCGCACGGGGTGCGACGTTCACCGTCCCTACCAATCACCTTTCGTTCATGGTGTTTCAATCCACGCACCCGCACGGGGTGCGACGCTTATTAGAACCGCCCTTTCCCCCGCCGCGCTTGTTTCAATCCACGCACCCGCACGGGGTGCGACATATCAAACAACGTTTTGTTGTCTTCTGTACGGGTTTCAATCCACGCACCCGCACGGGGTGCGACAGCGCTTGGGCCACTGCTCTTTTGAACCACGCCTGTTTCAATCCACGCACCCGCACGGGGTGCGACTTTCATCGGCGTCACATTCCCACACGTCACGCAGGTTTCAATCCACGCACCCGCACGGGGTGCGACGTGGCGGAGCGTTACCGGGAGGTTATAGCCAACAAAGTTTCAATCCACGCACCCGCACGGGGTGCGACAAAGCTTGGCCAAGAGTATGGCATGGTTTGGGAGTTTCAATCCACGCACCCGCACGGGGTGCGACGAATTAAGAACAAGCCCGAAATGGTGTCCTAAAAGTTTCAATCCACGCACCCGCACGGGGTGCGACCTGCACCGTTGCTATCTTGAAACACGGCAGATTGTTTCAATCCACGCACCCGCACGGGGTGCGACCTTGTAATTGCGATAGATCGTGCAATCTCCATGTTTCAATCCACGCACCCGCACGGGGTGCGACGCCGCCGCCTGTAGACTCACCTACGGGGTAAGGTGTTTCAATCCACGCACCCGCACGGGGTGCGACTGCCTGATATAGCGGCACCGGAAGCGGCTACACCGGTTTCAATCCACGCACCCGCACGGGGTGCGACGCCGCCGCCTGTAGACTCACCTACGGGGTAAGGTGTTTCAATCCACGCACCCGCACGGGGTGCGACCTATACCGTCGCCTGCCCTTGCCATCGGTAATGATGTTTCAATCCACGCACCCGCACGGGGTGCGACTGGGAGAATCCGTAAAAGCTCCGCTTCATATATTAGTTTCAATCCACGCACCCGCACGGGGTGCGACGGTATAGCCGCCGCCCTATCCATAACCGCATATTGTTTCAATCCACGCACCCGCACGGGGTGCGACTTACGCCGTATGCTGAAAAGGCAGCGGAGCAATTGTTTCAATCCACGCACCCGCACGGGGTGCGACGTCCGACCCGGCTTATGTGGCCGCTAAAACATGGTTTCAATCCACGCACCCGCACGGGGTGCGACGTTGACTAATTACCATGTGGTGAAGGGTTATATTGTTTCAATCCACGCACCCGCACGGGGTGCGACAGGGGAGGACCGCGCACGGTCCTCCCTTTAAATGTTTCAATCCACGCACCCGCACGGGGTGCGACGCACGGAGCAGGTAAAGGCCAATTACCAGGCGTTGTTTCAATCCACGCACCCGCACGGGGTGCGACTCCCATACCACCACCCATATACCCGTCTTTGTTCGGTTTCAATCCACGCACCCGCACGGGGTGCGACAAAATACGGGCGCTGCTGGCGGCCAAAGGGGTGGTTTCAATCCACGCACCCGCACGGGGTGCGACGGAGCTGCCAAAATACCGTATACGTCTTTATACAGTTTCAATCCACGCACCCGCACGGGGTGCGACCCAATTTAAACGACTTATCCAGGAATGGCAGAGTTTCAATCCACGCACCCGCACGGGGTGCGACATAGGGAATCCGTTTAAACTTGACTTCTTACATGTTTCAATCCACGCACCCGCACGGGGTGCGACCCAAAGTGTACCGGTATAACAAACGGGAAATTGTTTCAATCCACGCACCCGCACGGGGTGCGACCGGCGCATTCTGAACGCAGATCCATTCGAAGTGTTTCAATCCACGCACCCGCACGGGGTGCGACAAGGCGCTGCGGGAATCGGTGCGCGCGTTGCTGGTTTCAATCCACGCACCCGCACGGGGTGCGACAGTGCTTAACTGCGAACATCTTTGTGACTCAATGGTTTCAATCCACGCACCCGCACGGGGTGCGACCTGCTTTGGAGTGATAGATCCATCCTCTTTCTTCGTTTCAATCCACGCACCCGCACGGGGTGCGACGCAGTTTAAGGAGTCTGTTGCCCGGTGGATAATGTTTCAATCCACGCACCCGCACGGGGTGCGACAAAACTTTATAAGCGTAAAACCCCGGAAGAAAAAGTTTCAATCCACGCACCCGCACGGGGTGCGACTCATTAAGGGGCACCCCGTATTCCGTCAGTTTTTGTTTCAATCCACGCACCCGCACGGGGTGCGACGAGATTAAGACCAATGATGTTCAGGTTAAGGCGGTTTCAATCCACGCACCCGCACGGGGTGCGACCAGAGCCGCTTGGGGGCCGTTCTGGAGTCTCAACAGTTTCAATCCACGCACCCGCACGGGGTGCGACGGCAGATATGTACATGGAGAAAGATTATTCCGGGTTTCAATCCACGCACCCGCACGGGGTGCGACAGAAACTCTCCCTCGGGCTGTTCCACTTCGATGTTTCAATCCACGCACCCGCACGGGGTGCGACCTTCACTGGACGACGCATTAGTCACAGCAGCCTTGTTTCAATCCACGCACCCGCACGGGGTGCGACCGGAGCGGCTTTTTCTTTTGCTTGCCGGGCTAAGTTTCAATCCACGCACCCGCACGGGGTGCGACAGGGGAGGACCGCGCACGGTCCTCCCTTTAAATGTTTCAATCCACGCACCCGCACGGGGTGCGACCCAACGAATGCAAACCCGGCTGCAGCGGCAAGAGGTTTCAATCCACGCACCCGCACGGGGTGCGACCCCCTATGCTTGCATCCATATCCGTTATTTTTTGGTTTCAATCCACGCACCCGCACGGGGTGCGACCTTCCAATAGGTCGAAATAACCAGCCCTCTCCAGTTTCAATCCACGCACCCGCACGGGGTGCGACATAGTCCAGATAAGAAAATGCACCGGGGGTGATGTTTCAATCCACGCACCCGCACGGGGTGCGACTGCTGTTATGGTTTTAGTTGTCCGGTAGCTTTTGTTTCAATCCACGCACCCGCACGGGGTGCGACTGTCAGAGCAAAAAAACTCTACTAATAAGACTTCTATGACTCTATTTTGCGAACCTCTGGTATTTAAAATTCTTATGCTCCCTCCATGTTACAAAATAAATTCAGACACTCCCGTTTTAAGGCGATGCGAATGCCCTGAAAAACAATGTAAGCTATTGGTTCGCATCAATAATAAGAACGCCTTCAGGATCATAGGCTTCTTTAACTCCATAATGTTCTACCCGTCTTTTCCAGTTAGCCCCAAGAAAGTAATAACGCAAACTATCCGTTTCTGGGTTTATAATGCCCTCTAAACGATGCTTGAGATCTTTAAATTGTGTTGGATCAACCAGGCATTCGAATACAGAATTTTGTACCCTCTGTCCAAAGTTTTGGCATTGTTTAGCAACATGACGTAACCGTTTCTTTCCTGATGTAGTAGTTACGTTTACATCATAAGTAATTAGTACCATCAAAGGGAACGCCTCATTTCCAGAAAAATGGAGGATAGTCTTCTATATCCTCTCTAATATGCCTCGCTAAAAGCATGGCCTGGATGTAGGGTACTAGTCCTAATGGAACTTTTTCTTCCAGATACGGGTGAATGATCTCTTCCTGCTTTCGTTTCTGCCAGGCGAGAAGCACTTCTTTTCTTGTCTTGTCATCCATTATGACAGTGCCGTTTTCTTTAATGACAAATCCACCGGAATTTATTTGATTGCGGTTTACAAGTGTCACGGCAAGCCTATCTGCAAAATGAGGTCTCAGTTCCTCCATTACATCGAGTGCAAGACTTGCCCTCCCTGGTCTATCCCTGTGCAAAAAACCTGCTTGTGGATCAAGACCGATACTTTCAAGAGCAGCTACAACTTCATGTGTCAGCAAGGTATATAGAAAGGACAATAAAGCGTTGATTCGATCTAATGGCGGGCGTCGGTTTCTTTCTGTCATACTGAAATACTCTTTTTGCTTGAGAATAAGTTGATTAAAGGCAGTAAAATAAAGATAAGCAGCTTGTCCCTCCAGACCCCTCAGAATATGCAAATCCTTTGCTCTATCCAATTGTTTAGCCAGGGATGCTAAACTCCTCATAACATCGTTCAGTAAATCTGTATTTATGACTTTTGGGTGGTCCCGTACCGCACGGTGCAAAATAGCTCTACTGTTAATAATTTTAGCTAAAATAAATCGCTTTGCTATTCTTAAAGATATGGCATTGTTTTCTGTCCAGCGATACTGATTTCTTCTCAAAAGGATATTGCCTGACACTCTGCCCGTAACACGTCCAATAAATTTCCCATATTCCGTTAAAAAGGAAAGGGCAACGCCTCTTTCGCAACACAAATACATTAGGCCCGGGCTCGCTCCGGCAAAGCTAAAACATACAATTCCTTCTAAGTTATGAACCGGGATACGAAATTTAACCTCATTATCAGCTTTAATCAACACATTTTCCCCGTCACGGGCTAAATATGCTTCCGGCATTGTTACATAAAGAGTATTTAATAGTTTCCTCAATAATCCTTCATCTCCAAATCAACCATTCGCTCTAAATACTTCTCCACAGAACGATGGCGTATGGTAAGTTCAGGCTGACAAATTTCTTTCAAAGAACATAGGTTACAATGTTTACTCTTTTGAGCTTGCGGTGTCTTTCCCGCAGCCATCATTTCATGCATTTTCCTGGAAAGTTCTTTTGCACGATCACGAAGGGCCTTATTGATAAAAATTTGTTCACGATGCCGTGTCTGCCCGTAATACAGAAAACCTATATCAATTGATACGTTCAGCATTTCTTCCAATGCCATCGCTTGAGCACAAAGTTGCACTGCATCCCGGTCATCACGCTTGGGACGGCCGCGTTTGTATTCCACGGGATAGGGCCTCCACCAGCCTTTTCGATTCTTGAGCCGTACTGCAACTCCTTTTGATGTTTCTTCTGTTCTATGGAATTCAACCACATCAGCGATACCTCGAAGGCCCAGTCTGTTGCTTATAATCGGCATAGCTCTGACCACCCTGATATCTTTTCGCGTTTCGTCAAAAAAAGAATCATCCGTGCGTTTGTGAAGGTGTTTCCCTTCAATTGTACGGACATTTTCCGCCCACACCTGCTCAATATGGATAAGCGCCCACTGACGTTCACAGAAGGCCATATGTTGTATTCCGGAGAGCAGGAGATAGTCTTCATCCGGATAGTATTTTTCCATACTATTTTTCAATTAGTGTAACACCTTGGGGAATATCGTCTTTTGCTATGGTAACAATATAATCACTGAAATCCCTTGCAGGTTTACTTTCATCTATCTTTTTAACTTTAACCGCATCAAAAAGTTTCTGTACCGATACGTCCCCCATTTTAGACGAATGCTCAAAAATAATCAGTTTTCTTGTTCCCATGAGTCCACGGGCTGCGGAACGGTCATGTTCAAACATATTTTCAAGCGCCTCCCATAAAAGCTTTAAATCATCTACCGAAAATCCGGTCTGATTGGCAAGCGGTGCTGAAATAAAACCATGAGCGCGATAAAGTCCATAAGGAACTGTAAATTTCCGACCCATAGTGCGATTATCTCCACCCTGCTTTTCTGCTTCCGCTTCCGTTGCAACAGCCATTCTTGTAATGCTATGTTCAAGCGAAACAATTGGGTCAACTGACCTAGCAAATGTAAGTTGCACAGGTCCCCGAACCTGACCGCAATTAGGAGCTGATTTCAAGGATAACACTGCTCCAAATGTTCTAATATCATAAAAACGATTACACATCCATTCCCTACCTCTATCAACTTCTTCAGCTTTTGGCTTTCTAGCCTTAACATTTTTAAGAACATTATCAATAAATTTTTTCACATCCTTTGGCGGATTAATGTCTTTAAGCTCTGCCTTAATTACCTGGACATCAGCATCTGCTGCAATTACAATAAATGAATTAAGTTCATCTTCATCTATAGAAACTCCCTCAGGCAATGCAGAGTCTTGTAAATAAGTAAGAATATTATCAGGAATTGACTCTCTTGTTTCTTCCCCTAGCTTAATTCCGAGATCCTTAAAAGCCTCAACATGTGCTCGTCCTAAGACTGCTTTTTCTTTTACATAAATATCATATGGAATTCTAAACTCATTTTTTAGGCCCACATAATTTCTTATTTTCCTTTTTAGGCAAACATCCGTAACAAGTCCATAACCGATTTCAGGATCAATACGTGGTAGATTCCCTGCGTCAGGATCGCCATTCGGGTTACCATCTTTAACATCAAAAAGCAAAACAAAATCATAACGTTTTTGAATATTTTCACTCATTTATTTATACTTCCTCTCTTGATTATATTTTTTAAAATAATTATTTGTCACTTTTAGGGGCAAAAAAGTCTTGTCTCTGATGATAATAACCAATGGCAAAGAGACCTTGTTCATGTAAATTTAAGTGTGCAGGGAAATTTCTTAAATTGCTCATAATTTCACCCAGCAATCGCTCGAAGTTCGTTACCCGTCCCTTGTTTTCAAGTTTTGCCAAATGGTGATTCTTCAGGCGCAGTAAATTCGTATAGACTGTTACCGGTGTCGTACAGGCTGCCCCGTAAAACCGTTCGCGGATCGTGGCATTTATTCCGGGGTTTGCCTCTTCCTGAATTTTCTCTAATACAGCAAATAATCTTCCCAACTGATAACCAACTGATGTTTGATTGATATCCAACCCCATAGCAACCTCCTTATAATTTTGATCCGGATAAAAACGGTAATATCGGTTTAAATATGCCTTAATTAGTGCTGCGCGCACTGGTTTTACCCTGTTTTCCGTATCGCTATGAATCCGCCTTAAAGCAGCTTGCAACAAAGTAACCGGATAGGGTGTTCCATTTAAAATTGAGCACATGAAATCACCGGCAAGATTCGGAGGTATATTTTTACTCTCATCTTGGGTAGCGATATTGACCAATATACGCCAAATCGAATAATATTCCGGCTCCTTGGGTGGCTTTAAGATAGCTAATTCATCAAAATACTGCCTGATTCGAGAAGCAAACTCAGAAATGGTATCTACCTGCCAAAAACGAATGGCTATTCGTGCAGCATTTGGAGCAAGTCCTAAAATATAAAACCGGTCATTTCCATCGTCTTCCATATAGGTTCCATTATTCACCGATTTAAACAGTGCTTTCACTCTTTCAGTTCCTGCATCAGGATTGTCTTTTTCGGGCTCCTTAAAAAAGAAAGAAAAATCAGATTCGAAGGATGATCGTTTCTCTGACCAAAAAACCGTTGATGCATCGCCTATATGCAAGCACTGTACAGGAGAAGCGAGTAGAGTATTCAAGGCTTTTCCATACTGGGATGCTACAACTTTACTAACAGGGGCATTTAAACTCTGAGTTTTAGCATACGAATTAAAAGCATCCTTATTGAAGCTCACAATGCAAGCACCTGCGGTCTGCGCACCCCATACTCCCTTAGTGACTGGATGAGTTACCTCAATCGGGACATTTCTTTTACCTGTGACTAAACATGTCCCCAGTACAGAGTCCGCATCTTCTTGATTACCCACCCGCTCAAGTACATCTGCAACTACCGGAGAATTAAAAACCAATTTGTAATCAGTATTTAGAACTCTAAAGCTAACTTTTACATTACCTTTTTTAAATAGCTCGCCATATTCAGGATGATTAAGCAATTTATTAAAGTGACTCCGATTCTTCAGTCCTTTTAGAAAAAAATTTCGTACTGCATTAACACCGGTATCATTTGTTGAGCCAAACCATTTATCAATTGTTTCAATCATGCTTTGAAGACGTATTTCACCTTTATCTCCCAGTCCAAATACAAATGCGGCGTTATCCCAAAGCAAATTGGCATCTTTACCGCTGTTGGAATGTTTCAGAGCTTGATTGCCAATATTTGGCACGTCAAAGGGGTGCGAAATACTCTTTTTCCCAACAGTATCTCGCAAGTCAACAATGTCTTTTGGATTTCCATCGTAATCAAGTACTATTAGAAAATCGATTCCACCTTTTATCCAGCCATCCTGGGCTATAAGACCCTCGGCAGCTTTTCGATCATAATACTCTTTCAACGCAAGCAGTATCATCCTCTCACCTCCACCTCCCTTCGGTCTGTATTCACTACCCCTTTATTAATTTGCGCCCTGAAAAACAGCGGAGACGGATCCCCAGGATCACGGTCAAAATCCATATCATAGAGCATGAAACCCAAGTCCCGTGTATCATTGATTGGCTCCACTGGTTCTTCATCAGGACATTCGATTAACCGAAAATAACAGGCGAATTCCCGGCATCCCAGATAGGGTCTGTGAAAACATTGACCCTTTTTAGCCCGCCGTTCAAACATTGCTGCATATTTTGCCTCTGTTTCATCCAACCTGAGCATTTCAGTGTTTTCTTGTTTATCCGCCCATACTTCTGAATGAATCGGATAATTTACCTTTCTTTGCCTGGGTTCAATAAAGTCAAAATACCCGTGAATACGATATCGTACATCCCGCAAAAAAAGTCCTGCCCGTTGCTGTCTTTCATCTTCTATAAAGATGCCCATTGGAGCTCCGAGCACACCCAACATCTGTTTTTCTGTAGGGGCAGGTATAACCTTGCCAACCTCGTTCCTACGAACGGAAATCCATTTGATTGGATTAAGCACCTCAATTTTTGTTATGTTCCACCGAATAGCAGGTTTCCATAAAATGGATTCAAAAATCGCCCTGGCTGCTGATGGGGTAATTACATCATAGCTTACCCGTTCAACTTTCATTTCCGGGCGAGTAAAACAAGCATAATCACCCCATACTTCCAAACACCAATTGTGCACATTCAAAAACTCCTTTCTAAATAATGAATTGTTCCAGATCATAAGATGTTTCATCAACGACAAGACCTGTGTTCTCTGAATAATCCAGCTTCGACGACAGTGCAAAAATCTTCGGTTGCACTTCTTCAATTGCGCCTCGCTGTCTTAATTCATTAAATTGGTTGTTGTATATATTGACCGTGTACCTTTGAAGCTTCCTCATCAACCAACGATCAGGCCCTTTTGCTTTTAACAAATCAATAAGTTTTTCTCCTTCACCGTAACGAACGAAAATTGTTTTTTGCTGAGTATCATCTATAATCTTGAATTTTCCGGCAGCGGTTCGAAAATAAATACTGCATTCATTTAAATCGTTGTCCCAAGGATTAAGCAAGGCAGTTATTCCCTCTTTGTCTAGTGAATTTGCATTCCAATACAATTCTTCAAAATATTTCTCAAATACGTCATGGGTTAGAGGATCCTTATCAATTCCCAATACAATGTTACGGGTAGTGTCAGCTGCTTTCCGAAGCAATCCCAAAGGTGCTTTTCTTGGGGGGATAAAAACAATAACCTTTCCTTGTTCGGATAATTTTCCTTCTCTATTGCAACGGCCTGCTGCCTGCGCGATTGAATCCAATCCGGCAAAAGCCCGGTACACTACCGGAAAATCTAAATCAACACCGGCTTCAACCAACTGTGTGCTGATGACCCGAACGGATTCTTTATCCTTTAGTTTTTTCTTGATCTCATTGATAATTTCACTGCGGTGCTGTCCACACATCAAAGCCGATAAATGATATGTCCCGGCAGGCATCAGCTTATGCAAATCCCGGCAGCTTTTACGGTCAGAAACGATGCATAAAACCTGTTCATACGATTTTAACTCTTTGGAGATCTCCTCCCAGTCTGAAACAGCATTGAGATCATCGGGAAATTCAACATGATTACGAATTAACGATTTATAGAGTAATTGGACTTCTTCCTCACCGCCCATGATTTCTTTGATGCATTTTAGCCCTTTAAATTTGTGTCCATCAATCATACGTTCTTTAAATGCGGGCTGTGTTGCGGTAGAAATTACAAAACTTACACGATAGTGCTCGACAAGTATTTGCATCGTTTCGAGAATCGGGGCTAGAAATTCAACCGGAACCAGTTGAGCTTCATCTAATACGATAACGGAGCCTACTATATTATGCAATTTGCGGCACCGGCTGGATTTCGCTGCAAAAAGAGACTCAAAAAATTGTACAGAAGTGGTTACAATTACCGGAGCATCCCAATTTTCCGAAGCCAATCGGGATTTTGGGGTAGTATCATCCTCATCCAGACTTGAATGATGTTCAACAACCTGATCATGACCTATGGCTGAACGAAAAACATCGGCATTCTGTTCGATTATGCTGGTATAGGGTATCACGTAAATAATGCGCTTAAGCTGATGTGTCTTGGCGTGTTCAAGAGCAAAAACAAGGCTGGATAAAGTTTTTCCTCCCCCAGTAGGCACGGAAAGAGAAAAAATCCCTTGTTCTTTTCTAGCCATTTGAACACATTTTGCCCGGATATTTCTTCTGATTTCATTCACTTTTGTATTTTCGGATTTCCCATCCAATTGTTTGATAAACAAGTTGAATCGATCAAGAAGTTCCTCTATAGTACGATAATCACCCCTTTTTAAGGCCTTATCATTCTCCATGTATTTTTCGGTATCCAAAAAGTCGGCATCAACGAGACTTGAATATAACATTCTTATCCATAAAGATAAATCCAAGCCTTGTGCGAATTGCCTTGGCGGAAGCGACGGTTTGGTAACTTTAATGTTTTTAATAATACACGGTTTAATATCAGCCAAATCTTTAACTTGAGTTTTTTGAAACTGAAGAGAAGCTTGTCCGGCACCTTCCGCACTGGACCAATCTGGCAGTCCAGCATGATGCCCGGCAATACAATAAGCCAATATCCGTCCTATTTGCTTGCCAAATAAATTCTCAACTAATTCAGCTCCATGGATAGCATGCGGAACTTTGCCTCTTTTGCATTCCAAGTGTGCCTCCTCATCATAATACCCACTTTTCAGTTGCAGATAATTTTGCCACACTAATCTGCCTTTACCTGCATCATGGGCTAAACCGGCTGCTTTCCCCCATGTTCCGGAATGAAACTTTTCTGCAAATATTTCTGCAAATCTTGCAGTCCCTGTTAAATGTTCTGTTAATTTATGCGGAGAAGCCCATGTTCCGTCTTCATTCTTACGCACATGTGCAATTAGATCTTTTCCCATCTTTAACTGCCTGCCTTTAGGCTATGGTGATTTAAACATAACAAAACTTGCGGACAAATAATTGTCATTATAAAAAATCACCGGGCAGATTTTTTTGCTCTACTCGGTGTTATTCACATAGTTATACATATTATATATTTTTCCTGCAAAAAAACACAAAAAACCCCGCAGTTTTCACCACGGGGTTTCCTTTGGTGACCCATCCGCGACTCGAACGCGGGACACCCTGATTAAAAGTCAGGTGCTCTACCGACTGAGCTAATGGGTCTTGAATGCGGCCGCTTTAAATAGCGGCCGCAAAATGTAATTCTGGCTGGGGCGGCTGGATTCGAACCAACGAGTGGCGAGTCCAAAGCCCGCTGCCTTACCACTTGGCTACGCCCCAGTATTATTTTGGATGGGGTGGGTGATGGGACTCGAACCCACGACCCCCAGAGCCACAATCTGGTACTCTAACCACCTGAGCTACACCCACCATATCAGCAGCCGGTCTAACCAGCGCAATAAGTATATTATCACATGCACCGGGTGAAGTCAAGAAAGTAGAGGCTGGAAATGACACCCGATGTTTAATGTTGCCCGGCGCCGGCAATTTTATTCCGGTAAATTTAAACCGGCCCCACAATTATAAGCCCTTGCCGGCTCAATGGCAAAGGCTGTTATGCAAACAATTAGCGCATTGCTGCTTTAAGTTTATCGTAGGTTTGATCCAGCGCTTCGGAAATTACCCGCACGTCCCCCAATACGGGCATGAAATTATTATCGCCCTCCCAGCGGGGAACGATGTGGATGTGCAGGTGGCCGGGAATCCCGGCGCCCGCGACTTTGCCCAGGTTAATGCCCACGTTGAATCCGTGCGGGCTGAAGGTCTTGCGGTGCAGACCCACCATTTTGCTGGTGACGGCGAAAAGCTCCAGCATTTCCCCTTCGTCCAGTTCCTCAATGTCGCCCACGTGCCGTTTGGGGGCTACCAGCAAGTGCCCGTTATTGTAGGGATAAATATTGAGGATCACGAAAACCTTGTCTCCCCGGTAAAGCACGTGGTTTTCACGGTCCTGTTCCGCGCCGGCTTCCAGTTTGCTGCAAAAAATACAGCCTGAGCCGTGATCCTTGCCTATATATACGCTGCGCCACGGCGCCCAAAGCCTGTCCATGTACGTCTGCCTCCTGTTCCCCTGCTGTTTAATAAGTATAAATTGAATGTTCTGCGGCGCATGAGGCAAATCCTGCAGATTACCTGCGCTCCCAGGCTTCCACCCGGGGGTGATATTTGTAAAGCTGCCCGTTGCCCGGACCAAAATAGTTGAAATGCACCACTTCACCCCGGTTATCGAAGTGTATCTCCCCGGATGCTTCCCAGTGCGGGCACATCAACTCGTTATAAAGGATCACGTAGCGCAGATCATCGTTTTCATAAAGGAAATCAATAAACTTATATAATACCCTTAAGGCCCGGATCCTGTCTTCATCGTGATTCCAGACCCCGTACTTCTGCCGGCTCAGCATTTCGTATAAAAACCTGGGGCTGATCACTACAATGTCACTGAACAGGTTATGTTGAACAAAACCGGGCTCGCACTGCCAGCGGCTGGTGTTTAACACCTTGATCAATCCACGCTTTAGCACCGTCATCAGGTCTTCCCGGCTGATTACGGTAGCCAGGCAGTCTTCTCTGCTTACATTGATATTGCACTCGGCTACAAGATGCCCGGCAGTCATCCCCAATAGCTGTTCCACCGGCAGTTCCGGTTTAACGCCGAAATATGAGAATCTCTTGGTCTTCACCATCTTGCCGTTCATCTGTCCGGGCAACCTGGTCAGGATATCGTCCAGTAAAATTCGCTCAATCATATCAAAACCGAAGTCACAGGCTTTTTCAAAACCGTCTTCGGTTATCCCGGCGATGTAGTACAAGTAAAGTCACCTCCACAAAATTAATGATAAAGCATATTCTGCTTCGGCAACAACAATTTATAATGTCGTTTCTTGACATCATTTAGTAAGGGTGCGTAAGCAAAAAATAAAAACCCATGTCCGGGTGGATATGGGTTTTTGTGGGTTTTAAATTGACTTACTGACTTACTGTTCGTTTAATGTGATGGCTTCATTGGGGCATACGCTGACACAGGTCTCACAGCCCAGGCAATCGGTGGGATCACCGGTAACAGCAGCCTTATCACCATCCATGCCAAGGATATCAGCCGGGCAGGATTCTGTGCATTCGCCGCAACCTTCACATTTGTCCGCATCAATTTCAACTACGAACATAACTTTTTGCCTCCCTCTCCCACAAAATTAGTATTGAGGGTCACCCCTCCGGTCCTGGCAGACCGCTTGTCTTCATTGTACAAAACCCCGCCTGTCACGTCTATAGTAAATTTTACAAACTTAAAAAAATATCAGCACCGGCAGTTTAAATGGAACAAAAAAAACCGCCCCGGGCGGTATATTCGTTTGGAACTTAATATCAAACCATTGATTGTTCGGCTTTGCTGATGGCCAGTTTTACAAAATTGCCGCAGTTTTTGGAACTGACATTGCCGAAGTACAGGCTGCCCCCCGGGGTTACCTGGTCCGCAATCCCCAGCTCCTGGGCAAATTCATACTTGGTTTTATCTGAAAGGTACTTGGCCATATGGCTTTCCTCCGTTTTAGTTTTGTAATGTTCTACTGTATTTATTATCGGCTCCGGCCGGGTCAAAAATACGGCTTAAGTTTTTCGCAATCCAACATTATTAAGCAATAAAAATAGGATTTACAACAACGGTTGGCTAATTAATAAATATTGTTTTAAAATCATGAGGAGGCAAATTAAGTGAAAAAAGGACTTGTGTTATTTTGCACCTTGCTGCTGTTGGCGACGGCCATGCTGGCATCCGGCTGCGACGGCTTTAAAGACAATGCCTTGGATGAAGCCGCGCCGGAAACAGGCAAAACGGAAAATACTTTGGTCTGGGGCCGCGGCGCCGACTCCGCGGGCCTTGACCCGGCTATCGTCACCGACGGCGAATCCGGCAAGGTTACCGTTAACATATTTGACACCCTGGTGGATTACGAACCGGACGGCACCACAGTGCGCGGGGCGCTGGCCACCGATTGGGCAGTCTCCGGGGACGGCATCGAGTGGACGTTCAACCTGCGCCGGGGAGTAAAATTCCACGACGGCACCGACTTTAACGCCGCAGCCGTAGTGGCCAACGCCGAACGCTGGATGAACAAGGATCACCCGCTGAACAACGGTAAATGCAAGTACTGGTCCTACATGTTCAACGGCTATGCTCCGGACAGCATTGTAACCAAAATTGAAGCAACCGGCGATTACCAGGTACGGTTTACCCTGCGGGAGCCGTACGCCCCCTTCATCCAGAACCTGGCCATGTTTCACTTTGCCATCGCCAGCCCGGCGGCGCTGGAGAAATACGGCGCTGATTTCTTCAAAAACCCCGTAGGCACCGGTCCCTTCAAGTTCGTGGAATGGATCAGGGACGACCACGTCACCCTGGCGAAGAACGAATCATATTGGGGTGAAACAGCCAAGGTTGATACCCTGGTCTTTCGCTCCATCCCGGACGACTCGGCCCGCTTCCTGGAACTGCAGGCCGGCGCCATCGACATAATGGACGGCATAAACCCCGACGACGTGGCGGCCGCCGGCGCCAACGACCGGTTCCAGGTGTTCCCGCGGCCCGCTATGAACGTCAGCTACCTGGCCATGAACACCGGGAAAAAACCCTTCAACAACAAGCAGGTCCGCCGGGCCGTGAACCATGCCGTAAACAAGCAAGCCATTATTGACAACTTTTTTGCCGGATTGGCCAAACCCGCCAAGAACCCGCTTCCCCCTTCCCTGTGGGGCTATAACGATAACATAGAAGATTACGGCTATGACCCGGAGAAAGCCAGGGAACTGCTGACCCAAGCCGGATATCCCAACGGATTTAAAACCACCCTGTGGGCCATGCCTGTCCCCAGGGCTTACATGCCGCAGGGCGGAAAGATCGCTGAAGCCATTCAGGCCGACCTGGCCGCCGTGGGCATTGAAGCCGAAATCGTCGACTACGATTGGGACACTTACCTGGAGAAGGCGGAAAAAGGCGAACACGACATGATCCTGATGGGTTGGACAGGCGACAACGGCGACCCCGATAATTTCATTTACACCCTGCTGGATAAAGACAACGCCGTCAAGGGCAGCTCCAGCAACTACGCTTTCTACAAGAACAACCAGGTTCATGATCTGCTGCTTAAAGCCCAGCGGGAAACGGATCGGAATACGCGGTCCGGCCTTTACAAGCAAGCCCAGGAGATTATCCACGAAGACGCCCCCTGGGTCCCCCTGGTCCACTCCACCGACCCGCTGGTGCTGATGAAATATGTCAGGGGCTTCAATCCGCATCCCACGGGGATGGAAAAACTCAATACCGTAAGCGTACGGCAGTGAAGCCCTCCTGATTACTTACCCCCGGCCAGTACACTGCCCACCCGGTCCATTAAACTGCCGGAATTTCCGGCTGCGCCTTTGCTGGCCCGGGGTCCGAAGCCGAACCCGGCGGCCAGATCGGTAAGAATGAGCCTGATCGCTTCCATGCGCCGCCGGTGGAATTCCTCGTGTTCAACCTCCTCCGCGGCGGCGCCCAACCGCTTGCGCAGGATATCCGGCGCGTATAAAAAGGGGATCACCATCCGCAGAATGTTATCGTTCATCCACTGCCGGACGGACAGCTCCCGCATGGCGTAATCCACAAGTTCGGTATACTGGTCCGACATCCGGTACCAGGTTAAAACATCGGCGTCATCCAGCCATTCTTTAACCGTCCAGGACTTCCCCTCCCGGCCTCCCAGACAAAACTGCATCCGGTCCACCATAAATATCCGTTCATCCCGGCGGGCTTTGTCAAATTGGCTTTCTTTAACATAGCGGACGGCGCGGCCCAGGGGAAAAGTGCGGCAATTACCCGACCGGGCCGGATAAATTGAACATTTACCGTCTTGCAGCATGAAGGCGCATGGCCCTTCGGCGGCATGGGCCAGCCATACCGCCGGCCACCCCGCCTGGCGGTCCAGTTCCATCCGGCAGTAAGTGGTAAAGAATTTTTGCCCCGGCATGTCCAGATGCCTGGCCATCACTTCAATATCCCAGGGCTCAAGCAGGATGGTTATTTTGCGGCAGCACCGTCCCATGCACTCGTCACGGCATGAAAACTCAAAAGCGTGTTCCAGCCTCAGTTCCTCCAGGGTGTCCGTTTCCAGCTTTTCCAACACCCCTTTTTGAAAATCAAAAACCATTTGCAAACCTCCCCCGCATATACACATCCTTTCTATTTCCGGGCCGCGGTATGTAATCCCTGCCTGAAAATTTTTATGTTTACACATGAAATTTAAAAGATTTTTTTGCTTTTAAAGGAAAAATTTCGAACAAGGTCGAAAAAAACCTAAAACAAGTAAATGGAGTTAATTATCCATGTGGACCTTTATTCTTGCCATTTTACTGTTTAATCTAATCTTCATTTGCCTGCTCTTTTTCATCCGGCACATTATTGCCGTTACAACGCCGGTACTGGTATTGATAGCCCTGGTAGCCTTTTGCTGTACCGTTGCTTTACCCTATCTGGCCGCGATTTTCGATTATGGTTACCTGGCCTTGATATTCTGTCTGATGATCCTTTGCTCCGCGGTTCTGCTGGCTCTGGCCGATAGAAAGTACCCTGCCCCGACGTTCAGTGCCGCCGGCGCGGTTCGCCCGGAGGCTTTGGCGGAGCAGGCGCCGGATGCGCAGCCGCTGGAGGAAACCGGACCCGAAAACCTGCTCGCACCGGAACCACAACTCGAAGAGATCACAGAGCCTGAGGAGGCAATGGCGGCTGAGGAAACAACGGAAGCACTGGAGGCATTAGAACCTGAGGAGGAAGTAACAGAAGCTCAGGAGGCATTAGAACCTGAGGAGGAAGTAACAGAAGCTCAGGAAGCATTAGAAACCCCGGAGGTGGCAGAGCCTGAAGAGACAGCGGAGACCCCGGAGATCACAGAAACTCGGGAGGCAACAGAACCCGGGGAGGAATTAACAGAAGCCCAGGAGGCAATAGAAACCCCGGAGGTAGCAGAGCCTGAAGAGACAGCAGCAGCAGCAGACGCAACACCGGAAGAATTGGTTCCAAGCATCGGGTTGGAACAACTTATAGATTCAGGGTTTACCCGTAAACATAGGGGTGATTACCTGGGTGCGGCGGTTACTTTTTTCAGAGCGCTGCAAATGCAGCCTGAACCTAAGCTGGCCGTATTGCTGGCAACGGAAGTCAGTGATATTTACCGGGAAGCGCACCAGTACTGGCAAGCGGTGGAAATTCTGAACACGCTATTGGAAAGCTGGCGCAATGAACTGGATCCGGAAACGGTGGCCAGGTTGGAAATAAGAACTAATCAATTGCATGAGCTGCTTAACAAAAAGAGGAGGTAGAATTATGAAACAAACAAAAGATTTGATCGGTTTACCGGTGTTCGCAGTGGATGAAGGAGATTTCGTGGCGCAGGTTTATTCCACCGTGGTCAACCCGGCGGAGGGAAAAATCGAATACCTGCTCCTGGAAGGCGACCAGTGGTACATGGAGAAAAAGTGTATTGCCTTCAGCGATATCACCGCTATCGGCGCAAACGCCTTAACCACGGAAAAAGCCGCCAATGTAAAACAGGTCACCCAGATCGAAAAAGCCGTCAAACTAATCGGGCAGGAAACGAATGTTCTAAATACAGGCGTAATGACCCGGGACGGGCGACTGCTGGGTACAGTGCCGGAGTTTTTCTTTGACGAAACCACCGGCGCCATCGCCGGCTGCGAACTGCTGCCTCCGGATGGTGCTGAACCGGCCGGCATAATTCCGGCAGCCCAAATAATTACCATCGGTAAGAAATACCTGGTTGTAAAGGAAGACACCGATACATCCCTGGAGCAGGAACCCGGAGCAATCCAACCTGAAACTACTCATCCCGGCCCCCTGCCCCAGGCGGATTCAAGCCATGCGGCCGCTCCCGGCTCACCGGCGCAGGAAGCCGCCCCGGCCCGGGAAAAGGACCCGTTGGAGCTGTTTGGTGAAAAGCAACGCCAATACCTGATTGGCAAGACAGCCAGTAAGACGATTATTGACGCCAACGGTAATATTGTGGCATCCGAAGGCACTGTAATCACGGAAGAAATTATCAACCGGGCGGTGCGGGTGGATAAATACGTTGAACTAACCATGCATGTGGAATAAGATGAATAATGCGATCAGTATATCTAAAAACCGGCGTCATTGCGACTCTGATCTGCGTGCAAACCGCTTCGGCCTTAGCCGCCTGGTCGGTACTAAATAATTTTCGTGGTGACCGGGGTATTCCCCGGGGAACAAAAATAAGCGGCGTTCACGTTGGCGGCCTTACCGGGCCGCAAGCCGAAAAACTGCTTGAGGAAACCTTTGGCGACGGGCTCAAAAACCCGCTGGTCATTCGGGCCGGTGAGCATAGTGTCCGGATCGGGCCGGAGTCCGTGGATGCAAAGCTGGACTACCCTTACGCCGTTAAACAAGCGCTTGAGCTAAAAGAGCAAACCACGGGGCTGCCCGGGTCGCTCAAGGGACTGGCGCTGTTGGCGGGATTACACGATATCACACTGCCGTTAAGATTTAACCGTGAGCAAATGATCGACCAATTGGCGGAGCTTAAAAGCGTTACGGACCACCAGCCCCGTAACGCCACACTGATTGGCGATGAAAACGGTCGGCTCCTGGTGCCCGAGCGCACCGGCCGGCATTTGGATATCACCGCCACACTGGAAAAACTAAGCGCCATGCGGCCGCCGCTGCCCGGCACCGTCCAGGCGGTTGTAGTCCCGGTGAAGGCATCGGTTACCGCAAGAGACCTGGAACCATTGCGCAACATATTGGGTGAATGCGTGACCGAATTGGACCCGGCGCAGACAAACCGTACCGCCAATATTGCCCTGGCCGTTGACTCTTTGCACAATACACTGCTCAAACCCGGCGACGTATTTTCGTTCAATGAACAAGTCGGCGCAAGAACAACCGGGAACGGTTTCAAAAACGCTCCGGTAATCGACGGCGCCATGACAATTGAGGGTTTGGGCGGTGGAGTATGCCAGGTATCAACAACCCTGTATAACGCGCTGCTGACGGCAAACCTGGAAATAGTGGAACGCCGGCCGCACACCAGACCGGTCGGTTACGTTTCCCCGGGTCTGGACGCCACGGTTGTGGACGGGCAAATAGATCTGCGTTTTCGAAACGACCGCAATTTTCCGGTATTTATTACCGGAGCTCTGGAAAACAGTACGCTCAAGGTCACGCTTTGGGGGGTAACCAGCGACAACGAGCCGCGTATTGATATCGAAACAGATATCCAAACCGTTAACCCCAAAACGTTGATTCATAAGGAACCGGGCCTGCCCCAGGGCAGTCAGGTGGTTCAAAACCCGGGCCGGCGGGGTTATATTGCCCTGGTTTACAAAGTGGCCAAAGGCAGTTACGGTGAAACCAGGCAATTAATCACCAGGGATTATTATCCTCCCGAAGACAAGGTAATTCTGGTGGGCGCCGGGGGGGCGTCTCCGGATAAGTAACCCGCCGGCTCAAATATTCTTTTTGGAATCCGCGATAATGGTCTGCAAAAAGGAAAAAGTACTCTTAATCAAGTGTTCTTTTTCCTCCGGATTAGCTTGCCTGAATTCTCGTTCCAGTTTTTCAATTATTTCCGCCGCCATGTTAATTAACAATATCAATCACCCCTGTGAGGAGCGCGGGAGCCACTTCGAATTTCTACGTTAGCCCGGCTTTTATTTAAGTTGTCCCCAAGGCGGCAAAAATATTATTCAAACCGTTAAAAACTGCGTATTACACAGCCCAACAAATAGAGAGCCGTCAGGCCGCACAAACCGTAACCCACCAGCAATGCGGCCGGTGAATCTTCCTCTTCCAGCCATGTTTGCACTTTCTCAACAAACAAATTTTCGCATTCGCTGAGTTCAACGGCAGAAACCTTCCTGCATGTTTGCCCCCAGACAGCGGTATTGGTATGCATAAGCCCGGCCTCCAGTCAGTAAGCTATTTTAACTGAACATTTGTTTGGTTAAATTATAGCTTTTGACCTGCCGGGCGTCAAGGTTTATTTTTCCGGCAAACAAATTTTCTGCCGGTAGTTCTCCTCCGAACAAACCTCCAATCCTGCCCGGATCAGCATTGCGGCTGTGCAGCCGCATCCGGGCACCTTTTTTCCCGAAAATGAGCCGTCATAGATTAAGCCGCTGCCGCAGGAAGGGCTCCGCTCCTTCAAAACAGCCGCTTTTGCGCCGCACCGGCGGGCCGCGGCCAGGACGCTCCCGGCGCCGGCCAGGAAAACGTCTGTTTTGTCCTCGCCATGGTTGGTATACACCCGCGCCCGGCCGTCCAATACGTCAAAACCGTCTCCTCCCTTTATTTCACAGGGGTCCCGGGGCACCGGAGCGCCTCCCAGCACCTCCGGGCAAACCGGAAGCGCCCGGCCGCTTTCCACCAACCGCCGCAGTTCCGGATAATTATCAAACCCGTCCCCGCTATACCGGCAGATTTCACCGGCCAGACAGGCACTGATGATTAACACATTAATCCCTCCGCATCCCGTCATTTTTTTCGGACCCACTGATCAAAAGCAGTTTTTCCCGGCGGCTTAAGGCTTTGATGGCCTTTTCCCTGCGCAGGGCGCTTCCCTTGTCCGGCAGCGCCTCGCTATATACCATTTGTACCGGCAGCCGGGACCGGGTGTACTTGCTGGCAATTCCCCGGTTGTGTTTTTGCAGCCTTTCCCGCGGATCGGTGGAACAACCGGCATAAAGCGTGTCGTCGCTGCATCTTAATATATATACATACCAGTAGCCTTGGGGCATAAACCATATTTCCGCCTTTACATACAAATTTATACAATTTCAATCCATAGCTACTTTGTTGAACATATGGTAACATATACCATAATATCTCGGGGAGATGAGCGCATGATTGATATAATTGAGGAGCACGACGATTTTAATGTTTCTCCACTTGCTCCCGCCCTTGATGAATTTGAGGCATCCGTCCGCAAATCGCTGCAGGGAATTGATCATTCAGACCTTAATCAAAGGCTGACCATGGAAGCGTGGATTTACGGCGAGCTGGTACAGATATTGGATAAACACGGGCTGCGCACTTACGGTCTGGCCACCGGGGTACGCAAATACTTCAACCATTTTGTGGTGGATGTTATTGTTACCGGGCCCAAACCCAAAACAATCCGCCAGATCAAAATCCCGTTAAAATAATCACTCCGCCTTCACTCGGTCGGGAAAAAGCAGGAGCCGCCGATAAACTCCCTCACTATTGAATTAAGCGGCACATCATCACAGGGCACCGGGATAAAGTAGCTCAAAAAACGCCGCAGGCGGTGCGCCATGGCGTACTCCCGTTCATCCGGGCTGACCATGCCCAAAATAGGCATGGCGTAGCCCTTTAACACCGCCAGCTCATATACCAGGGCCGAATTGAACATCACGTCGGCGCTTTCCTGGAAGGGGAAGATGTGCCGTTCCTCGCCGCGCTTAATGGAAGGCCAGCGCCGGATTGTTTCCGTGGCCGAATAACCCCGGTGGTTATAATCCCGCACGATACGTCTCAGCATACGCACGTAGGTGGTGGGGATCCAGTTGTGGCTGTCCAGGTTTAGCTGGGTTAGCGCGCTGATGTATATTTTAAACTTGCGGCCTTTGGGGATCGAAGAGGTCAGCCTGTCGTTCAGGCCATGGATCCCCTCCAGGATCAGCAAATCCTGCGGGCCCAGCTTAAGCGTCCTGCCGCTGTTCTTACGTTTGCCCTCAATAAAGTCGTACGTGGGGAGTTCAACCTCCTCACCCTGGATGAGGCTGATCAGGTGATCGTTAAACAAATCCTTCTCAATGGCGTCAAGGCATTCAAAATCATATTCACCGTTTTCATCCAGGGGGGTTAGTTCCCGGTCCACAAAGTAATCGTCCAGCGAAATGGGCACCGGGTTGATGCCGTGAATGCGCAGCTGCACCCCCAAACGCTGGGCAAAGGTCGTCTTGCCGGAGGAGGAAGGCCCGGCAATCAGCACAATCCGGATCAAATCGATATTTTCAGCGATGGAATCGGCAATTTGACTGATTCTTTTTTCATGAAACGCTTCGGCCACCCGGATTAAATTACCGCCGTTATCCTCCTGCAGCGTTTTGTTCAGCTCAATCAGGTTGCGCACCTTTAAAACGTCGCCCCATTTTACCGACTCGTAATAAATATTCGCCAGCTTGCCCTGTTCAACATATTCCGGCAGAACAAGCGGGTCCTCCTTGTTCGGGAATTCCAGAATAAAGCCCGGCATGTAATAACGCAGGCGGAACACCTTGAGATACCCGGTGCTGGGCACCATGTTCCCGTAAGTGATATCGTGGAACCAACAGCAGGTGTGCACCCACACATTGTCATGCCTGCGGTAGCGCAGCAGCTCCAGCTTTTCAGTTTGTTTGGACTCCGTCAATAGCTCTTTGACCTGCTCCTTATCCACCTGGCGGACATCAATGGGTTCGTCGGCCTGCACAATTTCCCACATCCGCTTTTCAATGGCCTGGATATCCGAAAGGCGGATAAAACTATGGTAGTCTATGTCACCATACACCCCGTTACCCAGGGTGTGCTCCATTTTAACCTTGCAACCGGGCAATACCTCGCTGGCCGCCCTCACCAGCAGCATTACCAGGCTGCGCGTGTAAATGCGCATGCCGTCCTGGCTTTCCAGGTCCACAAATTCAATATTATAATCATCTTCTATGGCGCCCTGCAGCCCCATTAAAACGTTGCCGGCATACGCCGCCACCACCGGCGATCTCCTGTTTGCCCGATCATAGGGCAATAAGTCAAGAAACGTCGTTCCCCGGGGCACATCCAACATACCGTAACCGGCAATATGGATTTTATAAGTATCCGTCTGAGCAGCCCGGGTGTTCTGTTGTGCCATGACCACACCTCAACAAATAATTATTAGTTGAATAATTATATCATATAAAACAAACAGGCTTGCAATAAATTTCACAAGCCCATTGTACTCTAAAAAAATCTTATATTTTATAACCCGAAATCTGCCGCTTTAAACACCGGTTCAACCGGAACACCCATTTTTTCCAAAGTTTCAGTGCCGCCTTCCTGCCTGTCCACCAGCGTCACCGCCTTAACGACCCGGCAGCCTATTTCACGCGCGGCTTCAACCGCCTTGACAATTGAGCCCCCGGTGGTAATTACATCATCCACCACCACCACCCGCTTGCCGGCACCGAGAGCCGGACCTTCGATCAGGCGCATCATACCGTGTTTTTTAGCTTCCTTGCGGACTATAAAAAGGGTCAGATCCATATTTCTGTGGTAAGCCGCCACGCCCACGGCGGCCACTATGGGGTCCGCCCCCAGGGTAAGGCCGCCCACGGCGTCAATACCGTCATTTTCAATCATATCGCAGATAACCTCGCCGATCAAATAAGCACCCTTCGGGGTAAGGGAAACTTTCCGGCCGTCAAAATAGTAGTTGCTTGTGCGACCCGAAGACAGCACCACCTGCCGCCGTTCAAAGGCCAGAGTATCCAACAGCTCCTTCAATTGTTCCCGGTTATTTATTTAAAACACCTCCAACTTTTTCCAGCTGGGCCAGCCGGCGCAGTGCTTCCATCTTGTCCCTGTCGCCGGCCCTGGCCCGGCGCAACGCGGTCTCCAGCATGGCTATCGAGCGGTCGTAATTCCGGCGGTCCACCGGATAGGGATGGCCGTCCTTTCCCCCGTGCGCAAAGGAATAGCGCACCGGATCCCGGTAGCTGGTCCGGACTCCGTAAACCACCTCGCCCACCAGTGCGAAAGCCCTTACGGTGGCTGGTCCCACTCCTTCGGCAGCCAGCAGTTGTTCATAATCCCCGGGCGCCAGGTCATACAGGCGGCGCAGAGTCTTTTCCATCCGGCCGGCCTGCGGGACCGGGTGGGAAGCAGGCAAATTAAGCAGCGCCGGTTTTCGCTCCGCCAGTTCGGCTATTCTCTTCAGTTCAGCAACAGTCTTGTCCGGGTGTTCACCGGCTGCAAACACCGATACATCCCGGGCGGCGGCGTTCTCCCCGGAGACCATGTTGAGGACCTGCGCTCCCCGCCTCCCGCAAACCGCGGCGTGCGGCTCTTCAATGTAACTTTCCAGGCTGTCGCTCAGCCAGTGGTACCGTCTGGCCCACCCGTCAACGGGGTTCATCCCTTGCTGTACCACCGCCCAGTCGCCTTCTGCGGTGAACATGAAAAAATGATGGTAAATCTGATATCCGTCCTGTACCGCGGCGGAATCCACCTTGGCGGACATCCGGCTGGCGTACTGCAACTTGGCCACGTGATCCGGAAGACCGTACTTATCAGTATAGGCCTCAATCTCAGCGGGGGTTTTACGGGCTGTCAACGCTTTGCCGCCGGCGAAATAAACGCCCAAGTCGCGCTGTTTTGGCGCCAGCCCCTGCTTCAGCGCCCCGCACAGGACAGTTGTAAGCCCTGAAGAGTGCCAATCAAAACCTGTTACACACCCCAGGGCTTGAAACCAAAAGGGATCAGACATCCGGGTCAGCACCGCCTGCCGGCCGAACTCTTCAACAACCGCCTCGATAATAGCCGCGTTTAAACGGACCATGCGATCAAAGAGCCAGCGGGGGCAATGGTGTCCGTGCAGAGGCAAATTGGCCATGCCGGTGCGCATTGCTCACATCTCCAAACAAATGTTTGCTTTATTTTAACCGGCCTGGCGGTGAACTGTCAAGCGGTTTAATCCGCAGGCTGCAGGTAAACGTAAACCGCTTTGCCCTTTTCATCGTAATCAGCGTGATAGCTGCCTTTTTTGTCCTCGATGTTAAAAAAGGTAAAAATGCCCCGGGCGCCGATTTTGTTCTTATTCAGCAGCATACCGCCTTCCTTCACGCCCCGGATCCTGAGTTTACCGGTTTCCTTTTCATAGGCCACCTCTACACGCCTGCTGCCCAGTTTTTCCGCCAGCTTGCCGCCCAACCTGATGTGGTGCTTGGTTAAAGCCACCATGTTATCCCTGGCGGATCTCGGTCTGTAAACTTCAAAACTCAAATTAAACCCTCCTTAATATAGTTGTTTTATATAATGCCACTATTACAAATAACTTAATCCTGCAGCCATTATTAAATATATTTTAATTATAACAGCACATTAAATCAAGCTTTAGCGGAAAGGATTACAAAAAATAACCGGTATTTTTTGTTAATTGAAGATAAAGTACAATGGTTTAAAAAAAAGAGATCCTGTCCCATACAGAATCTCTTTTACTTAACATTGCTATACAAAAATATTTTAAATTAACATCAGAATTTTACCCCAAAGGACAACCCTTTGAGACATTTTAAACAGGCAGTTTAACGTCATACCCGGGACAACA
>Ga0068714_10000990_pt1 | contig 45355 bp, 40 predicted proteins | sample MTBNYHSulfiMetaG_FD_62988 | JGI IMG/M metagenome (GOLD analysis project Ga0068714, IMG submission 62988) | Enrichment culture microbial communities from rom New York Harbor, USA that are MTBE-degrading - MTBE-NYH (New York Harbor Sulfidogenic)... | ecosystem: Environmental > Aquatic > Marine >... | reverse complement strand
AGGCCAGAGAGATATATAAAAAAGAAATAATAGATATATATAAACCACAAAGGGCTTTATAAGGATACAGAATAATATTTAACCCAGGGTTGCACCCTGGGCTATTATATTGCGCCCCTTCAGGAACCCAGGGCGTTGCCCTGGGCTATTATATTGCGCCCTTTCAGGGCTTTATTAGGATGTAGAATAATTGTTATGGAAATGCCTGAGATAGCGCAGTAGTACGGGATAAACTATTTTATCCCCGTCAGCCAATACTTGACGAAGATAGCCAGGTCCATGATATCGACGCCATTGACGCGGTTGATGTCGGCCTGGTCGCACCAGTTATTGCCGGCGTTACAAGGCGAATCCAGCCAGTGCCCGGCAAAGAGGGCAAAATCCGTCAGGTCAACAAATTTACTGTCGTCAAGATCGCAGGCATAATCGTCGCTAAGGATAAGGTATGTCTGGCCGGCATCGATTCCGCCCTCTTCATCGCCGGAAGCCCCGATGAGGAGGTCATCGTAGCCATCGCCATTGACATCACCGGCTGATGCCACCGAATAGCCGGAGTAATCACCCGCATCCTCGCCGATAAACGAGGCATCAGCAGCGGAGAGGTCCGTACGCATCGCCCAGCCGGTAGCTTTGCCCAGGATCAGGTACGTCTGCTCGGCTCTGTAAGCCCCGATGAGGATATCATCGTAACCATCGCCGTTGATATCACCGGCGGAGGCCACCGAAAAGCCGGAGTAATTACCTTCATTCTCGCCGATGAAGGAAGCATCCGCAGCAGACAGGTCCGTATCCATGGCCCAACCGGTTGCCTTACCCAAAATAAGATATGTCTGCCCGGATCGGCTTCCGCCGTCATCATCGCCGTAAGCCCCGATGAGGAAGTCATCGAAGCCGTCGCCGTTGACATCACCGGCAGAGGCTACCGACCTGCCGGACCAATCACAGGGATCCTCGCCGATAAAAGAGGCATTGGCATCGGACAGGTCCATATCCATCGTCCAGCCAGTCGATTTACCCAGAATCAAGTACGTCTGACCGGTATAGATTCCGCCGCCATCCTCATCGCCATCAGCCCCGATGAGGAGGTCATCGTAACCATCGCCGTTGACATCACCGGCCGAGGCCACCGACCAGCCGGACCAATCATCAGCATCCTCGCCGATAAACGAGGCATTAGCATCAGACAGGTCCGTATCCATCGCCCAGCCGGTAGCTTTGCCCAGGATAAGGTACGTCTGCCCGGCTGCGCTTCCGCCGTCGTCATCGCCGTAATTTCCGATGAGGATGTCATCGTATCCATCACCATTTACATCACCGGCAGATGCGACCGAATAGCCGGTGCCACCGATAAATGAGGCGTCGGCAGCGGAGAGGTCCGTATCCATAGCCCAGCCAGTGGCTTTTCCCAGAATAAGATACGTCTGGACTGCCCCGATGAGGATATCATCATACCCATCGCCGTTGACATCGCCCGCCGATGCCACCGAACGGCCGGACCAATCACAGGGATCCTCGCCGATAAAGGAGGCGTCGGCGGCGGAGAGATCCGTATCCATGGCCCAGCCGGCAGCTTTGCCGAATATCAGGTAAGTCTGCCCGGCATCGTATCCGCCGGCAGAATTGCCTCCGGCCCCGATGAGGATGTCATCGAAGCCATCGCCGTTGACGTCGCCCGCCGAGGCTACCGAGCCGCCGGAGCCGTCACTGGCATCCTCGCCGATGAAGGAGGCGTCGGCGGCGGAGAGGTCCGTATCCGGCTGGAGCGCCACCAGCGGACCAGCCAGTAGCAGCAGGAACACAGATACCGCCAACCAGAGGAAAATACTTGCGTTTTGTTTCATTTTAATAGCTCCCTGGGAAATTAAACAAAAAACCCGGCAGGGGAGATAAGCTATTTTATCCCCGTCAGCCAATAACGGACGAAGAGGGCCAGGTCGGCAATATCGACGCCATTGACGCGGTTGATGTCGGCCTGGTCGCACCAGTTGTTACCGGCGTTACAGGGTGAATCCAGCCAGCGGTCGGCAAAAAGGGCAAAATCCGACAGGTCAACAAATTTACTGTTATCAAGATCGCAGGCATAATCGTCGCTGAAGATAAGGTAGGTCTGGCCGGCACCATTTCCGCCGTCATCATCACCTTTAGCACCGATGAGAAGGTCAGCGTAACCATCGCCGTTGACATCGCCGGCAGAGGCTACCGTGCCGGACCAATCATCTGCATCCTCACCGATGAACGATGCATCTGCGGCGGAGAGGTCCGTACGCATTGACCAGCCGGAGGCTTTGCCCAGGATAAGATACGTCTGCCCAGCATAGAATCCACCGCCATCCTCATCGCCCCAAGCCCCGATGAGGATGTCATCAAAGCCGTCACCGTTGACATCGCCGGCAGAGGCCACCGACCTGCCGGAGTAATCATCCGCATCCTCGCCGATGAACGAGGCATCGGCGGCGGACAGGTCCGTACGCATTGACCAGCCGGCGGCTTTTCCCAGGATAAGGTAGGTCTGGCCGGCGCTACTTCCACCATCATCATCGCCCCAGGCCCCGATGAGAATGTCATCAAAGCCATCGCCGTTGACATCACCGGCAGAGGCCACCGAATAACCGGATTCATCACCGGCATCCTCGCCGATAAACGAGGCATCGGCAGCGGACAGGTCCGTACGCATGGCCCAGCCGGTGGCCTTGCCCAAGATAAGGTATGACTGCCCGGCATAGTTTCCGCCGCCGTCCTTATTACCATCAGCCCCGATGAGGATGTCATCATAACGATCACCATTGACATCCCCGGCCGAGGCAACCCGATAGCCGGATAAATCACCTGCATCCTCGCCGATGAAGGAGGCATTGGCATCGGACAGGTGCATACGCATCGACCAGCCGGCAGCTTTTCCCAGAATCAGATAGGTCTGGCCAGCACAGCTTCCGCCAAAGCCATCATAGGGAGCACCGATGAGTATGTCATCGAAGCCATCGCCGTTGACATCACCCGCGGACGCTACCGAAGTTCCGGACCGACCATCTCCAATCTCACCGATAAAAGAGGCATTGGCGTCAGACAGATCCATATCCATAGTCCAGCCACTGACCCTACCGAAGATAAGATACGTCTGCCCGACTCCATTTCCTCCATACTCATCATCGCGAGCTCCGATGAGGATGTCGTCAAACCCATCGCCGTTGACATCACCGGCAGAGGCCACCGAATAGCCGGACCAATCACAGGGATCCTCACCGATAAACGAGGCATCCGCGGTGGAGAGGTCCGTACGCATGGCCCAGCCGAAAGCCTTGCCGAATACCAAGTAGGTCTGGCCGGCCTGACTTCCGCCGCCCTCCTCATCGCCGTAAGCCCCAATGAGGATGTCATCGTAACCGTCACCGTTGACATCACCGGCAGAGGCTACCGACCAGCCGGAGGCATCACCGGAATCTTCGCCGATGAAGGAGGCGTCAGCAGCGGAGAGGTCCGTATCCGGCGCCAAGGCCATCAGCGGACCAGAAAGTACCAGCACGACCAAAGATACCGCCAACCAGATGACAGGACTTGCACTTAGTTTCATTTTAATAGCTCCCTGGAAGATTAAGCAAAAACCCGGCGAGGAGAAAACCTATATCCTGAACCCTGGCTGCTGTGTCGGGGCGATTGAATATATTTACTTGGGCACACAGCCCGGATTTTCCGGTGTAACCTCACAATCGACCAGCCAGTTTGCGGTTATTATGGCCAAATCGAGCAAATCAATCCTGCAATCGTCATTCATGTCGCCACCCAGCGTATAATTACACCAATAACTGAGTATCAGGTACGTCTGCCCGGCATCGGTTCCACCGTCATCATCGCCATAAGCCCCGATGAGGATGTCATCGTAGCCGTCGCCATTGACATCGCCCGCAGAGGCCACCGAATGGCCAGCGTAATCACTTACATCCTCGCCCCAGAACGAGGCGTCCGCGGCTGATAGATCGGTATCCATGGCCCAACCGGTAGCTTTGCCCAGAATCAGGTAGGTCTTCCCAGCCTCGTTTCCGCCGTCATCATTGGCGTAAGCACCGATGAGGATGTCATCGTAACCATCGCCGTTGATATCACCGGCAGAGGCCACCGAATAGCCAAGCCAATCACATGGATCCTCACCCCAGAATGAGGCATTGGCATCGGACAGGTCCGTATCCATGGCCCAGCCAGCGGCCTTGCCCAGGATAAGGTACGTCTGACCGGCATTGTCTCCGCCGTCATCATTATTGCGAGCCCCGATAAGGATGTCATCGTAGCCGTCACCGTTGACATCGCCCGCGGACGCCACCGAATAGCCGGAACAATCATCTGCATCCTCGCCGATGAACGAGGCGTTAGCGTCGGATAAATCAGTATCCATCGCCCAGCCGGTAGCTTTACCCAGGATAAGGTACGTCTGCCCGGCATAGCCTTCGCCATCATCAACTCGGTGAGCCCCGATGAGGATGTCATCAAAGCCATCGCCGTTGACATCGCCCGCCGACGCCACCGACCAGCCGGAGAAATCATCCGCATCCTCGCCGATGAACGAGGCGTTGGCATCGGACAGGTTCGTATCCATGGCCCAGCAGGTAGCCTTGCCCAGGATAAGGTACGTCTGCCCGGCATAGTTTCCGCCACCGTCCTCATCGCCGTAAGCCCCGATAAGGATGTCATCGTATCCGTCACCGTTGACATCGCCCGCCGAGGCCACCGAATAGCCGGACTGATCACCTCCATCCTCGCCCCAGAAAGAAGCATTGGCATCGGACAGGTCCATATCCATGGCCCAGCCGGTAGCTTTGCCCAAGATAAGATACGTCTGCCCGGCTGCGATTCCGCCGTCATTATCGAAGTAAGCCCCGATAAGGATGTCATCGTATCCGTCGCCGTTGACATCGGCCGCCGATGCCACTGAAAAGCCGGAGGAATCACCTGCATCCTCGCCGATGAACGAGGCGCCAGCGGCGGACAGGTCGGTATCCATGGCCCAGCCGGTAGCTTTGCCCAGAATAAGGTAGGTCTGGCCGGCATAGTTTCCGCCGTCATCATTGTTCCAAGCCCCGATGAGAATGTCATCATAGCCGTCACCGTTGACATCGCCGGCAGAGGCCACCGAATAGCCAGATTCATCACCCGCATCCTCACCCCAGAACGATGCATCCGCAACCGACAGGTCCGTATCCGGCTCCAGCGGTTCCAACGCCACTAGCGGCCCAGCCATCACCAGTACGACCACAGATACCACCAGCCAGAGGAAAATACTTGCACTGCGTTTCATTTTAATAGCTCCTTTTGAAATTAAGCCAAAAAATCCGGTTCGAAAAAAGACTGCCTCTCTCACCGTGGTAATATAAGCGCAAATTATTTCAGAAAATCAGATCGATTAAATGTACAAGATATATCCTTATTAGAGCAGATCAAGGGGTAATTGTCAAAGGAAAAAGGGGGCAATTTTAGACATTCAGAAAAGCAACCCCACGACACGTCGTGGGGCTAAACATAAAGAAATCCAGCCGTTGACAAATCGGGAGTTAATAACTAACATAGATAAGCGGCGAGGCAAAAAACGCATCCAAAGTAAGGTAAGAAGGTAAGAAGGTAAGAAGGTAAGAAGGTAAGAAGGTAAGAAGGTAAGAAGGTAGGAAAGTAAGAAGGTAGGAAAGTAAGAAGGTGAGAAAGTAAGAAAGTAAGAAAGAATCATAATGGGCGAGATTTGATAAATAACCTGCGATAGTTAACAAACAGGAGAATAGAAATGTCCGGGAATTTAAATGGTTTTTTCAGGGTTTTTAGTCGCTGCCTGGCAAAAAAGAGGGGATTTTTACAGGCTGGGAGCTACTGTTTGTGGCTGGGGGCGGTATTGCTGATAACAGGATTAGTCTGGGGCCAATCAGCGGCGGCGGACGAGAATAATTCCGAAATCGCGATTCCCACGGAATCGGAGCCGAACGCGGTGAAAATCCAAACGGCTTACTCGCTGGCGGTGATACGGGTGAAAGGCTATTACACGGAAAAGCCGGGGATTACTACGCTATCGCTGGCGGGCAGCACCAGTACCAGCATTTCCGATTTAACGGGGGCGATAAACAAATCCGCTGACGACAAGGCGGTCGATGCGGTGCTACTGGCAATTGAAGACCCCATCCTGAGCTGGGCGCAGGTGGATGAACTGCGGCAGGCGATCGGCAGTCTGCGGCAGTCGGGCAAGAAAATCTATGCCTACGCCGAAAGCCTGGGGCAACTGGATTATCTGGCGGCCTCTCAGTGCGATCAAATCATTATCAGCCCTACCGGCGATTTGCTAATGATGGGACTGGCGGGCAGGGCGATATATCTCCGCCATCTGCTGGATAAGCTGGGCATCCAGGCGGACTTGATGCAGGTAGGCAAATTCAAGTCGGCGGCGGAGACCCTCACCCGGAGCGAGCCGTCGCAAGAAGAACTGGACCAGATCAACAGCGTCTTCGACAGTCTGTATGATTATTTAGTGGAATCAATCGCCGGCAGCCGAAACCTGCCGGTTCCACAGATCAGGCGGCTGCTGGATGAGGGACCTTTTACGGCAAGTGAAGCCCTGGCGGCAGGTTTGGTGGACCAATTGATGTACCGCGATGAGTTTTTAAAATACCTCAAAGACCAGACCGGCAGGAGCGTTCGGCTGAAAACAGATTATGAGAAAAAGAAAAAAATCGATCTGCAATTCAATAGTCCGCTGGGCTTTATGAGCTTATTACAGGGGTTGATGTACGGTCCGCCGGAGCCGGCGGGCGACGCGATAGCGGTGGTCTATATCGACGGCCCCATCGCGTCCGGCGAAAGTAATGAGGATTTCGGCAGTAACATAGTAGGCAGCCAAACTATCCGCACGGCCTTGTCAGAACTGGAAAATGACAAGGAGGTAAAAGCGATAGTGGTTCGCATCGATTCGGGAGGCGGCAGCGCGATCGCCAGCGATGTAATCTACCATGCCCTGCGGAAGGCCAGCCAGGTTAAACCGGTAGTGGCCAGCCTGGGCAGTATAGCGGCTTCGGGTGGTTATTATATCGCCTGCGGAGCCTCGACTATCGTGGCCCAACCGAGCACCATTACCGGCTCGATCGGGGTAGTCGGAGGAAAAATCGTTACCGCCGACCTGTGGGAAAAGCTGGGGATTACCAGTTATGGATTTGTGCGGGGCAGGAACGCGGAAATATACTCCTCAATGCGGCCGTTTACCGCCCTGGAAAGGCTAAAAATAACCACCGCGATGGAGGAGATTTACGAGACCTTCAAGAAAAGTGTGATGGAAACCCGCGGCAGCCATCTGAAATATTCCATCGAGAGCCTGGCCCAGGGCAAGATCTACACCGGCGGGCAGGCAGGTGAGCTCGGGCTGGTTGACCAGACCGGAGGGCTGGATGACGCAATCAAACTGGCGGGGCAAATGGCAAAAATCGACAAATATAACCTCCGGGTACGGCCGCTGCCCAAAAGCCTAATCGAGATGCTGGAAGAAATGTTCGGCCAGGCGGATAATCCCCAACCCTATGCGGCCGGCGTGATAGCCGCGAAGCTGGGTAAAAGCTTACTGCCGGCAGGGTTCACCTGGGCGGCGGCGCAAAACCCGCGGCAAAATTATTCCGCATTAAAAATGCTGCACCAGGGCGGCAATATAGTAATACTTCTGCAGAAGGAACCCATATTAATGGTGCAGCCATACGAAATAATTGTTAATAATTGAGGTATATGAACAACTCAATAGAACCAATTACCGAGGAAGCCGTGCGGGAAATAATATCCACGCCGCAGAGCGAGCTGCGGGTGGTGCTTTTGGCCCATCCGACGACCCTGCACAGTTATGGCCCGGCTCTGCGCCGATTGACAGTAGGACTGCTGGACGAGGTGGGAGATCTTAGTATATTAAGCCTGGGGCCGAGCGAGCTGCTCAAGCACGTTCCCAGTCCGCCGGTGCGGCTGATAACCGAAACGCAGCGTTATCAGGAAAATCCTTATTCGCCGGATCATATTTCCCGAAAAATATTCATTAACACCTTCAGATACAGTTTGAAAGAAAGAATCTGGCCGCAGTACCGGGTAATAAGGATCGCGGATGTCATAAGGAAATACAAGCCGACGGTTTTGCACGCTTTGAGCGAAAAAGAGGCGCCGCTGGCGGGGGCATTGAGCAAGCAATTAGATATACCTTATCTGGTGTCGCTTTTGAGTCTGGACAAGCTGGATATAAGATTTCAAGACAAAGAAGGCGAAATGCTGCTGCCCTGCAACAGCTTAACCGCTAAACTGGCCCGGGGAAAATACCCGGCATGGTCGTCGCGAATAGTTTTGCTGCCCATCGGCACGCATATATCAGATAAGACAAGCTGTTTCAGTAACGAAGAGCAGCAGGCGCACCTTTTTTGCCGCAGTCCGCTGGAATACAATCACGGTTTGACGGAACTGATAAATGCCGTCAAACAACTCGACCAACAGGGACACAAATTTCACCTGAGCATCTCGGGTGATGGGCCGGCAGAACACATTTTTCGTCAACTGGTTGATAAGCTGTCGCTAACGGGCCAGATACATTTTGTTCCCCCTATTGATACGATGTTATCCTCCAGCGAGGCCCTGAAAGTAATATTCGAGGGATTTGATATCTTTATTCAGCCCTATTCAACAGGGCGGTGGCAGCCAGAACTGCTGGAGGCGATGAGCGTGGGCAACGTCGTCGTCGCCAGCGAGGGTCCTAAAAATGATCTGCTGATCGAAGGTAAAACCGCCCTGCTGTATCCCGGCCAAAGTGAAAAGCAATTGGCGTCGAAACTGGATTTTCTCTTGAAAAATCATGACCAGGCCCGCCAGCTCGCCCAGCAGGGTCAAAGCTATCTGCGCAAGCACTACCTCGCCAGCAGGATGATAGCTCGGCTGGCAAAGGCCTACCGCTCAATTTTAGAATATAAATACGCATAATCATGTACGCCGGCCGCACCAAGTTATGAAATCCGCCGCTGAAAACAAATATATTATTCCGCTGGTTTATCTTTTGCTGGCGGGGGCAACTTTGGCCGTTTATCTGCAGGTTGGCGGTTTCGAATTCGTCGATTATGACGACACCGCGTATGTCACGGACAATTCCCATGTGCAAGGCGGCTTAACCCGGCCAGCCGTAGTTTGGGCGGCAACCACCCAATATTTTGCCAATTGGCACCCCTTGACGTGGCTATCCCACATGCTGGACTGTGAACTTTTCGGGATGAAGGCGGGTTTACATCATCTGACAAATGTGGCACTGCATATAGCCAATACGCTGCTATTGTTCGCGGTGCTGTTGAAAATGACAGGCAAGACAGGTAGAAGCGGATTCGTGGCGGCGGCTTTTGCCCTGCACCCGCTGCACGTTGATTCCGTCGCCTGGATATCCGAGCGCAAGGACGTGCTGAGCAGCCTGGGCTGGATGCTATGCATATACGCCTATATCGGGTATGCGCAACGCAAAAACGCCGGCTGGTACCTGCTGTCACTCATGTTCTTCGTCCTGGGTTTGACGGCCAAGCCTATGCTGGTTACATTGCCTTTTGTTCTGCTGCTGCTGGACTACTGGCCGCTTAACCGATGGAAATCAGCACAATCTAATGCCGGCTTCGAGAAAATAAACCAGCCGGCGGGAATAAGCACCTCTCAAGCCAGTGAATCTATTTATCGCCTGATCCGGGAGAAAATTCCCTTTTTAATACTTTCGGCGATTTCCTGCGTGGTAACTTTTCTGGCGCAGCGGAGCGGCGGCGCGGTGGAGTCGTTTGAGAGGCTTCCCTTCGGGCTGCGAGTGGAAAATGCCCTTGTCAGCTATATTAAATATATGAGTAAGACGATCTGGCCCAGCGATTTGGCGGTATTCTATCCGCACCTCCGTGGCCACCTGCCCTGGTGGCAAGCGGCAGGGGCAGGACTGGTAATCCTGGTCATAACCATAGGAATAATTTTCCCGGGGCGGCGCTATCGCTGGCTGGCAGTGGGGTGGCTGTGGTTTTTGGGTACTTTGATGCCGGTGATCGGAATGATACAGGTCGGCGATCAGGCGATGGCGGACAGGTACACCTACATCCCGATAATCGGCTTGTTTATAATCGCGGCCTGGGGAATGGAGCAATTGCTGTCGCGATGGCGGTATAAAAAAATCGGCCTTGGGGCAGCGTGGGCTGGGGCGGTCTTGGCGATGATGGCGGTAACCGATAGGCAAGTGGGTTATTGGCGGAACAGTTTCACTCTGTTTAATCACGCCCTGGCGGTAACGGATAATAATTATGTGGCACATAATGGATTGGGCACGGAGTATTTTAAACAGGGGAATTATGACCAGGCTCTTTTTCATTATCAGGAAACCCTAAGAATATCACCCGGCCATCCCGACGCCCCGGGTAATCTGGGCTTAACCCTGCTGCAACTGGGCCGCTTCGAGGAGGCGGCGGGGCAGTTTCGTCTGGCACTGGCGCGTAAAGGTGATATCCAAAAATGGCACTGGGGACTGGGGGCGGCCCTGCAGAAAATGGGAAAGCCCGATGAGGCGATAGAGCAATATCAACAAGCCCTCGAACTCGATGAAAATGACGCCAGTGCGCATAACAACCTGGCCATCGCCCTGGACCAAAAAGGCGAGAAAGAGCAGGCTTTAAAACATTTTATGGCTGCGGTCCGCTTGAAACCGAATGATAAAGAGTATCAAAAAAATCTCAGGAAAGCCCTGGCCCAGGCTAAAAAAAACAACGTGGATGAAACCGTCCGCTAAAATATAATCCTATAGGGAAGATTATTACCGATTTTTCACGGGCAGGCTGATCGCCGGGTTTAATGCAGCAGGCCGTAATCCTTCAAAATCTGGGCTAACTGCTCTTTTTTGCCGGGGGTCAGATTTACCATCGGCAGGCGCATTTCCTCGGAGCACATCTGTAAAAGGGACATTGCCGACTTGATCGGAATGGGATTGGTCGCCAGGGAGAGCATGGCCTTGGACAGGGGGAAAAGCTTGTTGTGCCACTGCCGGGCGGCGGCGAAATCGCCCTCGAGAATGGCGTCGGTCATGGCCTTTACATCAGTGGGGATAATATTAGCCACCACCGAGATGACCCCTTTGCCGCCCACGGAGGCTATCGGCAAAGTCAAACTGTCATCGCCGGAAAGAATGGTAAGGTTGCAGCTTAACGCGATTTCGGAGACCTGATCGAGCTGGCCGCTGGCTTCTTTGATGGCTACAATATTATCCAGCTCCGCCAGCTTGGCGACGGTACGCGGCTCCATATTGACACCGCATCGGCCAGGGATGTTATAAATCACGATGGGGATATCCACCGCCTCGGCAATCGCGGCAAAATGCTGGTACATGCCCTCCTGGGTGGGCTTGTTATAATAAGGCAGGACCTGCAGCGAACCATCGGCGCCAATTTCACGGGCAAAACGGGTCAGTTCAATGGCCTCCTGGGTACTGTTGGAACCGGTCCCCGCGATGACCGGGACCCGTCCGGCAACCGCCTGGACTACCACTTTTATCACTTCCTTATGCTCTTCATTCGTAAGGGTAGGGCATTCCCCTGTGGTCCCCACCGGCACAATACCATCGGTGCCGCTTTCGACCTGGAAATCGACCAATTCGCGTAAGGTTTCATAATCGACGACGCCGTCGGCAAACGGCGTAACCAAAGCGACAAGGCTACCGGTAAACATTAATATAATCTCCTTTTTTTAATTATCCTGGGCAGAATTTATCGATCAGGTCGATCATTTCCCGGGTGGCCTGCTGGATCCCGACAAAAACCGAGCGGGCTACTATGCTGTGGCCGATGTTGAAATCGACCAGACCCGCTATCCGGGCGACGGGACCGATATTGCGGTAGGTCAGGCCATGACCTGCATGGACCACCAGGCCGCATTCGACGCCGAGATCGCGGGCCTTTTCCAATTCATGTAAACGCTGCGCTATCTGGCGCGGAATGCGAGCATTAGCATACATACCGGTATGCAGTTCAATGGCATCGCAGCCGGCCCGGCTGCAGGCGATAACCTGCTCTTTCCGCGGAACAATAAACGCGGAAACCGAGATTCCCGCCCGTTTCATCCGCTTGACCACCTGTGCTAAACGCCGCTGATGCTTGACGCAATCCAAGCCGCCCTCCGTGGTAAGTTCCTGTCGCTTTTCCGGAACCAGGGTAATCTGATCGGGTTTTAACTTCAAGGCAAACCGAACGATCGGCTCGGCCAGGGCCATTTCCAGATTAAGCTTTACCCCGGTCACCTCGCGAACCAAGCGGACGTCCCGATCCTGGATGTGACGGCGATCCTCCCGCAAGTGCATGGTAATGCCGCCGGCGCCGCCCAGCTCACATTGGACCGCCGCCCAGACAGGGTCAGGCTCGTCAGCTAAGCGAGCCTGCCGAACCGTGGCAACGTGATCAATATTGACGTTTAATACAGCCATCTAATTTATCCTTTAGGCCCATTATAAATCTTTATCCGTTCGCTGCCAGCTTATTCCTTATTTTGCCAATGCCGGGCGCTGATGGAGGCGGAATCGGCGCCCTCCCACTGGTGATGGGTGATTTTATCAACGATTTTTTCGGCAAGCTCCATGGCAGCGATGGCGTCTTCCGCGGAGACCTGCGGACGCAAACCATCGATCACCGCCTGGATAAATGACTCCTGCTCCAGACGCAAAGGCTCACGATCATCAATATCAAGGGTTTCCACTTTTACCAGCTTGGTCCAGTCAACGTTTAAAAGGTTGATTTGCCCGTCTTCGCCCTGCTGGTGACGGAGCCACTGGACCATGTCAATGTTGGCGGCCTTGCTGATCATCTGGCCCGTCTTTTTGAGATAGTCCAGGGAAAGATAGGCCTCTTCGCTAAAAATTCTGATCTTCCGCTCGGTCTTGAGGGCCAGCCGGGAAGCGGTTAAATTGGCAACGCAGCCGTTTTCAAATGCCAGCCGCACGTTGGCGATATCTTCATGTCCGCCTAAAACATTCACCCCGACCGCCTGGACGTCGGTTATTTTGCTGCGGACCAGCGACAGAATAATATCTATGTCGTGGATCATTATATCCAGCACCACTCCCACATCGGTAGAGCGAAAGGTATAGGGCGAAATGCGATGGGCCTCGACAAATCGCGGAGTGATATGGAGCCGCTGCATAGCCTGGACCACGGGATTGAAACGCTCGGAATAGCCGACCTGCAGAATGCAGTTATTCTGGCGGGCCAACTGCAACATTTGGCGGGCATCGGCAAGGGAATGGGCCAGTGGTTTCTCCACCAGCACGGGGATCCTGCGGGCGAGAAACGGCCCGGCTACCAGGCTATGATATTCCGTGGGCACCGCAATGGTTACCGCGTCAACCAGATCGAGGATTTCCGCTGGATCGCGGTAAGGCATGCCGCCAAACTGGGCGGTGAGCTTTTGGGCTTTTTCCAACTGCTGGTCCACGATCGCGACCAGCTCGACCTGGTCCATTTGGTGGTAAATCCGGCTATGGAGGCTTCCCATCCTGCCGGCGCCGATAACGGCGGTTCTCAATTTCGCGGTCATATTCTTCTCTTTTATGATTTTCTCCGCCGTACCTCGGCGGGCTGACGGTCCCGGCGATTGGTTGAGCCATCACGTCGGCTGGTTTCCTGATCGCGACCAAACCGGCCGTCGCAACTGCGGCGAACAAATTTACATAAATAATCCACATGTTCGCTGAGGTTCTTCTGGGCGAGCATCTCGTCAACGTTAACGGAGATGCTGTTGCCCTGGCGATACAATTTTTTGTAGGCGTTTTTAATTTCTTTGATGTCTTCCTCGCTGAAACCATTACGCTTCAAGCCTTCTTCATTTACCCCCCTGATTTCGTTGGGGTCTCCTTCAAATTTCATAAACGGCGGTACGTCACGACGGACGGGGGTCATAGCGGCAACGTAGCTGTACTTACCCACGGTGACAAAATGATGGACACCTACAATAGCGGAGATGACCGCACCGCGTTCTATCTTGACATGGCCGGCCAGCAGCACCTGATTTCCGAGGATAATTCCATCATCCAGCAGACAATCATGGGCCACGTGGGCGCCGACCATAATGAGGCATCCGCTGCCGATCCGAGTGATGCCGCCGCCCAGTTCCGTACCGCGATGAATGGTGGTGTTTTCCCGAAAAACATTGTTGTCGCCGATCTCGGTCCGGGTGGGTGCGCCGTTGTATTTTAAATCCTGCGGGGCAGCGCCGACCACAACATTGGGATAAAAGAAATTATTTTTCCCGATCCGGATTACCCCCTCAATGGTAACATTATTCATCAAGTTACAGTTATTGCCGATGACCACTTCAGGGCCGATTACGCAAAAGGGGCCGATTCGCACCTCGGAGCCGATTTGTGCGGCAGGATCAACAACCGCTAATGGTGATATCTGCGTCATTCTTTTTTACTAACTCCAAACTATATGGTGAAATCTTAAAGCAGGTAATCCTTTTAGCCAGTTTTTCCGGATATCGCTGAAGATCGATATTAGTCATCATGGACAAAATTAGGGTGTCGTGACAGCTCGCGAAAACGCCGCTGAGGATGCTGATTGCTGCGCTGCAGGAAATCGAGCAAATAGCGGACATTTTCATCGAGATCATTCTGAGACAACAACTGATTCATCACCGAGGTCAAACTTTCGCCATCTTTACGGCGGTATAAACGATGATAAGTGCTATTCAGGGCTTTGATTTTTTCCTCGCCGAAGCCGGCCCGCCGCAAGCCAATAATATTCAAACCACGCACTTCGCAGGGATAGCTGCCCGCCACGCGAACAAACGGAGGAACATCGTGGGTAACAGCGGTAAGACCCGCTACATAAGCAAAAGTCCCTATGGTGACAAACTGATGCAAACCGCAGCCGCCGCTAAGCCAGGCGTTGTGCTCTATTTTACAATGGCCGCTAATCATACAATTATTGGTGATCACCACGTTATCTTCCACCTGGCAGTCATGACCCAGATGGCTATTAGCCATGAAATAATTATTGCTACCGATAACGGTTTTGCCGCTCGAAGCGGGTGAGCCGCGATTGATGGTTACTCCTTCACGAAATACATTATTATCTCCGATGAGCAACTGGCCCGGCGTATCTTTCTGGCCCATAATCTGCGGCTCTTCGCCCAATACGCAGCAGGGGAAAAAACGATTGTTTCGCCCGATGCGGACCCCGGAGGATATTATCACATAGGCCTTTAACCGGCAACCGTCTCCCATAATCACGTGCGGACCGATAACGCAGCCCGGCCCGATATATATGTCCCGGCCTAAAACGGCGGTTTTATCCACCACCGCGGCAGGATAGATTTCAGTCATAGGCACATCCGCCCACACAGCAATCAGCGATTAATAAAATGATTATAATTTTCTCCGCATCAAGCAGGATCAGCATCGACCAACATAAAACGGATCTGGGCTTCGGCCACGACCTGATCCGCTACCAAGGCGCGGCAGCGACAGTCGCCGGTTCGGCTTTTAACCCGCACCGCCTCAACTTCCAGTATCAATTGATCGCCCGGGACCACGGCGCGGCGCATTTTTACCTTATCCATACTTAAAAGTACCGCCAGTTGTCCGGTATGTTCCAACCGCTGGGCAAATAATAAGCCCGACATCTGGGCTAAGGCCTCGACGATCAGCACGCCGGGCATAATGGGAGTGCCGGGAAAATGCCCTTGAAAAAATTGCTCATTCATCGTTACGTTTTTGATGCCCACCGCCCGGCGGTCGCCATCAATTTCTATTACTCTATCCACCAGTAAAAACGGGTACCGGTGGGGAAGAATCTTCTGTATCTTGCGAATATCCAGAAGGGCCTGCCCGCCCCATTGACTGCGCTGCTGCCGCTGGATAAGCTCTTGCATCCTGCGAACCATCTGGTGATTACAGCTATGCCCGCTGCGATAGGCGATCAGACGCCCGCGAACCAATCTTCCCAGGAGCATCAAATCCCCCAGTAAATCAGCTATCTTATGACGGACACACTCATCCGCAAAACGCAATTGGTTATCAACCGGTCCCTGCTCGCCCAAAACCAGGATATCACCCGCGGTAAGGTGGGTTCCGATGCCGCGGGTCTGGAACTCGCGGGCTTCGCTTTCCGGCAGAAAGGTTCGGGCTGGGGCAATATCCCGACGAAAGGATTGCGGCGATAGATTATAATTCAGCAACTGCCGGCCAATAATGTTGTCACCATAATCCAGCTCGTATAAGATATTAAGCTGATCATTGCGGTCCGGCAGGGCATAAAGAATGGCATTACTTTCCTGGGCCACCAGCGGCTCGCTGATTACAAATGGCGTGCGCGGTTTTTCCTGCTCCTCCACTCCTGCGTCAATTAATGCCTCCGTAAAGGGCAGACAACTGCCGTCGATATTGGGCATTTCCCTGCCGCTGATCTCGATTTCGAGATTATCTATCTCCAGGGCAAATATGGCGGCCAGGCAGTGCTCCACCGTTTCCACCGAGACCGTACCGTTCTGCAAAACGGTTTGCCTGGGCCGAGGCTGAACCTTATTGATTCGGGCCGGAATCCGGGCGGGATTATCCAGGTCGGTACGAACGAACACCACGCCGGTATCCGGCTCAGCCGGTTTGAACGTCAATTGCACCTCTTTACCGGTGAATAAACCGCGGCCTTTAATGGTGACCGGCTTAGCGATTGTTTTTTGTGCCTGCATCTTTATCTATCTGTTTCTGCAGTTTTTTTATTTCCTTGGCTATCTCCGGCAATCTTGCGACCCATGATACGTCACGATAAAACTGGGTAAAGGAGCGGGCGGGAATGCCCATTACCTTAGCGCCTTCTTCGACGTCACCAAATATGCCGGACTTGGCCCCGATCATAGCGCGATCGCCGATATTCACATGATTACTGATACCACACTGGCCCGCGAGAATGACATAGTTGCCCAACCGGCTGCTGCCGGCAATACCGGTCTGGGCGATAATTATGCAGTGCTCGCCGATCCGGACATTATGGGCAATCATGACCAGATTATCAATTTTGGTTCCGCGGCCCACCACGGTCCTGCCGAACTTGGCCCGATCAACGCAGCTATTGGCCCCGATTTCCACATCATCTTCTATCAGAACCGTACCGATATGCGGTATTTTATGATGCCGGCCATCCACCAGGCGATAGCCAAAGCCGTCGGTCCCGATGGTGCTGTTGGCATGGATAATGACATTATTGCCCAAAACACAACCCCAGTTAATAACCACATTGGGCCATAAATAACAGTTTTTACCGATTCGCACGTCGCGCCCGATTACGCAGCCGGGAGAAATAACCGTACCATTCGCAATAGAGGCATTTTCGCCGATAACCACATTAGCCCCGATAGCTACCTCAGCAGCCAAAGCGGCGCTGGGAGAGACCTGGGCACAGGGGTGCACTCCCACCGGCACCGAATCCATTGGGGGAGCAAAAACTTGCAGGGCCTTTTCCAGGGCCGCATCGACATCCGCGACATATAATAGCGCCGCCGATGACGGGGTCTTGAAATCCTGTGGTACAATAACCGCCTGGGCCTGGGTTTGCGAAACCAGACCGGCATGGCGCAAATTACCGACAAAAGAAACCTCGCCGGCACCGGCCTGCTGCAATGAGGCCACTGCTTTAACCTCGGCATTTCCATCGCCTACCAGGCGGGCCCCGATTTTCTCCGCTAACTGGGCTAATTTCATTATCTCTGCTTCCGATTACTTTCCGATAATATGAAGCTCATGATTTATGGCAACATTATCACCTTACTTCGGAGAGGTTTTGGCGAGATCATATGCCCGATTAAGAGTCTCCAGAAGCTTGTTGGTCAGGTCAAGCTGCGGATCATTGTAGAGCAATCTTCGATCCTGCACCGGCGAGACATCCCGGTCAAAAACCAGGCTGATGCCTTCCTGCTGGGCCATTCTTTCGATTTCGGCAATGAGCTTGTCATACATGGAAAGCATCCAGGCCCGGGTTTCCGTCTCGAAAATCTTTTTCTGCCCTTCTTCATAGGCTTTGATATTAGCCTGTTTGTACATCCACTCCAATAAACGATCAGAATAAGCCTTGGTGCCAGGCTGCAGGGCTATTTCCAGTTCCCGCTTGATATCATCCGCTTCCTTTCCCATGCGTTGGAGTTCATCCTTGATCTGTTGCTCTTTTACCTGGAATTCCTTGCGTCGCTCCAGATTCTCCTGAGATTCCGACAAAACCTTGGAAACATCCACTACCGCGACTTTGATAGGCGGGACAACTTTTGTTTCCTGCCCGAAGGTTATCTGATAAGCCAGCGCCGCTATTAAAACACCCGCGAACGTAACCACTATCATACTTGTTTTTCTCATTACCGACCTCACCTTCACTAGAATAAATCAAAAACCTAAAGTTCCGCCAAACGAAAAACTGAACGCTTGTTTCTCATCCAGATCATCAAAAATTATCGGGAAACCAAAATCGAATTCCATAGGAATCATTTGGAATAGTTGAGGGATTACCAGTTCCAGCCCAAAACCCACCGAGACCCGATAAGGACCGTCCTCCACTATTCCGCTGTCGCAAAATAATTTCCCGTAAATCGTCTCTTCAAACAAAGGGTGCGTCATCTCGGTGCCGACTAAAATGAGGTAATCACTGCCAATGGGATCTTTCCCTCGGCCGGCCCGGGGACTGACCCCGCGATACCTGAATCCTCTGATGGAGGTTTCCCCTCCCGCATAAAATCTTTCGAAAACCGGGGCATCGCCGATAATTTTACTACCCATCAATCGAGCAGCCCAAATAGTCTTGCGCTCCGCCAGGTCCATATATACGGTGTGATACAGAGTTCCACCGGCATTTAATGAGGCAAAATCAAAATCGCCGCCCAGGGCCCCCACCTCCTCCCAACTGGTCTTGAACTTATACCCTTCGGTCGGCCGGAACCGTCGGTCGGTAGTGTCACGACCAACGCCAAACGCTACGCCGGTGAGAAAATTATCGCCTTTGACATCGATAACATCCTGCGGAGCGGTGTAAATAACCCCGGAAGTGGGGTCATGCGGAATAAGATAGCCGCGATCCAGCCGGCTGATATTTATATCCTCCGCCCGCAGCGTAACTTCCGCGCTCCAATCGTTCTTAAAGCGATGCCCCAGAGTAAGATTTCCTCCCTCACGTCTTTCCAGGTATGATTCTCTCCAGCGGCGAAAAAGAAACACGCTGGTATCCAGGTAATAAGGCCGATCATAAAGATAAGGCTCATAAAATCGTATTCGCCCCTGGGTAACCTCGGTACCAGGCCGAAAATCGAACTGCAATAATTGGCCGGCACCGGTAAATGACTGGCCGTGCAAAAACTCTTCCAGGCTACTGGGCCATTTGGCGGCGTCATAATTACGCTGCTCGATTAAAAACTGGCCGATAAGTCCGCTGTCGGTATCGACCCCGACGCCAAACGTCATCAAGCCGGTTCTGCCTTCCGCTACTTCCACTAAAGCGTCGCGCTCCTGGTCGGCATTGCCGACAGGGGTAACACTTAGACTCTCGAAATATCCTTCGCCCAGCAGTCGCGTACGAGCGCGTTCCATAGCACCGGTATCGTACAATCCGCCCGGCAGAAAATCATAACGGTTAAAAACCCGGCGGACGACTTTATCCTGAGTTTTCGTATTGCCCTGCACGATAATCTCGCCCAGGTTGTATTTGAGGTTTTCCTCGATGTTAAAAACCACATCCACCTCGCCCTCCTGCTCGGTAAATCGCGGCTCAATAGCAACGCCGGCATAAATGTAGCCCTCTTTGCCATAGGCCCTTTCGACCGCCCGCTGGGCCAAAATACGTTGGGCGCCGGTAAAGACCTGGCCGGGATGCAGTTTAAGATCGCTCATCAGTTGTTCCTGGGAAATATCCTTGTTGCCCTCAAAAATCAGCCGGGCCACTTTGTAGCGCTGGCCTTCCTCAATGATAAAAATGATTGTTACCCGGGTGTGGGTTTCGTTAAACTTCGTTTCCCAAAAAACCCGGGCATCGAGAAATCCTTCGTCCTGATAATAACTTTCCAGTGCCAGCCGATCCTGTTCCAACTGCTCATGATCCAATTTGCCCTTGCTAAAGATGGGGAAATAAGCCTTGGTTTTTATCTTACCGCGGAGCTTATAGTCAGGTTTCAGATTATTACCCTGAAATTTCACCTTTTTAACCCTGAGCTGGGGGCCTTCGACAATATGATAGACTACCGCTTTCTCCCGTTCGAGAAGATCTTCATCCACCGTTACCTTAACCTGGTAATAGCCCTTATTCTGATAAACCTGAATTATATTCTCCGCCCCCTGGTTAATAAGATAGCGATCCAGAAAATCGCCCTCTTTGAATTTAAAATCCTTAAGCAGTTTTTTGGTCTTGATATGTTTATTTCCCATAATATTCATCGAGGCGATCCGAGAATTTTCAGTCACATCAAAGGTGATGTTCGCCTCATCGTCGATAAATTCGGCATGCCAGGTAGCGGAATAAATCTGCGGCATCAGGACAATCCGCCGGGCATCTTCGCCGGCCATTTTTTCATCGAAAACAGCGGCCGGCCGACTGCGAATATGGGACAGAATCTCGCTGGCGGAAACCGATTTGTTACCTTTAATAATCACTTCTCTGATTATCCTAACCTGGGCGGGAGCTTTCGTCGCCGGCATATCGGCGGCAATTAATTTAACATTACCGGCCATTAAAATAAACGACAACAGCAAACTAATAATTACCCGGCTGCCTGCTTGACTGGAAGGCACATCCAAAATTATAAAGTTTAGATAAAGTTTCTCTCCGCTTGCCCGGCTCGCCTGTTTATCCATGCGGTTTTTATCCTATCAATAAACGATTTTCAAATATCAAAGGGTTCATTCACCGTAGTCTTGGCTAAATTTTCGAAGCGAGTCCACGCCGAATGCCAAAGTAGATTCACGGTACCCGTAGGTCCATTTCGCTGTTTGGCGATAATAAGTTCCGCCTGGTGACTCTTTTCATAATCTGGTTCATTGTGGTAGTAGTCTTCCCGATGCATCAGGATTACAACATCAGCGTCCTGCTCGATGCTGCCGCTTTCCCGCAAATCGCTCATTCGCGGCCGATGTCCTTCGCGGCCTTCCGGGGCCCGGTTCAATTGCGACATCACGACAACCGGAACATTAAGCTCCCGCGCCAGCGCCTTTAAATGCCGCGAGATAATCGCCACCTCCTGCTGGCGTGACTCGGCGCCGGGACAGTACATTAGCTGAAGATAATCGACGACCACCAACTGGATATCATGTTTAATTTTGAGCCGACGGGCCTTGGCCCGCAGCTCCAACGGCGTCAAACCGGGGCTGTCATCAATGTAGATTAATGACTGTGAAAGCTCATCCGCTGTATCCGCGAGAATTTTGTAATCAGAATCGTTAAGAAAACCGCGACGCAAACCGTGCGAGTCGATATGGCCCCTGCCGCACAACATCCTTTCCGCCAGTTGCTGCGAACCCATCTCCAGCGAAAAAATTGCCACCGGCAGTTTATTGTCCGCCCCGACATGCTCGACAATATTCAGACCTAAAGCGGTTTTACCCATACTGGGTCGACCGGCGATTACGATCATTTCACCCGCCTGCAAACCGCTGGTCAGTTCATCCAATTCCAAAAAACCGGTCGCCAGACCGGTAATGCCCGTACCGCGGCTTTGGATCAGTTCATAAACCTTGCTTATGACCTCCTTCATCGAGGTCATTTTGCTGGTAATCTTCTGCTCCGTCACCTCGAAGATTTTGCGTTCCGCCTCTTCCAGAGCCTCAGCGACGTCGCCGCGCTGCTCATAGGCCTGGTTGCCGATTTCGCTCGCCGCAGTAATCAAAGCCCGCAGCATGTATTTATCACGCACTATCCTGGCATAATATATCGCGTTGGCTGCCGAGGGGACACTTTCAGCGATACTGACCAGGTAATCCACCCCGCCGACCTGCTCCAGATGGCCCTGCCGATCCAGCTCATCCCGTAAAAGCACCAGATCAACAGGCTTGTTTTCTTCATACAGTTTAATCAAAGCCTGGAAAATAATGCGATGATCATACTGATAGAAATAATCCGCCTGCAAAACCGGGATTATCTCCCCGATGCAATCCTTGTCCAGGACCATTGATCCCAGGGTGCACATTTCCGCTTCCAGAGACTGCGGCGGGATTCGCCCAATCAGAACGGCATCGGCATGAGAAATGCTAGCCGTCGCTGGAGGTGGATTCTGACTGTTCTGGTTGTCCGTCACCAGCTTGCTCCTCCGGGCGAACAATCTCAATCTTTACGCTGGCTTCGATATCTTCGCCATAGTGGAGCTTGACTTCGTAATTACCCAGCATACGGAAATGTTCGCTCATTACCACATGTTTGGCCTGAACTTCGAAACCTTTTTCGCGCAGAGCTGCGGCGATATCCTCCTGGCCCACTGAGCCGAAGAGATGCCCTCTTTCGTTGGCCCGGGCGCTGAGGCCGATTTCGGTTCCTTCGACCTTCGCAGCCGCCTTTTTCAGTTCCTCCAGGGCTAAACGCCGCTGTTCTGACCGCTGAGCACGTTCTTCTTGGATAGCCTTGACATTAGCTTCGGTCGGTTGAACAGCCAGTTTTTGCGGCAGAAGGTAATTACGGGCATAACCGCTCTTAACCTCCACCACATCACCAAAGTGGCCCAGCTTGGGAATATCCGCGTGTAGAAGCAACTTCATCCTGACACACTCCTTTGAGGGTAAAGTTTTTAACCTTTACTATTATTTTGCCAACTTGTCTGATATAGATAAATTCTTGTCTCTTGCCGATCAGCCGGACCAGTCGGCTGAAATTATCAATTCGCATAAGGCAGCAAGGCCATATAGCGGGCCCGCTTAATGGCCAACTGGGCTTTGCGCTGACAGCCGGAGCAATTGCCGCTGCGCTTGCGGGAGAATATCTTGCCCCGCTGGGTCAGCAGTTTTTGCAGGCTTTCCACATTCTTGTAATCAATGTACTTGGCCTTTTCCCGGCAATACCGGCATTCCGTACGCTCCCGCACGGTTTTTACTCTTCTCGGTTTTCTGATTACTGCCACTTAAACCTCCATCGGCTCAAAGTAAAAATTGCTGTGTGCAAAATCCTTATCCGCATTTTTCATATAGCCGCCGCCACAAATAGTACCGTTGAGGGCGACGGCGGCATTTTTAACTGCTTCGTCCCACGCCACGCATTTCAACCCTAAAATGGTATATCATCTTCCGGTGGGGCAGCCTGATTATTATCCGCCCCGGCACCCGCCGGGCTGCTGGTTGACGATTGATCCTGCTGGGAATCCACAAACTGAAAATTTTCCACCGTAATCCGGTGCTTGGAGCGTTTGGTACCGTCCTGTGCCTCCCACTGATCGAAAGACAAGCGTCCTTCGATCATCAGCGGTCGGCCCTTGCGACAATACTTACTGATAGTTTCCGCCAATCTCCCATAGGCCCGGCAGTCTATAAAACAGACTTCATCTTTTTGCTGGCCGTCTCCGGTTTTGAACCGGCGATTGGTGGCCAGGCCGAATTCCACCACCGGCGTCTGACTGGGTAAATAAGTTAGCTGCGGATCACGCGTCAGGTTACCCAACATTATCACCTTATTAAAACTTGCCATAATTTACGCTCCTTAAACCCGCTTCTCCCTCAGCCTATAATAAATATTGGCTTAGCTAAACTTTTCACCAAGCTATCCCGGTAGTAAATTTCGCAGATTTTTTATCGAAACTTGCCCATTATGATTCTTTCTCACTTTCTTACTTTCTTACCTTCTTACCACATCAGGGCAAATGTTACGCAAGAAACGTGCGAAAGTGCTTTTTATCCTAATGGTTCTTCCTCGCCGTCCAGGAAAACATCCGGAACAGTCTCTTCTGACTCTTCCTCTACTTCTTCAACAAATTTCTCCTCTTCCAGATCTTCGTCTTGCTTATCTGTCACTGCTTCCAGGTCATCCGGTGATGCTTTTGGCTCCGGGCGCTCTTTTTCCGCCCGCATGGCCGGCGTGGGAGCATGGATCTCCTCTTCGCTCATATGATCAGCCCGCAAAATCAGCACCCGCACGATGGTTTCACTCCGCTGGACATCACGCTCAATGCTCTCAATTGCCCCGGACAATGCCCTGAAATAACAAAGGATATACGTACCCCGTTTGCACGCGGCAATAGGATAACAAAGCCGCCGCTCGTCCCATTTATTGATGACGATAACCTCCGCGTCACTGCGCTGCAAAACCGTATTGATAGCCGCCATTACCCCGTTCCAATCAGTGGCTGCCAGCGCAGAATCAACGAGAAACATTGCTTCGTATGTGCGTTTTTCATTACTGACCAAAAAACACCTCCTGTACCTTGATTGCCCTGTACTATAACTCAAATTTATCCCGGCTAATTTAATCAATCATTAGTCATTAACCGGGAAATTTTACTCGCCTCTATCATCATAATCCAATTTAGCCGCCAGGCTATAAGCTTGCCGGTTTGTCAACTGTTTAAACTTCCGGTTTTTCCCTTTCGCTCTTTTTGGGCTCTATTTCTCGGCCCGCCGTCCGATTGTATCGATTCATGGTTTCATCAATCCCATGATTAATCCAGCACTCCACTGCGTCAACTGACGTCTTCAGGGCCTGCTCGATTAAAATCCGCTCCTGCGGGGCGAAATCACCCAGCACATGGCTGATCGCATCTACCGTTGCCGCCGGACCGATTCCAATTCTCAGCCGGGAAAACTCCTGGGTACCTAATTTTTCCTGGATATCCTTCAGGCCGTTATGGCCGCCCGCGGATCCTCCACGCCGCAGCCGAAGCTGGCCCATCGGCAGCGCCATATCATCCACCACTACCAATAAATCATTCGGCGTCAGCTTATAAAAATTCACTGCCTCGGCCACACAGGTGCCGCTGTTATTCATAAATGTCTGTGGCTTAAGCAGCACCACCGATTCATCGCCATATACTCCTGAGCCGTAAAGGCCGTGGTGGCGACGCTTTTTCAGCTCGATTTCCCAACCACGCCCCAACAGGTCCACCAGACTAAAGCCGATATTATGTCGATTGCTTTTATATTCTTTTCCGGGATTGCCCAATCCCACTATCAGCTTCATCCGGTCCTCTATCTCGACAAGAAAATCCTGCCCTCGTCCACCTTGAGCCGATATCGGCGGGCATCCGAGGGTTTTATCTACTCTTTGGTCTTTTCTTCTTTTTCTTCCTTTCCTTCCTTCTCTTCCTTCTCGCGGGCTATCATTTCAGGTTCCGCCTTTTCTTCGGCGGTTTCCGTGACTTCTTCAACTTCCTCCACCTTCATCCGCACCGTCGCTACCACCGCTTTGGGATCCGTTATCAGTTTTGTTCCTTCCGGTATTTCCAGATCACCTGCCAGCACCGATTGTCCGATCACCAGATCATTGACTCTGACCCGAATGCTCTCGGGAATATTGGTAACCAGACACTCCAGTTCCACATCAGCCCGTTGCTGCTCCAGCACTCCGCCTTCCATAACGCCCGCCGCGGTCCCTCTCAATTCTATGGCTACCGTAACCTGGACTCTTTCGTCGAGATATACCCGCGTCAGATCGACGTGAACAATCTTATCCCCTAAATGGTCATATTGAACCTCTTTAACCAAATACTGCGACTTATTGCCCTCCAGTTCCAATCCCAGCAGCCGATGGTGATGCTGTAATTCCAAAGCCAGATCGTGATAATCCAATAGTACCGGGACCACTTCCTCTTTATGCCCGTATATGATAGCCGGGACCAGCCCTTCCCTGCGTTGCCGGCGGGCCGCTCGCGTTCCCGCCTGCTCCCGCCGCTTTGCCTTAAGAACCAATGTTTCCGCCATTATAACCTCTCCTGTTTTTTCTCAAAAATAGCGCTAATTGACTGATAATTATGTATCCGTGATATCGCCTCTCCCAAAAGTTTGGAGATAGTCAATACTTTTAGTTTCTTCAACTGCCGGGCTTCGCCTTTTAAAGTGAGGGTATCGGTAATAACCACCTCATCTATCGGAGCTTGCGTGAGCCGCTCCAGGGCCGGCGAAGCGAATATCCCATGGGTCGCCGCCACTCGAATGCTTCTCGCACCTTGCTCCTTCACCAGATAAGCTGCCGAGCAGATCGTCCCCGCGGTGGTAATCATATCATCGAACATCAAGACGTCCTTGCCCTTTACCTCGCCAATGATTCGCTTGGCGTCCACCTCGCCGCCGGAAATCCGGCGCTTGTCTATTACCGCCAGGTCGCCTCCCAAATCCTGGGCATATACATTAGCCGTCTTGACATTGCCCACATCCGGTGAAACCACCACCATGTCCGGTAAATCCAGCTTGCGGAAATAATCCGCCAGCACCGGCTCCGCCGTCAGGTGATCGACGGGAATATCAAAAAAGCCCTGCACCTGCTCCGCGTGCAGGTCAATAGCCAGCAGCCGATCCACCTTGGCGGTGGTCAGCAGATTCGCTACCAGCTTGGCGCTGATCGGCGTGCGACCCTCGCTCTTGCGATCCTGGCGGGCATACCCGAAATAGGGCATCACCGCCGTTATTCTTTTCGCCGAGGCCCGATGCAGACAATCGATAAATATCAGCAATTCCATCAAATTAGTATCCACCGGCGTGCCCGTCGGCTGGACGATAAAACAGTCTCGACCTCTAACATCGTCATCAACCCGCACCAGCTTTTCCCCGTCGGGAAACTGCTCGATCCTCGCGCGTCCCATGGGAATGCCCATATAATCGCAGATCTTACTGGTAAGTTCGGGATTGGCGCTGCCGCTGAATACCCGCAAATTGTTTTCTACTGATGTTGCCATATTCTTATTACCGCAAAAAATCAATAAAACCAAACTACCCGGCCAGGACTCGAACCTGGAATGCGAGTACCAAAAACTCGTGTGTTACCAATTACACCACCGGGTAATGTAAAACCTCGCGATCCTTTCCTGGTTCTGATCGGGCGCGGTTGGGCTTTAAAAGCCCATGATGGACCTTGCCGGAGGCTTGAGCTGGATACGCCGCGAGCTTCCAGCCCCTCGTACTTCAAACGCACAACCCCGTGCGGCAAAGCAAACGGAGATTATAGCTTTCAACACAGCTAACTGCAATGTTTTTTATATTAAATTATAACTTCTTGTTTATAAAATAGTTATAACGGACGGCAAATCGGATGGCCTGTTATTTTACTAACTTCGACTTGCTGGACCATAGAAAAAGACAAGCTCTTTATTATTTGAAAAATTTCTAAAAATGGATTGGAATTTTCTTGAAAAATCGCCCGCGGCAAATAAATTGTTACCATCTTGTATGGTAAATCTACCTGTTATCCGCTTTGATTAATCAGATAGCTGCGGACCCGAAACGATTAAAATACCGGATTGTGCACCCTTTGATTGCTGCTGATTTAAGAAAATTCTGCGATTTCCCGGTCGAGCCAACCGGGGAAGGTAAATTGTTCTCTACGCATTACGTCAAAACCCAGGTACTCTTATTGGAAAGGAAAGCAAGATGAAAGCCAAAACCCCCTGTAAAACCCCCTTGACCATTATTCTTTCTTTGTCGGTTTTTTTACTCAGCGCCGGCGTCTGCCCGGCACAGGAATGGCAGCGTAAAGGAAAAGGTGAATTCTTCGGCGCGTTTCAACTTATGAATGGTGATGAAACCCGCTGCTCCGAAATAACCTTAAAATTGGATGATACCGCTCTTTATGGTTTCGGAGCAGGTTACAATCTGGATGACCATTTCAATCTAAACACGGATTTTCTCTTTGGTTCCACCGACATAAAATACGGATATTTCGAAAATGAATTGGCGGATGCCGATATTTTTGCCTGGGATGTCAACCTGGATTATAACATCCTGAAAGAACGCCTTACCCCCTTTGCCACCGTTGGCCTTGGATTTATGAATTTTAGTGGCAGTGCTTACGGCTTTGATTTTAACGAGACGGATTTCTCGTATAACTTCGGCGCCGGTTTACGCTGGGATGTCGCCAAAAATATTTTCTTAAAGGCGATGTACCGCTGGACATTTACGAAGTTGAAAGGTACCCGTGACCGTATTTTGTTGGATAGTTTAACTGTCAATATCGGCTTTCTTTTCTGACATCTGTGTCGCTGAGGTTATTCTAAAATCTCCGCTTATTTCACGGACTGATTTGCTGCGATTGCCGACCGAGTCGCGATCACTTTTTCACCTGCCGGCATCTGATAGCTCAGCACCCCGGCAAGCGCCTTGATGCTCCGCTGAGTGGCTCCGCGGGAATCGATAATCACCTGCCGGGCCTGCCGGCCCATCGCCAAGGCCTTATCCTTATCCCGTAAAAGCTGGCCGGTAATTTGCGCAAGCTGACTGCCGCTAGCGACGATCTCTATCGCCTGCTGGGCGACCAGCAGCTTAATTGTTTCGGCGAAATTTTCCGTATATGGTCCGACAACAATCGCCTTACCCAGCCCCGCCGCCTCTATCATATCCGAACCGCCCATCGGTATCAGTGATCTGCCGACAAAAACCACCTTAGCCAAACTGTAGATTTTACGCAGGTCCCCCATCGTATCGCCCAATATCACCGCTGTTTCATCGTCCGGTCTTACCTTATATAATCCCTGCTTGACTGCACTGTAGCGAATCAGGCGATAACCGTGAGCCGTGATCAAACGGGCGACTTCATCGAACCGTTCCGGCTTGCGCGGCACGATCACCAGCCGCAGGGTTGCAAGATCATCGCTGCCCCGCAATTGCTGAAAACTATCCAGGATGATTTTTTCTTCCCCCGGACCGGTACTGCCCGCCACCCATACCAGTTGCTCTTTTTTAATTTGCAACTGCTCGGACAGTTCATCCGCGCCCGCCGCTTTATCGCCGACTTCCGCGGTGTCATACTTTAACGAGCCGACTACCTGCACCCGCTCCGCCGGCACCCCCAGATGGATGAATCGCCGGGCGTACTCTTCATCCTGCGCCAGCACCAGCCGTAGCCTGCGGAACATCCCCCGCACCAGAGGAGCCGCCCTTTTCAGTCGCGGATATCCCTTACTGCTGCTTATCCGCCCGTTAGCTATAATCACCGGCGTTGTCAGCTCGTCAGCCGCCGCCAGGAAATTGGGCCACACCTCCAATTCCATCAATATGCAAAGCTGCGGATGTACCCGCCGCAGCGCCCGCCTTACCGCCAACGAAAAATCCAGCGGAAAGAAAAACACCCGATGCCGCTCGCCGTACAATTTCTTCGCCCGAGCGATGCCGGTATCCGTCGTGCTGCTGATCACAATCTCAAACTCGGGCAACACCCGCAGAATTTCTTTAACCAGGCTGCCGATCGCGTTAATCTCGCCCATGCTGACCGCATGGATCCAGATGCAGGGCTGATCGCTAAAACGCCTCGGTATAAAACCTAAACGCTCTTTATATCCCGCCCGGTATCTGCCGTAAACGATCAGCCGATATAGCCACCACGGCGAAATCAATATCAGCAGCAAACCGTAAAAAATATCCCGCAAAAAGCACATCACGCCTTATCCCATGTTTCCCTGAAACACTGACATACAGCAACGTCGCTGCTATTTTGGAGCAAAAGCTGAAATGCGGCAAGGATAAATTTCACCCTGACCGATAATCACCAAAGACAAGTTCACCCCCAGCTAAAAAAAAAGGGCCTCCCGTTCCAGTCGAACGCAGTAGGCCCATATCGGCGTCGGCGGCCAATCAGCAGTTAAAAACTGCCGATGCAGGCGTCGACAAACATATCCTGTCAGCCATGACGATTTTTCCGCCCATCCGATTCACCACGCTTTTGCGCCGCCGCATCCCCGACCGCCATGCAGCCTGGCCTTAAACGAATCGGATGTATTTCTTCGCTTTTAAACAAGCGCTGCTTTTTAGACGGAGCCTTTCTCCAAAGAGAAAGGCTCCCTTATATCGAGGTCGAAGCGTATCCATAGTTTTAGGCCCGGGATGAAACCTGGCTCAGCGCATCGGCATTCAAGATCGCTTACTCTCTCCCTCCGGAAAACAAAAATCCGGAACAAACTCCCGTGATCTCGAATATACATCCCCGTCAGCCTCAGGATCGAACCGAAGTAACCTCGTTTATTTGGCTGTTAAAACTTAAAATATAAATCAAGCAAAGGCAAATCGCTTGGCCTCTTTTTTCGATATATTTTTCTAAATTTCACTATAATAAGAAGATACGGTCCCATAATTTTTCACCTTATTTTATTGCCTCCCGCCTTTATCGAGGCCGAAACGTCAAATTTGCCTATTTCAGGGTTATGTTAACTTTCGCAGATTATTTATCGAACCTCGCCCATTATGATTCCTTCCCTCCTTCTTACCTTCTTACTTTCCCACCACATTAGGGCTAATGCGGTGCAAGAAAAAAGTACAAAAGTATTCTGTTATAAATCCCTGAACCGGCTATACTGGCAAAATGATTACTTTTTTGCTTACTGTAATTATCATTTCGCTATCCGGGGTGTTAGCTCCGGGTCCCATTACCGCGGTTACCATCGCCGCCGGCAGCCGCCGGCCCCACGCCGGAGCACTCATTGCCCTGGGACATGCCGTCGTGGAATTACCCCTGATTTTTTTAATTATGGCCGGCATCGGCAAATTACTCGCCCACGAACAAACCCGCCTGGTAATCGGCTCGGTGGGCGGCTTATTCCTGTTACTAATGGCGGCTCAGATGATTCGCAGCCTGCTCCGAGGTGACAATTCAACCAAAATCAATATGCAGAAGAACCCCTTCTTGAGCGGTATTATCCTTTCCATCGGCAATCCTTATTTTTTGCTTTGGTGGGCTACGGTGGGCATGGCGCTGGCGACCAGAGCCTGGCAATTGGGAGCTTTAGCCTTTGGGCTATTTGCCCTGGTCCACTGGCTCTGCGATCTGGTTTGGTTGGAGATACTATCCTGGACAAGTTTCAAAGGGGCGACATTTTGGGGCAGGTCAGTGCAAAAAATTGTGCTGGTTATATGTTCAATGGCGCTTTTATTTTTCGGGTTGATGTTCCTCTACGACGCCGCCCGAAAATTTATCCTTCTTTTTTGAAAAACAGCTAATCCTGCTCGCTGGATATTGACAACCGTTTCACTTCAGTCCCAATACGTCAAACATACTGTATAGTCCCGGCTTTTGCCGCGCCAGCCATTTAGCTGCCTGCAGCGCCCCGCGGACGAAGGTATCCCGGCTGTGCGCGTTATGCCGCAACTCCACCGTCTCGCCCAACCCGGAAAAAATCACCCGATGCTCACCCACCGTATCGCCCGCCCGCACCGCGTGCATCCCGATGGTCTTCTCCTGCCGCAGAGATTGCTTGCCCTCTCGCCCGTGGACCAGACAATTAGGCCAGTTCCAGCCTTTTATCTCAGCCATCCGCCGAGCCAGCTCCAGTGCCGTCCCGCTGGGTGCGTCTCGTTTGAAACGATGATGGGTCTCGACAACCTCGATATCGTAATTGTCGTTTAAAATCGCCGCCGTCTCCGCCGCCAGCTTAAATAGCAGATTCACCCCCAAACTCATGTTCGCCGCCCGCAGCACCGCTGTTTTGCCCGCCGCCTCCTGCAGCATCTCTTCCTGCCTGGCTGACAATCCCGTCGTTCCTGCCACCAAAGCCACTTTATTTTCCGCGCAGTATTTGAGCCATTTTTCCGTCCCCGCCGGCGTGGAAAAATCCACCAGCACCTGCGCTTTCGCCTTCGGCTCCTCGGTAATCGCTGCGCCAATTTCTCCGATTTGCGCCACTGAGCCGGCGTCCTGACCAAGCTGCGGATGGCCTTTCTGCTCCAGGGCCGCGACCACTTCGAACTCCTTCGCTTCCACCGCCAGCGCGATGATTCGCCTGCCCATCCGCCCGCACGCCCCGCTCACCGCCAGTTTCAACATCTTATATCCCTTTTATACTGACAAGGTAATTGAATGGCCCTCTAATCTGTCGGAGCGGTTCGGCCCAAACGTCCCGATAATGCCCCATACACATCACGTTGATATGCCGTATCAAAACCGGTAACCCAATATGACATATTATTCCATGAATTAATTTCCAACCATCTGGCATCCGTTTTTAGATCTACTTTTTCTATGGGTGGCTTGACATCGGGAAACTTGATTGTCAACCGTCCGGAATAACGATTCACCTGCGGTCCGCTGACCCCGCTGATACCGAACTGCCAGCTCGTCCGCAAATAGCCGCTGCTCTTGTCCATGATCTCGATGTCATATTCCCGCGCGATGGTATCCACCGTTTTTTGCCAGGCCTTGTCATAGTCGGCGGAAAGATCATCTTGCAATGAAATAGATTTCCACCCGGATGATGCCCCTTTCTGAAATGTCGATGGCGCGCAACCCATAGCGTAAAATAAAAATGTACCTGCCAATGTCAACAAAACCATTCGTTTAACCATAATGATCTCCTTTCGAAAATTCTAACCCAATACAGATCTCTCTTCATTTTTCCAGTGCCTTAAGCACCGCCTCGATATCGTTATCAACCTCGACGGGCCGATTGGAAAATTCGCCCTTTTCTTCCCGGTGATAGCGGACCGTAACCTCCGGGTCCTTTAACTGATGCCCCGTCAAAATACACACCACGGTCTCGTCCGCCTTAATCACTCCCTGCTGCCGCAGCAGCTTCAGTCCTGCCACCGACGCACCCGACGCCGGCTCGCAACCCAGCCCGTACCGCCCCACCGCCGCCTTGGCGTCTTTGATTTTCTCGTCGGAGACCTCCCGCACCACCCCCCGGCAGACCTCCAGGCTACGCAAACATTTTTTCAGATTCACCGGCCGGGATATCTCAATCGCCGACGCGATAGTCTTCGGCCGATATCCGCTATCGTTGAGCTTTTGATAGTAGGCGTCGATCCGCGCCGTATCGACCTCGCCGCCGTTGAACCGCAAGCCCTGATTTTCATACAAATCGAACAGGGTATTAGCCCCGACCGCGTTGATAACCGCCAGCCGCGGCACCCGCCCGATCAAGCCCAGTTGTTTCAGTTCCATAAACGCCTTGCCGAACGCGCTGCTGTTACCCAGATTGCCCCCCGGCACCACCACCCAGTCCGGCTCCCGCCAGCGTAAGCCTTCCAGTACCCGGTACATAATCGCCTTCTGCCCTTCCAGCCGAAACGGGTTTAGCGAGTTTACCAGGTACAGCTTCGACTGCCGGCAAACCTCCTGCACCTGCCGCATGCAGTCGTCGAAATCACCCTTGATCTGAATTGTCTGCGCCCCGTAATCCAGCGCCTGACTCAATTTCCCGAACGCGATCTTGCCCGAACCGATCAGCACCGAGCACTTCATCCCGCAGGCATGGGCGTACAGGGCCAGCGACGCCGAGGTATTCCCCGTTGACGCGCAGATCACATGCTCCACTCCTACCATCCGGGCATGGCTCAGGGCCGCCGCCATCCCGTTATCCTTGAACGACCCGCTCGGATTCAGTCCCTCGTACTGCAGGTATAGCTTCCCGCTGTTGACGCCGGCGTACTGACCCACCTGGTCATTCTGCTGCAACACCGTTTGGCCTTCCCCGATAGTCACGCAATATTTCTTCTCGCAGAACGGCAGTAATTCCCGAAATCGCCACACCCCCGAAAAATTCAGCGGCTTTTCCCTCTTCCCCCACCGCTTCTCGAACCACGCCAGCGAGCCGGGATGTTTCAACTGCTCCCAGTCGTACCATACGTCCAGCAGGTCCCCGCACCGCGGGCAGGCGAACATAATCTCATCCACTCCGTAGCTGGCCGCGCATTTCGGATTGATACATCGCTGGTATTTACTTACACTCATCATCTTACTTTCTTACTCTTTCCCCGATCCCTGATCCCTGATCCCTTTCTTTTTCGCTCACTATACCCCTTAATCTTCCCCCGGTCAAGCTCATACCGACTTCCCTATAACGCCGCAAAATCGCACAGAATCGTATCGGCAATCGCCCTTGCCTCTCGCGTCAGTCGCACCCCGCCCTCGTCCACCTCCAATAGTCCCATCTCTTGATACCGCCCAATCGGCTCCGCGAACAGCCGCTCGATATCAAAACCGGTAATCCGGCGATATTCTTCCCGATCGATTCCTTCGGTTCGCCGCAGCATCAGCACCGCCACCTCGCACGCTATTTCCTCTGCGTTTAGCTCGACGCTCTCCGCTGCGGGACTAGCCCCCTTTTCCACCGCCGCCAGGTACTGTGCCGTATCCTTTACATTACTCCACCGCCTACCCTGCCAATATGAGCTTGCCCCCGGCCCGATCCCCAGATATTCTTTACCCGACCAGTGTGCCAGATTATGCTTACACTCAAAACCCTCGCGGGCAAAATTGGATATCTCATACTGCTTAATCTGCGCCCCCTCCAGGATATCGATCACCGCCTCGTACATCTGCCGCTCCACCTCTTCATCGACCTGCTTAATTTCACCTGCCTCCTTTTTTTGATAAAGCCTGGTCCCCTCTTCATAGCTTAGGCTGTAGGCGGAAACGTGCTCCGGCTTAAGCTGGATCGCCGCCTGAACATTTTTTCGCCAGTCGGCCGGCGTACTGCCCGGAAGGGCAAATATCAGATCAATATTGATATTATCAAACCCCGCCTCGCGTGCCCGGGCAAAACTATCATAAAGCATTTCGGCCTTATATCCCCTGCCGAGAAATTCCAGCTCGCTATCGATCAGCGACTGCGCCCCGATGGACAGCCGATTCACGCCCTGCTCGCGTAGCCCCCGCAATAGCTCAAAATCCACCTGCCCCGGATTAACCTCCACCGTAAACTCTCGCGCCTTCCCCACCCGCCCCACCACCTCCCCCAAAAAACCCACCAACGCTTCCGTCCCCAGACAACTGGGACTACCCCCGCCGACATAAATCGTCTGCGCCCTCTGTGTTCCATACGTTTCCAGTTCCCTTAGCATCCCCTGCAGCATCCTATCTACATCCTCTCCGGCTATCGGCACGGAGTAGAATCCGCAGTAATCGCACTTCCTGCGGCAAAACGGGATATGGATATACAGATATTCCACTCCCTTTTCTCTTCCCCTTCTCACCTTCTCACCTTCCCACCTTCCCACCTTCTCACTTTCTCACTTTCTCACTTTCTTACTTTCTTCAACCAGTCTTCCAGGTTGCGGGCCAGGATTTCCACGCGTCGCTTTTGCATGATATGTTCGATAAGCTGTGGCGGCACCTTCAGCCTTTTCATCGCCTTCTCCGCCCGCTCCCACAGCTTATCTTCTTTGGGACCATCCATCTCCAGGTACAGCTCCGTCACCAGCTCCTGCAATTTCTGCAGCATGATAGCGTCGAGATTCTCATAATAGTTCTCAATAACCTTCCGCTGATATTTACTAAAATCTTTCACCATGGTTTCCTGCTCTTGTTAACTATTGCGCGATTACCTTGAACGTTGAACGCACACCTTCTTACTTTCTTACTTTCTTACATCTCCCTTTTTAATTTTTGATATGTGTTTTTGCTTTTTTATTTTTGATTTTTGATATCTCTTGTTAATCCTGTCAAAATATTTTATTCTTATGGATTAGCGTTTATTGGCGTTCATTCGCGGTTATAATTTCTTTGGTTTATTCTGATTTTGTGTCCTGTGGAATCTTAAATTTGAGATTATAAATCCTGTTATCCTGTCTATTCCTATCTCTTCCTTTGCGTCTTTGCGCCTTCGCGGGATTAAAAGTATTTCTTATCCGACTGCACTTTTAACTTCTTATTTCATCTGCGGCCATCTGCGTTATCTGTGGATAATAATATCTGTATTCTCTGACTTTTCCTTTTCCTTTTTAATATTTGATGTGTGTTTTTGCTTTTTGATTTTTGATTTTTGATATATCTTGTCAATCCCGTCAATATTCTTGTCTTTATCTTTTCCTTCGTGCTGCTTCGTGGCCTTCGTGGTATAAATATATCTTTTATTTCTTTAATAATAAATCCTGTTATCCTGTCTAAAATTCTTCTTTCTCTGGCCGTCAGCCAGTTATAGCTTATATTTCCCCCGGAACTTATCCGCCGGATATTTCTCATTATTCCGCTTCATCTTTTCGTAGAACGCCTCGCTCAAATCCACCTTTAGCACCTGTGCCAAATTCAGCAGGTAGCAAAAGACGTCCGCCATCTCCTCCCGAATCAAGGCCATTTCCTGCGGATCGTCAACTATCTGCCGCGACTCTTTTTCATCGATCCATAGGAAGTGCTCCATCAGCTCCCCCAGCTCCACCGCCATTCCCATCGCCAAATTTTTCGGCGAATGAAACTGCTGCCACTGGCGCTCATCCACGAACTGGGCCAGGTAGTCTTTCAGCTCTTTAATGGTTGCCTTATGGTCCATTTTCGCCGCTCGTGTTAATATCGGTGGTTTCTTCCTTTTTCGGCTGGAGCATCAACGGCCCGATATTCTCGTGCGAAGGATGCTGATCCAGCCATTTGCGGATAACCGGATACACCTCTTTACCTGCGTACTTGCCGATGACCAGGTCATTGTGGCCATAGTCATTGCGGTCGGAATTGACCCTGCCGAACAGGTCAAATTGCTTGTCTTCACTGGCAATCTGCCGATAGGCATAGCGGACCGCCCCGGTCGTCGCCATATTATCCACGGTCCCCGCGATAAAGCAGGTTGGCGTAGTAATTTGGGCCAGGCCGCTGGCATAATCAACTTTCTCATCCAGCGACTGGAATCGTTCCGTCCGCACCATATTGATTAGCTGCTTGAACTGACTGGGTGAGATTTCCTCTTCCGCCTGGAGAAAGAGCAGCCTAAGCACCCCCTCATTGATATTATCTGTATTATAAAACAGCTTATCCATCGGCGTGCCCAGGTCGCCGAAGATAACCCCCAACGTTGCCGGCGAGCTGCTGCCCATAATCCGTGAGCCGATCCCCAAAGCGGCCTGGGAATCCAGCAGGAACTGCATCGGATTGCTCAGCGGGGCGAAAACCACCATCGGCACGCCTACCCCCACAAAACTGTTCACGCCCGCCTCCTCCGGCGAAGTCGATCCCAGATAGGCGCACATAATCATCCCGCCCATGGAATGGCCGATCCAATGCACCTGATTATGCTGCGTCTGCTGCTTGACAAATCGGATCGCTGCCGGCACGTCATATTTGATGTGATTGTCCACCGACCAGTCCAGCATTTTCAAATCAGACAAACGCTTCTGCAGCGTCGCCAGCACCTGCGGATTAAAATTAAATCGTCCTACCCGGCGTAAGAAGCTGTTTATCGGCTGGCTGCTGGGGCTGGCTCCCCGCAGCGACAGCGACCAGACGTCATAACCATTCTGGGCCAGATAACGCGGCAGAGAAACATTTTTATCCAGGTCCCAGAATAACAGGTTGTATCCCAGTCCGTGGCAGAGGATCACCGGGTCTTTATCCGTATCTTCCGCTAAATTTACCAGCCGATACCGCCGCAGGGCAAGATTGATCCCGTCATCGGTCTGGGTATAGAAGTAGTCAATGGTCAGTCCCCCCTTACCCATCGGCATCTGGCAGCCCGCCCCCAGCATCGCCGCCAACAGAATCATTGCCGCATACCACTTCAATCGTGCGGGATTTTTTAGCATAATTTCATCCATACTGCCTGGTATTTTGCCGTTGCGGCAAAATACCTCTCTTATCGGGGTTAACTTTCGCAGATTATTTATCGAATCTCGCCCTTTATGATTCCTTCGCACTTTCTTACCTTCTTACTTTCTCACTTTCTCACTATATTATGGGCCAATGTTGCTCAAGAAAAAAGTACGAAAGTACTATCGGGGATTTCCCATCTTAAACGCTCAACTGCACCACGAATCTGTTTGATTTGACTATAATCCCAAAATCTCCCCCACTTTGCAAGTGCCTATTTCGCCGGGGGCCAAAACCTTGCCGCCGCCTGTAACAATCAAAACCAAAAAAGAAGCCCATCGCTAGCGCCCGCTTATTTCCTAACTCCCTTCGGTACCACCGGCGCCGGGTTATGGAACTCTTGACCCGTAAAAGTCTTACTTTTTTTTCTGCCAGGCTCGCGGCTTCCGGTTAAGGTCGTCGTAATCGCCGCCCGGTTGTAATTCCAGGGCCTGGACGAAGAACGGCCCGAAAGGCTGGTATTTGTCTTTGACAGATTTGTAGTATTCCGCTGTCTGCTCTGGGGTGTCGAAATCCGCCAACAATACGCAATTATTCGTCCCTCGCTCAAATTCTACTACACAATGTTTTTTGGTGTTCTCTCCGCTGGACGACCCGGGTTTGTCTTTGGCGGACTTTTGATATTCCGCCACTTCTTCCTCATCGTGGAATCTGGCCAACGTCTCGCCTTTGCCATGTTCAAATTTTATAATACGATACATCGCTTTGTCCTTTCCGGCGTCGTCTCTGGGGAGTACCCGCTCGCAAAAATACCCTGCACCAGCGGGTCTAAAAGACCCATAGTCTTAAAAATGGCTTGGGATAATCCTAATCTGACGCTGCTCATATTAAACGTCTTGGCTATCCCGACACATCGGGACCAAGCCTTCCATTTCAATCATTATATCAGAATCTTCCTCATATTACAATCATTCAAAATCTGATTTCACCGACAAAAAACCAGGTTTCCCTCGTTTTTTAGCCTCGCCTCCATCAACCAAACCCAAAAAAGTGATCCCTTATCTATCGGAAAGATACCATTCAATGATCTTTTTCGCGGACTGAAATCCGAATTTTTCCGGCTTCAGCTCTTCTTTCGTCTTAAACATCACTTCTTGAACATCGTCCTGGGCCTTGATTTGGTCGAGATTCGCGACGCGGCAGGCAAAAACCAGATCGACCGTGGAATAAACCACCCCCGCGAACTCGTAAGTATTAGGCAGCGAAAAGAGATATCGGCTGGCGAGGATTTCCAGATCCAACTCTTCCATTATTTCGCGTTTGAGGGCGTCTTCCGCTGATTCCTGGTGGTCAACGAACCCGCCGGGCAGGTCCCAGGCGCCGGCGGCGGGGTCGTGCTTGCGGATAGTTATCAGCAGCTCGCCTTTAGCGTTAACAATCAAAGCGATAACGGCGGCGGCGGTATTGAAATAAAAATTAAAACGACACTTTTCACATTGATACTTCTTGGTGTCCCTCAAGTAAAGGCTGCGGCTCCCGCAACGGGGACAATACTGGAAATTCGCCCGGTTTTTATCCGCGGCGGCCCAGTTTGATTGATTATCCGGCTGATTCATCCGACGCTCCTTTCACGAGAATTATAACCGATTAGCCAGCTTGGATTAAAGACGAAAGTCCGGCGCGGCGAAGCGGAAAAAAAGTGGAAATTCGACGGTAAAAAGTTGGTAAAAAGTGGTAAAAAGTGCGAAAAAACGGGTCAAAAGTGCGCAAAAAGGACGCAAAACATGGTGAAAATCGTACATATTCTGCCGCTTTTTAACGGATTTTGGTCAATTTCTTAGTAAAATCCCCGGGTTTTTAAGGAAAATGAAGGAAAATTGCCGGTTTTTTGCGTTAAGATAGGCAGCGCTGCGCGAGAACAGGCGACGCTACTCGAGAACAGGTGAACAGTAGAACAGTTGAGCAGGTGAAAGAGAAAGAATAGGAAAGTAAGAAGGCGGCGCGACGCGAGAAAATCTAACGTTCAAAGTTCAAGGTTCGACGTTCAAAGGTTCAAGACAATAAAGCATTTTTCTCGCACAGAGCCACGGAGGCCACAGAGAAGCTAAAATAACATAATTAATTTTGACAGGATTTACATGATTTAAAGGATTTGTATTAACCGGGAATGAACGCGGATTAAGAGAGAAGAATTTAGACGGGATTAACAGGATTTTTATTGTCTGTTTTAGAGAGGCGAAATATCATACACCATACAAACTGCCGCTTTGACGCCGAATAAATACTTTTATCTCCCGCAAAGGCGCCAAGGCGCAAAGGCAAGAGAAGAAAATCGGACAGAGTATTTCTAAATCAGGGTTGGGCTGGTTGGCGGGATAATATCTCTAATTTAGTCAGATTTGCTCGGGGTAAATGCTCTAAGTCTTTTTGAATAGCTTGATTCAGAGGAAACCCCCATCGGTCAAAATAAGGGTACAGGTTTTCACCGGCAGCTAAACTTAACTCCTTTACAAAAAGATCGACTTTTTTCTCGGTGTCATTGAAATCAAGATATTTCTTTTCTCTGATAAGCTCGGCATATCTTTTAAACAGCTCCTTATAAACATCCCAGCCATATTGATTCCGAATATGATGCAGAAACCCGATCATCAATGGTTCCTGGTTTTTTATCCGTTCGAAATCGCGCTGTCCGGATTGATGATAAGCCCTGGCAGCCGCCAGCCAGGCAGGCTTTTTATCAGGCGTTAATCCTAATTTCTGGCAAGCATAAAGACAAAAAAATTCAGCCCAGCATTCATTGTCGCCGTCTCCGAAAACAAAATAATGTTTCATCCCAAATGCAATAAAATCATGGCCCAATTCATGCATCAAGCCCCAACTGGGATTTTTATAATTCGACTTTTCCAGTTCGGAGATAATATACTCAATTCGGTCCTGCCGGGAAAGGATGGGGTTACCGGAGCACATGTGAAAAACCAGATTATCAACGTTAAGGATTAATATTTTATCGCCGTCAAAGGGGGTAATCCCGTCGGTTAAATCGGCATAAAGCTCGTAAACGGCATCCAACCGGGTGACAAAGTCCACCGGCTTCCTGCATTTCATCCAAAAGCGGTACGGCATACTCACACGGACATGTTTGCCTTCAACAACGTAATAATATTTATCCTTGTCCCGTGCAATGCTATCCGTGATAAAGCGGTTGTCATGTCCTTTAATCGAATAATTCTTGACTTCTACGGGCTTTCTTGCAGATAAAGGCTGAAAACTGATATGTGAATAGCGGCTTACTCCTTTTTTATTATCGGGCGGAGATTTATCAATACTGGTTTTGGAATATTCGAATCCCAGATGCTCACCCAGCCGATTTAAAGGGAAATCCTTTATGTCATGGTCTTTGTTCTGAGATTGCCAGAACCAACCCATTCCGGACATAAGCAGGCTGCCGCCCCGGGCGACGTAGGCTACAATGGAGGTAGTTTCGTTCGGTTCAATGATCTCAGACGGGCGAACAATAATAAGCAGGTCACACACCTGCAAATCCTTATCGGTAATCGGGTCGGCTAATTCAATTATATCGGTTTCATGGGCGGCGAAAAATTGCCGGGCCTTGGCTGACATAATAGTTTGATTAAACCAGCGGCCGAGGTGAGTATAGATAATGACTTTTTTATTCTGATAACCATATCCAAGCCAATTTAAAATATTACCGGTAAAGACATCCTCGGCCCCCGGATCAATCAAAAGACCGTCATGACCTAAAGCAACAAATCGCCCCTTTTGATATTCAGAAGCAATCGCAATTGGAGGATAGGAGTCTTGCGGCCAATTGATATCACCGGTGTAAGCTTTCCGATCACCCCAAAATAACGGAATAATATCAGGTTTTAACGGAGCGATAGCGGTAAAACGCCAGTCTTCCCGACCGAGTGATTTGACCCCTTCAGTTAGCGCGTTGAATATCTGTAATTGGTGCTGGGAATAATCTTGAGCTTGTACCAGAGGACAAAAAAGCGGCAGGGATAAGCATAAGGTGAACTGCCAGATTAATACCATTTTTTTCGAAGCTGATCTCATTATCAATCCCAGGCCTGCATGCAATTGTCGATAGAGAAAAGAGCAAGACCATGCTGACTGGACAATATCAGGTTAATTTCTTTTTGCAAGAGGAAAAATAAGGAGAACCCGGCGCTGCGCGAGAAAGAAGCCTAACGTTCAATGTTCAACGTTTAAAGAAAAAAGAGATTGCTGCGGCTGGCGAGGTACATCGGGATCCTCGCAATGATAAGAAATAACCCCCGGACACGTCCGGGGGCTAAACATAAGATCGTTGCGGGGGCAATGATATTTTTAGGAAAATTTTTTGTTGCTGAGGCGTTCGTAGGCTTCGATATAGATTTTTCGGGTCTTTTGCACCACGTCGTCGGGTAGAGATACGCCGGGGGGGCGTTTGTTGAAATTAATCGATTCCAGATAGTTGCGGACGAACTGTTTGTCGTAGCTATCCTGGTCGCGGCCGGGCTGGTATTTGTCGGCCGGCCAGAAGCGCGAAGAGTCCGGGGTGAGAATCTCGTCAATCAAAATTATCTCGTCGCCGTCGTAACCCCATTCAAATTTGGTGTCGGCAAGGATAATACCGCGGCCGGCGGCGTACTCGCTGGCCCGGACGTAAATCTCGATGCTTTTTTCACTGACGAAACGAGCGGCGTCCGAACCGATGATGTCTTTCATCTGCGCGACGCTGATATTCTCATCGTGCTCGCCCAGCTCGGCCTTGGTGGCAGGGGTGAAAATCGGCTGAGAGAGTTTTTGGCATTGTTTTAAGCCGGTGGGCAATTTATGGCCAATGATCGTGCCCTTTTCCTGGTACTCTTTCCAGCCGGAGCCGGCGAGGTAGCCGCGGACGACACATTCCACAGGTAGAACCCTGGTATTTTTGACCAGCATACTGCGTTTTTCCAGTTGCGGAGCGAAGTCGGTAAACGGCGGGCCGAAATCGGCGACGTCAGAACTGATAAGGTGGTTCTGGACATCCTGGACGGCGGTTTTGAGCCAGTCCAGCCAGAAGAGGGTAATCTGGGTGAGAACCTTGCCCTTATCCGGGATGCCGTTGGCCATTATCACATCGAAGGCACTGATGCGGTCGGTAGCGACGATCAGGAGCTTGTCCCGGAGGTCGTAGATGTCGCGGACCTTGCCGCGGCGAGGGGATAAATCAGCGATTTCCGTCTGCATGATTGTCTGGGTGTCAGCCATGATAACTCCTTACTATTCAAGATACCGCGTGGGCAACAAGTTGCCCACCCTACCGCGACCGCTTAGATTATTCACGGGTGAGTTCGGCGGGTTGTTTTTTGCCGACGTAAACCATCATGGCGCGAGGGCATTTTTCCTGGGCTTGCAGGCGAATTTCCCGCGGGGCGTATTTATCATAATCGATAACGGCCAGGTTTTGCTGAATCTGGAACATATTGGGCGCGAGCTTGGCACACAGGCCACAGCCGACGCAACCGACCTGGCAATAGGAGCGGACCTCTTTAGCACTATCCCGCGAGGCACAGGCGATGACCAGCATGGCGTCTTCCTGCATGGGCAGTAACTCGATCAGTTGGCGGGGGCAGGCCTTGACGCAGGCGCCGCAGCCGACACATTTATCGTAATCGACAGCAGCTAAGCCGTCAATCATCTCAATGGCGCTGAATCGGCAGGCGTCGCGACAGTCACCGTAACCCAGGCAGCCGTAAGGGCAGCCCATCGCACCGGCGACCATCTGGGCCTCGTTACAGGTTTGCACACCAAAGTAGCGGGCGGGATTAATCTTGTCCTTTTGGTGGGCGGAGCAATGCACCACCGCCCGCAAAGGAGCTGAGGCAGCGGCCTCAATGCCGAGGATGGCGGCAATCTCTTTCACAACGGCATCGCCGCCCGGGCCGCATTTGCCCATTAAGCTGTGGTCCCTGGCAACCGCTTCGGCATAAGCACTGCAGCCGGCTAATCCGCAGCCGCCGCAATTGGCGCCCGGCAAAACGTTAAGCAGAGCCGCCACCGTCGGGTCCTGCTCCACCTTCAGCCGGCTGTGGGCTATATTAAGGATGATCACAAAAATAAAACCCACCACCAATAAGGTAATACCCGCTAAGGCAACGGCGGTAATGTTAACGGCGGACAGCATCGGTAATAATGTCAAAATGTTAGTCATCTTTTCGTTATTTCAGTGTTCTATCGTTTTTAAGTACTGGTCTTATCCTTTAATCATGCCGGAAAAACCCATAAAGGCTAACGTCATTATCGCCGCGGTAATCAGGGTGATGCCCGCACCCCGCAAAGACTGAGGCACGTCAGCCCAGGCGAGATTCTCCCGGATTCCACCCATCATGCAGATAACCAGGGTAAAACCCAAGCCGCCGCCGAAGCCAGCGACAATCGCCTCCAAAAAATTGTAACCCCACAGGTCGATAAAGAGGCACGAACCCAAAATCGCACAGTTGGTGGTAATCAGGGGCAGGAAAATACCGAAACTATCATACAAGGACGGAAAAAACTTTCTAACGTACATCTCCACCAGTTGCACCATGCTGGCGATGACCATGATAAAAGCGATATATTTCAGATACGGCATATTTACCGCAGGGTTCATCAGGACCAGATTGTTAATCACCCAGGTCAGGGCGGCGCTGAGGGTCATGACAAAGGTTACGGCACAGCCCATGCCGAAGGCCATGTCAATCCGCCGGGAGACCCCGATATAAGGACAGATGCCCAGGAACTTGGTCAGCACCAGATTATTGACCAGGGCGATGGAGATAAAAACGATGGCTAAGTGGCCTATAATGTTACCGGTATTCATGATATTTTCTCATTCTCGGCGGGCAAGCCCTTCCCGCGGTTATTTTTTCCGGAAAAAGTGATTACTCAAACCCAGGAGGATGCCCAGGGTTAAAAAGGCGCCGGCGGGCAGTTTCATTACATTCCACTTTTCAAATCCAGCCGGCATGATTATGTAGCCCCAAATCGCGCCGTCGGCTAAGATTTCCCGGATCACGCCCAAGACACACAGGCCAAAGGTAAAACCAATTCCCATGCCCAGGGCGTCGGTAAAACTGACCCAAATGCCTTTGCGACTGCCGCAGGCCTCGGCCCGGCCGATGATGATACAGTTGACGATAATCAGCGGGACATAAGGGCCGAGCGTCTCGCTCATCCGCGGCAGATAAGCCTGCAACATCAGGTCCGCGATAGTTACAAAAGCGGCAATCGTCAGGGTAAACATTAAAATCCGCAGATGCCCCTGAAGCAGATGCCGCATCAGGGAGACCACGACGTTGGAACAAACCAGCACAAAGGTGGTAGCGACCCCCATGGTCAGGGCCGGCTGCAGGGCGGCGGTTACCGCTAACGTGGGACACATCCCCAAAAGCTGGCGGAAGACCGGACTCTCCTCCCATAAGCCCCGAACAAAATGCGTCGCTGCCTCGTTTGAACTAATCGCTTTCATTTTATTCCATACCTTGTCACTGGTATCTTGTCTTTTTGACTAATTAGCTTGTTTAACCCGCTGCCGCAGGGTAGAGACCGCGTCATTGACAATCTGAGTAACGGCGGCGGAACTGATGGTGGCGCCGGAAATCCCCACAATCTCCTGCTCAGAGGTAACGGGAGTGCCGAACTTTATCACCATGAGTCGGCGCTCGCCGACGAGGTGATCGGCAAACTGGCGGCGGAATTCCTGAGCCTTGATTTTATCACCGAAGCCG
>Ga0068714_10000989_pt1 | contig 45380 bp, 36 predicted proteins | sample MTBNYHSulfiMetaG_FD_62988 | JGI IMG/M metagenome (GOLD analysis project Ga0068714, IMG submission 62988) | Enrichment culture microbial communities from rom New York Harbor, USA that are MTBE-degrading - MTBE-NYH (New York Harbor Sulfidogenic)... | ecosystem: Environmental > Aquatic > Marine >... | reverse complement strand
GGGGGTGCTGATGTTTTTGCCGGGGGGGTGCACAAAAAGTGTGCAACGGCTAAGTCTGGAGGAACTTAAAAGCCCCGATCCGGCGGTGCGGATCCAGGCGATGAAGTGGGCGGGCGAGAACAAGATTACCGAGGCGATACCGATACTGGTGGACGAGCTGGAAGATGAAGATTATTCGGTCCGGCTGTTCGCCATAACGGCGCTGGAGCGGATAACCGGTAATAATATGGGGTATGACTGGAAGTCGGACCCCCAAAGCCGACGGGAAGCGGCGGCACAGTGGCGCGAATACCTTGCGGATAAGGAAGAACCGGCCAGCCAAAAAGAGCCAAAAAAGCAGGAAACTAAAAAATGAAAGCGATGAAGAATCGGCCCAGTTTAAGCGATATGGAGACCGAAGCAGAAAAAATAATCGACCAGATCGAGCTGAGAATAATGGCCAACCCGGCCTATCTGGCGGTGGTGCGCCAGGCAGTGAGCCGGGCGGCAGAAGTAGCGGAACTGGACCGGGATGAGATTGATTCGGTGATCCTGGCGACGGAAGAGGCCTTGACCAACGTGATCCGGCACAGCTACGAAGGGCCGTGCAGCAAACCGATAATTGTCAAGCTGGGTCAGATAGTCGATAAAAAAGGCCAGCCGCGGGCGCTGGAAATCCTGATTCGGGATTTCGGCAAACAGGTCAATCCGAAATGCATCAAGGGCAGAGACCTGGATGAAATAAAACCGGGGGGACTGGGCGTTCACATTATCCGTTCGGTGATGGACGAGATAGATTACACCACCGCCGAGCCGGCAGGGATGCAACTGCGAATGGTTAAATATCTGAAGAACCGGCAAAAAAGAAACAATAACTGTAAAGTTGAGTAAAATAAATGATTCAGAAAAAAGCACCACAGGACGTCATAAAAAAAATCCGGCGCAGCGAAAAAACGGTATTAATCGAGCTGAAAGGTGATATCGATATGGGCCGGGCGATGGAGCTGCGGGGTGGGCTATTGGAAATATTGGAGGAAAACCCGGCGGCACTGGTCATAATTATGGATGAAGTAGAATTCATGGATTCTTCCGGGCTGGCGACGCTGGTGGAGGGCTTGCAGGTAAGCCGCAAAAGAGGCAGCAGCTTCAAACTGGTTGGTTTGCAAAGCCGAGTCCGCAGTATTTTTGAAATATCGCGGCTGGACAAGATATTCCAGATCTATGAGAATGAAATCGAGGCACTAAAGGCATGAACCGGGAAAATGGTGGAGCAGATAAAGGAGGGATAACGGCTCCCCTGGCCGGGATGGCGGCGGCGGTGGGACGGTTGACTATCCATTTGAGCCGGGGATTATTGGCCAAGTTGGGGGGAATGACGCTGATGCTGGGGGAAACGGCAAGTATAATCCTGAAAGGTTTTGTCACTCCCAGCGCCCGCCTTAAGCGTGAAACGCTGATCTTTCAAATGGTGCGGCTGGGAGTTAAGGCGATACCCATCGTGATATTGATACAGCTCGCGATCGGGATGATCCTTCCGCTGCAGATGTTTAACAAGCTGGATGAATTCGGACAGGCGGACCAGATAGCGACCATCAACGCGATAGCGGCCTTTCGGGAACTGGGTCCGCTGATGACGGCGGTGGTCCTGAGCGGTTTTGCGGGGGCCAGTATCGCGGCGGAGCTGGGAACGATGGTCACGGCGGAGGAGATCGAGGCGCTTCAGTCGCTGGCGCTGAATCCGATAAGGTTTCTGGTGGTGCCGAGACTTCTGGCTACGACGATAATGATGGTGATGCTCAGCGTGATCGCGGACGTGGTGATGATATTCGGGGGATGGCTGACGGCGATGAAGCTGGGGTTAGACAGCGATGTTTACTACCAGATGACGAAACAGGCGGTAAATATTACCGGTTTTGTCAGCGGACTGGTCAAGGCGGGGGTGTATGGATTGCTGATCGGACTGATAGCCTGCTACCTGGGCCTGTCGGTAAAATCCTGGGAGGGCAGCGACGGGGTAGGACGGGCTACGACCAATGCCGTGGTTTACAGTATCGTGGCGATTATCATCTCGGCGGCGGTGTTTACGGTAATTTTCTATTCCTATGGGATTTTTAAATAAATCGCCGCAGAATGAGTTCGTTCTCCGTAGTACTACGAAGGATGAATGGGATGTAAAAAAGAATCAGGTTAGCCATGGTGTACTTTCGTACTTTTTTCTTGCGCAGCATTAGCCCAAATGAACCGACAGGGCCTTTGGGCTAGTTCGATAGTATTTTGGTAAGGCTCGATGGTTATTTCAAACTTGTAATTTATTGCCGTTACAGAGAAAGGCCCTGTTTGAGTGCAAATTTTGGTAAAATAATCTGCGAAAGTTAACATGATGGAAACGATTGATTATACAAAACCGATTATCTGCGTACGGGAACTAACGAAGAGTTTTGGTGCGCAAAAGGTGCTGGAGGGGATCAATCTGGACGTGTACCGGGGTGAGATCGTGGTGATTATGGGCGGCAGCGGGTGCGGGAAGAGCACGCTGCTGCGGGTCCTGACCGGGCTGATCCAGCCGGACGCGGGAAGTATAAAATTGTTCGGGCAGGAGCTAACCACGATGAGTGAGGAAGAGCTCAACCAGATGCGGCTACGGTTCGGGATCCTGTTTCAATCGGGAGCGCTATTTAACTCGCTGACGGTGGGAGAAAACGTGGCACTGCCGCTGCGGGAGCATACTAATCTGGATGAAACGACGATCGGAATCATGGTTAAGATCAAGCTGGAACTGGTGGGCCTTCGGGAGCACGCGGACAAGATGCCGGCCCAGCTTTCAGGTGGAATGAAAAAGCGGGCGGGGCTGGCGCGGGCGATAGCGCTGGATCCGCAAATTCTGTTCTACGATGAGCCCAGCGCCGGGCTGGACCCGGTGACCAGCGCCCAGATCGATAAACTTATCGCGGATCTGACGAAAAAACTGCATGTGACCAGTATCGTGGTGACGCACGAGATGGATTCCGCTTTTTCCATAGCGGACCGGATGTGCATGCTGGATAAGGGGGTGATGCTGGCGGTGGATACGCGAGAGAAATTCGAGGCTTTGCGGGACAGCCGGGAAGAAGACCTCAGCAGTGAAACGGAAAGGCTGATCCGGCAATTTCTGCGGGGCGACGCGGACGGCCCCATCACCCGGCGGAAAGAAAGCAGCGATTACGAGGAAGACCTGCTGATGATGGAGATCAAGAAATCAGGAAAATAACAGGGAAGAGGGTGAGAAGGTAAGAAGGTGGGAAGGTGGGAAGGTAGGAAGGTAGGAAGGTAGGAAGGCGGCGCTGCGCGAGAAAGTTGAAAGTAGAGAGTTGAAAGTAGAAAGAGGAAGAATAAGAAGGTGGGAAAGAAAATTAATGCAGATGACTGGTTTATTTATTGATATCAATGACTTGCGGTGAATCAGCGGTTTTTAGTTAAGAAGTTTTCAGGAAAAGATATTGACGGGAGTGATATATGGCCAAGAAAGTCCGTAACGAAATAGCTGTGGGCATAACGACGCTGGTGGTGCTGGCGTTGACGATTTATATCGTGGCGGCCCTGGCGGACTGGTCAACAGTGTTTCGCAAGACCAACAGGATAACGGTGCAACTGCCCTACCAGGAAGGTCTGCACGGGCTGATGGCGGCCAGTCCGATTTACCTGGGCGGGGTGAAGATCGGGAAAATCAGCCAGATACAAATCCAGACGGCTAAAATCGGCGAGGCAGAGGCGGCGGATATCTTTGTCAGTTTTACCATGGATATCCCCCGTCAGTACCTACTACGGCAAGATTGCGTGCTGGCCCCGGAAAGCAATGTGCTGGGCGGACAGGCACAATTGAATATCAAAGACCTGGGCAGCAAGGGCGAGATTATCAAAGACGGCCAAACCGTAACCCAGATAAAATTTGAGCCGGGCATTACCGACGCCATCAAGCAGGAATTCAACAGCGCCAACCCGGATAGTTTGATTTCACATCTGAAGTACGAGGTTAACCGCCAGAATCCGGATTCCATTGTGGCGTCACTGGCTTACACGGCGGCTAATCTGAAAGATATTACCGCCAAACTCAACCAACAGCTAACCCCAGACGAGGAAAAACAAACCCTGATAGCCAAGGTGCACAATGTCCTGGATCGTCTCGCGGTTATCTCCGAAAATATCAACAACCAACTGGATACGGATAACCAAGGGGCGATACTGACTAAAATAGATACGGCGCTGGATAAACTCAACAGCAGTTTAGGCGAAGTGGAAGAACTGGTAAAAACCAATAAGCCCGATATAACCCAGACGATCAGCTCGCTGAAAAATACGGCGGGGCAACTGGAAAAAGACCTGCCCCAGATAACGGGGCGGATTACCGCGGCGCTGGATAAAGCGGATAAAGCGATCGATCTGACGAAAGAGGCGCTGGAGAATCTCAAGGTATTTTCGACAACAGCCAAGGATACGCTACTGGTTAACCGGGAAAAAATTGACAAAATTCTCAGCGACGTAGGGGAAGTAAGCTCCAATCTTAAACTGACCAGCCGAGACGTGAGGCGCGCCCCCTGGAAGCTGCTGTACAAGCCGAAAAAAGATGAACTGAAAATCCAGGGACTGATCGATTCAGCGGGCGACTTCGCAGCGGGCGCGGAACGGCTGGATAACGCGGCGGTTCAACTGCGAACCATAATCGCCAAATCCGCCAGCGGAATAAGCATCGATCAGAAAGACCTGAAAAACATGATGGCGGAGTTGGAAAGCAGTTTCGAAGGCTTTCAGCAGGTACAGCAAAAATTCTGGGATGAACTGAAAATCAACAATAAATAGCCGGGGGATAATCATTTATATCGGTCAGACAGCCCTGAGGCGGGGGAAAAAGGGCCAGGGGCGAGCATCTTAGTCTTTGTTAAATAAGAAGATAACAAAGACGTTGCAATTATTCGGGGTCAGCAGTAATATAATTTTAATTATTTTTCCCATAATTTATTTTTTTTTGCAACGAAAGGGTGTTTTTTGCGTCTAATATATATAACTACTTTTTGTGCTCCCTCAATCGGCTATTAATTCCCTGCCCGGAAAAGGCGAACAAGAATGCCTTACGAGACCCGGAAAAAGATTGGCGAATTGCTTTGCGAGAAATCCTACCTGGACGATAAGGAGCTTTGTGAAGCGATAAGCCAACAGTCAAAACAGCAGGAAAATCGTCGTCGGCTAGGTGAGATTCTCCTGGAAATGGGTTATATCACGCAGGCGCAGCTTAATGAATCGCTGGCCTGGCAGGCGGGGATTGAGCGGATTAATCTGCGAGAGGTATCGCCGGAACCGAAGGTTTTGCAGCAGGTGCCGGCGGAACTGGTGAGTAAGTATAATATTATGCCGCTATGGCAGAAGGACGGCCGACTGGCGGTGGCGATGGCTAATCCCTTTGACACCCAGGCGATAGAGGAACTGCGGGTGGTGACAGGCTGGGAGATATCCCGCTACTGGGGGCATCCGGCGGAACTGGAAGAGGCGATCCTCAAATACTACGGCAGTAACGTGGCGCGGATGCTGGAGAATCTGGCGCCGGCGGATAAACTCCAAAGCGGCAACGGCTATGGCAAAGAAAACGGGGAATATTCCGCGGCTAAACTCCATGAGCTGGCGCGGCAGCCGTCGCTGGTGAACCTGGTTAATCTGATTTTGCTGGAAGCGATCGAGGCGCGGGCCAGCGACGTACATATCGAACCTTTTGAGCACCAACTGAAGATCAAGTATCGCATCGACGGGTCGCTGTTTGAAAAAGCGCCGTCGCCGAAGCGGCTGCAGGCGGCGATCATTTCCCGCATCAAAATCATGGGTAATATGAATATCGCGGAACGGTTTGTTCCCCAGGACGGCCATATCGAATTCGCCGGGCAGCAGGGCAAGGTGGATATCCGGGTATCGACGGTGCCGAGCATCTTCGGGGAATCGGTGACCATGCGAATCCTGGATAAAACGGCGGCCCTGCTGGGGCTGGAAGAGCTGGGGATGAATCAGGTGATGCTGAAAGGATTCAGTCACTGCCTGGGCAAAGCGCATGGCATCCTGCTGGTGACCGGCCCGACGGGCAGCGGCAAGACGACCACGCTGTACGCGGCCTTGAATAAAATCTATAAGCCCAGCGTAAAGATCATCACTATCGAAGACCCGGTAGAATACCAACTGGAGGGTATTATCCAAATGCCGGTCAATCCCAAGCGGGGACTGACCTTTGCGACAGGGCTGCGTCATATATTACGGCAGGATCCCGATATTATCATGGTGGGCGAGATCCGCGACCGTGAGACGGCGGATATCGCGATTCGGGCGGCGCTGACGGGGCATCTGGTGTTCTCGACGCTGCATACCAATGACGCGGCGGGTGCGGTTACCCGCCTGATCGATATGGGGATGGAACCGTTTCTGCTGGCCAGCTCGCTGGAGGCGGTGTTAGCCCAGCGACTGGTACGGAAGATCTGCCCCTACTGCAAGGAACCATATCAGCCGGATGAAAAACTCTTACGCAGCATGAATAACTCGGTAGCTATCCCGGCGGGGACCAGGCTATATCACGGCAAGGGCTGCCATGAATGCATGAACAGCGGAATGCGGGGCCGAACGGGTATCTTTGAACTGCTGCGAATTACCGATCATCTGCGGGAGCTGATCACCGCCAAACCGTCAGCGGAGCAGATTGCCAAGGCGGCTCCGCAGGATCATGTGACCATGAGACACGACGGAATCGCCAAGATCGCGGGGGGATTAACCACCATAGAAGAGGTAATACGGGTAACCCAAGGGACCGACGAAGAATAATATTTTCAAATCGCAGGGAAGCGGCAGGGTAAAATCAGCACCAGAGAGAATCAGGAGGCTAGCGGCCGGTGGCACAGTTTCAATATGAGGGTGTTGATAATACCGGCAGGAGCGTCGGTGGTATAATCGAAGCTGCTGATCGAAGGGCGGCAATAGCCGATCTGGCCCAAAAGGGGCATTTCGCTATGAGCCTGTCCCTGGCCAAAGGCAGGGCTATAGATCTCACGGGGAAAATTGAGACCGGCTTAGCTCACTCAGCCAGTAGGATGTGGGCCCGGCGAAGATGGTCGAGAATCAGCGGGAAAGATATCCTGGCGTTTACCAGTCAACTGGGAACAGCCTTAAAGGCGGGACTGCCGCTGATGAATTGTCTGGAAGTAATCGAACAGCAGGCGGATAAGGCGGCCATGAAGAGGCTGCTGACAGAACTGACCCAGGCGGTAAAAGCGGGCAAGTCACTTTCCGAGGCGATGGAGGGCGAGGGTAAGATATTCAGCTCTTTATATCTGGCGATGGTAAGGGTGGGAGAGACCGGGGGGATTCTCGACGCGACGATGGAGCAATTAACGGGAATACTGCGGCGGGATGAGCAGATAAAAACCAATATGAAAAACGCCTCGGCGTATCCCTTATTCGTGCTGGGCCTGGGGGTAGCCTCCATCATTCTGGTGGTCAGTTGGCTGCTGCCCAAGATTATCGCGACCATCGCGGAGAGCGGGGCACTGCTGCCGCTGCCGACCCAAATACTGCTGGCGGTGAGCGGTTTTATCGGCAGCTACGGCTGGCTGGTGGGCGCGGCAGTGGTAATAGGCGTCATACTGATGAAAAAATGGATCAATTCTCCGGGCGGACGAACGGCCTGGGACGCTTTCCGGCTGAGGATACCCATCCTGGGAAGAGTGCAAAAAACCATCGCGGTGGGCAGATTCGCCCGGTCGCTGGGGGCGCTGACCAGGGGAGGAATAACGATTCTGGAATCGCTGCAGGTGGTGCGGAATACCCTGGGCAATGAGGTTCTGGCCCGGAAGATTGACGGGGTGGCGAAAAAGGTAAAGGCGGGAGACGCCTTGGCGCCGACTTTGGGTCAGGCCGGCGGGTTCCCGCCGCTATTAGTGCAGATAGTAGCGGTGGGCGAGCAGACCGGCAAACTGGATGAGCTGCTGCTGGGGGCGGCGGATACCTTCGATGAAGAGGCGGACGCGGCGATCAGCAAGGTGATGTCGATACTGCCGGCGGTGCTGGTGCTGCTGCTGGCGGTGGTGATCGGGTTTATTATCGCGGCGACGCTGCTGCCCATCATCAGTATGGAACTGGGAGCGAGTGCCATGTAAGCGGGTCAGGTAAGCAAAAGAAAAGATGCCGGTGAAATCGCAACAAAAAAAGAAAGGTGTCGGAATATGAAAGGCAAAATAGAAGAAAAAAAAGCAGGCTTTACCCTGGTGGAAATACTAGTGGTAGTGATCATTATCTCCATGCTGGCGGCGTTTGTGGCGCCGAAATTGTACCGGGGACTGGGGAAGCAAAAAAGAAAGATCGCGCAGGCGAAAATGGCGATAATCGAAGACGCGATCGGCAGATTCACGCTGGACTGCGGGAGGTCGCCGTCGGATGACGAAGGGCTGGAGGTGTTGTTTAAGGCACCGTCGGACGTCGAAGAAGGTAAATGGAGTGGGCCCTATCTGAAGCGCAGCCAAGTGCTCGATCCCTGGGACCATCCCTATATCTATGTGGCAGAGGGGACGGTCAACGAGGGTAGTTACGATCTGATAAGCTACGGGGCGGACGGCGCCAGCGGCGGTGAAGGAGATAATGAGGATATCTATAACGATTAGCAACAAGGGGCTGGATAAAAAAATTGCAAAATATTGGTCGAAATTATCAGCCGGGTGAGCGAAAAAGTGGGTTCACGCTAGTGGAGCTTTTAGCGGTAGTGGTGCTGGTGGCGCTCTTAGCGGGGGCAGCGGGAGGAATATATTTTAAAAGCTACCAGAATAGATTACTGGCCAAGGAGGCGCGGCAGATGCTGCTGACGGCGAAATACGCCCGGCTGGCGGCGATTGAAGGGGGCAAGGTCTGCTGGATGAAATTTGATCCGCAGAATAACCGTTACTGGCTGGAGATTGAAAACGAGCTGGAAAATATCGTGGTAAAAAACCAGTACAGCCGGCTGGTGGAATTCTCCGACAACATCAAGCTGGAGAACGTCCAGATAAAATCGGAAGAAGATAATTACGCATCGACAGCGACCACCGACGCGATGATTTTATTCAACCCGAATGGTACCGCGGATAATGCGGTGGTAACCATTACCAACGGAGTTATGAAATATTACCTGACGGTTTGCGGGCCGACGGGCAAAAGTAAGCTGCAATCCGCCAAACCGGATGCCGCGCTGGGCGAGGCGATTGATCTGGATGAATGATGGCAAGAAATAAGGAAAAAGGTTTTACCCTGGTGGAAGCGCTGGTAGCGAGCATTATCCTGGCCGCGGCGGCGATCACCATCAGCGCGATAAGCGTGCGCTGTCTTAGTCGGACGAGCTTCAACCAGGAATATGAGCAGGCATGGGCGGCAATGGACCGTCAACTGGTCAGCATAGAAGCCCTGGGAATCGATCAGTTTATCGCGCAGGGGATTTTGGAAGGCTACGTGCAAGGCGCCAGCGAAGAGGAGTCGGGCAAATACCGCTGGGAAGCGGAGGTGGAAAACGAGGATATTGGAAAGTTGTATCGGATTAAAATGACTATCAATTGGCAGGAAAAGAATCGACTGCACCAAATCGCGGCGGAAACCCTGCTCAATGGTCAAGAGGCTAATATGAGCATAGCGCAAGCGGGATATTAATCAGCATGGCGAAGAGAAGTAAAATCATAAAAAGAGGTTTTACCCTGGTTGAACTGCTGCTGGCGGTGGTGATCGGGGCTCTGGTGGCGGTATCGGCGGTGGCGGCGCTAAGAACCATAACGGCCAGCCGGGACCGGATCGAAAATATCCAGACGGTAGCGGGCGAGATCCGGTTTGCGACGGAGATGATACACAAAGACCTGGAAAATCTATATCGCGACAGCGAGGCGAAAAACCGCAAAATCGTCTGCCAAAAGGCATCAGGCTATGGTACAGGCAATTGCATGCTGACGATGTACTGCGTCAGTAGCGTCAAGGCCCGGGTAGATGAGCCGGAGGGCGACGTCTATGAAGTGGAATACTTTATTCAGCAGAATGAAGAGCGGTCACTGCTGATGAGAAGGCTAAAACCCAATCCTTCGGAAGAAAACGAAAATACCAGCTTCGGCATTCTATACCCCATCGGAGAAAATATCGACGTCTTCGAAGTAAGGCTGCTGGACGGAGGGACGGGCGAATGGTACAGCGAATGGGCGGAAGAAAGAACCGATATTCCCCAGTTGATCGAGGTGCGTCTGGCTGGGGCACTGGCGGGGCAGAAAAAACTGATTACCAACTCGTTTCTGGTAAATCCCAGTCGCTGGCCGACGGCGGCGGGGGCAAAGACTGAGGAAGGGGAAAAATCCACAATCGGACAGGATAACACGAAAGGCGAAAATCAAACGAAATAACGGGCCAGAGAATAATGCAGAAAATTCGGAAAAAAAACCGGCAGGGGCTGGCACTGGTGGCGGTGCTTTGGATTGTGATGATCCTGATTTTGATCGCGGCGGTGATGAGCAGGAGCACCCGACTGGATTCGCGATCAACGATCGCGGCGGCGGAAGAGGTGCGGTGCCGATGGGCCTGCCGGGCAGGGGTCGAGAAGGGGATCGCCCTTTTGGTCGAAGACCAACGGGAGGGTGACGGCAAAACCGATCGCTGGTGCGAGAACGAGACGGATTGTAATAATATCGCCCTGGAAGGCTGCGAATTTACCATTGAGATAACGGATGAGGCGAGCCGGCTAAATGTAAATACCGCTGCGGAAAAACAGTTGGAGGAAATACCCTATATGACGAGGGAAATTACCCAGGCGATCCTCGACTGGCGGGATAAAGATGATCAGCCGCAGGCGAGCGGGGCGGAAAGCGGCTATTACCTGGGTCTGCGGCATGGTTACAGCATCCGCAACGGGCCATTGAAGACCGTCCGGGAACTGCTGCTGGTTAAGGGAGTTAGCCAGGAGCAATTTTACGGCGAGGAAGGCAGCCGATATCGAAATGCCGCACGCCGAGGCATTCAAACCGCCGGCTTCCAGGGGGCGGCGAAAAACACCTCGCAGGAGGTGCTGGAAAAAGGGTGGATCGAGTACCTTACCTGCTATTCCTACGAGATTAATAAGGATGCCCTGGGCAATAATCGAATCAATATTAATAAAGCAGACGAAAACAAGCTGGTTAACGAGCTGGGCATTAGTAAAGGGCAGGCTAAATGGATCGTGGAGAATCGCAAGAATAATTACAAAAGCATCGCCGACCTGATTAATGAGAACAGCAATAAAAACCCTTCCAAGGATACCAAATCGGACGAGGCCCAGGCGATGGACCTGGAGACGTTCGGCAAAATCGCGGATCGGATAACGATAACCGATGATAATCGAAGGACCGGCATGGTAAACGTCAATACCGCTTCCAAAGAAGTGCTCACGGCCCTGCTGGATGGAGATGAGGCAACCGCCGACAGTATAATCGCCTATCGGGACGGGCTGGAGGCGCCGATGTCGAGCATCGCAAATTTATTAAAGAGCAAGGAAATGAAAATCGAGACCTTCAAAAAAATCGCTGATTACGTCTGCACCCGCGCGAATGTTTTTCGCATTCGCTGCCGCGCTCTAAGCACCGCTACCGGCGCGGTAAGCAGGATCGAAGCGGTGGTGGACAGATCAGTGCAGCCCTGCAGCGTACTTTACTGGCATGAGGGAGTACCGCAATGAACCAGACCGTAATCGCCCTTACTCGGGATAATAGTGAGTATCAAGCGGCGGCGTTAAAAAGAAAAGGTAATGTCTTTAGCCTTATCGGCGTTTACCAGCGGCAGAAAAACGAGACTAACTGGGCAGCTTTGGGTAGGGAGATACTATCCTCACTGGGACACGCCGATCGTTCCCAGAAAAGCGAATTAATTGTCGTAGCGGGATTCGAGACGGCTAAGGCGCTGTTTTATCGGATAAATACCCCGCCGGTTAACGCCCAGCAGATGGCGGATCTGGTCCACCTGCAGGCGGAGGCGCTGTTGCCGCTGCCGGTGGAACAGATGGAATTATTCTGGCGGACGGATGCGGAACCGTCGGGCAGGACGGGCGTTACCCTCGCGGCGGTCCGCAAAAGCAGTTTGCAGGCATTTCTGCGGGAAATACAACCGCTGGCTCCAGATAGAGTCCTGCTGGAAAGCGAGGGGCTGATTAAGGCGTGGAGGCATCTCTTTGGCGGCAATAATGACCGGACCGCTATTATCTATATCGGCCGATCAAAGAGCCAGATTTGTCTGGCGGAAGGCGGAAAAATCCTCCAGGCAATCAATCTGGACAGCACCCGAGGCGCGCTCGAAGGCGAGATAAATTCAGCGGAGCGAAATGTCGAAAAACTGGCCCAGGATATTTTCGGCACGCTGAGGGTTTTCGGCGATGCAAGTATCCCCATACAATTACTATCAGATGGATCCGAGCAGTTGGAGAAGATAAACCAGTACTTACGAAAGGTCGGCTTAAACAGCCATTCCGTCCGGATGGATGAAGCCCGGCTGCACCGCGGCGCGATAGATAAGGAGCGGGATGTATTTGAATTTCTGTTACCAATCGCGGTGGCAGTACTGGCCCTGGAACCAGAGGTTAAAACATTAAATATTTTTACTCAATCGGAAATCACCCAGCGGCAAAAAAAAGCGAAATCTCTACTTTATTCGGTAAAAAGTGCGGCGGCAGCGGCGATTATCATGGCGATTCTCTGGGCAATCACCGCCTACGGCACAGACGCTATCAAGCTGGGTAAAATTGAAAAATACCTCTACAACCCGGATTTGAACATTAATGTTAACCAGTTGCAAGAGCAACAGCGAATCAAGAAGATCGTCGCTGCGCGAAGAAGTGATGTGCTGGGATTATTGAAATTGATAAATGAGGTGGTGCCCGAAGGGATGGTTCTGGACAGCATCGATTTGAAGAAAAGGCAGCCCGTAGCCCTGGCAGGTCACAGCGGTGATGTAAAACTGATTGAAAAATTGCAGGAAAGGCTTATCGATATCCCGGGGATAAAGAATATTCGGCCCCAGATCATGCCGGAAAAAGGCAATAATAAAAAACCAAATGAAATCAACTTTACTCTGAGTTTTGAATACCGGTAGTACGGAAAAAAATAGAAGGAATTCCTTAGGAAAATCAGAGGATGATATAATGGATAAATCGGACAGGAACCGGCGGGCGGTGCTGATCGGCCTGGCGGCGGTAGTGATTATTTTGGTTTTTCATTTTGTCGCGGCGGACTGGCTGGAGCGCTGGGAAGAAATCAGAGATTCACTCCGGGTAGAACAGGAAAGGCTTTCCCTGGTCGCAGAACTGCAAAGTCCGGAAACCGGACCGGGCCAGCCGGCAAAAGGTCGGCCCTTAGCCTTTGAAATGCCGCAGTCAGAAGACAAACAACGGCTGCTCTTTGAACGCCAACTAAACGAGCAGCTCAAAAAAGCGGGGATAAAGATTACCCGGATGCCGCAATGCATCCAGCGGAAAAATCAGGCCCAACTGGGGCTGACGCAATTAAATCTGCGCTGCGACGGCCAGTGCAATTTCGAGCAGGCGGTGGATTTGCTGGCGAGTTTAAACGACAATCCGTACCTGGTCGATATCGAGGAATTCCAACTAAAATGCGGTGAAAAAAACCGCGAGCAAATGGAAATGGTATTGGTGGTCTCCACGTTTGCCCGGTAAGGGAATCGGAAGACAAATACCCCATAAATTTATCTGCTTATATAGACAAGGAAAAATAATGTCGGCAGAAACAAAATTAAAGCAAAAACATAAAAGCATCCTGGCCGTGGTGCTATGGTGCGTTGGGACGGTACTGGCGGTGCTGACGCTGTGTAACCTGGTCGGGATGTTAGCTGATCCCACGGCGTCGCTGAGCATAGCGCAGGGCAATAACGCGCCCGCGGAAAAGACGGAACCGGATAAGACAAAAAAATCCGACGATCCCCTCACGGAAAGGGAGAAAATCGTCAAGACCCTGAAAGAAAAAAATGTTTTTATGCCGCCTAAACCTCAGCCACAACCGCCCAGTGAGGTTACAGGGATATTGGGTGACCAGGCTTTAATCCAGGGGAAATGGTACAAGGTCGGCGATATGATCCCGCCGGGAGCCAAGGTGGCGGCGATCGAGGCTACCTGCGTCAAAATCGATTGGCAGGGCCAGGAAAAAATCCTCTATCCGATTAATTCCGCTACGACCGGCAGCCCCAGTGAAGGACCCCGAAAAGGGCCGGTCAGGGAAAGAAGGGAAAGGGCCGAGACACCCAAACCAGCCGAGCAGGTGGAAGCTGCTCCGCCGACAGAAGAGGACGACCTGGCCTGGCTGGATTGGCCGGCGGAGTTTAAAGAAAAATTTCGCCAGCAATGGAATAAGATGACGCCGGAACAAAAAGAGAAGGTCAAAGAGCAGTGGAATAATTTGTCCGATGAACAGAAAGAACAAGCCAAAGAAGCGATGTCCAGACAAATGTAATAATCAAACAGATTAACGTAATAATAGGGTAAAGGAGATAGTTTTGAAACCCAAAAGTACAATTTTGTGGCTGATAATCGGTGCAGCGATAATAGTTTTCCTGGTATGGCGGATCGGGTATTACCAGCACCGGGGCGAAGGGCAGAAATCCGCCACACCCGCCCCAAGTGCTCAGCAGGCACCGGAGCAGGGGGTAGAACAGGCGGCTAAGCCGGGGACTGAAAAAGTGACTGAACCATCGGCTGAAGCGGGGGCTGAGCAAATAGCCGGATCAACCGGTGAGCCCGGGAAAATGACGCGGGGCCAAGACAGAAGGCACCGTCGTCCCGGCGATCGCGGCCAGCCCGGTGAACCTAACGCATTAGCTGAGGCGACAGAACCCAACGAAGTTACCAAGACCGCCGGCGAGCCCAACCAGCTCGAGGCGATCAACCTTAAAGACGCGGAGATGAAAGATATCATCCCCAAACTGGCCCAGTGGACGGGCAAGGTGATAATACCGGACAATGAGGTGCTCAAGCAGAAAATCACCATCTATTCGCCGACGAAGCTGCCGCGCGACGAGGCCATTCAATTGATTTACGCGTCTCTATTGGCGCAAGGTTTTATCGCGGAACAAACGGATAAGATAATTTACCTCCGACCGGTCAAAGAGGCCCGTTTCGGAAATGTGCCGACCATAGCGGCCCAGGAGCCGTTAGCGGTAATTGCCGACAAATCCCAGATCGTGCAGAAATTTTTCAAGCTGCGAAACTACAGCCCCACCCAGTTGCAGAAGATTATCCTGCCGATGATTCCAGAGCATGGCTACGTCACGGCGGATGAAAGCACGAGCAATCTGATGGTGATCGACACGGTGGAGAACCTGCTGCGGATACAAAGAATCATTGACGAACTTGATGTGCCGGAGGCGGAAAATACGGTGACGAGGATATTTGAGATCCGGGAGGGCGATCCGGCGGAGATCGTGCAGGTGCTGAAAATCCTGCTGGAAGGTCGGCAGAAAAACCGCTCGCAGGCCGGGCAGGTCAGGGGCGGGGGTGGAGGTGGGGGTGGGGGTGGTAATGAGGCCAAAGGCGGACCGGGGAAAAACGAGGCCCGGGCTACCGTCGTGGAGATTAGCGCTACTGAAAGCCCCCTGGTGCTGATCCCGGAACCTAAGCGGAAATGGATTATCGCCAAGGCCTCCTCAAACGACATGAATCAAGTGGCCGAATGGCTCGAAAAACTCGACAGCAAACAACCGGTGCAGCGGGAACAAAGTCTGCGAAAAATAGAATATGCCGACGTGGTAGAGGTGGCGAGTCAGATCACGCAGATGATCGACAAAATGCCCGGCAGCCAGATTAAGGCCTCGGTAATGGTCCAGCCGCTGGAGAAAGCAGGCCAGATCATGATCATCGGCAGCAAAGAAAACCGCGAAATGATTGAAAAGCTCATCGACGAAATCGACATCCCTCGCGATAAACTGGTAACCGAACATTTCAAATTGAAATTTGCCGACCCGGAGCAGCTCAAGACATATATCGAAGAATTATACGCCGAGCAGGGGGATAGTGGTTTACCCTGGTGGTATCGCTCCCAGCGGAGAAGTACTGATGAGAAGGAAATGGTGCGGGTGATCGCCTATACCACGCTTAAGCAGTTAACGATAATCGCCTCGGCGGAGAACATAGAAAAAATCCGGGCCCAGATCGCCGAATGGGACCAGCCCATCAACGTCCAGGAAGTGGCCCCGCAGATTATCGAGCTGAAAAACTCCGATCCGGTGGAGATGGCCCGGCTCTTGACCACTCTTTTTACGGAAGAAAAAGAAAGGCAAAGATCGATCTGGGATTATTACTTCGACGGGGGGCAACAGGCGAAGAAAAAAATTGTCGGACCTCTTTACGGACAACTGACCTTTGAGGCGGTGCCGCAGACCAAAAAAATAATCGTTATCAGCAAAGTACCTGAGGCTTATGAGGTAGTAAGAGAACTGGTGAAAAAACTCGACGGACAGGAGCCGGCGGAACTACCGATAGTAATAACTTTGAAATACGCGGATGCGGAGGACCTGTGCGAACAACTGAACGCCCTGCTCAATGAGACCGGCACCATCTCAACGCTGCGGCGGAGCACTCAGGGGCTGGCGCCGGCCAGCATCATGGATAATACCAGCGGAACCAGTAATACCAGTAATAACCAGGCCAATAAAGATAACACCAACAATCCCGATTATGTTACTCCCTGGTGGAACCGGGCTCCCAACCGCGTGGACCGGCAGATGCCTACCAGCAACTTAATCGGCAGGATACGTTTTATTCCGGTGTATCGCAGCAAGGCCATCCTGATTCTTACCCCGCCGGAATTCGAGGAGAGTGTCAGAGAATTGGTTACCGAGCTGGATAAATCGGCCCTGCAGGTCATGGTCAAAGCGATCGTGGTGGAGGTCGATCATAACAGCGTTACCTCGCTTGGAATCAAACTCGCTACCGATCCTCTGGCGCTGGGGGTGCTGGGGGAAAACGCCCTGGCCGCCCTGACAGCCATGACCTATGCGGAACAGCCCGGCAGGGCTTTTGCCATCGACTCCAGTCTCAACGTGTCGGCGCTGGTGGATTTGCTGGTCAAACACGCTAACGCCAAGATTCTCAATCAACCGACCTTGTGGACCAAGGACAATGAGGAAGCGTATATTTTTAAAGGCAAGCAGGTGGCATTTATCGAAAACGTCAAGACCAGCACGGAAGGCCTTTCCACCCAGCGGAATGTCGTCTATCGACCGGTAGGAGTGCTGCTGAGAGTCCGACCCAAAATCACCCCGGAAAAAGCGGTGGACATGACCATCAATATTGAAATATCACAGGTAGATCCGGACCGCATCAACAATGAAATCTCCACCAGTGAGCTTAAAACCACGACCCACATGATCGTGGACAACGGCCAAACCCTGCTGTTGAGTGGGATTCTCTTTCAGACCGACAGTCAAATCGAGACCAAGGTGCCGCTGCTGGGAGACATTCCGCTGGTAGGCGGGCTATTCCGCCATGAAGCGGCGCAACTGCGAAACAACGAATTGCTGGTCTTCATCACCCCCAACGTAATGGATGAAGAGGCGGCGGAAGCTCTGACGGAGATTAATAATTCGTACAAAAGGATGCAATCGATCGTAGAGGAATTACGCCAGGCCCTGGAAAAAGATGATATGTAAATCCCGGTGAACCGAACGAAGGCGCCGCTGAAGCGAAATGTTCGTTACGACGAACAAGAATATCGGATACGGCGGCTGGGTCACCGTTCTTATAGAAATGATTCAGGCGGGAAACTCGATTAGCGCCTTGATTACACCATCGTGATAACCGGCTACCAGGTCGAAGGCCTGCTGAGTCCGCTCCATGGGGAAACGATGGGTTATCATAAAGCTAACGTCAATTTCGCCGCCGGCGATCATATCGATGGCGCTTTGAACGCAATGGTTTTGCCTTCTGACGTTAATTAGGGTGATTTCCTTGCGGCGGATTTTATCAATAACAAACGAGATTCGCTCGACACGGGGGATACCGATGAGCATTAGTTTACCGCCGGGCTTTAACAGTTCGATCGCCTGATCGAGGGCGTCCTGCTCGCCGGCGCATTCATAGACTACATCCATACCGGCTGGCGACTGGCGGAGAATATCACCGGCGATATCCTGGCGGTCGGGATTGCCGACCCAGGAGGCGCCTGCTTTGCGGGCTACTTCCAGGCGGCGATCAATCTGGTCAGTTACGAACATCGCATTAACCTTGCGGCTATGAGCAGCACAAAAGACGCTCAGACCTATCGGGCCGCAGCCCAGGATCGCGATGTCCGCCCCAGCGGGAAGATGAGTTTGTTTAACGGCATAGACACCGATGGAAAGCGGTTCGCTCAACACCGCCTCATCCAGGTTAATCCGGCCGTTAAGCGGATACAGCGATTCCTGCGGCATCACCAGATATTCACTGAGACACCCATCGGCCTGGCCGGGACAGCCAAGGAAACGAAGATTGCGACAGGTATTCTCCCGGCCCACCCGGCACTGGTCACATTCATGACAGATGATGGCCGGGTCGATCGCGACCTCATCACCCACTTTGACACGGCTTACCGCGGGACCGGTCTCCAGGACGCGGCCGGCGCATTCATGGCCCAGCACAAAAGGGAACTGAACGATCTGGGAGCCGATTCGGCCGGTCTGGTAGTAATGCACGTCGCTGCCGCAGACGCCGACTTTTTCGATTTTGAGCAATACCTCGTGCTTATGCTGAATTGACGGGCAGGGTAGCTCCTGCATCTGAATTTTCCCGATATCGGTTAATACCATTGCCCGCATTATTTATTCCTCATATCTGACAAAGGCTCAGTTGATTTAAATTTAACCGTCATAATAATTATTTGAAAGAAAATTATCCGTAAAGCGGCGTCAGCCAATAGGCTATCCTGGTGTTTTTCCCCCAAGCATCTGCATAATCCGCTGATATCGCTGCCACAGATGATCGCGGTTATCCGCGGCCAGATGATCCCAGGGCAGTACTTCATCGGCGAGGCGCTCACGCCGGGCATAAAAATCAGGATCGATCTTACAAAATTTAAAGGCTTCCAGATAACGATTATAATCGAAGCATTCATTCCAGCAGTCAAAGCGTGCTCCGTGGGCATAAGCGATTTCTATAACTTGGCTCAAGCGGCGGTCGCCGCGGGCCAGGACACCCTCGAGCATGGATCGCTCCATGTGGTGAAATTTCAGGGTCAGCGGCATCTTAGACGAAAATTTAACCTTGTCGATAAGCAAATTTTTCGCCTGTTGAAAGTACTCGAGGCTTCGCTGGCCCAGCCACTGCAAAGGAGTATGCGGCTTGGGGACCAGCCAGGATATAGCGACGTTTACGGCAGCGGGGCCAGCGGCAATCTCACCGCGAAGATCACTGATCCGGCGGGCCAGGTCGTAGATGGCGATAATATCATCCTCGGTCTCGCCGGGAAAACCGAGCATAAAGTAGAGTTTTACCTTCCGCCAGCCGGCGGCAAATGCGGATTGCATGCTGGCCAGCAGATCGGCATCGGTAATATGCTTGCCGATGGCTTGACGTATCCGACCGCTGGCGGTCTCCACCGCCACGGTTAAACCCTCTCGGCGGACGTCGCTAATCTGGGAAGGCACCTCTTGCAATTGCTTGTCCACGCGGAGCGAGGGCAGAGAGATTCCCACGTGCCGGCCGGCGAACTCACGATAAAGCTGTTGTAACAAGGGCATCAGCTGCGGATAATCACCGGTTGACAAACTTAGCAGCGAAATGGTGTCGTAACCGGTGGCACAATAACTTTGCCGGGCGATCTCCAGAATCTTCTCGATACTGCGATAGCGGACCGGCCCCTTGGTATGGCCGGCATGGCAAAAGGCACAGCGCTGGGGACAGCCCCGCATGATTTCGATGCTGATGCGGTCGTGCGGCGTGTCGGTATAAGGGACAATGCCAGCGGCGGGAAAAATAGCGCTATCAAGGTCTTGCACAATGGCCCGTTGAATGCGAGGGGCCGCCGCGGGTTCAACAGGCTCACAAGCGATAAGTCGGCCGTCACTGCTGTAACTGCAATGATAAAACCGGGGGACATAGACGAAGGCAAATTCCTCCGCCAGATGCAGGAGTATCTCGCGGCGATTGGCCTTTTCACGCCGCAGCCGCCGATAGGCATTTATCACCGCCGGCAAAGACTCTTCCCCGTCACCTAATATCACCAGATCGAAAAAGTCGGCTACCGGCTCGCAGCTATCGGCCAGCGGGCCGCCGCCGATGACCAAAGGCTCCGCCTCGTGACGCTCCTCAGCCCGAAAGGTGATACCCGCCAGGTCCAAAAGATACAATACATTACTAAGCGACAGTTCGTGCTGCAGGGAAATCCCCAGAATATCAAACTCGCGGACCGGCCGGCGGCTCTCCCAGGAAAAAAGGGGGATGCTAAAGCGGCGCATAATATCCGTGGCGTCGGTCCAGGGACAAAAGACCCGCTCGGCGACTACCTTATCCATGCGATTAAGAGCGGTGTATAAAATCGCCAGCCCCAGATGGCTGGACCCGATGGCGTAGGTGTCGGGAAAGGCCAGGGCCACGCGGGTGTCGTCTGGATGAGAGGTCTTTTTTATCTGATTGATTTCGCCGCCGATATATTGGGCGGGGTTGTGTACGTATGGCAGAAAACGGGCGGAGATTTTTCTCGCTAAAGAATCTGTCATTTTATCCTGAAATATATCCTTCACGGACTGCTAGCTAGGCGGAATGCAGATATGTCCTGATGCTGTCGGTAATCCTTTGCCAGATCCAGCGACGTTTTTCGTCGTCGGTCTCCAACAGGGTCACGCGAAAGCCCTGCTTACTGCAGCAAAAACCGGTCAAAGGCACCACACAGATTCCCGTTGCCCCCAGCAGATAATACACAAAACGCTTATCCGGCTGGACATTTTTAACCTTATCCTCAACGTATTGTTTGATCGCCGGCTCGGCGATAGGCAGCGTCTGGTGCTTATTAAGGACATTATCATTAAATAGTATCACCATATAGAACGCACCCTGAGGTTTGGTTACATAAATACCTTCCACGGGAGTGAAGTATTCCCACGCCTCGTTGGCGCGGCGCTCGAACATTTTTTTCCGCTTTTCCAGATGCTCCAGATACCGCGGATCGCCGATAATCCGGGGAATAGCGTATTGGGGCAAACTGGTGGAGCACACTTCCAGCATCTTAGCATTTATCAGGCTTTTGATATATCTTTTAAAAACAGGGAACTTATCCTGATTGAAGACCTCGATCCAGCCGCAGCGGGAGCCGGGCCAGGGAAATTCCTTGGAGATGCCCCGCAGAGCGATGCCGGGTACGGAGCCGATGACCTCGCTCAGATGGGCGGTCTGCGCACCGTTAAATACAATATGGGCGTAAATCTCATCGCAGATAACGAAAAGCTGGTGCCGCCGGGCGATGTCCACGATTTTTTCCAGCAAAGGCCGCGGATACACCGCCCCGGTCGGATTATCCGGATTTATCATCAGGATACCGGAGATGGAATCATTATACTTTACCTTGTTCTCCAGGTCTTCCAGGTCCGGCATCCAGTTATTCTTGGCATCCAGATCATAGGTCAGGTGCTCATAACCCGAATGGGCTGCCTCCGCTGACGAATGGGTCGAGTAAGCCGGCGATGGTCCGATTATTCTGGCCTCGCGCTTGAGAAATCCGAATATCTTAGCCACCGCGTCACCCAGCCCGTTGAAGAAAACTATATCGTTACTGGTAACCTGGCAGCCGCCGCGCCTATTGACCAGCTCGGCCAGAAACTCCCGCGTCTGCTGGACGCCCTGCGTCGAGACATACCCGTAGGTACCATCCTGCATCACCAGCTCCGCGATGATCTCCTTTATCCATTGCGGGATCTTTTCCCCTTTTTGAACCGGATCGCCGATGTTTTCCCAAGTGATATCCCGGCCGAGTTTCTCCAGTTCCTTACCCACCGCCACGATCTCGCGGATCTCATAGGTAAGCTGCTCGGCCCCTTCATGTACGATATTTCTACGCATGATGATTATAATACCAAAATTTTTAAAGTTTTACCCTTATAATACATAAACTATTAGTTTATCACTTAACGCAACTTGTTCAAAGCTAATTTCAGCGCCGCGCAGACCGTTTCTACCTGCCCCTTGCTGAGATTGTTGTAAAAAGGCAGAGCGATGGTTCGCTGGGCAATCCTCTCGGTTACGGGAAAATCACCCTCGCCGTAGCCCAAAGCGGCGATGTGTGGCTGAAGATGGATGGGGGTAAAATAATTGTTGCAGCCGATGTCGTGCTCCCGCAGGTAATTCAAAACCTTATCACGAACCTGCTGGTCAAACTCATCCTGCAGGCGAACCACATAGACAAACCAGCTTACATAACAGCCGGCCCCTTCCCGGGGCACAATCAGCCGTTCATCGTCACCCAGATACTCCTGGTACCACCGGGCCACCTGCTGCCGCTTTTCGATGAAAGAGTCCAGCCGTTTGACCTGCTCAATACCCAGGGCGCAATTAATATCCGCCAGCCGATAATTATAACCCAGCCGCACGTGCGCCAGCCACCCGGCTCCGGCGTCACGGCCCTGATTCCGCAGCGAGGCGCAGAGGTCGGCTGCCTGGTCATCATCGGTAACAATCATACCACCCTCACCGGTGGTCATCTGCTTATTGGGATAAAAGGCAAAGGTGCTCATATCGCCCAGAGTACCGGCCTTGTGGGAATTTACCCTGCTGCCCAGGGCCTCACAGGAATCCTCAATGCACAACAGTTTACGCTTCTGAGCCAGTTTATAAACCTCATCCAGACCGCTGGGATTGCCAAAAACCTCGACCGGCAGGATTGCCTTGGTTCGCGGGGTTATCTTTTCCGCTATCCGATTAACGTCAATGTTATAGGTAGCGGGGTCAATATCCACAAAAACCGGTTTTGCGCCGACCATTAGAACACAGTTGGTAGTCGCGATGAAGCTGAAGGGAGTAGTGATAACTTCATCGCCGGGGCCGATGCCCGACGCCAGCAGGCACAGGTGCAGCGCGCTGGTGCCGCTGTTGACTGCCACCGCCCGACGCCGACCGACATAATCGGCAAAAATCCTTTCAAACTCACCCAGCTTGGGACCAAGGCTCAGGTTAGGGGTTCGCAGTACGGCTACGACGGCATCGATCTCCGCCTGGGTAATATCAGGACCGGACAAGGTAATCTTCATGGTGGCTGATTCTTTCCTTCAAATTAAATAACATCATTATATAAAAGAACTTATAAGGATATCGACAGTTCTGGCATAAAACACCGTTTATTTACACCTAAATCATCCCTTTCGTCAACCAAAATTCTTTAACATACCCACAACCAGGCAGTTACAGCCGACTGTAAGTAAATGACGTAAAGCAGGCAAAGCCGGTAAAGAATCGCCCGTCAAAAATTGCTTTCTTGACGGCAAGGGTATATTTTGATACTGATAAATGTTTATTTAGCTTATTTATTATGACTCTGAAAGTTACGAGCGTAGTCAAATGCGAAATCTATTCCGGGTTCTCCATTACGTCAAAATCCAATATAAATTGCTGATTTTGTCTTTTGTCTTTGCCTTTTTGACCACAGCCCTCTTTTCCCTGAGTATCGCCGCCATGCTCCCCCTGATGAAGGTCATAATCGGCGAAGAAGGCCCACAGGGCTGGATCAACCGCGCCATCGTCAAGCACCGCAGCGGCATTACCATCAAGGCTGAAGAATTGCAGGAGATAATCCCCGGTGGCGGGTCCCGACCTGCGCAGCGCAGCCCCTTACTGATCCAATCCATCAAAAAAAACTCTCCCGCCTGGGAAAAAGGCTTGAAGGAAAATGACATTATCCTCAGTGTTGCCGCCGGGCCCGATTTAGAACCCGAATCGCTGGACCGTGATCAACTCCTGGACAAGCTGGCCCGCATCAACTCGCCCGATCCGGTGCAGCTTAGCTTCCGACCACTAAGCGGCAATGAAGGTTCTCTGAGCCTCCGCCTGAAAACACCGCCCTGGTACACCCCCGCTGCTTATTCGCTGCTCAAGCTCCTGCCCCCGCAGCATGATCCACATTTCAAACAAAAATGCATTGAGCTGATCATTATTCTCATGCTGATCGCCACCATCTTCCGCTGTTTGTTCCGCTTTGGTCACGAATATCTGGTTAATCGCATTACCTTCCGCTCTCTGTTGTGGATTCGGCTGGAGGCCTATCGCACCGCGGTTCGACTGCCCCTGAGCTACTTCAGCACAAAAGGGGTAAGTGATACCATGAGCCGATTCCTCCAGGATACCAACCGCATCAGCTCCGCCATCACCACCGTCTTCGGCAAAGCCGTTCGCGAACCCATCCAGATTATCATCCTGGCGATTATTGCCTTTTCCATTGACGTATGGATGACCTTGATCGTCATCACCGGTGTCCCGATTGCCGGCATTATCCTGCACAAATTATCCCAGAAAATGAAAAAGGCCACCCGCCGCGCCCTGGAAAGCTGGTCGAAAATGCTCGGCCGATTGCAGGGAACCTTCCTCGGCATCAAAATTGTCAAAGGCTATCACCAGGAAGAATTTGAAGAACGCAGTTTCCGCCAGGTCAATGAGCGTTTGCTCAAGCAGCAGTTGCGGATGGCAAAAATCGACGCCGCCAGCGGGCCCGCTCTGGAGGCACTGGGCATAGGAGCAGCCTGCGTGGGGATGATCTTTGCCGCTAACTGGATGCTCCAGGGCAACATGGCCACCAGCGATTTCTTCACCCTCGTGCTGCTGCTGGGCACGATGGCGGAATCCGGCCGAAAGCTCGGCGACATCATCCCCCGCATTCAGACCGCCAACGCCTCCGCCGACCGCGTTTACGCCCTCATTGACACCCCCGCCGAAGCCGACCCACCCGCCGCCGTGGAGTTGGGCCGATTATCTCATTCCCTGGAATTCCGCCGCGTCTGTTTCTCCTATCCCGACAATCCCAATCCGGCCCTCGTCGATATCAACCTCACCGTTCGCGTCGGCCAAACCGTCGCCGTCGTCGGTCCCAACGGCTCCGGAAAAACCACCTTGCTGAACATGATCCCCCGCTTCTTTATCCCTGATGAGGGCCAGGTCCTCATCGACGGCGTGGACATCGCCCAGGTAACCCTCCAGAGTCTCCGCCGCCAGATCGGGATTGTCACTCAGCAGACTGTCGTTTTTAACGACTCTATCGCCGCCAATATCGCTTATGGCAATCAGCAGGCCACTCAGCAGGAAATTATCGCCGCCGCCCAACAGGCCTACGCCCACGAGTTCATCGAAAAAACCGCCGACGGCTACCAGACCATCATCGGCGAGCAGGGCATGACCCTCTCCGGCGGACAATTGCAGCGACTAGCCATCGCCCGCGCCATCCTCCGCGACCCTGCCATCCTCATTTTCGATGAAGCCATGAGTCAGATCGACGCTGATAGTGAAGTCAAGATTCAAAAAGCCCTCGCCGATTTCGCCCGGCACCGCACTTCATTTATCATCGCCCATCGCCTCAGCACCGTCATTGACGCTGACTTGATTGTCGTCCTCGACCGTGGCCGACTCGTCGCCTGCGGCGATCACCACAGCCTGCTGCAGCAGAGCAACATCTACCGCCAACTGTACGAAATCCAGCTCGGCCCTGTTTAGGCAGCTTTGCTGCTCCCTCCACTTTCTTACTTTCTTACTTTCTTACTCTTATTCAACTCTCTACTTTCTACTTTTCTACTCTCTCGCGCAGCGCCGCCTTCCCACTTTCCCACTTTCTTACTTTTTCTCTACTTTCTCCGCCGCAGGCGGTGGGTGTGTCCGGGGGTCGCTTTTCTTATGTTTAGCCCCCGGACTTGTCCGGGGGGTTTCTTTTCTTTTGTTTCGCCCCCGGACTTGTCCGGGGGGTTTCTTTTCTTTTGTTTCGCCCCCGGACTTGTCCGGGGGGTTTCTTTTCTTTTGTTTAGCCCCCGGACTTGTCCGGGGGGTTTCTTTTCTTTTGTTTCGCCCCTGGACTTGTCCGGGGGGTTGCTTTTCTTTTGTTTAGCCCCCGGACTTGTCCGGGGGGTTGCTTTTCTTTTGTTTAGCCCCCGGACTTGTCCGGGGGGTTGCTTTTCTTTTGTTTAGCCCCTGGACTTGTCCGGGGGGTTTCTTTTCTTTTGTTTAGCCCCCGTCACCTGCCCAATAAGAACTTCCCCCCCACCCGGATAAGTATTAAATGGTTTCATTTTATCCTTTTGTCTGACATAATATATTGTTGTCTGTACAATCGAATAAGTGACAAAATAATTCCGCTAGAATAGCTTGTTATGTGTTATTCTTCTCGTGGCATTCTCTGCACACTAATATACAATTTACTATAGAATAACCTTTAGAATTATCCCTTCTATGAATTTCAACATTTTTCAAGGATGTAAATTTTTTATTACATCCATTACCCTGACATGATTTCATGCCGGTATCCCAAAGTTGTTTTTTAATGGGGCGTTTTGCCCGAATTTCAGCTTGTAATAATCGAGCGTAAACCCAACGATTTAATTTAAATCTTAAATCTGTGTCATTTTTTGCGGTAATATCGAGAACAAAGTTAATATGGTTCAAGATTTCATCCCCGATTGTTTTGACTTGTGAATCTGTCTTTTGGGTATAAGTTTTCGTAGCGGGTTTGCCTCCAGAAATTTCAATTTTCCCCTTTTTGAATTGAGAGCGGTACCACGAAAAATGGCTTTTCTTCCATTTGCTATTGGGAAAATACTTTTTTACTTCCTGTGTCGCATACTCGTAATCAGAAAGACCATCTTTTTGATAAACGTCTATAATTAATTCTTTAATTGTATGATATTTCTTTCTCATAATATTATCCCTTGTTTTTCCACAGATTAATTTCTCTGCCTTGCACCTTGATCTGAACGTGACAGCAAAGAATTGTTACCAGGGTGATGCTGCCGAAAACGACTGCGATCTCCACCTCATCAATAACGCTCACCGCATCTGCCCACTGAAAAAAGTAAGGTTGCTTACCTGTCTTCTCTGCCGCGTAAATAATGTACCATCCATACCGATTATTATTATCTTAAAATACCTAGCCCGAACTCTCGGATAGCTCTGCTTCATTCCCCTCGCACAAAGGCGGGAGGTTAAATGACAGCGGTTTCTTGGTCAGAGCCTCTTTTTTATAAAATGCTTTTCACCGTGTAATTTAATTTGCCTTACCTGGTAATATTACCAAATCATCTTTATTTTATCCAGATCAATTTATGCCCTTTTTCCCTATTTCTTTCTCCTGCCCTGGAACCCTTGAACTTTGAACGTTTTTTGCCTCTGTCCTTTTTGTTGAAAAATCCTTATTTTTTCTTCATTTTCTTCGTGACCATCGTGGTGAATATTTTTATTAGCGTTTATAATATTTTTTTTAACTAATCTATCTGCATTTTAATTGAATAATCTTTTGCTCGGCCTATTGATGAAGGCCGGTGGCCTTCGCGGACCAGGCAGGGGCTTTTGACGAAGCTCCCTTCGGGAAAAAGTCTCTGCCGCCGTACGCCTGCCGAGCAATCTCCATCTCTGTGTTCACGGCTCGACTGCCTTCGGCTCTGACTTCGGCGAGCTCAGTCGAGCCGAGGCTCAGGCTCGAAGAGAGCTCGCCGAAGTCCGTGGCTCTGTGTGATGTTTTTTTATTCTTATTGATTCGCGTTATTTTGCGTTAATTCGTGGTTATAATTCTTTGCGCCTTCGCGGGTTAAATAGGTATTAATAATCTATTTAATCTGTGTAATCGGTGTAATCTGTGGATAATAATATCTGTATTCTCTGGCTTTTTTTAACTTCGTGCTTTTTTTCTTAGCCTTCGTGGTGAAAATTTCTTTCTTCTCTTTGAACCTTGAACTTTGAACCTTGAGCTATTTTTTCTCTCGCGCAGCGTCGTTTATCTTAGCGTAAAAGCCCCCGTAAATTCCCTTTAAAACCCCGGTGAATTTCTCTGAGAAATCGAGGAAAAAAACGCAAAAAATTAATTAAATTACCCCTAAAAAAGCGCCTTTATCGGGTAAAAATACGTCAGTTTGCGTCAAGATTGCGCAGAAATTCGCAGCTTTTCGCCAATTTTGCGCACAATTCGCCACGTTTTTCACGCCAAATACCACGTTTTTCCCTTAGTTTTGCGCGAAAAAAGTGAAACTAGGCCATCCAGGCAATCCCTGCCCCTGGTCCCCGCCCCCTTCTTACCTTCCTACTTTCTTACCTTCTTACCTTCTTACCTTCTTACTTTCTCACTTTCTTACTTTCACACCTTCATTCACTGATCTCCGCCCCCGGCGGCTGTCTGTTTTGCCATATTGTTGTATTTCTTTATCCATCAATCATTAACGCCGACAAAAACCTTGACTTTTTCTTTCATTTTTGGAAAATTGATGCCGATATAAGGCTTTTATTATGACCCAGCAACCGCAGCGAATTCGACATACCAGAACCATGATCGGGCAGTTGGAGAGCGAGCTGCTGCTGGGGGGCAAATGGCTGCCGAAGGGCCAAGCTCGTCGGCAAGTCGCCCTCCCATCAGGACTTCCATCACCCACCCCATCAGCTTCCTCATCGTCCCCCGCCGCGAAAGTGGTCCAGCTCGACCAGATCGCCCGGCTGGTAGCCCAGTGCCAAAAGTGCATTTTGCACCGCACCCGCACCCATGTAGTGCCCGGTGAGGGCGATCCCAACAGTCGGATTATGTTCGTGGGTGAAGCGCCGGGCCAGACTGAAGACGAGCAGGGCCGGCCCTTCGTCGGCCGGGCGGGGAAGCTATTGACCAATATCATTAAGGCGATGGGATTAAGGCGCGAGGACGTTTTTATCGGCAACATTCTGAAATGCCGCCCACCCAACAACCGGGACCCGCTGCCCGATGAGATCGGCGCGTGTCTGGGATATCTCCATGCACAGATCGCTATTATCGAGCCGGAGATTATCGTCGCCCTGGGAGCCCATGCCGCTCACGCCCTGCTTTCCAATAATACCCCCATCGGACAACTGCGGGGCAGGATTTATGAATATATCCCCGGCGATATGGCAAAAGCGATAAAACTCATCGTTACCTATCATCCCGCTTATCTGCTGCGCAGCTACTCGCGGGAGAATCGCCAGCGGGTCTGGGAGGATATGCAAAAAGTCTTGCTGGAGCTGCAACTGCCTATTCCTAAAAAAGAGTAAATAAAGAAAATCCCGAGGTAAAAAAGGTTTATTATGCTGATTGATTGTTTAGTAATGGGAGATTTCGAAACCAACTGCTATATCCTTCAGCCGGACGGAAAAACCCAGGAATGTATAATTATCGATCCGGGTTTCGAAGCAGCCGCTTTGATTGAGTTTTTGCAGCAGCGATCGCTTATACCGCAGCGGATACTGCTGACGCACGGCCATTGCGATCACATTGCGGGCATCGGCCTGCTGCAGGAGCATTTCGATCATGCGATTACTATAAACATCAGCCCATTTGATGCCCCGATGCTTCAGCGCAGCGTCCTTAATCTCTCGGCGATAACGACGGCGCCGCTGAAGGTTTCGGGGAAGGTCGAGCTCGTCAACCCCGGTGAAACGATCGAATTCGATCGGATAAAGCTGGAGATAATCGCCACATCTGGGCATACCGCGGGGGGACTCAGTTTTTACAGTTCGGCTGATAAGGTGGTATTCACCGGCGACGCCCTATTTGCCGGGTCAATAGGTCGGCATGACCTTCCCGGCGGGGATTTAAATATGTTGCTCGACGGCATCCGCAAGGGTTTATTTTGCCTGCCGGGAAATACCAAGGTCTATCCCGGCCATGGTCCGGCGACAACCATCGAGCAGGAAAAAAGGACAAATCCTTTTTTTTAAATGCAGCTATAGAGTAGCTTGACGATTATGACAATATATAATAAAATATTTGATAATATTTCGACACTTAAAGATTCTTCATGGTGAGCTATAACCGTGCCTACTGCCACTATTTACATACTTCAAGGATCGGACAAGGGCCATACCTTTGACATTACTCATTCACCCACCCTGATTGGCAGGAATAGCCCCGATGTCCCCTTTACGGACAATACCATCTCGCGGCGGCACGCTGAACTGATAAAAAACAATGATAACTGGCAGATCCGCGATCTAAATTCCGCAAATGGCACCTACGTAAACGGGGTAAAGGTTTCGGGGCTGATCGATCTGAAGCAGGGCGATCAAATTCGCTGCGGCACCACGCTGATCGTGTTCGGCGGTCTTCGGCGGGGAGGGGTAACGGGTGAGCTGGGCGGGCTGAAAATCGATTCGGCGGGCAATATCGTTGAATCTTCCATTATGACAACGATACCCTCGATGGAAGACTCGGTGATTATTGCGGGGCCGGAGGCTTCCGACGCGATAGGCAATTTGCGGCTGCTCTATGAGTTATCCACCACGATTAATATCATTTTCGATCAGGAGCAGCTTTTGGAAAAGGTCATGGATATGATCTTTAACAATATGCCGGCGGACCGCGGTTTTATTTTGCTGCGTGAAGACGACGATAGTGAACTGGTGCCCCACGTGGTTCGCTATCGCAGTGCGGATCATACCGGGGAAATCGCCGTCAGCCATACCATCGTGGATTATGTGTTAAGCCATCGTGAAGGAGTGCTTTGCACTAACGCGATGCGCGATCCGCGTTTCGCCAAGGGCAAAAGCGTGCATAATTACGGCATTCACTCGGCACTGTGTGTGCCGGTAATGGTCCGCAATCATACTATGGGTGTGATATATATCGATACCACCGTAGCGAACAATACTTATGCCACCGAACAGTTAAGACTGCTGACGGCTATCGGCTTTCAAACCGGCCTGGCCCTGGAACATACCCGGCTGTATCACTCAGGAGTGCAGGCGGAAAAATTGGCGGCAGCGGGAGAGACGGTTGCCTACCTTTCCCACGGAATCAAAAACATCTTACAGAGCCTGCAAAGCGCCGTAGATATGGTGGAGCTGGGACTGAATAAGCGGAATATCGACCTCGCCCAGAAAGGCTGGATCATTTTACATCGCAATATGACCAAGGTGCAAAACCTGGTACTCAATATGCTCACCTTCAGTAAAGTGCGGCAGCCCAATATGGAGATGATGCAGCTCAACCACCTGGTAACTGAAACCGTAGATATGCTTGTCAGTCAGGCGGATGAAAAAAGAGTCGGCTTAATCAGCGATCTGGATCAACATCTGCCAGCTATCCCCTTTGACCCGGATGGTATTCAGCAGGTGGTATTGAATTTGGTGCTCAACGCCATTGACGCGGTTGAGCCGGATAAAGGGATTATTACCGTAAAGACCGCCTACGACGATCAAAGTCATGAGATTATCCTCACGGTAAACGATAACGGGACCGGTATCGAGGAAGATCAATTGGATAAAATCTTCCAGGTATTCACTTCCACCAAAGGGCAGGGAGGAACCGGCTTAGGTTTGGCGGTGGTAAAAAAGATTATCGATGAGCACAACGGGAAAATTTCCGTTCAGAGCAAGCCAGGCGAAGGTACTACCTTTACCATAAGGATACCGGCGGCTGCCAAAGAGACAATGGACAGTACCGACACCGCGGGAGCTTCAACAACCATGTAGGCTGCTTCGCCGCGTTAATTTTTCCCCATCGCAACTGCTTCCCCTTCGGCAAAGAGCGTCAAAGCAGATGCCCGGGTAACTTTTAGGGAAATTATCTGACCGATCAGATCTCTGCCGCCCTCAAAAACGACGATATGATCGCCGGGAGTTCTTCCGATTAATTGTATCCGGTCCGCGCCGTTTTGCCGGGGATGGTCCAGATGTGGTTTCTTGCTGGGTCCTTCCACCAGGATTTTAACCTCTTGGCCGATATATCGCTGGTTGAGCTGCTCGGAAATTTGGTTTTGCAGGAGAAGTAATTGGGTATTTCTCTGTCGTTTTACCTCGTCGGGCACGTTATCGGCTAACTTTTTATCCGCGGCGGTGCCCGGGCGGGGGGAATATTTAAAAATAAAGCAGTTCTTATATCGAACCTTTTGCATAAGCTGGGCCGTCGCCTCGAAATCCTCCTGCTCTTCCCCGCAATATCCCACAATGAAGTCGCCGGCAAAAGTGATGTCGGGAACAATTTGGCGGGCTCGCTCGATCAGCTCGAGGTACTGCTCAACGGTATAGCGGCGATTCATCGCCCGGAGGATGCGATTGGAACCCGACTGGGCGGGTAGATGAAGATATTCACACACCCTGGGCAGCCCTGCCATGGCATGCAATATCCGTTCGTCAAAATCACGGGGATAGCTGGTGATGAAGCGCAGCCGTTCGAGACCATGAATCTGATGGACCGCCTCCAGCACATCGGCCAGGCCCAGCATTTTACCGTTTTGGGAAAATTCGTAGGAATTTACTGTTTGGCCCAGCAGGGTAATCTCCTTAACGCCGGCTTCCACCAGGCGGCGAGATTCCGCGAGAATATTATCCAGGGGACGGCACTCTTCCGGGCCGCGGACATAGGGCACAACGCAGTAGCTGCAGAATTTATTGCAGCCCCGCATGACCCGCACATAGGCCTGGAAAGGATTATTACCCTTGGGCGGCGGACGGGAGCAATCAAACTCTTCCAACAGATTATTTTCCGAACGGTCGTTCAGGGCGATAAGCTGCCGGCGGTGAGCCAGGGCCTCTTCGATCATCGCGGCCAATTGGTGCAGGCGGCCCGGTCCGCAGACGATGTCCACCTCGCCGTGACAGCGTAATAACTCCTGGCCGAGCCGCTGGGCCAGGCAGCCGATAACCGCCAGGATCATGTTGGGCTGCTGGCGATGACGGCGTTTCAACTGGCCGATCTTGCTTATCACTTTCTCTTCCGCATGCTGACGGACCGAACAAGTGTTAAAGATGATAATCTCGGCGGCGGCGCTATCTGTAGTCTGATGACAGCCCATCTCTTCCAGTTGAGCGGCAACCAGCTCGGAATCGAGCTTGTTCATCTGGCAGCCCATAGTTTCGATATAAAATAGTTCAGTCATAAAATAATTATAGCAAATTGGAGGGCGACGATGTCAACTTCCGGCGGAAGCGTGGCAGTAATTTCATGGCTTTTCGTCGAAGAATAAATCCTTGTCGGGATTTTCACGGGCTACCATAGCGATTATTTCATCGATTAATTTTTGCGCGGTTTCAATGGATAGCCTGGTTTCCTGCCGGGTAATATGATTTTTAGCATCGTAGATGAAGTCATGACGCTGTCGGCGCATGCGGTTAAACCGGCTGACAAGATTTTCGTATTCGCGACCGAGACTTAATTTGGTAAATTCGACAATGGTTTTATGAGATTTTTTCACGGTGGGAAGATACCCTTTGGAATACATCAATGCTTTACTGGCCCTTATCATGGCATGATAAGCAATGGCAAAAGCCCAGGTCAAATCAATGGCTAAGTTTGACTGTGCTGTCATTAAGTCCTTTCGCGCTCTTTTTAATTGATACCCTATCTGCTTAAAATCCGGGGTTTGTTTTTTAATCAGCTTATCCCTTAAGAATTTTTCGTAGCTCACCTTCATCTCCCATTATCATGATTTTTTTGTCTTTTAGAATCTCTAATAAAAATGGGGATTTATGCGCGATATCCCTCGTAAAATCAGGCAAAGAGAATAATTTATAATTAATCTCGCGCTGCAACTGCTCCTCCAGCCGATCCAATTCTTCAAGAAGCTTATCCTCATCCGGCTTACCGATGACAATCAGGTCTATGTCCGAAAGAGAATTCTCATTCGCCCGGGCATAAGAACCGTAAATAAAGGCATAGCTGACACCGCCGACTTTTTCCAGAACGGCGGTAATACCGCCGATTACCCCCACCGTCTTCATCACTATACTTTTTAACTCCTTAAATAAAGGATAAGCCTTATTGGCTCTAAAATACCGGGCATTCGCCCGGTATTCACTGAGCAAAATACCCTCTTTTTCCATATAGTTCAGGGTTCTTTGGAACACGCCGGGTTTTTTATTCAGAATTCTGCCTATTTCCTGGATGTAAAATGAGCGTTGGGGATTGGTGAAAAAAAGCTGCAGCAGCGCTGCTCGATTTTTAGTTAATTCCCGCATGTTTCGGCCTCTGTATGCATACTGCATACAATTATATGCTTTTTGCATATAATGTCAATTGGGGGAGTGGATTTTCGCGGCATCGCTGAAATTTTCCTTTGTCGTGCGGTTTTGAGCCAACTGCTGCAAAGCAATGAGCCGGCTTTTCCAGGGGCCGGGACCTTCGGGCCGGCTCTTAAGTAAAACGTCAATGGTATGCGCGACTTCCTTAGAACCTCCCTGTTCCCACAGGCACCGCAAACCAAAGTAGCGCGATTCCCACCAGTAATACCGGCTGGCGGGATCGGAAGAAGCGGCTGACCCGCGGATAGTGTACCACAAATCACGACTGGCGGAGTAATCACCCCGGGCAAAGGCCAGTAAGGCCCGGCACCGGACCAGCCAAAGGTTATTCGCGCTTGGCTCGGCAAGTTTCTCCTGCTTTAGCAGTTGATCCGCCTTGCGTATGTTTTCGTTTAATTCACCCGGATGGCTGAGATCGGTAAGGGCAGCCAGACTCAGTACCTCTAAATAAATCCGCCAGGCAAAGGGCAGTTGCCGGTCATCGGGCCCCTGCGAGAAAGTTTCGTATATTTTCTGGGCCAGCGGCTCAGCCACGGCCAGCAACAAAAGCAGCTCGCTTTCCTTTCCCTCGGCATGGAGCAGCAGCATCCTCTGGCTTTGCTGCTGAAGCAGTTGCAGTCCCAGTGCCGGCAGTTGCCCATCCCGCAATTTGCCCGGCAAAATATCACATATTAGTTTCATGGCGGGCTCAGGCAGGTGAAGCTCCTGATATTTTTGTACCAACAATGAAACGGTCTTTACGGCCAGGGGATTGGCATTATCATGGGCGATGATTTTGATAAGCTCGTCGTTTAATCGCTGATAATGTTCTTTAAGTTTATCCAAGGGTGGATTATCCCGCTCGCACTGCCGCAGTTGGCAGATAATCGAGTAAAAACGACCACCCTCTTTATGAGGATCATCGTCGGGGACGGCGGCAAACATTTCAGCCGCCTGTTTGTATTGCCCCTCCGCCTGCAGAACGATAGCGAGGTAATAACGATATTGCCGGGCCGCCGAGGTTTCGGCGTATGGCCCTATGGGGCTGGTAGAACCATCCGCAATTTGGCCTACCAGGCTGGTAAGGGTCTGTCGGGCCAGCTCACCATATTTTAACTCATCCGCCAGGAATAAATGATAAGCCAACTGAGCACTTAAGACGGCGGCAGCGGCGGCGCTAACATTCTGCGGATCTTCCACGCCGAACCAATCGGTAAAATCATCGGCTAAACGATGCCAGCAATTAATCGCGGATACCGTTTGCTCCGCGATGGTATTGGGGTCCAGGGATCCCCGGCTGAGCTGGTAATGGCAAAGACCCGCCTCATACAACACCTGGGGAAAATGGCCGTTCCCGGCGGAGCGGCTGGCCAGGAAACTTTCATATACCGCACTGGCCAGTTCATAAACGGCGGGGCTGCTCGTCTTATAATAATCCGCCAGCGTTAAAATCGTGAAATCATCCCAGGCTCGGGCAAAACTATCCGCATCACCGGCGGCAAATTCCTCAGCAGCATATTCCGCAATTAAAGTCTTCACCGGTTGTTGCAACTGCGGATATTGCACCGCTAAATCCCGCAGGCGGGGAAAAAAATCCTTTATTGAAATGTCGGCTCTGAAACAAAGATGGTATTCCAGCAAGATCAAGTTAAGCAGTTTTTCGGGGTAATTGGTTACCTTTTCCTTCCGGCTAATCAGCCAGTCCTTCTCTCTTTGAAAGGAGCGGCGTATTTCCGTAATATCGGCCTGATTTCGCCCCAAGCCGCGGAGCACCTCGAAGCGAAGCTCATATTCCATATCCGCCGGCAGCGGGTTTTGCAGCAGCAGCTCGGTCTGCCGCCGGGCGTAATCCTGGTATTTTTCCCGCGCCCCCGCCGAAACCGAACCGCACCAGGCCAGCCTCCCCGCCAGGCGAATCTGCCACAAACGGTAGATTAAACCAGCCGATTCCTCGGGATTTAATCTTTCGGTTATATCCTCCAGGCGGCGCAAGGATGCCTTTAACCGGTCAATAATTTTTCGCTGATCCGCCGGCGAGTCAGCGGATAACCCCGTCCCGTTTTTATAGCTTTCCCAACCGCAGCTATAATAACACCACATCGAGCGGGCTAAATCAATATGACGCTGCAACTGGATGACGCGATCGTAAAAGCCGGTAGCCCCGTAGCGCTGGTACCAGTCGTCAGCCTGATACCATTCCAGATAGCGGCGCAGCTCTTCGATCAGGGGGCAGGCGACTTTAAGGTGCGAGTCGCAGCGGCGCAGAATATCCGCCAGACGCTCGGCATGTTGAGCAAGCACCTTACCGGCAGGAAACTCCACGTAAGGCAGATGCCCAGGCGCCTGTAGTTGCAGCATAATCCGACAGGCCCCTTCCATCCAATCCAAAATTTCCACCTGCTGCTCTTCGAGCATCTTCCGCGCCGCAGGTGATAGCTCTCCGGCTTTGACCTGGTTATCCGGGGCAGTGTTCGCATCGGTTGATTTTTCCGCAAGGTAATCCGTTCGCCATTGATCGCTGTTTGAGGAAATTAATTGCTCATAGATTGCCAGCATTCGCTGGGCTTGCGGCGCCGAGAGGGTATTTTCCGTCATCTGACTGGTCAGCCCCACCAGCTCATCTTTAAGCTTTACCGCCTTCTCGTCCGCACCCCACAACGATATCGGCAAGATAAAGCTGAAAAGAATGGCAGGCAGCAAGATAACTCTAATGGTAAAGATATTCATCGATAAAAATAGATATTATTCGACTATGGTAAAAATAATATTATGCAGATCCAACTGCCAGAGGGCATCGTAGGCTTTGACTACATGATCCCACTTGGTTTGGCGGGAAGGTACGATCTTTACCGGATCGTCCCGGCTTCGCCCCTGTTGGTCAAGGACGGCGGCAAACCGCTGCGCCAGCGGCGAAAAGTCCTGCCCCAGCTCCTGCGGCTGGATAACGAAACTATCCGTCTTACCGATCTGCACCAGACAGGTGCCGTCCGGCTGGCTTTCGAGATGCAAAATCAAAGGCTCCAGCTCTATTATTTCACTATGGACCACCTGCTGCGGCAGCTCAACCGGTAAAAACCCTTCCCGGCTGCGAAAGTTGGACGCCACCAGGAAGAACACCAGCAGGAGAAAAACCACGTCGATCATCGGGGCCATACTCAAGCGCATCCGCGAATTTGCTTGACGCCGTGAGGCCGACACATGATGCTTTTTGCCTCCTGACAAAATCATTGCTGCCCCCGGAGATAATTTCTGTTTTCTCCATCGTCCGATTGTGCGGAACGAAAGGCCGCCAATTCCAGCCTGGTAACGCCCGCCTCGGCCAGGGCCAGCAGGGCCTGCTGCACCTGATAGTAGGAAAGGTCGCGGTCGGCTCGCAGATATACCAGGGGATTGCTTCTGCGCCGGGATTGCAGAGTAATCTGCCGGGCCATATCGGTTAATAATCTGTCCGGCTGGTTGACATAGATTTCGCTGAAGGGATCGAAGATGTGCGAGCGAATCGCGTACCGCACCGACAGCTCCGAAAAATCGACTTCGCCGGTTGATGATTTCGGCCGGTCGGAAAACGTGGGAAACACCGATACCGTTATTTTCCCGTCGTCCGCCTGATTAGGAATTATGGCGCCAGCGCAGTTATCGGGAATCAGAAGGCGGTAGTTCTCCTGGCCGATAAACTGACAGATCAGCATAAAAAAGATTATCAGCAAAAACACCACATCGATCATCGCCGTCATGTTAAACTGGGCTTCGCTGTGGAAACGCGAAATGAAATGCCTTTTTTTCATACGGACGTCTCTGCCGGGCGGGATTTATGTGGGGCAGGTCTAATAGTGCTCGGTCGGATATCACGCAGGAGGCCCTCCGCTACTACGGCTGCCTCAGATGAGATAGCGTCGATGCGGTTTCGCAAAGAACCGTAAGCGGCTAACGCCGGGATCGCCACCACCAGCCCCCACCACGTGGTAACCAAAGCTACGGAGATTCCCCCCGCCAGGTCCGCCGGCTCCGGCTGACCGCCCGCTCTGACGATGCCGGTGAAGGCGTTGATCATGCCCCAAACCGTACCGAACAAACCGATCATGGGGGCGACATTGCCGATGATATTCAGCCATTCGATCTTGCGGAATAATCCGGTGGTCTCCTGCTCGAGCATCTCGTTCATGGCCAGCTCCATCGCGACCCGGCCGTTTTTCGATTCCGTCAGCCCTTCCTGCACGATGCGGGAGAGCAAGCTGCCTTCCCCGGCCAGAAAATCAAGTGCCGGCTCAAAGCTGCCGTTTTCCAGGAATTCTCTTATTTTACCCGCCGCCTGCTGCGGCAATAAGCTGGACCGCCGGATCAGTAAAAAGTACTGAACAATAAGCACGACGCTCAGCACCGACAGAGGCAGCAGCACCAGCCAGACGAGCGGTCCGCCCGCTAAAAAGAATTTCTGGAACTGGCCCCCCGCCGCTGTATCCGAAACACCGCCCGCCGCCCAGCAGGCGGCCCTCTGCCCGACGAGGGATAAAAAAAACGCGAATATTACGTGTCTGGTTTTCATTATCATACTACCCACAGGAAAAAAGTATGAATGTACTCTTTTTGCTAAGCTTAATATATCGTTGTACTGGTAATAAGTCATGGCATTTTTTCTACCGGCCGAGACATCTCCTCGTCACTGACAAAGCGAAACTGGCCCTGATTGGCTACCGCTAATTTGCGGAGAAACTTTTCATTATCCCGGTTGCCGCACGCGATAACATTGATCACGGCCCGTTTTTCCCGCTGCTGCTGCAGCTTTAACACCGCGTCGAAGACCTGCTGATGGTCATAGTCCCCATCGGTCAGAAAATAGATCACCTGCGCCGTCTTGCCCTGGGCGGTGGTTACTTTAAAGGCCGACTCCAGCGCCGCTACCACCGCCTGCCATGCCGCTGTGGTATCCTTCACCTCGGCCAGGGTAACCCGGTCGATAAACGACAACGCCTTACCGCGGTTAGGGGCGCTGGCTCTTATCAGGTAGCGGTCCGGCATCTCGATCGGCGTGCCGCCGGCGTAATAGATCAGGTGAAAATAGTGGGCGGGGCTCAAATAGCTGACCGCAGAGCGTAATTCTCGTTTCACATAATCGAAGGCAATCACCATACTGCCGGAACAATCGACTACATAACATATCGTTGGTGCCGCTGCCGCGGTGCCGCAGAAACTGCTGCGGTAGTTAGCACTCACCTGCCTGTCGGCACCCGCGGCGGGCAGGCTGCCCTCCCGGCCGGCGAAAACGGCTATATCCGGTGCGGTCAATCGCCCTGGCTGCACTGCCTCCGGCAGAGGTATGTCCTGGTTAATTTTTTCCAGCGGTATAAAATCTTCGCTGGTTACCGGTTTGATCTTAAGATCGGCAGCCATTGGCACAACTTCCAGAGCCCCAGCGGACCTTTCGATTATGGATCGGGGCACGGGACGCTCTTTATCCGCGGTTGATGCTGAGGATGAGTATCCGATCAGGAAGGCTGCCGCTATTACGATATGGACCAGCAAGGACACAATCCAGGCGGCCAGCCACGCCGACCGGGCGTTTCGGCGACTAAACATACCCGCACCGGCAGACATTTTTCCCCCCGCTAAATCCTTACCACCGGAGGTGGCAGGAGCACGGAAGAATTTTGCCAGCCTTTTTTTCATGGTCAGTGCGGCATTTCCGCGTCCAAGCTACTCTGAAATGCGGAAAATCTCCCTTCGATCTTCCGCACCAGCAAAACAAAAATGAGGGCGGTGGGACTCGGACCCACGACCCACGGCTTAAAAGGCCGTTGCTCTACCAACTGAGCTACGCCCCCAACCTCATATTTCTCAACCTCATATTAATTAAATGCTTACAAAAGTCAAGGTCGATTATCGTTTTATGGGATTATTTGTTTGCCCGCAACCAAGGCCGACTGATTATTTATTGCGGCGCACCACTTTAGCGGCTCTTACTTGTTTTTCCAGGGCAAAGATAACGGACAAGATTTACTGAATCATACAAGCAGCGCAGACGGGCAAGAAGTGTCATAGGCTCATTTAAAGAAGGCAAAACAGTGACTATCGGCTTTGGCCGCCCCACCCCATGATTAATATTATTATGGCTCGTCGATTAATTCCATTCCCACGATGGTCACGTCGTCGCGGGGATGGAGCGAACCAGCTTCCGATTCGATGATTTCCACCAGCTTGTGGCACATGGTTGCGACATCGAGGCGGGAAAGGTATTCAAATTCGCCGCGAAACCGCAGCGGCTCATCCGGCCCGTTATTGACGAACGCCACCTCCACCCCGTCACTGTACAGCAGCAGCTTATCTCTCCGCTGCAACTGGATCTCGATGGTTTGGTATTGCTGATCGGGAAAAACACCCAGCAGCGATCCCTTCGTCTGCGGTTCGCGGATAGTGCCATCTTTACCGATTAACATGGGCGGCGGATGTCCGGCGCTAGCCAGCCGAAGACGCAGGCTCTTCATGTTCAGGATGCCATAGCAGCAGGTAGCGAACTTGAAATTACTGAGTTTTTGTTCCATCAGGTCGTTATTCAATTGGGCCAGGGCCTCGCCCGGTTCGATAATCTCATAACTATGGGCGGTAATCCGCTTGGTTACCAGCGCCCGTTTGATGAAGATGGTCAGCAGCGCCGCCGGCATGCCGTGACCTACCACATCGGCTACGTAGAACCCGACATGCTCCTCATCCAGGCGGGTGATATCATAAATATCACCGCTTACCCAGGATGCCGGCCGAAAGACCTGGGCAAATCGCACCCCGGGAATCTCCGGCAGACTGCGCGGCAGAAATTCCTGCTGCAAGTGGGCTGCCAGGCGCATCTCCTCGTTCATCTGCGACATTAAGCTGTTTACCGGCTGATCCAGGCAGCGCAGCCGTTCCAGTTCGGCCTGTAAATTCCGCATCCGCGGCTGCAGCTCCAGCAGCATCGTCAGCCTGCCTTTGAGCATCTCGCTAGATTCATTTAGAGAAAAATGGAAAAACTCCCGCCCAAATTCCGCGGCGCCCCTCCGGTTAGCCGCGGTTTGTTCAACAATTCCTCCCACCAGCACCAGGGTATTTATTGACATCTTTTGCAACTGCCCGGTGAGTTGTTTTATCGATCCGTCTTCCAGGCGACTTATTTTGTCCAGTGCCAGTATCACGGCATCAAGCTGACTCATTTCTTTCAATTTTTCCGGAGCATCGCCAACCTCGCAGATAGTGCTCTCGATGCCTATCAGATTCGCCACCTGAGATAATGAATCGCCGGGATCATCACCGGATTTAATAATAAGAACATGATTTTTATCTTTCATAAATGTCTGAATCTAAAAATGTTAAGTATGTTAACTATTTAATTATTCAATACTTATGTAATAGTATCGGCAGTCAAAAAACATATAGCTTCCTACTTAACAATTCGACTGTTGGGGGCAGTGGCTTTAGAAGCTAAGTGGTTAGTTGCAGCAAAATAGATACTTTTGTATAACTACTTATATAATAGCTACTTATAAGACTTTTGTGGTAGGGCAAAAAATTACTGATCCGACAATAAAGTCGGCTTTTAGGAATACGGTTCTGAGATGGTTTAATTCTGCCTTAGCCAGTGGAGGACCTGCCGAAAACCGGGTCGTTTGCCGTACATCAGGATACCCGTGCGGAATATCTTGGCGGCCAGCCAAATCGCGACCAGCACGCACCCCGACAAAAGGACTATGGTGGCGATTATCTCCCCTGCCGGCACCTCCGCTCCCGACGATAACCGCAGGATCATTACCAACGGCGTAATCGGCGGTACGAATGACAGCACCCGGGCAAGGGTTCCGTCCGGGCTTTGCACCAGCTTAAACCACGACAACATCGGTATCATAAACACCAGCACCAGCGGCATCATCAGGCTCTGCGTTTCCTTGATGTTATTACAAACCGATCCGATGCCCGCCAGGAGTGCGCTGAAAAAAAGAAACCCCAGGACATAGTACAGGATAAAATAAAATAATAAGCCCGCCGTAATATCGATATTAACCCCCTGCCATTGGGCCGCCCCATAAGCTCCCGCCGCCCACAACCCGACCACGGTCAAACCAACTGCCGCCGTCCCCAGGATCTTGCCCGCCATCAGCTCAAATGGGCTTATCGCCGAAAGCAGCACCTCGATAATCCGCGAGCTTTTTTCCTCGATCACGCTGCTGAGTATCTGCTGCCCGATGCCCATGATTCCCATATAAATTAATAACATAAAGGCGAAGGGGATCATCATCCGTGTTACTCTCTCCGCCTCGCTTTGCTTTTGTTCCCGGCCTTTGTCAGCTCCGAGCTCTATCCGCTCGATGGGAACATTGCGTATCTTGGCCAGTATCTGCGGTGAAATATTCTGCTGGCGGCAGCGCTGCTCCACCACCAGGCCGTTGATGATTTTCTCCACCGTCCACAAGGCATCCATATCAGCAGGCTTGGGTTTGTAGGTATAGAGATGGACTTTACCACCGCCTGCGATAATGTCCTTATCAAGAACAAGATAGGCGTCTATTCCGCCTGAACGTAATCGGGCTTTGCCCAACTCTTCAACGGAACTGCCGGATTGATCGGTTTGCAGCTCTTGCAGGTTGATTTGTCTTTGCGGGTTTGATTCGTTATGCTTTGCAAAACTTTTTGGTATTTCTTCGGCAAACTGGGCGGATAGATCCGTTACCGCCACCTTGACCGCGGGTCTGGGCCCGGCTTTACTGTGCGGCATTTTGCCGGTAAAGTAAATTACCCCTAAAATAATGGCTGGGGTAAACAATAGACTTATAAGGAAGGTCTTGGCCTTAACGGACTCAAGGTATTCGCGCTGGGCAACCTTAAGAATCTTCTGCATGGCTTGCTCCCACTAAATTGACGAAGATTTCATGCAGGGTAGGCGCCTTCAGCTCGAATTTCAGCACCCGAACTTTTCCCACCAGCACTTTAAGCAGCTCTTGCGGGTCGGCGCCATCCGCCAGGGTAATTTCCCATTGATTAGCCTGCCCTTTTACCGCGGCTGCCTGGGGCAGCGTTTTGATAAAATCAGTTTCGCCCTCCAGCTCAACCGAGATAACTTGCCCGCTTTTCCGGGAACGGATATCGCTTAGTTTGCCGTCCAAAATTGATTTTCCTTTATTTATCAGCAGGATGAAATCGCAAAGGCTCTCCGCCTCGTGCATCATGTGGGTGGAGAAGATTATCGTCTTACCTTCGCTTCTCATCTCGAGGATAATGCCCTTAAGCAGATCAAGATTTAATGGATCCAATCCCGAGAATGGTTCGTCAAGGATCAACAGCTCCGGCTCGTTGACCACCGTAACGGCGAATTGCAGCTTCTGGTGCATGCCGCGGGAAAGGTCCTCCACTTTCTTATCCGCCCACTCACTCAGTTCCACCCGCTGCAGCCAGCGCCTGACCTGCGGGGAAATATCTTTCGCGGGCACCGCTTTGAGCGCCGCGAAATAAGCCAGCATCTTATTAACCTTCATTTTCCGGTATAGGCCGCGCTCTTCCGGCATATAGCCCAGCCGGCTTTTGAGTTTCTCAATCGATTTATTCCCCAATAGGGTGATAGCCCCACTGTCCGGGCGGATAATATTCATAATCATCCGCAGGGTAGTGGTCTTGCCCGCTCCGTTCGGCCCCAAAAAGCCGTAGATGCTGCCGGCGGGCACCTGGACATCAAGATTTTCCACCGCGCGGACATCACCGAAGGTTTTACATACTTTCTCGAGTGTTATGGCATTCATAATGGTTCAGATTTTCTATAAGTGCATTTATTAAAGCATATTATAAACAATCTGGTCGCTTGATCAAAATCTATTTTGAAAATTAAAACCACCTTTTTATCACGGAAAGTGTGTGAATATTCCCTGTGAAAAATAAATTTTTTTGCACGCAGCTTCTTTAATTACAAGGACTAAGAAAATATTTAAAAAATATTGGCAAAAAAATCGAAAAAAGCCGATTGACACCACTAGATATAGCTATATTATTGAATCGCAAACAAAATATTGCGAGAAGCAATTCACCCGGCCGGGTAGTTGAGAGCATTTGATACCAGCCGGTTTAACAGCTTCGTTATTGGAAGGAAAATCGATATTATTGAACATGGAGACTCTGCGCAGATCAGGCGAAAACCCATAGTTTGAACTGTTTTTAAATAAATTTAATAGAAACCTTCGTTATTATAATTTTCATATATATTTCTTTCATAATTACTCAGGTGAAGGAGCATCTCAATGTCGCCACTCGCCATGGATTCGGTAAATACCCTTAATACAGGAAGTTGCAAATCATCCGCCAAAAAAAGGAAGTCTTCAAATTCACGCTGCCGCAAGGAATCGATTCACTTGGACCGCTATTTCAGCGATCCGGCAGTGCATCCCTTCGATCAGTTGCAATGGGAAAAACGCACCGCCACCATAACGGATGAAAAAGGCGAGGTGGTCTTCGAGCAGAATGAGGTGGAGGTGCCGGCGGGCTTTTCACCGCTGGCCACCAAGGTGGTCGTCAGTAAGTATTTTTATGGCGAGCTGGGGACGGCCCAGCGGGAATATTCCTTCAAGCAACTGGTCCATCGCGTAGCCCGAACCATCGCCAACTGGGCTCTGGAGGATGGGCTTTTCCGCTCCCAGGGGCAGGCGGATCTGTTTTACGACGAACTGACGTGGCTGTGCGTCAATCAGTATGCGGCCTTTAATTCGCCGGTATGGTTCAACGTGGGACTGTATCACGTAAGCGGCGTATCCGGCAGCAAACATAATTATTACTGGGACAGAAAAGATAAAAAAGTTAAACCCTGCCCTAATACCTACGAATATCCCCAGGCATCAGCCTGTTTCATCCAGAGCATCGAAGATTCGATGGAAGATATTATGGCGGTGGCTACCAGCGAGGCGATGCTCTTCAAGCATGGCAGCGGCACCGGCTCGGACCTGTCGCAACTGCGCTCCAGCAGAGAAAAGCTCAGCGGCGGGGGCAAGCCTTCCGGCCCGCTCAGTTTTATGCGGGTCTATGACCAGATCGCCGCCGTGGTCAAAAGCGGGGGCAAAACCCGTCGGGCCGCCAAGATGCAATCGCTGAAGGTCCATCATCCCGACATCAAGGAATTCATCACCTGCAAGGCCAAAGAGGAACGCAAGGCCTGGGCGCTCATCGAGCAGGGCTACGACGGCAGCTACAATGGTGAAGCATACAGCAGCATTATGTTTCAGAATTCGAATTTGTCGGTGCG
>Ga0068714_10000986_pt1 | contig 45485 bp, 37 predicted proteins | sample MTBNYHSulfiMetaG_FD_62988 | JGI IMG/M metagenome (GOLD analysis project Ga0068714, IMG submission 62988) | Enrichment culture microbial communities from rom New York Harbor, USA that are MTBE-degrading - MTBE-NYH (New York Harbor Sulfidogenic)... | ecosystem: Environmental > Aquatic > Marine >... | reverse complement strand
CTCGCGCATGTCCGGCTTGTAGCAGTGCGTGTCGCAGTAGTTGCAGAACGGCTTGGGGTCCTTCGGGCAGAATGCTCGACGCGCTTCGGCGTAGCGGAGCAGCTCGGCGCACTCGCCACACACGACCGGCGCCCTGTCGCCGTACACACCCAGCTCCACGCCGTCGCTCTCAAGCGACTTGCGCTCGACGTCCCCGTGCACGCCCTGGCAGTAGATGACCGCGAAATCCCCAAGGAGCTTCGTGTCCTTGACGACCTGCGGGTCCTTCATCGCAATCGCGAAACGCTCGTTCATCCCATGCGCCCTTTCTGCTCTCACGCCCAGCCTACGGGCTTCCGGCGCCTCGAATCCTTGACACACGTCAATTCCGCGAACAGAAGCCGATACAATCTATGAAGATTGCCGAGGAGAGCCGCTTGCTACTGGACAGGAGGGCCCGCTCGCATGGTCGCACCGGCCGACATCCGCCCCGACCTGTGGGCAGCACTGCGAGGCTGCCGCATGTGGCGCGGCGCGAGCGACGCTGCGGTCGAGAAGCTCGCTCGGGCAACCTCCGTCCGCGACATCCAGCGCGGCGAGATCATCGCTGTCGAGGGCGATATCGCGGAAGGCTTCGGCGTGCTCGTTTCGGGCAAGGCGCGCGTCTACTACCTCGGCGCTGACGGCAGGCGCATCACTTTCGAGGAGCTAGGTGTCTCGGACCCGCTCGGGGCATTCGCCGCGCTCGCGGGTGGACGCTATCCCGCGCACATCGAGGCGACGACCGACGGGACGATAGCATGGCTGCCGCGCGAAGTCCTCTTCGAGTTGCTGTCGAGCGAGCCCGCCGTGGCTCAGACAACGATCTCGAGTCTTGCCAACAAGGTCGTGAATTTCACGGCGGTGGTCCAAACACTGGCGCTGGACGTTCCAGCGCGCTTGTCCCGGTACCTGTTCCAGCGCGCGCTGTCCGTCGGCGAGACCACGAGTGAGGGACTGCGCGTGGACCTGGGCATGACCAAAGCCGACTTGGCCGCGGCGTTGGGCACCGTGCCCGAGACCCTGTCGCGAGCTTTCGCGCGCCTCAAGGAAGAGGGCGTGCTCGAGGTCCAGGGCCGCATCGTCATCGTGCACGACGTCGGCGCGCTCGCGCGACAGGGCAGCGGTTACGAGGAAGACTGACGGCCAGCGTCAGGCATCCGGTGCCGTGGCGGGTTCGGCCTTCTTCTCCCGCACCTTTGCCGCTCCCTTTTCGAGCGTACTCGCCATCAGGAAGCCGGTGAGCAGAACGGCGCTCGCGACCATCTCAGCGAGGTAGAGCCCGGCCGACGCCCCCAGCCTCGCCATAGACCCCGCTCCAGCAATGATGAGGGTGCCGACGAAGATCAGAACGTTTGCCCATGCACGATACCGGTACTCCTTCTTCGGCCAGAACTTGAGAACGGACCACGCCGACCCGCCGAGGAGGAGTAGCGATCCCGGGATGTTGAACCAGAACGACATCACGCGGGGAAACGTGCCCGACGCGCCGAGGGCCTGGCCGCCCACCACGATGCCGGGCACGAGTTTGTCCATCAGCAAGTCGACGGTGAATGCTCCGTAGAGGAACAGCGCGAGCCCCACCAGGTTGAACACGAGATACGAATGCCCCATCCACCGCTTCTTGGTGATGAGGTAGAGCGTCCCCAGGCCCAGGAAGCCCACGAGCGATGCCGCCATCACGATGTAGATGCGGTACACGAAGGGGTCCCAGTTCTGCGTCGCCTCCGAATACGCTTCGAAGCACGCGGCGACCGCGTAGAGCAGGAAGCCGAACGCCCACGCGAGTTGGTGGGGTTTGCGGCGCTTCCACCACTGGACAACCAGGAGTCCCACGTACACGAATCCGAGTGCCGCGGTCATCGCCGGCCATATCCAACTCGAAAGCACGCCCGCATCCATCCCTTGCCCCCTCAGTCACCGAACCCGTCGAGCAGCGCGTCGGCCTTGGTCGCCCGTTCACGCGCATCGAAGTACTCAGTCGTCGCATCGCCTGCCTTGGCCTCGTAAGCAGACGCGATCTGTGCAGCCGGCGACGCGGGAAGCTCGCCGGCCAGTTCGAGCAGCTTGCGTTCGGCCTCGTTGTACTGGTTGGAAAGCGTGTTGGCCTCCTCGGTGTCGCCGGCGAGAAACGCCTCGTTGGCCTCGTTCGACACGTCGAGTGCGGCCAGTTTCGCGTCGGCGTATTCGATGAACGGTGCAAGGTCCGCGTCAGGGAATGCGTCGGCTGCCTCCTGCAGGAGGTCCCGTCCTTCCCGAACCTTCGCTTGCGCCTCCTCCGTGAGCCGCTTCGACTCGGCAACCGCCGGGTCGGTGAGCTTGTTGTACTCGGCGACGGCGCGATCGGCGATGCTCTCGCCCTCGAGTACCATGCCCCATCCCTCATCGGCGGGACCGAGGGCACGAGCGGCCATCGCGTTGGCTTCGAGGATGAGGTCGGCCGGCTCGAGCATGTCCAGGCGGGCCTGCGCCGATCCGCGCAGCGCCTGTGCTTCTTCGACCTGGCCCTGTGGTAGGTCGGGCAGCGCGCGGCCGATCAGTACCAGTGCCTCGCCAAGGTCCTCGCGCGCGTCAGGTATGTCTTCGAGCGTGGCCGCGGCCTGATCGGCCAGGCCCTCCTCGATCTCCGCTCGCACGATCTCGTCGACGTCGAGGACCACTCCGTCGGCGCGCTCCACCAGCATGATGGCTCGGTCCACGTCGTCTTCGGCGGCTTGCCGAGCCGTGACACGCTGATAGCCGAAGTACGCGGCGGTGCCGATAGCGGCGAGGGCGAGAATGACGAAGAGAGCGATCAGCCATGCACGTATCCGTCGGCCTGCTCCGGGCGTGGTCGTCGCGGGCTGCACACCTCCCGGTGCAGCGGGCGCATCCGTCCCTTCGGCCGCACCTTTCGAATCGACTCCGCTCGTGCCGCCGTCGGTCATGCACGGACCTCCTCGTCACCTGATATGTACGCAGCCGCACATGGTAGTCTCGCCGTCAGCACCACGCGTGACTCGTCCTCGGCGAGTACCTCGATCTCGCCTCCGTGGGCGGACAGGACCTCCCGCGCGAATTGCAGCGCGGGGCACGACTGCAGCTCGGCAACTCCGTCGTCCCGCCCGCGCTTCGCGGCTCCCGCCCGCGACCGCACAGATGCTTCCTCCGCCCCGGTGCTCTGTGCCGTCATCGAGATCACGACCCAGTCGTCCTTGGCGTCTACACTCAGCCTGATCTCGCCCTCGTCAGCGTAACGCAAGACCGCGACCAGAAGCCTCGCGAGGGAGCGCTCGAGCTTGCGGCGGTCCACCCTCACGATGCTGGCATTCGTCCCCGGATGCACTACGACGTGCCCTCGGTCAACGTGCTTGACGCGCCCGGCGACATCGGTCGCCAAAGCCGCGACGTCGACTTCTTCGAGCTTGAGGGCCAGTGGACTCGAACGTAAGTCAGCGATCATCTCCATGTCGCCGAGGAGCTCGTCGAGGTCGAACGAGCGCTCGTGTAGAGCTCTGATGATGCGTTTCCTCCTAACTGGGTCCTCATAGACCTGCGGGCGCCCGAGTAGCTGCGAGTACCCGACGATCGCGGTGACTGGAGCCATGACCGCCTCGGCGAACCGGGTAGCGAGTTCGTTTCCGACGGTTTCTGAAACCCTCGGCTGGGTAACCGGGTGGCCTACTGACAATACGGCAGAGGGATGGCCTTCGACATCGGTGATGGGTATCTCGGTCATCTCGACGGCGACCCGCCCCCCGTCACTTCGGCAAATGTGTACCTGGCGCTGCACGACCTGCCCGTTCGCGGCGATGTCGCGGAGATCCCTCAGCGCTCGCAGGCGCAGCTCTTCGGGGAAGTGCGGGAGCACCGTGCCCGCGGCTTCGCCCGCCGTCAACCCGCACACTTCCTCGGCGGCCCGATTCCAGCGAAGAACCCGCCCATCGAGGTCCGTGACGATCACGACGTCGTGCGAGGCGTCGATGAACGCTTCGAGTACCGTGCCCGCGCCCGCGGACGGACTCGGCCCCGACGCGGGGGACAAGCGATTTCCGGCATGCGGGACCCAGGGTTCGCGGTGGCTCATCGCGTTACCTCCTCGTCCCTCAATAGCACCGCACGAGGGTCCCCGCAACCGTCGTGCGACGCTCGCTCAAGCCTGACACGCGTCACCGCAGTAGGCCTCGCACAGCTCAACCTCGATTGATTCGAATCTGGCACACCCGTTGCTTGCGTGTCTGACAGAGCTGGGCGACCCGCCCTCTCCTCCCCCCTCAGGGGCGGATACCGCCAGGCTCATATTGAACGAGGCGCGGCCCCCCACGCGCCTCGTTTCCTTTTGCGGTGACATTGCTCAGCGCCCTTCTCCAGCCGCTAGAATGGGACGACCGACCTCGAAGGGGAGTCATGTCCGACGCGACCGAGAGACTCGTGAACCTCGCCATGTACCTGGCTGCCGCGCCGCAGGCCGCGAGCGCGGCGCGCATACGCGCCGAGGTCGCTGGATACCCGTCCGATCAGGATGAGGCCGCGTTCCTGCGCATGTTCGAGCGCGACAAGGACGACCTGCGGGCGGCGGGACTCGCGATCGAGGCGGATGCCGACGGTCGCTACCGCCTGGATCCCTCGGCCACGTTTGCGTCGGAGATCTCGCTGAGCGCCGATGAGTTCGCGGCCCTGAGGGCGGCGGCTGCGGCACTGTTGGAGGACCCCGCGTTCCCGTTCTCGGGAGACCTGCGATTCGCCCTGGCCAAGGTCGAGAACACCCTCGATGTCCCCGAGGTCCACGCTTCGGCCGCGATAGCCGACGAGTGCCCGGATCTGCAGGGGGACACCGTTGCCCGACTTGCGGCTGCGCTCGGGGCGTCCAAGCGAGTAACGTTCACGTACACCAATTCTCGCAGCCAGACCGTCCGTCACAAGGTGGAGCCGTATGGGATGTTCGCACGCGAAGGACGCTGGTACATGGTCGGAAGAGACGTGGCTCTCGGCTCGGTGCGAACGTACGCCTTGTCGCGCCTGAGCGACCTGGTAGTGAACTCCGCCCGGCCAAAGAGTAGGGACTACGAGCGGCCCGCGGACTTCGACGTGTCGGCGTACATCCGGCTACCCTTCCAGTTCGGCGACGAGCCGTTCGAGGCGGTTCTGCGCATCGACGCCGACATCACATGGCGAGCCCAGGCAATTACCGCCGGACAGGGCTGCGTCACCGAGGACCCCTCCGGGGGACTGACGTGGACGGTCGCAGCACGGGACCGCAACGCCCTGCTGCGCTGGGTCGTTGAGAACGGCCCGGGAATCTCCATCATCGAACCGCCGGACCTGGCGAGGGGCCTGGCGGAAGGCTTCGCCAGAGTGGTGAAACGCCATGCGTAGCCTCACCGCGGCCGATCGCGCGAGGCGAATGCTCGCGCTCCTGCACCACTTACAGCCCGGTACGACGGTGCCGCTGGAGCGTCTTGCCGAGCTACTCGGTGCGTCGCCGTCCGAGATCGCCGACGACATCACCACGCTGTCCTTGTGCGGCGTCGCGCCGTACTATCCCGACGACCTGATCGCGGTGTTCGTCGAGGACGGTCTGGTGAACGTGTGGGCACCGCTGCCTGCTTTCGACCGCGCCGTGCGGCTGTCGGCGGGAGAAGCGCGAGCCCTCGCTGCCGCATTGCACGCGGCAGGCTTCGGCCCGTCACACCCACTGACGGAGCGATTGCTGCAGGCAGCTTCGGCGGACTTCTCGGCCGAGGAGCTCGCACAGGTGATTCGCTCGGCTGTGACCGAGTCGGTCGGCGAGGTCTACAAGACGCTCGCCCTCGGCATCGAGCGCGGCCGGACCGTGCGCATCGTTCATCGGCGCGCGGGCGCAGACCGAGAGACGGAGCGCGAGATCGAGCCGCTCGAACTCATGAACGACAAGGGTGCCTGGTACGTCTCGGCGTTCTGCCGTCTGGCTGGCGCCCCGCGCACGTTCCGACTGGACAGGATCCGGTCGGCGGTCCTCACGGACACAGTGTTCTCCCGGCACCCCGACGGCCTCGCGGGGCGTGCGTTCTCGCCGGAGGGCCTCCCGGTGGCTCTGCTGCGTTTCGACGACGCCGACGCGTTCTCCGAGCGCGAGTGGCCCGGTGCCCGCGTGGTCGCTCAGCACGGGAAGTCACTCGAGGTCGAGGTGCCGTACGCGGGAACCGCGTGGATCGCACGCATGGTGACTGCCCGCCTCGGCACCGCCGAAGTCGTCGAACCACGCGATGTCAGGGCTGCGGTGGCGAGACTGGCCGCCGATCCATCCAACGTGCTCGGCTAACCTCGGAAGCGACGTCTGATCTGCTCGGTGACCTGGTCCGTCGGAAGCACTTCGACATCACACACCGGCAGTGATTCCAGGAATTCGCGTCCGTAGGACTGGGTCAGTACGCGCACGTCGGCGATCACGAGACAGCCGCTGTCCGTGCTCGAACGGATGAGCCGGCCGGCCGCTTGCTTGAGCTCGATGATCGCCTCGGGCAGGGCGTAACGCCTCCATGCCGCGCGGCCTTCCCGCTCGCTGCGTTCTTCGGCCAACGGGTCGGTCGGCCTCCCGAACGGCAGGCGCGGAACCACGACGCATCGCAGGGTGTCACCCTTGGCATCGAAGCCCTCCCAGAAGGACTTGGTCGCGAACAGAGAGAGCCTCTCGTCGGCAAGGAACTCGTCTCGCAGCCGCTTCGCCGACACGCCTCGGCCCTGTACGAGAAGCCGAAGGCCGGCGCGTTCGAGGCGCGGCTCGAGGATGCGGTAGAGCGACTCCATGTCGCGGCGGTTGGTGAACAGCGTGAGCACCGAGCCGCCCATGGCAAGATGCACCTGCTCGAGTAGCGTCTCGAGGCACGCGACGTATGCGGGGCCGCGCGGGTCACCCAGATCGCTCGGCACGAACACGGCCATCTGCCGCTCGAAGTCATAGCTCGACTCCAGCCGAAGCGGCCGCCACTCCCTGTCCTCCAGGCGGTCCAACCCGACCGTGTGAGCGAAGTGCGAGAAGTCCTCGCCCGCGGCGATGGTAGCGGAGGTGAAGACGACGGACCTGGTGCGCGGGAAGAACTCCTGGGCCAGCGCAAGCCCGACATCGAGCTGGGCTGCCACGAGTCGTTCGGGGGTGACGTTCCTGCGCCGGTCGGTGTACGCGCTGTATACGAACGAATCTTCTTCCCCATCGAGCACCGTGGACAGACCGTCCAGTTGCTCGGCGATACGGGACAGCGCTCCCACGAGGTCGGCGCGTTCGGCTATGAGGTCGGCGCCGGATTCCTCGAGCTGCGTCATCAGACGCCGACCCTGCTCCAAGACGGCAGTCAGCCGCTTGGCCAGCGATCTGCCCACCGAGTCGACGCTCCCCCATCCGCCGGATTGCCTGACCTCCGCCGTGATGCGTAACTCCACGGCGTCGTATCCCGATGGCGCCGTCCTCTCCGACAAGTCCTTCACGAAGTCGAACAACGAATCGGTAAGCGTCGCCGCGGTTGCGGCGTCGCGCTCCATTCCTTCGATCGTCCCCAGGACCGATGCAGGGTCGCCGAGAGGATGCCCCAGGAGAGACCGCCTAAGACCGCCTAGGACACCTCCGCGTCCTGCGGCCCGGAGGGCTGCGAGTGCAGCGCTCAGCTCGGAATGACTCGCCCCGACGGTGAGCTGCTTTCGCGCTTCGCTCTCGGCACTGTGCGCCTCGTCTATCACCCAGTGCCTGATCGGGGGCAGTATCCCCCCGCCCGAGACGAGGTCCCGGAAGAGCAGCGCGTGGTTGGTGACGACGATATGGGCGGCCGCAGCCTTCCGGCGCACCCCGTGTAGATAGCACAGATGGGGATAGTAGCGGCAGCGCCGATGCGTGCAGTCAGCAACCGACGCGGCTATCCGACCCTTCACATCGCGGGTCCAATGGATGTTGGTGGCATCGAGATCGCCCCATGAGCTCTGGGCGATCCAAGCGAGCATGGAGGCAGCAACCGCTATCGGCCTCTCTCCGGACGCATCTTCGAGTTCAGCCACGAAACGGTCCAGCTTGCGCAGACACGGATAGTGTTCGTATCCCTTGAGCGCGACATAGCGCAGCGGCGGCTCGGCGGGGTCGCCCGCGTGCGCCTCGCCTACCCCCGAATCCGCCTCAGGAGCCGCCGCCATAGCACGGCAGAGCGCCGGCAACTCGCTGTATACGAGCTGGTCCATCAGTGCGTTCGTCTTGGTGGCGATCCCGACGCCGACCTGGTTGCGCTGCGCGAAGAGCGCCGCGGGAACCAGGTATGCGACGGACTTCCCCACGCCGGTCCCCGCCTCGATCGCCGCGTGGGTGCCCGATCCGAACGCCTCGAGAACAGCCGACGCCATCCGCGCCTGCTCCGCGCGGTTCTCGAAACTCGGGTACATCCTGCCGGCGATTCCCTCCCGACTGAACTCGGAGATTACTTCGTCCACTGGAGGGCACGCGCACTCGAGTTCGTCCGCATCGGTCAAGGCGTCGGCCTTGTGCGCCGCAGTACGCTCGAGCCGCGAGTCCTTGATGTCGAAGGGCGCTGTGCGGCCGAGCGATGCGGCTAAGTGTGCAACCACCGGCCGAAGAGACCATTCCCCGTTCGGAGCCAGGTGTGCCAGCCGCTGCAGGAGTCCCGGCGGGAAGTCGGAGAGCGCGCACAGCAGGACCCGCCAAACGAACGCGAGCGCCTCCGCGTCATCCGCTGCCCGATGCGAAGGAGAGCACGAGCCGAAAGCGTCTGCCAGGTCGCGCAGACGATGGCTGCGGAGTCGTGGCAAGGCGATCACGGCCAGCTGAACGGAGTCGAGCCACGCGCCACGGAATCGGCTCTCCGGCGCCACCCTGAGCAGGAACGAGCGGTCGAACGCTGCGTTGTGGGCCACGATGTCGCGACCTCCGACGAACTCGGCCAGCCTGATTGCGGCAGACTCGGGAGTCGGCGACCCGGCCACCATCTCATCCGTTATCCCGGTGAGTTTCGAGATCTCTGCGGGAATCGGACACCCGGGATCCACCAGAGTGCTGAAGCGGTCTATGATCTCGGGTCCTCTGGCGACAACCGCGGCCACTTCGATTATCGAGTCCCGGTCAGGGTCGACCCCGGTCGTCTCGATGTCTGCGAAGGCGATCTCGTCCTCGAACCCGAACACCGCACCGCGGGCGCGCTCGCTCAAGGAGCCGTATCGATCCGCGATCTCCGTATCGGTGCCCGGAACGATGAACCGGGTCAGTGCCTCACGCTCCATCCGCACACACTAGCATGGAGCACTGACGCATAGTCGGGGCAAAACCAACGATGCCCCGGCGTTCTTTCCGGGGCATCGTTGCAGATCTTTGTCGCACACTCGGGCTACTGCAAGCCGCCCATCTCGCGGGATTGCACGAGCCACTCGCCATTCTCCCCCTGGACGAAAACCCACGTGTACGGGAAGTCCATCCCCTGCGCTTGCTGAACGCCCACGACCGATACCTGGCCCTCGGCCTCCACCTGAGGCTCGACCAGGAAAGCGGTGATGCCGTAGCCGGTGAGCGTTTGCTCGAAGCCCGCCGCGTTGCCGTAGTAGGCCTGTGTCGCCGTCGGCAGCATCGTGTACGCGGTGGCGTAGTCGCCGTCCTGGCACAGCTGATAGTAGCGGTTCACGTACTGTTCGGGGCTTTCTTCGGCGGGTACGGAAGGCGCCGTGGCCGGGTCGAACTCACCGCCTGCGCTCGAGCCGGTGTTGGCCGGGGGCATCTGTGACGCCCCGTCGGACGTGCCGGTCGGTGTCTGTGCCGAAGCTCCCACCGCAGGTACGTCGTTGGCGTCCTGCCATGCGAGAATGCCGATGATACCGGCCAGCAAGACCGCTATGACCACCAGCCCGATAACCAGTTGCTTTTGGGTAAGGCCGCCCATCCTCAGGATCCTTTCGCTTGCTTGCCTGAACAGCGCTCAAAGCGCCCGCCAATGGTACTGCGCGTGCCGTTCCGCACGCAATCCCGGGCGTCTGGCGAGACTCAGGAAGCGAATGGTGCGCCAAGACTCGCAGTTCGTCTGATACGACATGCGGTCTCTTCGTTGCGCAGACAGCGCTCGCGATCGACAAACGGACGTGTTCGGTGGACGACCACGTGAGGCTACGAAGCCGACCGGGGGCCACCTTCACGGTCCCGGGCCAGCGGGCGGGTGGGCCGTCCCCGTTTGCACGTCCAGCACGCCCCATCGCAGCCTACCAGTTTGAGTGCGTTGCAGCGCGGGCAGCGCGCGCCGGCGGCTGCCAGCCCGCACTGCGGGCACACCGCGACGGTCGCGCCGCCCGAACACGTCACCGTGGCAGAGGCTCTCACTCAGACCACCCCGACCAGACGGGCAAGCAGACCGCCGGCGATAAACGCTATCGTGACCGATCCCGCAAGCAATCCTACGAGGTAGCCCCATCCACGTTCCTTGAGGATCACCATCACGCTCGCGATACACGGAACGAACAGAGTGATGGTGACCATGGCGACGAGGAGTTGCGCGCCCGTCAGCTGCATGCTGAAGAACCCAGCCGCACCGAAGTCCCGGCGCACGAAGCCCATGACGAACGCAGTCGCGGCCTCAGCAGGCAGACCGAGCCATCCGACGGTGAGAGGCACAAGTGCCGATTGGATCCACGCAAGAACACCCGTGACTTGGAGCAGCGAGATCAGCAGAGCGCCCACGGCAAAGAACACCGCGACTTCGCGCATGAAGTTCCAGACCTTCGTGATCGTCTTGCGCGCGATGTTCTTGACACGAGGAACGCGCAACGTCGGCAGGTCTATCAAGAGGTCTGTGCTCTGTCCGGGCGTCAGACGGTTGAGCGCCGTCCCCACACCCGCGAAGATCGCCACCAGCGCGGCGAAGTAGGCCGCCGCGTACAGCGGCCCGACACCGGCCATGAGTGCGGCGATCACAGCTATCTGCGCTGAGCACGGTACCGCTATCGCCATCAGCGCCGTGGCAATCACGCGCTCTCGCCTGCTGCCGAGAATGCGCGTGGTCAGTGTGCCCATGGTCACGCAACCAAGACCGAGGATGATCGGGATGATTGCCCGACCGTTGAGTCCGATCGTGTTAAGAGACCGGTCAGCCAGCGCGGCTATCCTCGGCAGGTATCCAGAGTCCTCGAGCACAGCAAGGAGGAGATAGAACCCCGTGACCAGGGGCAGAATCACGCCCACGAGATAGGTAGGGGTCATCGTCAGCACGCCGAACTCGCCCGCGAGCACGGAGTAGACGGCACTCCCTTCGGCGAACAACCCCCCGACCGCTCCGCGCACGAAGGGCTCCCAGTAACCCTGCATGAGAGTCTCTTCGAGCAGGCCGACCACTCCGCCGGCGATCCATTGCCCCAAGATCACATACATCGCCCAGAGGAGTAATCCCAGGAGGGGCAGTCCCGTCGCTGGATGCATCATCGCTTGGGACAGATGCGTGGAGAAGCTCGCGCCCTGCGTGGTCTCGCTGAGCACGTGTCCGACGATGTCGTCCACGCGCGCCCGCCTGCGCCGATAGATGGTCTCGCATGCGTTGCCGTGAGCCATGCCGTGGCGCTCCGCGACCACTGGGTCGCCCTCAAGCACGAGCAGCGCCTCGGCGCGGGTCCCGCAGAGCGCCGCGGCCTCGACGAGGTCGGGCTCCAGATCGATGTCGCCGTGGCCGCAGCGCGCCCTCTCGAGAGAGGACGCAAGGTCGGAGATCCCGACGCCCTTGACCGCCACCGTCTCGATCACGGGTACGCCAAGGAGGTCCTCCAGAAGGTCCCGATCGATAACTACACCTCTGGCGCGGGCCTCATCGGCCATGTTGAGAGCTACCACCATGCGTTTGCCCATATCGACGAGTTGTAGCGTGAGGAACAGGTCTCGTTCGATATGGACGGCATCCACGACGTTGACCACGATGTCCGCATCCAAGATGACATCTCGCGCGACTCGCTCCTCATCGTTGAAGGAAGACACGCCGTAGACTCCTGGCGTGTCGATGAGGTCGCGCCCCTGCAGGATCCCGCGTGTCAGCTCGACCGTCGTCCCGGGGTAATTCGAGACGTCCACGTAGACTCCCGTGAGCGCGCTGAACACAACCGACTTGCCCACATTGGGGTTACCTGCGAGCACGACCTGCTCGACCCCCCGACGGGCGATAAGGGAGTTAGGAGCGTGGCACGTCTTCGATGGCTCCATCACGAAGCAGCCTCCTCGGCCCGCCCGGTGTCCGTCGCGACCTGCCAGGGTCCGGGACTCGTCCGTCGACCCCTGATGCGACGAGCCAGCCTCCTGCCGACTGCGACCTCCTGACGGCCCGAGCGAACGACGATCGGCCCTGCTGGTATGCGCGTGACGCAGTGCACGCACGCTCCTTCCGCCATTCCGAATCGCAGAGCATGCACGCGTGATGAGTCGTCGCCGATCTCGAGGACCTCGAAAGCGTCTCCGCTCCGCAACGTGTCGAGGGTGCAGGATTCGCAGGGCGGGCCGCCACGTCGGGCCCTTCCCCTGGCTCCATGATTCCTGGTTCGCATCTCAGTGGCCTCCGTAAGAGTGAACCGACTTAGTAGGTACGAAGTCCTGTGTGTCGCTTATGCTATTCTCGTGCCAGAGTTACGTCAAGGCCACTCGGCAGGTGCGCTCTTGCCCATTCCCTTCGACTTGCGTTAGCCTCACGCTCAAAGGGGAGTAGCGACCCGGCGGCAGCTGCGCCGGACGACAGGCCGACAATCTCGGGCTCCGGCCCCGGTCCTGTCATCACAGCGGATTGTGACCGCGAGACCTTTGGTGGAATAACCACCAAAGGTCTCGATGTCTTTCGGAGGGGATATGCCTCAGAGTCTGAGTGAGGAACCGCGTGGGTCGGAAGGGGTCGCGAGTCCCGACGGGGACTCCAGCTCACCTGCCCGGCCCTGGCACGTTCTGTCTGCCGAAGAGGTCGTGCGCGATCTCGGGACGGATCAGGAACAGGGGCTTTCCGAGGAGCAGGCCGCCGACCTGCTGGAACACATCGGCCTGAACGAGATCACCGCACAGGAAGCCGCACCCTGGTGGCGCATGCTCCTGGCCCAGTTCAACGACTTCATGATCTGGGTACTGCTCGCGGCAGCGGCATTCTCGGCGTTCGAGGGTCAGGTTCCCGAGGCAGTGGCCATCGGCGCGATACTCATCTTGAACGGCGTCCTCGGCTTCGTGCAGGAGTACCGCGCGGAGCAGGCGCTTGAAGCGCTCAAACAGATGTCGGCACCGGAGGCCACCGTCATACGGGGTGGCGCCGAAAAGGCGGTGCCCTCGGCCCAAGTAGTGCCCGGAGACATCGTGCTGCTGGAGTCAGGCGACCGCATACCGGCTGACGGACGCTTGCTCGAGGTGGGCGCATTGCAGGTGGAGGAAGCTGCGCTCACGGGCGAGAGTGTGCCCGTACGCAAGGGGACCACGCCCATGGAAACCGAGGAAGCAGCACTCGGAGACCGACGAAACATGGTGTTCGCCGGGACTTCGGTGGCTGTTGGGCGCGGCCGATACGTGGTCACGGGCACCGGCCAGCAGACCGAGATGGGTAAGATCGCGGACCTGCTCGCCTCGCAGGAGGAGGAGCGTACCCCGCTCCAAATGGAGCTTCGTACCGTCGGCAAGCGTATCGCGATCATCGTCCTCGTCGTTGCGGCGATCGTCTTCGGCGCCGAAGCGTGGCAGGCGTGGAACGCGGCGGGCAGGCCGCCGCTTGCCGACGCGTTCGGCTACGAATCATTCCGCGAGAGCCTCGCCGTTGCGCTGCTGATCGCGATTTCGCTCGCTGTCGCTGCGATTCCCGAGGGGCTGCCCGCAATCGTCACGGTCGCGCTGTCCCTCGGCGTGCGGACAATGGCCGCGCACAACGCCATCGTTCGCAAGCTTCACGCCGTCGAGACGCTAGGGTCCACCACGTTCATCTGCTCTGATAAGACCGGTACTCTCACCAAGAACGAGATGGCCGTGCGCCGACTGATCGTCGGAGACCGGGTCTTACAGGTCCAGCCGGACGATTCGCTGGAGCCCGAGGACCGGACGCCTCCCCGAGAGGACCGTGAGCTGCTCTTCGAGATAGCGGCGATGTGCAACGACGCACGGTACACATCAGAGGGGGAACTCGTCGGAGATCCCACGGAGACGGCTCTCCTGGAGGCGGCGCACCGTTTCGAATACGAACGGGTGCGATACAAGCGTATCGGCGAGGTCCCGTTCGACTCCGAACGAAAGCGTATGACTACGGTTCACGACCGCGACGGCACGCACGTCGCCCTGATGAAAGGCGGGGCCGACGTCGTCTTGTCCCTGTGCACCCGGGCTCTTCTCGCCGGCGACACCGTAGAGATGACGGACGAGCTGCGGACGAGGTTGTCGGACATGAACGCCGATCTGGCGAAAGGAGGCTATCGCACTCTCGCCTTTGCCTGGCGCGAACTCGCGGACAAAGAGCCGGTCGACGATCCCGGGATCGAACGCGACATGATCTACGTCGGCATCATGGGACTGCTCGATCCTCCTCGGCCGGAGGTGGCGAGGGCCATCGACGTGTGCCACACCGCCGGCATCAGTGTGGCTATGGTCACAGGCGATCACGCCCTCACCGCACAGGCCATCGGCGACGAGGTGGGGTTGCTCGAGGGCGAGCGCGTGGTCACCGGCGTCGAACTCGGCAAGATGTCCGACGAGGAGCTCCGGGACGCGGTCGAGCACATTCGCATCTACGCCCGGGTCAACCCGGAGCACAAGCTTCGCATCGTGGACGCGCTGAAGTACCGCGGGCATGTGGTGGCAATGACCGGTGACGGCGTGAACGACGCGCCGGCGCTCAAGCGCGCCGACATCGGCGTGGCAATGGGACTCATCGGGACCGACGTCAGCCGTGAAGCCGCAGACATGGTTCTTGCCGACGACAACTTCGCGACCATCGTCGAGGCGGTCAAGCAAGGGCGCATCGTCTTCGACAATCTTCGGAAGTTCATCTTGTTCCTGTTGTCATGCAACATGTCCGAGGTCCTGATCATCTTCGCCACAGCGCTGCTCTTCCCCACTCCGGCGTTGCTGCCCCTGCAGATACTGTGGATCAACCTGGTCACCGACGGACTTCCCGCGCTCGCCTTGGGCGTCGACCCGGGCGAGCCAGGGATCATGAACCGTCAGCCCAGAAGCAGCGACGAGTCCATCCTCACGCCGCGACGCCAGCTCCAGGTCGTGTGGCAGGGCGCGCTCATCACCGTGTCCGCGCTCACGGTGTACATAGGCGCTTACCAGGGCTGGATCGCGACCGACGGCGCCGAGCACATACAGACGATGCTGTTCACGTCCATCGTGTTCGCGCAGCTCATACACTCGTTCAACTTCAGGTCGGAGACGCGCACGGTCTTCAGCGCTGAGACCCTGAAGAACCGGTGGCTGTTGTTGGCGGTTCTCGGATCGATATCACTGCACATGTTCGTGGTATACGTGCCGGCGCTCCAGGGCGTGTTCAGCACGTCACCGCTGGGACTGCACGACTGGCTCGATGTGATCGTTGCGGCTCTCGTGCCCACCGTGCTGATCGACATCACCAAGGTCACGATTGCGAAGGTGCGCTCCTCCCGAAGCTGACGCGTTCGGCATCGCTTCGCGGCGTGTCGCACACGGGCGTTATCATGGACCCGCGATCGTCGATAACGCGAAGGGGTCGCCGGTGCCGGCTCACGACACGCACGAGAACGATGCTTCCGAGCGCCTCGCGCTCGTGGTGCACGAACTTCGGGCGCCACTCACGGTCGTTCGCGGCTACCTGCAGTTGCTCGAGCGAGATCGCCCGGGCGCCGACATCGACCGTGCTCGAGCCGCAGCCGGTCGCGCCGTCGAACGACTCGAGATCCTGCTCGACGACCTCATGGCCGCCATCTCGAAGTCCGAAGTGTTCGCCCCCGCCGTGCGTCGGCATATCGCCCTGCGACAGCTCGCCGAAGAAGTCGCGGACGACGTCTCCCCCCTCTACTCCAATCGCATCTCGGTCGAGGGGGGTCTGGGCGAACTCCAAGGGGACCCCACCCGCCTGAGACAGGCGATCGAGAATCTCGTGTCCAACGCCGTGAAACACGCGCATGGCGAAGGGCCTATAGTCATCGACGTGGAGGACATGGATGCCTCAGGCATCGTGCGTTTGTCGGTACAGGACTTCGGACCAGGCATCCCGGCCGAGGACCGCGAGCGTGTCTTCAACCTGTTCGAACGACTCGCAGCCAAGGGCGCCGCGCCTCACGGTCTTGGCCTTGGACTCCCGATCGCCCGAGCGATAGTCACAGGTCATGGAGGGCGAGTGTTCCTTGCCGATTCGCCCGCCGGAACTGGAGCGCGCTTCGTGATGGAACTCCCCGCGTCCCCCGGGACTGAGTGAGAGCGCCTGCGTCTGCGGTGGCGCGTGCCGAGAAGCGCTATTCGACAGCGAGATCCGCTATTCGAGCGCGAGGGCGACGAGTCTCGCGCACAGCTCTGGAAATGAGATTCCCGCGGCCCGTGCGGCGTCGGGCAGCAGACTCGTGCTCGTCATCCCCGGAATGGTGTTGACCTCCAGGACGAGCACCTGCTCGTCCTCGGTGACGATCATGTCCGTGCGCGACATTCCTCGGCACTTCAAAGCCCGGTGGGCGTCGATGGACAGGCTGGTGCACACCGCTTGCGCGTGCTCGCTCACGCGAGCGGGGATGATGTGCGCGCTCATGCCCGGAACATACTTGGACTCATAGTCATAGAACTCGTGTTCGGGCACGATTTCCAGGGTGGGGAGCGCCGTCAGCTCTCGGTTTCCCAGAATGCCGACGGTAACCTCCACGCCCGACACGAACGCCTCGACCAGTACGGATTCGTCGTGGCGGAAGGCTTCTTCGATCGCGTCAGGGAGCTCGTCGGGCGCGTGAGAGATGGTGACCCCTATCGCGGAACCCTCGCTGGCTGGTTTGACGACGGCCTTAGGGCCCAGGATGTCTGCGATCCGCGCGGTGTCGAACGGCTCTCCTGCATCTAGCGCGACGTAGGCCGGCGTAGGGATCCCGGCAGCAGTGAAGACGTGCTTGGTCATCACCTTGTCCATCGCCAAGGCGCTGGACAGGACGCCGGATCCCACATACGGGAGCTCGAGCAACTCGAGAAGACCCTGTACCGTCCCGTCTTCGCCGAACCGTCCGTGCAGGCAAATGAACACTGCGTCCGGTGCCGCGTCTTCGATCCTCCGAATGAATGCCCTCTCGCCCGCGTCTATCGTGACGACATCGTGGTCCGTTTCGGCCAGCGCCGCGGCGACCTGCTCACCGGTGTGCAGCGACACCTCGCGCTCGGCCGACCGGCCGCCCATGAGGACCGCGACCCTGGGCTGGGCGTTCCCGCTCACAGACTCATCGTCTCCTCTCAGCCGATGATGCCCAGACGCAGGGCGTCGACCGCCACAAGAGTACCCCACCACATGAGCACACCCAGGAGCGTGACTCCGGCGCCTCGCACGAGAGCCGAGGTCAGCAGACCGACTCGCCTTCCCTTGCCTGCTCGCGCCCACGTGAAGAACCACGAAGTCAGAGCCAGCACAGGCCCGAACAACGTAAGAACGAGGCCGCCGAGAATCAGGTACGGGTAGGGTTCCTGCTGTATTGCGGGAAGCGCGTCAGCGTCGTACGACAGGGTGAGGACCGCGGCAGCGACCAGCCCCACCCAGGCGGCGACGTAGATGACAAAGGGCCACCAGGGCACCTCCGGTGAACGCGGTCCGGGGGCCACGTCGGGTAGCGCCGTGTCTATGGCTGGTGCCGGTGCGGACTCCGCCTCTGCCTCGCCTTCCCGCTCCGACGGGGGCTCCGCGTCCGTCTCGCCCTCCTGTGTCAGCGCCGGGGCGGGTTCAGGCCCGCTTTCGGGGCCGACCGGAGCTTCCGCTTCTCCCTCAGGTGGAGTCGCGGTGTCGGCTTCGGGCCCGGAAGCGTCCTGGGTATCTTCGGCGACGGATGTCTCGACCTCAGCGAGATCGCCATCATTCTCGCCGGTCTCGCCGGTGTCTTGCGCGAGCATGTCGTCCATCTGTCGCTCCCCCCGTGTCACCAGCGAGTCTACGGGACGGTCTGCGGTGGCTCAACCTCGTCGTCCCGGACCCCGTCATGGGTGCGCAACCACGACACGAACGCGCCGGCCGCGGCTACAGCCGCAGCAACGACGAGGGCTGGTTGCAGGGCATCCAGGAAGGCTGCGGCGTCCGCCGGCGGAAGGGCGCCCTCCCCCCTAATGAGCTCCCGGCCGCCGAGCATGGTGGACATAATCGCCGCCGTAACCGAGATGCCAAGGGTCATGCCGACGTTGCGCGCCTGGCTGGTGAGGGCGGACCCGACCCCGACCCGGTGTTGCGGCGTGGCTCGAAGGATGGCGGCGGTGTTAGGTGCCGTGAACACCGAGAGTCCGGTGCCGATGCTGAAAAGCGTAGCCGCGATCGCCCACAAGGGCGTCGCCTGGGACACGCGCGAGGCCACCGCTACCGACAGGGCAAGCCATACCATCCCGCCTGTCGCCAACCCGCGACTGCCCCAGGAGTCGGAAAGCCGGCCCGCCAGGGGCGAGAACAGCGCCATGCTCAACGGAGTAGCCGTGAGGACCAGCCCCGCGAGACCCGGCTCGATGCCTCTGACTTGGAGAAGATAGAACGGCATCGTGAATGTGATCGCGAACAGGCTCATGTAGCTGAGCACTGCGGCGGCCACACCCGCCGAGAAGGACCGCGAGGAAAACAGGCTCAGGTCCATCATGGGGTGTTCGAGCCGCCGTTCCACCATTACGAACGCGGCGCCCGCGACCGCGGCGAGCGCCACGGCGCCGAGCACGAACGGTGAGAGTATTCCTCGGCGGTCTACTTCCGACAGGCCCACCAGAAGGGATGTCAGGGCGAGCGCGCCGAGCGCTGCGCCCAGCAGATCGAACGGCTCTTCCACCGGGCAGTCGGAGGGGAGCAGGCGCTTGGCCGCGGCTATCACCAGCACTACCAGGGGCAGGTTGATTAGGAATATCGACGGCCAACCGAAAGTGCCCAGCAGAACTCCTCCGAGCGACGGTCCAGCGGTGAGGCCGGCAGAAACGGCGAGACTTATCCAGCCGAGCGCCCAGCCACGGCGGCGTGGAGGGAACGTCCTCACCACGAGTGCGGGACTCGCAGCGAAGATCATTGAGGCGCCGACTGCCTGCAGAATCCTCGCCGCGATCAGCCAGCCCAAAGACGGCGAAAGCGCGCATGCCAGCGAGCCTGCTCCGAATACCGCGAACCCCGTCACGTAGATCCGCCGAATTCCCCAGAGGTCGCCGAGCCGGCCCATAACCAGCACGAGGGAGGCGTTTGTCAGCAAGTAAGCGGTCGCGACCCAGCCCACCGCAGCCAGACGAACCTGGAACCCGGACGCGATGGCGGGAAGAGCGATGTTCACGATGCTCGAGTCCAGCGGCGCCAGGAAGGTCCCGGCCATGAGCACGGCAATCACCGCCCGGGGATCGGGCGTCGGCTGGACGCAGGTGGGGGCGTCGGACGTGCCTTGGGCCACGTGAAGGGTCCTCATCGGGTTGTGGGACTTCTATGCATTTTCCCACAGTGCGGCATCGCGCGTGACAGTGAGGACTATCATGAACACGACATCGCAGACAGTACCTGATCCGGTACGGCCAAGAGGTGAACTATGGACGAGCGCGAGATTCCTACCGAACAACCCGCAGCGCAGTCTCCTGCGCCGCTGAACATGCCGCCGGAATCCGGCGCCCCGGCGGAGTCGGCTGCGGACGACGCGACGCGACGGACGGGTCCGTCCACCGGAGCGGTTGTGATGATCGCGCTTGTCGTGACGCTCCTGTTCGGCACGGTAGTCGGCGGGACCGCTGGTTTCGCGGGCGGATGGTTGGCCACCCATGGAGACGGCGCCGACATCGGTCAGACGTCTACCATACGCGTCGTCCCGTCGGAGACAGACGAGCCTGTCGTGGCCGCAGCCGCAGCTGCGTTGCCGAGCGTGGTCAATATCGACGTATCGGGCGATGTCGTCACGGACGACAGCGGCGACCTGCCCGAGGGGCACCCGGGGGTCCCGTCGGTCTCGAACGGCTCCGGCGTAGCGTTCGACTCCGCCGAAGACGGCGGCACCTTCATCATGACCAACGCACACGTCGTCTCCGGAGCTTCGTCGATCATCGTCACCGGGTCGGACCGGGAGCGTCACTCGGCCGAGCTCATAGGCGCCGACGAAGAGACCGACATCGCCGTCGTCAAGATCGACGCCGAGATCCCTCTGATCGAGCTCGGCGACTCGGACGACCTCCAAGTAGGCCAGCTCGTGGTCGCAATCGGTTCTCCGTTCGGCCTGTCCCGTTCCGTGTCGAGCGGGGTCGTGTCGGCGATTGGCCGCTCTCTACCCAACTCGGTCGCGTCACCCGAGGGAGTCTACCCGCTCGTGGACGTCATCCAGACGGACGCGGCGATCAACCCGGGCAACTCGGGCGGCGCGCTCGTCACACGCGAAGGTCGGCTGGTGGGGGTGAACAGCGCCATCTTCACTGAGACCGGAGGCAATGAAGGAATCGGCTTCGCAGTGCCCATCAATCGCGCCAAGCGCGTGGCAGAGGAACTCATATCGACCGGAAGCGTTCAACACCCGTACCTCGGAGTCCTCGGCCGAACCGTCGACGCGGCGCTTGCCGAGGAGGAAGACCTCCCCGTCGAGGAGGGTGCGTACATAGTAGAGGTCACCGAGGGCACCGAGGCGGAGAAGGCAGGCCTTCAGGAGGGCGATGTCGTGGTCAAGCTCGACGACTCCGACATCCTCTCGATGGACGACCTCATCCTGGAAGTGAAGCGCACTCGCGTGGGTGATACGGTCACGCTCACGCTGTACCGGGACGGCGAACTCATAGAAGTCGACATGACGGTGGGTATCAAGCCTCGGAGTCTCGATCTCCCCTATGAGACCACCGTCACTCCTCACCCATAGACGGCCCTAGGTTTTCGCCCTGTTTCTCTTTGCCCGGGAGCGCACGGTCCACCACGCGGCACCGGTAAGAAAAGCAAGGCCGAAGACCGCAGCCGCGAGTGCGATGGCGTTACCGCCGTCACCGTTCTCGCGACCGTACGCCGCCCGCTCCGCAGCGGACGTGAACACGGGCTGCGACACCGAGGCCATCGTGGTCGTGGGAATCTCGACGCCGGCGGCATCGGCCATCTCTTCCGTGCACGACCGGTAGTAGAGCGTCGCGACGACGTCGACCTTGTCAGCGTCGGGCATTTCGAAATCGAACGTGTCCGTCACGGACTCCTTGGGCGGGATGCGGTCGTCACTGGCGAAAGCGACAGCTTCCCACAGTTCGACGGGAGAGTTGCCGTCGGCGTCTTCGAGGACCGTGCCGAACTCATGGGTGCCGATGACGGTGGGCTCCTGCTCCTCACCAGCGATTGTGACTTCGAGCCACATCTGGCGGACTTCGGTGAGGCCCGTGGGAAGAAAGTGGCCGGCTCCCGAGTTCGTGATAACGACCTGGGCCTGGGCCGGGGTGCCGGTCTCGATCACTTCCGGAACCCGCAGCTCGATCGTGGCAGCCGCCTGGAGTCGTTCTTCCGCGCGGACAGAGTCGCCGAGCCCCACGTTTCCGCCGGCAAACGTCATCTGGTAGATGTGGTCGCGCTGCGGACCGCCGGCGGCGGCGGTGCCGGGGTATGGCTTTGTCACTCCAGGACCCGGAGTCATGTGGCAGTCCTGGCACACGATGCCCTCCGGGGCGTACGGTCCCTCCTTCCATTCGGTGTAGGTAGACTCCAGGTGCAGCCCGTTGACCGGGTGGTCGACGTTGTGGCAGGAACCGCAGAACTCTGCCGTCTGGTGGAAGCCGGAATAGGCGGTCTCGTGAAACGGCGAGACTGCGTCGTCGAATTGCGCGCGCATCACTCCGTCGGCCTGAACACTTTGGGAGACGTTTGCGATCGGCTGGCCGGTGCCGGTCACATGATGACAGAATCCGCAGGCGACGCCCTCGCGCGATTGCGCCGAGGCGCCGCTAAGGTCGGTGATCTCGCCCGACATCGTCGCGACGGGTCCGTGGCACGTGTTACAGAATGCGCCAAGGGCGCCATCGGTCGCCTTGTTCGCCTCTTCGAGTTTGTACAGGTAAAGCGGGTCATCCAGGGCCTTGGAGTGCATGGACGCCCCCCATTGTTCCAGTAACGCGGCGTGGCAACCGCAGTTCGAAGATGGCTGGAACGCTTCGGCGCCGATCTGCGGGAGCGCCTTCGCCGAACCGGGCGACCCGGCCATGAGCAATAGGGCGGCGACCACCGCCATAATGAGTTCGCGCCGCGTCCGCCTCATCCCCGCCCTCCTTCTGTCCGATTGCCTCCGAACGTCCCCTGCGCGCCATTTGCGCGTCTCCGACTCCTTTTTTCCCATACAGGTATGGTCCGGCTCTCGCGAGCCTTCCTGACCTTCGCAAGATGGGAATACACTTGCAACACCGAATTGTTGTCGTCACGCCCGGCGCCAGTGCGGGGCGGAAGAAGGAGGGCGCGCCATGGTCGACCGCTACCGCTGCAAGGGCTGCGGGTACTTCCACATCGGGCCCGCACCGGAGACTTGTCCGGTTTGCGGAGCAAAGAACTCATTCGTGGAGTACGACGGTCCCGGGAGCCTCGAAGGCACCAAGACCCTTGAGAACCTCAAGGCCGCATTTGCCGGTGAATCCCAGGCCAATCGCTCGTACACCCTCTATGCCCGCATCGCGGAGATCGAAGGTGCGCACGAAGCTCGCGCGGCATTCGAGCGCGCCGGGGCCGAGGAGACCGCGCACGCCCTCGGTCATCTCGCGTACATGTCAGCGTACGGGGACACGCCGGCCAATCTGCAAAAGGCAGCCGAGGGCGAGGACTACGAGACCACCGAGATGTACCCTGCCTTCGCGGAAACGGCGGAAGAGGAAGGCCTCTCCGACATCGCGTTCTACTTCCGTTCAGTGGGCCGGTTCGAGAAGGAGCACCGAGAGGAGTACAGGAAGGCTCTCGAGAACCTCGGTGAGTGATCGGTCTTCAAGAGCAGCCTCGACCGTCGGGGTGAAAGCCCTGTCGCGCTCCGCATTGGGACAGGTGCTTAGGGACCTCGGCGAGCCGGCGTTCCGCACGGGTCAGGTTCTCAGGTGGCTGTACCATCATGGCGTAGAGTCATACGAGGACATGACCGACATCCCTGCGGACCTGCGAGAGACTCTTTCGGCGCGGTTCCCTTTGGGTACACCCGAACTCGAGGCCAGACAGATCTCGGAAGTCGACGGCACGCGCAAGTACCTCTGGCGTCTGGCAGACGGCGTAACCGTCGAGAGCGTGGGGCTCCCCGCAGGCAACCGGCTGACCGTGTGCTTCTCCACACAGGCAGGCTGTGCGATGGGGTGCGCGTTTTGCGCAACGGGCGCAGGCGGCTTCACCCGCGACCTCTACCCCGGCGAGATGGTGGACCAGGTCCGCCAGGTCGGGGCGGATTTCCGCAGATGCGTGACCAATGCGGTCGCGATGGGCCAAGGCGAACCGTTCGCGAACTACGACGCCTCCATCGAGGCTCTCCGGCTAATGAACTCACCGGACGGCCTCGGAATCGGCGCGAGACACCTCACCGTATCGACCTGCGGGCTCGTCACGGGCATTCGCAAGCTTGCCGAGGAATCCGAACAGTTCACGCTGGCGGTCTCGCTGCATTCAGCCGTGCAGAGTACAAGGGACCGTCTCATGCCTGGTGTCACAGGTGTGAGACTGCCGGAGCTGCGGGCGGCTCTCGTTGACTACGCCGAGCGCACAGGCCGAAGGCCTACTCTCGAGTACGCGTTGATCGACGGCGTGAACGACACCGAGGCCGAGTTGGATGCGCTCGTGGCCTTCTGCCGAGGACTGCTCTGTCACGTGAATCTCATTCCAGCGAATCCCGTGGGCCGCTCTGGGCTCGGACGGCCGTCCAGCGGCCGCGTGGAACTGTTCGAGGGGCGTCTTCGGCAGGCCGGAGTCGAATGCTCGGTGCGCGTCGAGCGCGGTGCTGACATCGACGCCGCTTGCGGGCAGCTTCGACAGAGAGTCTAGTGTAGAGCACGGCTCTTCGGGCAAAGACCGGTCGCGGCCGGGCACTCCCTGCACGCGATAGGGTCGTAGGCCGGGCGCGGATCGAACCGCTGGCGCATGATCGAGTCGACGATGAGACCGATCTCCGCGCGCAACTCCGGCTCATCGGCACCCTGGAACACGTACGTCGTTCCCGGTTCGGAGCTGTCCAGCTCGACGAACTCCACGGATATGCTCCTCGCACCCATCGCCATCGCCGCCAGAGCGTAACAATGCGCCTGAAGAGGTCGGTGTCGGTCCTCCTCGGCGGCGGAGGGGGCGCCACCGGTCTTGTAATCGACCACCAGCGCGTCGTCCCCGAACCACGCAATGAGATCCAGCGCGCCGTCCAGTATCGTTGAGCTGAGCGACACGGCGAAGTAAGCCTCACGCTGGATGAGATCGGCCTTCATCAGGCGCCGCGCGCTCGGCGATGCGAGGAATCGCTCGCATGTCTCCGTGACTTCGCCAATGACCTCGGGCGGGACACCGTTCGCGCGACAGATTTCGTCGATCCGCTCTGGCGGTGGGAGCGATTCGAGCGCAGAAACGCTCAGCACCGCGTGGATCGCGGACCCCCGCGTCGCAGCCGTCACGCTGTCCCCCGCGGGGGCGTCCGTCGAGCCGAGTCGGGCAACGCGTTCTATGTAGTAGCGATACGGGCAGGTCAGGTACTGCCTGAGCCCGGAGAATGAGACGCGGTCCGGCACCGGATCCGAGTGGTGGACTTCGGCCGGCGACCTAGGAAGAACCGCGGCAGCCGGGTGCGCGTCCGTCGTCCCTGCCGGGGGGAAGTCCGCGCCGTGCGTCGCGGGCTCCTCGGGCTTTGGGGTGAGTACTCGGATGCTCGCGCGCCCCACACGTACGTCTCCCGCTCTTACGCTCCCCGGCTCCGTGAAACCCAGAAGTCGTCTGATCCAATCGATCGGAAGCTCCGAGCCGCTGGGTGCCTCGAAGCGCGTGCGGCCAGCCAGCACCAGCCCATCTTGGGCGCGACTGCATGCAACGTAGAAGATCCGCTTCTCTTCGGCGAGTTCCCGTTCCTGCAAGGCAGCAACGACCCTCTCGTGCCCCAGAGTCGTGACCGGCTTCTCCTGACCGGCCGCCGCGGCCGGAAGCCGCATGCCGAGGACGGGAAATCCTTCGTCGTCCCGGCAGATTGCGATGCCCGGCGGCCCAGGGCGGCGATGCGCCAGGTCGGCGACGATCACGACAGGGAACTCCAGCCCTTTGGATGCGTGGATGCTCATGATTCGAACGGCGTCCAGACCTTCGACCGCGAACGCCGCCTGGCCTTCCGGCGACGCCAGTCCGCGCTTCAGGGAGATATGTTCGACGAATGCCGAGGGGTCGCGGGAGACGGTCTGCTCGAACTCTTCCGCAAGCCGGGCGAGCTTGAGGACGTTCGCCCAGGAACGAGCACCCTCCCACCCCTGGGCGCACAGTGTCACGTCGTATTTCAGCCGCTCGCACGCCCGATGGATGAGCGCGTACAGTGACACGCGTCCCGCTCGCCCTCGCATCTCCTCTATGGTGTCAAGCGTGCCTCGAAGGCGATCGACGTCTCGGTCGCACAGCTCGAGCAGCTCAAGGCTCCTGCATGCAGCCCAGAGGTTTCCGTTCCGGGCATTCAGCCGGATCTTCGCGAGGGCGTCGTCGCTGAGTGAGGTCATGGGTCCGGCGAGCACGTGCGCGAGCGCCTCGCAGTCCAACGGATTGGCCGCTACTCGCAGCAGCATCTCCACGTCGCGGACCTCAGGTCTGTCGTAGTATGTCCGGCCGCTCGCGACGAATGCCTCTATTCCCTGGGCACGTAGAGCGTCGGCGTATAGATCGGCCTTCGGCATGGCCCGGAGAAGCAACACGATGTCGCTTTTCGCCATGCCGCCGTCCACCAGGTGACGCACGTGGGCGGCAACGGCAGCGGCCTCGGCGGCCCTCGCGTCGTCACCGGAGACACCGGCATCGATCAGGAGCGCCGTCACGCGGGACGGGCCGAGCAGACGCTCCGCCCTTGCGTCATCTGCGGCTTCGAGGCCCGGCTCCAGTCCCAGGAAGTCCCCGGGCCAGAAGGGCTCTCGGGAGAAGGCGTCGTTCAGGAAGGCCACGAGGTTCGGATGGGATCTGTAGTTGACCCTCAGGCCGCGGGCCGACGCCGCCTCTTCCCTCCGCCTTTTGAAGATGCCGACGTCTGCGTGTCTGAAACCATAGATGGACTGCTTCTCGTCGCCCACGGTCAGCAGGCCCTGTCGGGTGAGCGCGCCGACGACCCGCATCTGAAGTGCGTTCGTGTCCTGGAACTCGTCGATCATGACACCCGCGAACATCCCGGCGTAGCAGCGCGCGACGGACGGGAATCGCTCGAACAGCTCGACGGTACGCAGCTGTAGGTCCTCGAAGTCGAGCAGTCCCCGCTCGGCCTTCCCGCGCGTGTATGCCTGCGCGTATTCGCTCGTGAGAGCCAGGAAGGCGCACTCATGTTCCCGAACGGCGCACTGCGCCAGATGCGCCAATGCGCGTTGAGCGATTTCCTCCGCTTCGGCTGCCAGTGCTTTCAGCTCTGGCGAGCCGGTCTTCTTCTGGCCGAATCGCGCGAGAACGCAGATCGCCTCGGAATCGGCGCTCCTGTCCGGGAGACAGCCGGAGATCGCGGCTATCGCCTCCTCTAGGACGGCGACGTTGTCTCTCGCTGTCTTGGTCTGCTGAATCCGCCGCAGTCGATCCAGCACGTTCACGAGATCCTCGACACAGACCCGGACAGGAACATGGTCGGCGGGGTGCACGCGAATCTCGCTCGTCGCTATCCCAAGTGAACGAGTGAACTCGAATGCCGCGTCTGCAGCCCGGAACAGCGTGGACCTTGTGAATGCGTCGAGCAGCGGCCCGATGCCCGCGTGTGGCTGTTCCAAGAGATGGACGGCCGCGTCCTCGAATGCCCGCTGCTTCAAGGAGCCGAGCTCGACGTCCGAGCCGATGTCGAGCTCGGGATCCAGTCCTATGTCGAGGCCGTGGCGTCGCAGCAGGCGCGCGCACAAGCCGTGAATCGTTGAGATCCAAGCGCAGTCGGTGACTAGCCTCTCGCCGGCGGCCGCGCTCGCCCCCGCGAGTCGTTGCCTAATGCGCTCCGTGATCTCACCGGCGGCCTTTTCGGTGAACGTGATCGTGAGCAGCGACTCAAGACCTCGCCGTATATCTTGGGCTCCCATGACATGCGCAACGAAACGTTCGGTGAGCACACGCGTCTTACCCGAACCGGCCGCGGCGGTGACGCAGAGGTCCGTCTCGGCCGCATCCACGATTGCCTTCTGCTGTTCGTTGAGATCCGAGGTCATCCCTCCGCCCGTCCGCACCACCGCGCAGCGCGGCAGTACGCACATGATTCGGACCCGATAGGCTCAGGCGCGATCCGGCCGGTCCGGATGCCCTCTGCGGCGTGTTCGGCCCTCGAGATCGCGCTGTCGACTATTTCGGCGACGTCGTCCGTCGCGTCGGTACTCACCAACTCGGACCCGCTCACGAAAGCTGGGTCGAAGAATCCTCGGTTTAAGTCTGTTCGGCGACGGACCAGCAGGCCACGATAGAGACTGCCCGCGATCCTGCCTCCAAGCCTCCGCCTTGCGACCTCCGCATACAGGGGAGCCTGCAGTGCGCCAACTCGCTCGAATCTCGCTTTAGGAATGGTTGCCCGCCGCTTGTAGTCGATCACGACCAGCGCCTCGTCTCTACGATCGACGCGATCGATGACCCCCGTCAGGGCGAAGGCGCCGAAGTCCTCCGGCTCGTCCTCGAGGCCGAACGCCCACTCTGTGTGCGTGGTCTTGAACCCTGGGAGATACGAGAGATCCCTCTTGATCAGAGCGGTGACCATGGATGCGACCTCGCGCGCAACCAGTGTCTGCCGAAGACGACTCCGCGGTTGTCCGGCACAGACATCCTGCACGGCGTCTCGGGCTGCCCTATCCCACAGGGGGAACGTCGACTCGGTCACCTTGGTCAAACCGTGGACATCGCGCATGTGTGTGAATACCGACTGTAGTGCATGGTGGGCAAGCGCACCCGAGGCCAGGGCGTCGTTCTCCTCTGCAAGGGCATCGGGCCGGACGAATCTCTCATAGAACCAGGAATACGGACAGCGCAGGTAGGACTCGAGTTCGGTGGCCGAGAACACCGTGCGGCCGCGAAGCTCGTCGAGTACGGAGCTATCTCGAATACCCCGGGTGCGATAAGCCGAGCGGTCGAGTGTTCCTTCCGCGCCTCCGACCGCGCCCGCCAGAGCTACTGCGCGCGCGGCCCTGCGCGTTGATGCTGGTGCCGCCGGGTGCGATGCGAGGTCCGCGAACGTCAGCGCGGAGCGCGGGAGGTCCGGGTCCACACACCCTTGTTCGTCCCGATACGCATCGAGCAGCTCCTCCAGTAGAGGCGAGGGTCGGAGGAGCTTGCCGTCGGAATCCGCCGCCTGACGGCTGAGGACGAGCCGCTTCCGGGCGCGAGTCACCGCGAGGTAGAAGAGCGTGCGCTCGGCCGAGTGCCTGTCTGGCGGCGACACCTTCACGCCTGCGCGCCTGAGGACGTCGGCGGTCGCACTCACCGACAGCGCGTCCTCTCTGTCGTGCCGGGGAAAATCGCCCGCCACGAGCCCTCCGATTATCACGCCATCGAATCTTCGGCCCCGGGCACGGACGGCATCCATGACCTGAACGTGTCCCGGTCGCTCGAAGACTGTGGGTGACACCAGACTGCTCGCGAGCATCCCAGCGAGTTGTTCCGCCGACGACTCTTCTCCCCCGGCCGCGCCCGTCGCGTCATCGACAACACGGCAGAACAGCCGGTGAGCTGCCGCATCGTCCGACAGGTCGGCATCCAGCAAAGGCGCGTGCGACCCGTGTGCGTTGGAGAGCAGGCGTGCGGCAAGCCGCTTCCATTGGATCGCCGTCTCACTATCGAGAACCCGCCCGCCCAATATGGCAGTTTCTTCCAGCAGGGCTTTCGCGCGCGGCGCGCGCCTTACCGTGTCCTGGAGCAGCGTGGCGGCAGCGCAGCCACCCAGTCGCTTCCAGGAGGCATCCAGAGCGTCTACTGTCTCTCTGTCTATGCCCGAGTATTCGGACTTGATGAACCACAACAGCTGCGCGGGCGCCGCCTCCGTGATGAACCCGATCAGGCACATCAGGGACCGGCCGAAGGAAGTCGTCGAGAACGCGACACGTGTGTCGAAGTCCGCGGGAATACCTGCTTCCTCCAATGACCTCGCGAGCGCGGCCTCGTGTTCCCGTGCGTCACGGAAGAGGACCGCGATGTGGTCGAACGGTATGCCAGTTTCTGCCATATCCTGAATCTCACGAGTGATCCTCTCGGCCTCGGCCTCCTCTCCGTACGCCTCGGACAGACGCACGGCACCTGAGGGTTCGATGCGAGAGCCGGGAGAGAAGAGATGCCGCTCTAGTTGATCGAGCTCCGGAGTCGTGGCATGGATCTCGGCTGCCTCGACGACATTGTCAGCGGCACCCCGGAGCCTTGCCGCAAGTGAGCCGGACGCGTCCGTCCCGCTCGTTTCGCGCGGCATCGTGGCGGCGATATGGACGTGCGCTCCACCGCGAGCAGCTGCCTCGAGGAAGCGCTCCTGGGACTCCGTGAGATCGTCGACGCGATTCACGAACAGCGGTCCGCCGAACCACGAGGGCACCACACGCTGCGCGAGAATCGCGTACGCTGCCGCCGGCTCGACGAGGCGCAACTCCTCGAGCAGACTCCAGTACCCGCCGAGGACGGTCACGATATCGTACGCGCAACCCTCGCCAGCCACGGGAGCGACGGGTGCCGTCGACATGTGCTGGACGAGCCTGCCGGTCACACGAACCAGACCGCGCGTCCTGCCGTCTTCCCCCGCCCTCCCCACCAGCTGACGGACTTCTCGACTCAAGAGGGTCGAGCGCTGAGCGTTGTTGACGAGGCGGCGCCCGTCACCGTACAGGTTCCATAGCGAGGCGAGGTAGCGGTCCAGCTGCTCGATGCGCGCGCGAACGACGCCGTCATTGAGGACGAGTTCGGCGCGAGCGCGCTTCACATCCGGAGCTGAGGGCAGCAGGAGGACGGGCGCGTCACCGCAGGACTCGGCTTCCCTGAGGAGGCGGTATAGGACCCCGGTCTTCCCGGAGTTGGCCCGTCCTACTATCAGGGTCATCGGCACGGCATCATCCCCCTGGGGACATGATGCGTACCGCCTCTGACATCAGTCCGCGGCTTGGGTCTGGGCGTACCTCTGGACGCCCTCCCGTATCTCCCGCACCTTGCGCCAGGCCATCTCTTCGTCGCCGCCGAGGTACCTATCCACGCGTCCGCCGATGACCTCCGCCGCGTGCTCCGCTCGCTCGGCCACGACGCGGGCGAACTCGGCAGCGCGCCTGGCCTCATCTGCGAGTCGGCGCCGGGTGCTGCGCCCGGTCGCAGGCGCGAAGAGCAGGCCGGCCACCAGACCGACCACCGCCCCCGTAATCATCCCGATTGCGAAGTACTCGACCCGCTCCCTCATGACAGTCCCTCCTCGGCGGGAACCTCGGAGCCCTCGGTCAGCGCGCGGAAGATACGCTCGAGGTCATCCTCGCCATGGAAATCGATCTCGATCTTGCCCTTCTTGGCGGTTTGGCGTACACGAACATTCGTACCCAAGGCCCTGCGCAGCTTGCGGGCCACGATCTTGAATGACTTAGGTGTGACCGGACGCGGCGTTCTCTCAGCGGTGCGGCCGGCCGCGTACAGCCGGGAGAGATTCTCCGCCTCACGCACGGAAAGGCCGTCCTTCACGCATTTCTCAGCGAGCTTGGTCCGCATCTTCTCGTCCGGCACGCCGAGGATGGCGCGCGCATGACCGGCCGACAAGTCCCCCTTATACACCATCTCCTGAACCTCCTCGGGGAGGTCGAGAAGACGCAGGCAATTGGTGATGGCGGAGCGGGACTTCGACACCTTATCGGCGAGCTCTGCCTGTGTCATTTGGTGCTCGGTCAGAAGCCGCCGGTATCCACGGGCCTCCTCGATCGGGTTGAGGTCCTGGCGCTGAAGGTTCTCGATCAGAGCCAGCTCCAAAGAAGCGATTTCAGTGGCCGTCATCACGCGCACGGGAACCCGCTCCAGTCCCGCTATCCTCGCAGCTCTCCAGCGCCTCTCACCAGCGATGATCTGGTATCCCTCCCCGTGCGGCCTGACGATGATAGCCTGCAGAAGGCCCACCTTCTTTATTGAATCAGCGAGTTCCGCGACGCTCTGTTCATCGATGTCGGTGCGGGGCTGCTTCGGATTCGGTTGGATCTCGTTGACGGGAATCTCGAGTGGCTCCCCCACCGCCGCTTCTCCTACGTCGGGTATGAGAGCCGAAAGCCCTCGGCCGAGTCCTCTCTTAGACACGCGCCATCACTTCCTTCGCCAGGTTCCGATACGCTTCGGCTCCACGTCCCCCCGGGTCGAACACGGTGATCGGCACCCCAAAGCTTGGCGCCTCCGACAACCTGACCGACCGCGGAATCACCGTCTCGAACACCTTGTCTTCGAAGAAGTCCCGAACCTCTTCGACCACTTGCGCTGAGAGTTTCGTTCTCGCATCAAACATCGTCATGACCACGCCGAAGACGTCGAGATCTTCATTTAGGTGGCGCTTGACTAGGCGGACGCTATCGAGAAGCTTGGAAAGTCCTTCCAGCGCATAGTACTCGCACTGAATCGGTATGATCAGCCCGTCTGCAGCAGTGAGCGCGTTGACTGTGAGCAACCCCAGCGACGGAGGACAGTCTACGAGCACGAAGTCGAAATCTCGCAGCACCGATGACAAGACGTTCTTCAGCTTGTTCTCTCTGCTCATGGCCGAGACAAGCTCGATCTCAGCGCCTGCGAGCTGGATAGTAGCCGGGGCAACGAACACATGTTCGGTTTCGGACGGCTCGATGATGGCCGCGATGTCTAGATCGTCTATCAGCGCGTCATAGATGCAGAACTCGCGCTGGCTTCGATTGAGTCCATACCCGGAGGTCGCATTGCCTTGCGGGTCCAGATCCACGAGGAGCGTCTTCTTGTCGAGTTCCCCTAAGCAGGCGGCTAGGTTGACGGCAGTCGTACTCTTCCCGACTCCCCCCTTCTGATTGACCACAGCGAATGTCGTGGCCTTGGCAGGAAGGCCTCCGCGGATCTCCTCTAGCACCGCTCCCCCTGTCCACGCTTGTGATCACGTCGCCGAAGATTATAATGCAGCAGCAGCCGCACCGGAAGAGCGGCCTTCACGCCAGGGGTCGCTTCTGCGCAGTTCCCGCCCGTCGTGGAAGTCTCATGCTGGGTTCACCAGTCTTCTCGTACACGAGTATGCTCCGACGCGCGTCGCTGCCCGGGAGACGATAGATCTCGGTGGCGCGATACTCCATACCGCAGAGCCTCGCTGCTCGAGCCGCTCGTTTGACCTCCGTTTGATACGGCTCCCCTTTCATCGCGAACAGCCGTCCACCTCTGCAGAGCAGGGGCGCCGCCAATTCCACCAGAGAGGGAAGCGCCGACACGGCTCGTACAGTGACTGCGCTGAACCCTTCGGGTCGCGCGCTCGCAAGTTGCTCCGCTCGCCCAGGAAACACCTCCACGATCTCCTCCAGGCCGAGAGCGCTTGCGGTCCTCCTGAGAAACGCGGCCTTTTTCTGGATTGATTCCACCAGTACCGTTCGTTGCCTCGTCACGACTGCCAGGGGAACACCTGGGTAGCCGGCCCCTGAGCCCAAATCGGTGAGCTCTTCTTCGGGGGCGAGAAAGGGGGCGACGGCAAGCGAATCGACCACGTGCTTGACGACCGCCTCACGCCGGCCGCGGATGGAGGTGAGATTCATCGTTTCATTCGCTTTGAGAACGGCGTCCAAGTGCCGCATGAGGAGTGTCGCATCAGGTTCGCTCAGAAGCACGCCCACCGAACGTGCCAAGTCGACCAGTGAGGCGATTTCGCCCGCATCGGGTGTTTCACGTGAAACATCAGCCTGTTGGTGCATTGCTGCGCTCGCTCCTCTGGACCATCATATGCCACGTCGGTATCGGGTGGAAGGCCGGGCGTGCCAATCAGGTCACCGTTCGATGCCTGATGCAATGTTTCACGTGAAACATCCCTCCCGCCAATAATCCACGCCGCGCCGTTTCTTGGCAGACATCCGCTTCGAGAATCCGCCGGCGCTCTCGGCAATCCGGATAGCGACCGATCGAGACCCAGCGTGCTCAAGGGGATTCGACTCGACACGTGACGATTCGCTCACGCGCCCGGATGTCCCGGAGCGGTGCCGGGCGTCGCGGTCGCAAGAGAAAACGAGGAGGGACCGGCTCTCTGCCGGCCCCTCCGCACAAACCCTGCAAGTAGCACCTAGCGAGGTCGCACGACCACGTGTCGGAACGGCTCTTCTCCCTCGCTACCCGTCGTTACTCTCCGATCGTCCCTAAGCGCCACATGTACGACTCTGCGCTCGAAGCTGCTCATCGGCCTCAGGCTCACAGGCTGGCTCTGGCGCTGGGCTCTGTCCGCCGCTCGGTGGGCAATCTCCTCGAGCTTCTCCCGTCGGCGAGCCCTGTAGCCCTCGACGTCCACGATCACTGGGTGTCGAAACCCAACGGCTCGATTGGCGATAGCCGCCGTAAGCGTTTGAAGCGCATCGAGCGTCTTCCCGTGTCTCCCAATCAGAATCGCCAAATCGTCGCCTACGACATCCAGAATCAACTCGCCCTCGTCGCCCTCGTACTCCTCAACAGTGGCCTCTATGTCGAATCTCTCGAGGACTCTCTGAATCGCAGCAACGGCAGCGTCGGCGATCTGATCGAGTTCCTCGTCGGTCCTCTCGGCGAGTTGGCCTGCCTGGGCTTGCTGGCTGTCGACCTCGCTGGCGGCTGCCGGCTCCGTAGGCCCGGGAACATCGAGAGCCTCCCTGGCGACACGCTTCGCCTCCTCGAGCTCGCTTACGAACTCTCCCTTGAGCCACACGCGTACCCTAGCGACTCTCTCCGCGCCGAGGCCGAAGAGCTTGCGGCCCCCTTCTTCGAGGACCTCGTACTCCACAGCGTCTTGCTGAACTCCCAGATCCTCGAGTGCGGCGTCTAGTGCCTCTTCGACACTCGGACCTTCGCCCAAAGTCTCGCGCTTCATGCTGTCTCTCCTTGTTTCTGCGCGTAGAATCGCAGCTGGAACTGCTGCTGGACTATTCCCAGCAGGCTCGACGTGACCCAGTACACAAGAACCCCCGCTGGGCTGATCCAGCCGAAGTACAACATCATCAATGCCATGAAGATCCCGATCTGTTTCTGCTGATTCTCGCCTGGCATGAGCTGCTGAGGCAGCCATATGCTCAGGCCGAAGAGAACCACAAGCGCGGCGTAGGGCAGGACTTCGGGCAGTCCCGAGCCGCTCCACACCGAACCGGGGGTCTTGGTGAGGTCTGGCAAAATTATCCAGAACGCCTTGGCGCTTTCCTGCGCAGCCTGTTCGAGCGTAGCGATGTACTCCATGAACTTCCCGGGGCGCTCGGCCGTACCTCCCAAAACCTGGAAGAGCGCCAAGAAGATCGGCATCTGCAGAAGCATCGGCAGGCAGCCACCGAACGGGTTCACCTTGTTCTCCTGGTAGAACTTGAGCGTCTCTTCCTGGAGCTTCTCTTTGTCGTTCTTGTACTTCTGTTGGAGTTCTTTGATCTTCGGCTGGATCCGTTGCATCTCATACATTGAACGCGTCTGCTTGAGAGTGAGCGGAATGAGGGCGACCCGGAAGACGATGGTAAGCAGGACGATGGCGAAGCCGTAATCACCGGTGATCGAGTACAGCGCCTGGAGCGCCTGGAAGATCAGTTCCTTAATCGCGTCCCACACGAATCACGGACCTCCTCGGTAGCGTGTCACAGGCCGGTCCCGAGATTCAGGGAACCGGGTCGTGCCCCCCTGGGTTCCAGGGGTGGCATCGGGCCACCCGCTTGATTGCCAGCCATCCGCCCTTGAACACTCCGTAGCGCTCCACAGATGTTATCGCATATGAGGAGCAGGTGGGCGTAAACCGGCACGTCGCAGGGAACAGCGGTGAGATCAACCGCTGGTAGACTCGAATCGGGAGCACCACTATGCGACGCGCCGCCCTCAATCGGTCACACCAACCTGACTGAGCAAGGCAGTCATCTCTCGAGCAAGGATGTCCCTTCCGACTCCCTCTGCCGGCTTTCTGGCCACCAATACCACATCCCACCCAGGCCAGGGTCCCCCGAGGTCCCGGGCGGCCTGCCGAAGAACCCGCTTCGCGCGGTTTCGGCGCACTGCTCCGCCGAGCCTCTTGCCCGCGACAAACGCAACGCGGCCCGTCGGGCCGCGTTTCTCAGGGGTCTTTCTGGCCAGCACCAGCAGTGAGTGGCTCCCTGCCTTCGCTGCCGACCTGAACATCGAATCGATCTCCCGCGAGGACTTGATCGTGTCCTTCACGGTGACCTCCAATACGTCCGCTTATGCGGTTAGGACCCTGCGGCCCTTGCGTCGACGGCTGGCGATCACGCGTCGCCCACCTCGTGTCGCCATGCGCGCACGGAAGCCGTGCGTCTTGCTGCGCTTTCGCGTGTTCGGCTGAAATGTCCTCTTCACGTGCTCTTCCTCCATCCTGCGGCCCTTCCGGGCGCAAAGCCCGACGATTATATCGGCGCCACTTCATCAGTGTCAACGCCGGGTCACGCTGTCATCGCGAGCTTTCCACCGTGGTCCCGTCGGCGGCTGCACTTTCGTGAAATTAGCCTGAAATCTGTGGATAGTGTGGAAAACCCAGGTTTCTCCCGGGCCGACTCTGTGGATAACTCGAGCGGCGCGTTGTTGCACGTACCCCGCTTTGCTAGAATCGGCCCTGCTCTCAGAAGCCGGTTTTTGGCCCGGATTCACCTTGAAAACGCCCGGTTGCGGCCACATGGTTCACAGCCCTCGGTGACGCTCTTTCGCGGCGGAAGCCCGTTTTCCACAGTGGCGGCTTCGCCGATCCATTCTCGGGAACAGCTTTCCACAGAATGGTGCCTTTTCGGGATGTCTCTCATCGTTCCGGAAACCTCACAGGGTGCCCCGGAACCGCTGTCCAGCGGCATCCTCACCCCTTTACAGCGGGTCGAGGGTGGTTTGTCCACATGTGTGGAAAGCTCTGTGGATAACCTAGGAAAGCAGCACGTAGAGCACTTCCGCTGCATCCTATTCGCCGCGAGCCTTCAGCCATAGACACGGGCGTTCAGCAGGTGGTTGGCAATCCGGAGCCTGACCGGAGGGGTGTTGAGAACCACGCAAGTACCTGAACGCGATTGGAAGCATTGGGGGAGCGCATGAAGCCATTCTTTTCGGCCGGTGGGGTATCCTCCCCGCGCCACCCCAGCGCGATGGCCGATGGCTCCGTCGCCACCTCCTCCAACGACGCCGTACAGACCGCTTTCCGCGCCAGACTCGCTGCGTACGATTCGCTTGCGGCAGCACCGCGAGTCTACGACGTGGTGGCTGCAGATCCGTCCGACCTCATCGAGCAGGTGGCTGCGCGCGCATACACCCTCGCTCACGAGGCGGGCGGGACGATCCCCTACACGGTGATCAGGGAGATCGTCGAGAACCTCATTCATGCCGACTTCCGGGAGCCGGTCGTCTCTATCCTCGGGAATGGGACCGAGCTTCGCTTCTCCGACCAAGGACCCGGCATACCCGACAAGGAGCGGGCCTTGATGCCCGGCTACACGACGGCCACTCATGATATGAAGCGTTTCATCCGGGGCGTCGGTTCGGGACTCCCGCTCGTTCGCGAATTCCTGAAGCACTCCGGTGGCTCACTTGAGGTCACGGACAACCTCGCACGTGGGACGATGGTCACCCTTCGTGTCGGTCGCGACGCGGAGCCCTCGACAGGGAGCGCCTCTGAATCCGCGTCTCAGGACGGCGCCGAAGAAGCGGAGCAGATTCCGGACCTTCGGCTGACTACAAGGCACAAGAGAGTCCTGTCGTTGATCCTCGAGTACGGAAACGCCGGTCCCACGCTGGTGTCTCGCGAGCTCGCGGTGGGTCTCTCGACCGCCCACCGGGACCTGGCTTTTCTTGAGGATCGGGGGTTGATTGACTCCGATGACACCGGCAAGAGAAAGCTCACTGCGCTGGGCGAGCGATACGTCAATGCATTGTTCTTGTGATGGGATGAGGACTCGTGAAGGCTGACCTCGAAGAAACGGCTGGCGACGTTGGAACTGTGTGGGCTCAAGTGCTGGATGTCGTGCGCTCCGAGCTCAACACCCCCACGTTCAAGACGTGGTTCGAGCACACCGCGCCGCTCGAGCTGACGGACGACTCGCTCGTCATTGCTGTGCAGAACGACTTTGCTCGGGATTGGCTCGAGTCCCGCTACTCGGGCCTCTTAGGATCCGCACTCGCCGATATCACGGGTAAGCCCACGTCCCTCACCTTCCTCGTCGCACCCGAGGCGACGCGCGCGACCGCGGTCTCCGAACAGCCGGCGGCCATAGAAGACGCAGACGGGGTGTCCCCCGAGGTCTTCCCGAGCATGGAGGATCGTGAGCGCAAGCGTGTTCGCGAAGCAGAGCTCGGCGAGTTCAACCCCAAGTACACCTTTGACTCATTTGTCATTGGAGCGTCGAACAGGTTCGCTCACGCTGCCTCCTTGGCCGTTGCGGAGGCGCCCGGCAGAGCGTACAACCCTCTCTTTATATATGGGGGAGTAGGACTCGGTAAGACACATCTTCTTCAGGCCATTGGGCGCTATGTCCAAACCAGCTTCCCTCACCTGAAGGTGAAGTACGTAAGCACGGAGCAGTTCACGAACGATTTCATCAACTCGATCGGGGACAAGGACAAGAAGCGCATCGAGGGCTTCCGGCGGCAGTATCGGACGAACGACGTGCTGCTCGTGGACGACATCCAGTTCCTAAAAGGCAAAGAAGGCACCCAGGAGGAGTTCTTCCACACGTTCAATACACTGCATCAGGCCGGCAAACAGGTCGTCCTGTCTTCCGACCGGCCCCCAAAAGACATCGCCACGCTCGAAGAGCGTCTGCGCACTCGCTTCGAGATGGGGCTGATCACCGATATCCAGCCGCCTGATCTCGAGACGCGGATTGCGATCCTCAAGAGGAAGGTGGAGGTTGAAGACCTCGATGTCCCCTATGAGGTGTTGGCGTTCGTGGCAGACAGGGTTTCTTCGAACATCCGCGAGCTTGAGGGTGCTTTGATTCGAATCGTCGCCTTCAGTTCTCTCACGCGCCACCCGGTGGATTTGGAGTTGTCCCACGGTGTCCTCAAGGACATCTTCCCCGAGAGGTCTACCCAACCGATCTCAGTCGCCACCATCCAGCGCGAGTGCTGCAAGTACTACGGTATCAGCCACAACGAGCTGATCGGCAACAAACGATCGCAAGCTATCGTCTATCCTCGGCAGATCGCGATGTACTTGTCGCGAGAGCTCACTGATCTCTCCCTTCCGAGAATAGGAGATGAGTTCGGGGGCAGGGACCACACCACGGTGATGCACGCAACCGCCAAGATCACGAAGTTGATGAATGAGGACCGCGGCGTCTACGACCAGGTACAATCCCTTACTAACCTCGTCAAACAGAAGAGCTGACGCAGGGTGTGGAGAGGTCTGTGGATAGCCGGGGGAACACGTGGGGAGTGAGGCCGTCTTCTGTTGATGAGTGAAGGCGCCTGTTGATCATGGGGACGGGTGGCACAAGGTCACCACAGCTATTTACACAGTGGATACGCGGATTCTCAACTGGGAGAATGGTTGTTTTCCACGGAGCGCACAGGCCTTATTACTACGGTTATTGATTAGATGTATATAGAGAGAGGATAAGTAATGAAGTTCTCGATCGCGCGAAGTGATTTGCTCGAGGCCCTGTCGGCAGCCGGCAGAGCCCTCTCCGCGAGATCGACTCTCCCTATCCTCTCCGGAATCCTCGTCGAGGTCTCAGCTGACGGCACTGTCGTTGTTCAAGCGACGGATCTCGAGGTATCGGTCAGGCACTCTGTAAGGGCGTCTGTGGAGGCCGAGGGGACCACCGTGTTTCCGGGGAGGCTCACCACGGACATCATCCGTTCGTTTCCCGAAGCCGCCGTCAGCGTGAGTGTGGACCGTAACACAGCGACCATCTCGTGCGAGACCTCGTCGTTCAGCGTGAAGACGATGTCTTCCGACGACTTCCCGAAGTTCCCACACATCACCGCCCAGGACACCGTGGATATCGACACGAAGACATTCGCCTCACTCGTCGGCCACGTTGCGCGTGCCGTGAGCAGAGATGAGACGCGACCCATCCTGACCGGGGTACTCGTCGTAGTAGACGGGCCGACCCTGCGCATGGTTGCTACCGATTCGTACCGGCTCGCCGTCAAGGAGGTGATCCTCGAGCGAGACACGGAAGCTGAAGTCGAAGTCGTGGTCCCAGGGAAGGCGCTCGAGGAGATCGGCCGCCTGGCTACTGCTGAGTCGATCACCATGGGGGTCGCGGAGAACCAGGCAGTCTTCACCTTCGGGCCGACTACTTTCGTTTCCCGCAGGATCGAAGGGACCTTCCCCAACTGGAGACAACTGATTCCCAAAGAGGCCGAGACGCACTTCACCGTGGGCCTCGAGGAGTTCACGCAAGCCGTGAAGCGCGTGTCTTTGATGGCGCAACACAACACCCCCCTTAGGGTTTCGGTATCGGTAGAGAACCAGACTGCAAGCTTGTCTGCAACGACCCAGGACATCGGCGAAGCGTCGGAGAACCTGATGGTGCAAGCCGAGGGCACCGACGTAGAGATTGCGTTCAACCACGGTTTCCTGAGCGACGGGCTCGCCGCGGCTCGAGGAGAGAAGGCCACGGTCGAGATAGTCAGCCCACTCAAGCCCGGCGTGATCAGGGTTCCAGACGACGAGGGATTCCTGTACCTGCTGATGCCGGTGCGGCTCGGCTGAGAGTGGTGGGATTTCACGTCTCGAGGCTTGCGCTGTCTGGCTTCCGGAACTACGCGAACGCAGACTTCAAGCTCAGTGAGAAGCTCACGGTTCTCGTGGGGCCTAATGCAGCCGGCAAGACGAACGTCATCGAAGCCATCCAGCTGCTGACGGCCGCCGAGTCGTTCCGAAATCCCCTCTGGGACGACCTGGTGATGTGGGGCCGCGATGTAGCACAAGTATCCCTCGAGGCAAGCGACGAGCGAAGGAAATTGACCGTCGAGCTGGACGTACGCCGAGGGAAGGGGAGAGAGTTCCGAGTCAACGGATCGGTAAAGCGTCGGCTGATGGACGTGCGCGGAATCATTCCCTCTGTGGTGTTCACGCCCGATGACCTCGGGATAGTGAAGGGTTCAGCCGAGCGGCGGAGGACGATGGTCGACGCGATCGGGCAACAGATCTCACCGGCCTACGGAGCACTCAGGCGAGAATACGAGCGAATCGTACGGCAGCGAAACGCCGGGCTCAAGGAGCGTGCCGAGCCGGGCGTGATGGATGCGCTCACTCTTCGGCTCGCGGAGACAGGCGGCAAACTGGCTGCGCACAGGATACGGCTTCTCTCGCGGGTGGGGGACGAGGCCCGGGGTATTCACGAAGTCATGTCGGGGGGAGAAGAGCTTGGACTGGAGTACGTTGCGAGCTGGACCACCGAAAGGGATCTCACGGAGATACCGATGGACGCGGAAGACATCGAACAGGCAATCCTGGACACTCTGCGCCGGCTGACCGAGGAGGAGAAGGTACGAGGGATCACCCTGGCCGGACCCCACCGTGACGACGTAGCGTTCAGCGTGGGGGGTCACGGCGCGCGCGCCTTTTCGTCGCAAGGACAGCAACGGTCAGTTGCCCTGAGCGTCAAGATGGCCGAAGTGCACGTCGTGCGAGACCTGGCGTCTTCTCCACCGATACTCCTGCTCGACGACGTGATGTCGGAGCTCGACGAACAGCGCCGACACGAGCTGACCGGCTTCGTCGGCGGATTGGTCCAGACGGTTGTCACAACCACCAACCTGCACTACTTCGAGCCGAGCCTGCTGTCGTCCGCGACCGTTCTCGAGGTGGCGGCATGAGGCATCGGGACTTCAGGTCTCTCGGAGAGGGGCTTCACGACGTCGCGCGCAGCCTCGGTGGCAAGCAGTTCCAGGTGCAAGCGCGCATAGCGTCGGAGTGGGCGCGGGTAGTGGGTAGGGAGATCGCCCAGCACACGCACGTGTCCGGTCTGCGCTCAGGCGAGTTGATGGTCGCCGTCGACTCATCGGTCTGGGCTACGGAGCTCTCGGCGATGGGAACGCACCTGCTCGAACGGCTGAATCAAGCCCTCGGACAGACGGCGGTCAAGTCGGTGCGTTTCACTGTCTCCAACACAGTGGCCCGGGCGCGCGAGGAGGACGAACGCGAAGAACAAGCGAGAGACAGGTACGGCGATAAGCACGTGCCGCCTGAACCGCTGACGGCCGACGAGTTGGCCCGGCTCGAGGAGCTGTTCGCCGACGTGCGAGACGAGCGACTGAGAGAGGCGGCCCTGAGAGCGGCGGTTCGCGACTTGGAATGGAAAAAGGGTAAGCGACGCGCCCGGGAGGCGTAGACGGGCGCTGAGAGCTTCACAGCACTAGAAACGCCACGTTTACCCCACTTGTTGTGTTAGAATGCGTAGAGGAACCACAAGATGTCGTGGTTCCCATCCGAGGCACCGTTTTCCAGCCCGAACGATTCTCAGAAGGAGCCGCCGTGCCCAAAGGTACGTATTCGGGAAAAGATATCCAGGTCCTCGAAGGCCTCGAGGCTGTCCGCAAGCGACCGAGCATGTACATAGGATCCACCGGGCCGAAGGGCCTGCACCACCTCGTGTACGAAGTGGTGGACAATTCTGTGGACGAAGCCCTCGCCGGAGTCTGCACGGCCATCGAGATAACCATTCATCCGGACAATTCGGTAACGGTCGTTGACAACGGCCGAGGGATTCCTGTCGACAATGTCCCCAGGTACCGCAAGCCGGCGGTCGAAGTGGTGATGACCGTCTTGCACGCCGGCGGCAAGTTCGGAGGAGAGGGTTACAAGGTTTCCGGCGGCCTGCATGGGGTCGGGGTATCGGTCGTCAACGCCCTCTCAGAGCGGCTCGAGGTCGAGGTCAAGCGAGACGGCAAGATCTGGAAACAGACGTACGAGCACGGCAAGCCGACGAACAAGCTGGAGAGCATCGGCAAGGCGAAGACGACCGGGACAAAGACGACGTTCTGGCCGGACGAGGAGATCTTCGAGACCACTCGGTTCGACTATGATGTCCTGGCTGCCCGCATGAGGGAGACCGCTTTCCTGAACAGGGACCTGCGCATCGTCCTCGTAGACGAACGGGAACTCGAACCCCGCAGGGAAGAATTCAGGTATGCCGGCGGCATCGTGGACTTCGTGAAGTACATCAACGAAGGCAAGGACACCCTGAACAAGCGGCCCATCTACTTCGAAGCCGAAGCCGAAGAGGGCATCATCGAAGTCGCAATGCAGTGGAATACAGGCTACTCCGAGTCGGTGCTGGCTTTCGCGAACAACATCAACACGCACGAGGGCGGCACACATCTCGAGGGCTTCAAGAATGCGCTCACCCGCACAGTGAACGACTACGCGCGCCGGCAGAACGTCCTCAAGGAGAAGGACGACAACCTGACCGGTGAGGACATCCGGGAGGGGCTCGCTGCGGTCATCTCGGTCAAGCTCCGCGAACCGCAGTTCGAGGGCCAGACGAAGACGAAGCTCGGCAACACGGAGATGCGGGGATTCGTCCAGTCCACCGTCATGCAGCACCTCTCCGAGTACCTCGAAGAACACCCCAAGCCCGCGCGGCAGATCGTAGGCAAGGCGACACAGGCCTCAAAGGCCCGGGCCGCCGCACGCAAGGCGCGCGAACTCACCCGACGCAAGGGGCTGTTGGAAAGCTCAACTCTTCCCGGCAAGCTCGCAGACTGCTCTGTTCGTGAACCGGAACTCACCGAGATCTTCCTGGTGGAAGGCGACTCGGCGGGCGGGTCCGCGAAGCAGGCCCGGGACCGCTCATTCCAGGCGATTCTGCCGCTGAAGGGGAAGATCCTCAACGTGGAGAAGGCCGGAATCAACAAGGCCCTGAACTCCGACGAGATCCAGGCGATGATCACGGCGCTCGGAACGAGCGTTGCCGAGGACTTCGACATCGAGCAGGCGCGCTATCACAAGGCGATCATCATGACCGACGCGGACGTGGACGGAGCGCACATCCGCTGCCTCATACTGACCTTCTTCTATCGCTACATGAAAGAGATGATCGAGGCCGGATACATTTACATCGCGCAGCCCCCTCTGTACAAGGTGGCGCACGGGAAGAAGAGTGAGTACGCGTACACCGACCGGCAGCTCCAGCAGGTCCTGGCACGTCTGCCCGAGGGCGCCAAGCACTCGATCCAGCGATACAAAGGACTCGGCGAGATGAACCCCGAACAGCTGTGGGACACCACGATGGATCCCACCAGCCGGACGCTGCTGCAGGTCACGCTTGACGACGCGGCCGCGGCGGAGAAGGCGTTCATCGACCTGATGGGCGACAACGTGGAGCCGCGCAAGGAGTTCATACAACGGAGGGCTCGCGACGTTCGATTCCTCGATATCTAGCGAGGCGGATGCGGCATGGGCGAACCGTCGGGGCGGAGGGAACCCAAACGTTTCGAGCCCCCTCCGTGGGAGCGGGACCAGTTCGAACAACTCGAGAAGAAGCGGTCCGAACATGAAGCGCCGACGACCGACGCCGAGGGCACCCCGGGCGGTGAAGGGCAACCGACCGAGACCGGGGAAAGGCCACAGGGCACGGCGCGGCATGAGTCGGGTCCAGCCCCGGAGGCGGAACTGGACCCCGTCATGCTCGACGAGATGATGTTCCAGCTGCGAGCCGAAGAGCCGTCGGCGACGAGCGGTCTTTGGAAGGTGGGCCTCGCGGCTGCGGCCGTGATGCTGGCTGTGGGCGCGGTGATGATGGTCTGGGGGATAGTGGCGCTCCGGACGACGAAGGGCGCTGGCGCCACAGGAACGATGGGAGCATCGATTCTTCTGCTCTTCGGAGGAGTATTCGTTGCAATCACCGTGTGGACGGCGATCCGTAGTTACCGACAACGAGGAGTCGTGTAGTGGTAGACCACGTAACGCCGGACGGTACCACGATCATGCCCATCGACATAGAGGACGAGCTGCGGAACTCGTTCCTCGAATACTCGATGAGCGTCATAGTGGCGCGTGCGCTTCCCGACGTGCGCGACGGGCTCAAGCCTGTTCACCGCCGAATCCTGTATGCGATGAACGAGTCCGGCCTCACTCCGGGCCGTCCCTACAAGAAGTCGGCGTGGACCGTGGGAGAAGTCATCGGCAAATACCATCCGCACGGCGACGCGGCGGTCTACGACACCATGGTGCGCATGGCTCAGGAGTTCTCGATGCGCGTACCGCTGATCGACGGGCACGGGAACTTCGGCTCGGTAGACGGCGACTCGGCGGCGGCCATGCGATACACCGAGGCCCGCTTGCAGAAGATCACGGCCGAGCTGTTGCGCGATCTCGACAAGGAGACCGTCGATTTCGGCCCGAACTACGACGAGTCGCTCGAAGAGCCGCTCGTCCTGCCCGCGCGCTTCCCGAACCTGTTGGTCAACGGCTCGGCCGGGATCGCCGTCGGCATGGCAACCAACATCCCTCCGCACAACATGGGCGAGGTCATCGATGCCACGACGATGATCATCGACAACCCCGACGCCACGGTCGAACAGCTCATGACCGTGCTGCCGGGCCCCGACTTCCCGACCGGCGGCACGATCATGGGGAGGGAAGGCATCTTCGACGCGTACACGAGTGGCCGAGGGTCTCTCAAGGTGCGCGGCAAGGCGCACATCGAACAGACGTCGACCGGACGCACGCGGATCATCATCACCGAGATCCCCTACTCCGTGAACAAGTCCAAGCTGGTCACCAAGATCGCCGATCTGGTCCGCGAGAAGAAGCTCACCGAGATATCCGACCTGCGCGACGAGTCCGACCGCAAGGGCATGCGCGTGGTCGTGGAACTCAAGTCCAACTGCGTGCCCCAAGTCGTCTTGAACAAGCTCTACAAGCACACGCCTTTGCAGACCGGCTTCGGGGTGATCATGATTGCGCTCGTGGACGGTGTCCCGCGCACGCTCACCTTGCCAGAGGTGCTTAACCACTACATCGAGCACCAGAAGGACGTCATCACCCGGCGTACGCGGTACGAGCTGCGCAAGGCCGAGGAGCGCGCACACATCCTCGAGGGCTACGTCATCGCGCTCGACAACATCGACGAGGTCATCCAGATCATCAAGTCGAGCCAGGACGACTCCGAGGCGAAG
>Ga0068714_10000985_pt1 | contig 45512 bp, 36 predicted proteins | sample MTBNYHSulfiMetaG_FD_62988 | JGI IMG/M metagenome (GOLD analysis project Ga0068714, IMG submission 62988) | Enrichment culture microbial communities from rom New York Harbor, USA that are MTBE-degrading - MTBE-NYH (New York Harbor Sulfidogenic)... | ecosystem: Environmental > Aquatic > Marine >... | reverse complement strand
GGCCTGATCATGGCCCCGTTGTGGCCGGCCCGGCACTCCCAGGGCTCCATGTCCCCCCGGAGCTGATCCTTGAACTTCTGGAGATGGTTGATCGAGTTGACCATGGGCCAGCCCTCCCGCTGGCGGTCGCAGAGCCAATCCAGAAGCTGGTCCACCTCCTCATACTGGTCCTCGCGGATGTAAAGGGCCTCTCCCTTGTCCCTGTTTTTGTAGAAGGAGACGTCCACCGTCTCCTGGGGCCGCTCGTTGAGGTGGTAGTCGGTCCCGATCCGGTGGTGCCGGGCCAGCTCGGTCAGCCAGCGGACGTCCTTGATGTTGGTGGCGCAGATATTGATGTTGAAGAAGAGGAGAAAGCCGTACTTATTCTTGGCCTCCACCAGGTAGCGGAACTGGTCCTCCACCGCGGCCAGGGACTTGGGCAGCCCCTTGCGGGGGAAGATGGTGTCCACGGCCAGGTTGACCGCCGCCACCCCGGCCCGGCCCAGATCATCGATGTAGTCCCGGTCCAGGGCGTAGCCGTTGGTGGGGAGATACATGAAGAACCCGTTCCGGGCCCCGTAGTCGATCACCTCCAGGATGAAGTCCCGGCGCATGATCGGTTCACCGCCCATGAGGGGGATGACCCGGCAGCCGATGGACTTGAGCCAGTCGATGGCCGACTTGGCCGTCTCCACGGTCATGTTGGCCTTGTCGTTGTCGTACTGGAAGCAGTAGTGGCAGTCCACGTTGCAGCGCCAGTCCACGTACATGTAGCACAGCACCGGCCTTAACTCCGTGGAGTGGATCCTGGAGTTGATGTATGGCACCACCCAGCGCCGGAAGGCCCTGATCCCGTTCCTGGTCTTGTAGGCCAGCTTAGCCATTTAGCCCGCCCCCTTGTCCGTCTTCGCCGGTTGGTTGTGAACCCGTATTTATCTAATAAAAATTAAACCCCCGGCCAGCTTTGTCAACAACTCACCTTCAGGGAAAAGGACTGAATGTGATTCATGTTAGGCGACAAGGGCGGCGTCGCCTCACTCACTGGAGACAACTATCTTGCGGATGTGGGCCTCGGAGCTGGACTTGGTGTTGTCCGAGTCGGTCATGAAGGCTATCCCCCGGGTAAGGTCTCGATGACCGGGGAAGAACTCCTTCAGGTCCTCCCAGACGTTGACCTTCTCCTCGACCCACTGGTTCAGGGGGTCCTCCTTGGAGCGGAGGACGACCATCTTGGTCTTGGGGTCAAAGGGGGACACCAGCCTGGTCCCCTTGGGAACCGAGGCCGACCAGACGTACTTGATGGTGTCGGGCCAGGCCGCCCCGGCCAGGATCACGTAGAGAGCGGCCGCGCTGTCGCCGGTTTCGGCGGCCCTCTCGTCGGCCCCCTCCGGATGCTTGATCACCCTCCACTCCCAGGAGAGAAAGGGGTACTCCTGGATCCGGTAGACCACCTTCTTGGCGATCTGGACCGGGCCCTCGTTTCGGGATCTGCCCTCCAGATAGGCCTCGGACTGCTTCCGGACCAGGTAGGTCGTGGTCTTGGACTTGCCCCTGGTCCGCCAGCTCTGGGGAAAGGCGCCGTTCTCGAACTTGGAAAAATCCTCGACCCTCAGGCTTTCGGCCCGGACCAAGGCGGGGCCCCCGGCCGCCACCAGGACGGCCAGGACCATGATCCCGAAAAACGATGGCTTGGCAATCACTGAAAAACTCCTTGGCCCGCCTTCCCTCCCGGCCAGGCACCAGAGTAGTAATCCATGGCGGCCCGGTTGTCAAACCCGGGGCTCAAGAACCCGCCGGGCCCAGCATTCTTCCGGCCAGCTCCTTGACCAGCTTGGCCGCCACCATGGCCGTGACCCCGTGCCTGTCCCTGACCGGGTTCAGCTCCACCACGTCCGCCCCCACCAGCTCGCCCTCGAACCCCTGGATGAGGTCGATCGCCTGCCGGCTGGTCAACCCCCCCGGCTCGTAGTGGGAGACCCCGGGGGCAAAAGCCGGATCCAGGCCGTCCAGGTCCAGGGTCAGGTAGACCGGCCCCTGGAACTCGAGCTTCAGGCCGCGGTCCAGCCCGGCCATCTGAAAAACCTCCACCCCGAACCTTTCCGCCTGTTGGCTCTGGTGGCCGTTCATGGTCCTGACCCCCACCTGGACCAGCCGCTCCACCAGCCCCTCCTCCATTATCCGGGCCAGGGGCGAGGCGTGGGTCTCCCGCCGGCCCTCCAGGTGGTCGTAGAGGTCGGGATGGGCGTCGATCTGGAGGAGGGACAGGCCGGGATGAGCCCGCCCCAGGGCCCTTATCAGGGGCAGGGTCACCGAGTGGTCCCCGCCCAGGAAAATGGGCTTAAGGCCGGCTTGGGCGACCAGCCCGGCCGCCTCCTGGATCCGGCCGAAGGCCGTTTCAGGGTCGGTCAGATCCAGGTCGCCCAGATCGGCCAGCAGTCCGGGCCGGTCCAGGTCGTGGCCGTTCTCCGTCCAGGAGTTGGTGGAGGGGGAGCGGAGGGCCGCCCTGATCCTGGGCGGAGCCTGGGCGGAGCCGGTCAAAAAGGACGAGCCTCCATCCCAGGGCAGCCCCACCAAGGCCAGCCTGGAGCCTTGGGCCCGGGCAAGGTTCTGCCTCAAGGTTTCCATTATCTGCCCGATCGCGGTTCCAGCGGATAAGGTGAAGATATCATCCCCCGCCCCCGCGGACAAGGGGACCGGAGCGGTGGACCAGGGTTTGGCCTTTGGTGTATGGTGGGTCAGGAAAAGGCCGAAAGAGCTTCCCTCCCTTCGGCCGGCGTCCTCTTTGATCGACCGGGTCAACCATCCGGTCAGGGAGGTGGCCATGGGGCTCAACCCCCGCGAGCTGGAGCGCTACGACCGCCAGATCATCCTCCCCGGCTTCGGGGTCCAGGGTCAGGAGAAGCTCAAGTCGGCCCGGGTCCTTATCGCCGGGGTGGGCGGGCTGGGCTCCCCCCTGGCCATGTACCTGGCCGCGGCCGGGGTGGGCCGGATCCTTCTGGCCGACAAGGACGTGGTCAGCCGATCCAACCTCAACCGCCAGGTCCTCCACTGGGAGACCGATCTGGGCCGGCCCAAGGTGGACTCGGCGGCCGAGAAGCTGGCCCGGCTCAACCCGGAGGTCGAGGTCCGGCCCCTCTCGGTGGTGATCGACCAGGACAGCGTCCTGGACCTGGTCCGGGGCTCGGATCTGGTCCTGGACGCCATGGACAACTTCGACACCCGCCACCTCCTCAACCGGGCCTGCGTGGAGACCAAGACCCCCTTCATCTACGGCGGGATCCACGGCCTGACCGGGATGCTCTCGACCTTCATCCCCGGGAGGACCGGCTGCCTGGCCTGCCTTTTTCCGGGGACCATGCCGGCCGAGGTCTTTCCCGTCCTGGGAACCACCCCGGGGGTGATCGCCTGCCTCCAGGCCACCGAGGCGATCAAGTACCTGGTCGGCCTGGAGGGGCTTCTCAGCGGCCGGCTGCTGATCTACAACGGCCAGGAGATGACCTTCCACGAGGTCGAGCTGTCCCCCAACCAGGACTGCCGGGTCTGCGGGGGAAGGGTGGAGGGGGAGCCCCTGGGGGATTGAGCCTCCCTTGGACCCAACCCCGGCCCCCCGGACCCCTCGGCCGGGGTTGACAGACCGGGCCTGAGGGGGCTATCTTCGGAGGCCGGAAGCTCCGTGTTTTATCAATTACTTTCGGCAGTTGCGACCACCAAGAGCCGATAATCCGGAGATCGATGGCCCTCCCCCGCCTGCCCCGTCCTTTCCTTGACCGGAGGCTTCTGGCCCTGGCCGCGGCGGGGCTGATCCTGGCTCTGGCCCTGTTCTTAAGGCCCGTCTGGCGGCCCCTGGTCCATTCCCAGCCCGAGCGGACGCCCCAGGTGGCCGGACCCCTCCTGGCCGGCCAGCCGGCGGTCTACGTCTTCCGCTCCCCGGTGGACGTCCTGGCCGGGCTGGACGTCCGCTTGGCCACCTACGCCAGGCAGAACGACTCCCGGTTGATCCTGGAGCTGAAGGAGGCCGGCTCGGACCGGCTCCTGGCCAGGACCGAGGTCCGGGCGGCCGGGCTCATCGACTGGGGCTTCGCGCCCTGGCGGTTCAAGCCCATCTCAGGGGCCGGGGGCAGGGAGTTCGTCCTGACCTTGCTCGCCCCGGAGGCCGGGCCCGAGTCCTGTCTGGCCGTGCTCTTCCTCTCCCCCCCGGAGAAGGAGGCGGTGAGCTTCCGCCTGGGCGGCCGGGAGGTGGCCGGCTCCCTGCCGGTCAGGATCGTGACCGCGGTCCGGATTCCGCCCTGGGCCTCGACCCACGTCTGGCTGGCGATCCTGGCGGCCGCCTGCCTGGCCTGGCTCATCTGGCCTGCTCCGGCGGCGGGGAGGGAGCTTCCGCCCCCCCTTCGCCCGGACCGCCCCGCCCGGACCCTGGCCCTGGCCCTCCTGGTCTCCCTGGCCGTCTCCCTGGCCTGCGGCTGGCCCAACATCGTCGAGAAAGAGCGGGTGGAGGGCCTGGGCTACCATCACCAGCCCACCCCCGGCGACGAGATCTGGTACGCCGAGTTCGCCCACAAGTTCGGCCTCCTGAAACGCTTCCCCAAGGGGGACTTCCAGGCCTACGAGGCCTCGGAGATCTACACCCCCCACCTGGGGATCGCCCTGCCCCTGGGCCTTTTGGGGGCCGGCGACCGGCTCCTGGGGCCGGCCCGGCTGGGCTACCTGGTGGACTTCCTCCTCCCGGCCCTGATGGTCCTCCTGATCATCCTCGGGGTCCGCTTCCTGGGGGGGACCGCCCTCATGGGGGCGGTCATGGGGCTCGGTCTGGTCTCCTTCCCCCATTGGGCCCCCTTCTACATGATCGGGGCCCACTCCTGGTCCCAGGCCTGGTCCATCCTCCTCCAGCAGCTCATGATAAAGGGGACCTACTTCACCACCATGGGCCAGCCCCAGGTCTCCGGCTTCTTCGCCGCCCTGGCCGGCCTGGCCCTCTGGGCGGCCTACGGCCGGGGGGGCCGGGGCCTCGGCCTGGCCGCGGCCCTCTCCTTGGGGGCCCTCTTCTACACCGACCTCTTCTTCCAGCACATCCTCGTCGGGACCGCCGGGATGCTCATCCCGGTCAGCCTCCTTCGCCGGGACTGGACCAGGGCCAAGCGGGCGGCCCTGGTCCTCTCCGGGACCCTCCTGGTGGGCCTGGGCTACTGGGTCAACACCTTCCTTTTCCTGAGCCAGCCCTGGGCCAGGGAGTCGGTCCTGGAGAACGGCGATCCCACCCGCCCCTTCTCCTTTGTCCTCCAGCCCTTTGAGGTCAACTCCCTCTGGCTGGTGGCCGTGGTCCTGATGGTCTACCTGACCCTGGTGGCCAAGCGGGGCTGGAGCCCGGGGCCCAAGGCCGCGGCCGACTGGCAGATCGACCTCACCTTCGCCCCGGTCTGGGCCTTTGCTTTTGTTTTCATGGCCGATCAGGTGACCGGGGTCAACCCCCAGAAGCACCACTACTACTGGCGGGGGCTGTCCATGTGGCTGCCGGTGGCGGCCGGGGGTTGGGGCTGGTGGTGGCTGGAGAGGCGGTGGCCCCAGGGCCGTGGCCGGAAGGCGGTTCTGTTTTTAAGCCTCCTGGTGATCCTGGCCTGCCTCTTCAAGCTGGTCCAGCCCCAGCTCTTCCTGCCCGGGGCCGGCCGGCCCCCGGCCGGCTGGAAGCCGCCCCACGTGGCCGCCATCAGCCCGGGGATGAAGCTGGCCCTGGACCGCCTCAACCAGGAGGCCGGCCCGGAGGACGTGGTCCTGACCCTGGACTACGAGCAGATCAAGTGGGTCAACACCCTGACCCCCTGCTACACCTACATCCAGACCCTGATGAACAGCGTCCTTTTGGCCGGCCAGAAGGCCGACCGGATCGCCTGGGGTTTCGCCCTCCTTAAGAGCAAGGTCAGCCCGGCCGACTACCTGGACTACACCATCCACGGCCCGGCGGAGGCCGGCCCGCCGGCCCGGTCCCGCTACCTGGCCCGGACCTTTGAAGGCCGGCTGATGGCCGTCTGGGCCCCCTTAGGCCTGCGCTACCACGACTCGGTGGCCCGGGCCACGGCCCTGGCCGGGGAGCGGTTCCAGAAACTGAAAAGGCGCGGCGTAACGCCGCGCCAAAGCCCCTACCGGGTGGACTGGGTCCTGGTCGGACCCTTGGAAAGACAGCTCGGGGTGGACCTGGACCCGAGGTACTTCCGGCCCCTGATCCAGACCCCCGGGGCCAGTCTCTATCGGGTCATCAAAGGGCCCGGATAATCCGGGCCTAACTTCTCAATCTATAAATTTAAATTTGATGATCGTGGCCAGACAGGAGACGGCGTCCTTCCAGGTGATCTTCTTGCCTTCCTCGAACTGGCGGCCGAAGTAGGAGATGGGGACCTCCTGGATCTTGACCCCCTTCTTGAGGATCTTGGCCGTGATCTCCGGCTCGATGTTGAACCGGTCCACGGTTATCCTGATGGAGCGGATCAGCTCGCCCTCGAAGGCCTTGTAGCAGGTCTCCAGGTCGGACAGCCTGGTCCCGTAGACCAGGTTGGCCGACCAGGTCAGGAAGCGGTTCCCGATCCGGTTGAGGAAGGCCATGTTCCGGGCCTGGCCGGTGAACCGGGAGCCGTAGACGGCCTTGGTCCGGCCCTGGATGATGGGCTCCAGGAGGGCCGGGAAGTCCCCCGGGTCGTACTCCAAATCGGCGTCCTGGATGATGACCAGGTCCCCCTGGGTCAGCCCGAACCCGGTCCGAAGGGCCGCGCCCTTGCCCTGGTTCTTGGGGTGAAAGGCGACCTTGATGGGCCGGTCAAAGGGGCGAGCCTCGGGGTTGACCGTGGTCTGGCCGGCCAGCCTCTCCAGGATCTCCCGGGAGCCGTCGGTGGAGAAGTCGTCCACCAGGACCAGCTCCCTCTGGATCTGACCCAGGTCGACCCTCTGGACCAGCTCGATTATCTTCTCCAGGGTGGGGGCCTCGTTGAAAACGGGCATCACGACCGATAGGAGCACCTACTTCCCCTCAGCATCAGCTTGATCCGGCTTCCCGGCCGCACCCCGGCCCGGCCGGCCGAGGATCCAGGCCAGGAGCCCGGCCATCAGCCCGGCCTGGATTGCCAGGACCGCGCCCAGCAGCCAGGCCGATCCTAAGCCCAAGGTTCTACCCTCTACCATCCGGGAGGCAAAGAGGTCAATAACCTCCCGCTTGGTCACGGCCGAGTAGGCCCGGAAGGCCAGCGAGCCGGCCCGGGGGACCCCGTCCACCACCAGGCAGCCTCGGCTCCCGTGGGCCCGGTTGGTCCAGACGGTCAGGGCCCCCTCCAGGCTCGCCTCCGGGGCGGCCAGGGTGAAGAGAAAGGCCCGGTTCCGGGAGTCGGGCAGCGGACCGAAGTCAAAGCCATGGAAGGCGTTGTCCGAGACGGCCAGGGCGCTCACCCGCCCCCGGGCCGCCTCCGCCTCCTTGAGGTCCGGCCGGGGGTAGGCCAGCCTCATCACCAACTCCCCGGGAAAGGCCCTCTCCCCCAGGGAGAACCCGTTGTAGCGGGTGGTCACCCGGAAGGGCTTGTCCTCGATCAGGGCCGGCCCCATCCTGTTCCAGAAGAGGACCAGGGGCGGCTGCCCCTCGGCCCCCTGGAGGCTGAGCCTGATTACCAGGCTCCAGTCCGGGAGGATCTCGGCCTGGGAGAGGTCGAACCTGACCCAGCCGAAGGACGGCAGTTCGGCCGCCTCCTTGGCCGCCCTGAAGAGGACCCGCCTGGGCGAGGGCCCGAAGGGGATGCCCTCCACCACCAGGCGGCCTTTGGCCAACCCCGCCGGCCTGGCCACCAGGAGCTCCAGGCCGGTGTAGTCCGGCCGGATCAGGTCCAGGCCGTGGACCAGGCTCTGGCCGGGCTTGAGCGGCAGCCGGGTTCCCCCGCCGGGCCCGAGCCCGCCCCAGGGGCCGGCCGGGAGGGAGCCCAGCCTGGCCAGGGAGAACTCCAGGGGGGCCTGGGACCAGGCCCCGAAGGTCCCCAGCCGGGCCTCCACCCGGGCCAGGTCGGCCTCGGGGAAGCGGAAGGCCTGGCCCCATCTCTCCGGGCCGAACAGGGGCCCGGTCGTCTGGAGGTGCTCCTCCTCCCAGACCACGGCCTTGAGCCCCCCGGCCGACCACCAGCCCCAGATTCCGGCGGCCAGGACCGCCCCGGCCACGGCCCGCCACAGCCATGGTCCTAGCTTAACCATTACCGGCGAGGATCAATCCCAGGAGCAATATTAATATTTTTCGCGATCCCAGAGTTTGACCTAATGAATAAGATAAAAAAGGGGGTGGGGTGGTGTTGTCGAGAGAGCCGGCTTTCGGAGCCGGCCGCCCCGGCAAGCACCGCCAGGGTCAATTTGAAATCCTTGCCCAACAATTACCCCCAGCCTGATACTCTCGTTATAGGCGGCCATCTCCCGGCGACTGGCCGGCCTCGAGATAACCCACCCCACCCCTCCCTTTGCTAATCCCGCGACGGGTTTTAGAGCCGGTCGCTTCAGCGTAATCCACCTTCCAACTTTCTCCAGCGGCCCTGCCCAAACCCGGCTCACAGGTGGACCCGGTAGAACCAGGGCACCACCACCCCCCACAGGGCCCTCAGGTCCATCAGCCAGACCAGGGCCAGGGCGGCCCCCGCCGGCCAGCCGGCCCATCTCCGGGGCCAGAGGGAGGCGAACCCGGCCGACCAGAGCACGGCCAGGGGAACCAGGGCCGGGAAGAGATGCCGTCCCTGGGCCAGGGAGCCCGGGGCGAAGATCACCTGGCGGAGGAAGATGACCGCCAGGGCCAGGAGGAGCCCCAGGCCGAAGAGGGCCAGGCAGGCCACCCGGGGCGCGGTGAGGCCGGAGAAGTCGAACCTCAGCCAGCCGGCCGTCCCCAGCACCCCCAGGAGGGCGGCCAGGGCGTACCACCACCAGGCCAGGGGGGCCTCCAGGTAGCCGAAGTAGCCCCAAAAAGACTTGAAGAAGACTAGGACCAGGCTCTTCAAGTGAAGCCAGAACCCGGGATCGGCCAGCCTGGCCTCCTGGAGGAACAGCTCCACCACCCCGGCTTGGCGGAAGACCAGGGGCTCGAAGCCCGGCCCCCAGGCCCGGGTCAGGGGCAGGCCGAAGAGGGAGACGAAAAGCCTGGCCGCGGGAGGCCAGGCGGCGGCCAGGACCAGGCCCCCGGCCAGGACCCCGGTGAGAATCAGGACCGCGGTCCAGAAAAGGCGGCCGCCCCTGGTCCGGGCCCGGAAAAGGAGCAGCCCGCCCAGGACCATCACCGGGAGGATGAAGAGGGCCGTCTTCTTGATCCCGGCCAGGGCCAGGAGGATGGCCAGCCCCGCCCCGGTCTGGAGGGGGCCCAGCCCCCGCCTGGCCGTCCAGGCCAGAAAGCAGAAAAAGGCCGCCCCCAGGAGGACGGCCAGGCTGTCCGGGTTGACCGCGGCCGACATGGCCCCGAACTGGGGGAGCAGCCCCACCAGCCCGGCCGCCAGGACCGGAATGAGCTCGCTCTCTGGAAAGAGCAGCCTGGCGCTGAGCCAGGTCAGGCCCAGCGCGGCCAGCCCGGCCAGGATGGAGAACCAGCGGGCGGCCCGCCAGGCCAGGAAGGGGTCGTCCAGGCCCAGAAGCCTGGCCAGGCAGCCCAGAAGCCGGAAGTAGAGCGATCTCCGCTCGGGAAGGGGGGTGTACCCGGCCATGACCCCGCCCTTCTGGGGCGGCCGGGGCGGGTCGAGCCCCAGGGACTCCAGGGCCTCCCTAAGCTCGGCCGAGATGCGGCCCGGGTCGGTCCGGCCGGCCTCCACCTGGGGCCAGGCCTGGGCGATTCTGACCTGGGCCATGTGCTGCAGCTCGTCGGGCTGGCCGTTGAAGGGAACCGCCACCGAGTAAAGCCAGGCCCGGGTCAAAAAGACCAAGGCCAGGCCGGCCAGGACCCAGCCCGGCCTTGAAATCCCCCTCCCCTTCAGGCCCGGGGCCATACCAGCCCCACCAGCAGCCCCACCAGGAGCAGGTGGGCCGCGGCCAAGGCGGCGATGAACCAGGGCCCGGACCAGGGGGCCGGTTTGTTGCGGGTCACCTTGTCCCTAAGCTCCCGCCAGACCGTTCCCTTGGCCGCGGCGTTGTAAGCCCGGAAGGCCAGCCCGCCCTCGTAGGGCACCCCGTCCACGACCAGGCAGCCCCCCGGGTAGCGGAGGGCCCAGTCGGCCAGGGCCACCGGCTCCCGGCCCGGCCCGGGGGTCGTTTTGAGGCTGAAGAGAAAGGACCTGCCCTTGGAGTCCTCCAGGGGCTTGAAGGAGAAGGAGTTGAAGCTGTTGTCGGAGATGGCCAGGCCCCGCCTCCCGGCCCGCCGGAGGACCGGGCCCGGCTCGAGGGCCGGGGGGTAGGCCAGGCCGAAGGCCAGGTCCCCCTGCCAGTAGCGCCACTTGAGGTGGCGGTTGGCCGGCCACAGGGTTAGGGGCTCGTTGAAGGAGTAGTCCTTGCCCACGCTGATCTCCGGACGCCAGGCCGACCCCTCGGGGTTGACCCCCTGCCAGGGCTGCCCGTCCGGCTGTCCCTGGTCGGAGATGAAGCGCAGCAGCAGCCCCTGGAAGGTTTTGTCGCGCCAGGTGTGGCGGGGTACGCCGGCCAGGTCCAGGGTGAAGAGGAGCGGCCGGCCGGCCGAGCCCTCCAGGGGCCGGAAGGCGAACTCGAAGAAGCCCCAGGCCGGGAGGTCCGCCGCCGGAACCACAACCTCCCGGAGGAGCTCTCCGGGCAGGTCGATCACCCCCGCCTCCCAAAGCCTGAAGCGGACCGAGGCCGGGGCGGGCATGGACCCGGCGTCCAGGAGGACCCTGACCCCGGAGAGGCCGTCCCTCCGGGGCAGAAAGGTCTGCCCGATCTGGAGCGGGCCGTGGAGGGGGATGGTCACCCCCTGGTCCACCAGCGGCCTGGGCCGGGCCAGGTGATCCTGCCGGGGCCTGTCCACGGCCGTCAGCTCCAGGGTCAGGGGCTTGACCAGGGGCAGGCCGAAGCTGCCCAGGAGAACGTCGATCCGGGCCAGGCCGTCCAGCCGGGAGGTGAAGGTCTGGCCGATCCAGGCGTGGGGCGGGAGCTGGCCGGTGTTGAACCGCCACCCGTCCTGGAACTCCCGGCTGACCAGGCCGGGGCCGAAGCCGAAGAAGGCCCCGGCCAGGCCCAGGCAGACCAGGAGCCCCGCCACAAGGGGGAGGAGCTTTTTCAGGAAGACCACCCTAGAGAACCAGTGAGTAGTAATAGGGGACGATGGTCCGCCACAGGCCGGCCAGGTCCATGGCCGCCAGCCAGGTCAAGCCCAAAACCAGGGCCGGGGCCTGAAGTCGCCGCGGCCAGAGGGCCAGGAAGGCCAGACAGCCGACGACCGCCCAGGGGACCAGGCTGGGGAACATGTAGCGGCCCTGGCTCAGGGAGCCGGGGGCGAAGACGATCTGCCGGGTCAGGATGACGGCCAGGTTGAGCCCGGCCCCCAGGACCAGGAGCCCCAGGGCCCGGCCCTGCCAGGGCTCCATGGACCACTCCCGCCCGGGGCGGAAGAGAAGGCGGGCCAGCCCAGCCAGGGCCAGGAGGACCAGGAGCCAGGCCGACCAGTACCAGGCTGCGGGCAGGGGAAGGGTCTGAAAGCCGAAGGTTCCCCACCAGCTCTGGAAAAGGGACTGGAGGTTGAAGTAGACCTGGTGCCAGAAGGCAGGGGAGAGGGGCCGGACGTGCTCCACCAGGGCGTTGATCATCCCCGGCTGGCGGAAGACCCGGTCGTCGAAGAGGGGATGCCAGATCCTTAAGAGCGGCATCCCGGCCAGCTTGACCGTCCACCTGGCCCCCCAGGGGACAAAGACCGCCCCCAGGAAGGCGACGGTCACCAGGGCCGAAAGGGAAAGGCCCACCAGCCGGCCGTGGCGGAGCCGGCCCAGCCAGCCCCGCCACCAGGGCAGGGCCGCGGCCAGGGCCACCAAAACCAGGAAGAAGGTGGTCTTCTTGACCAGGGGCAGGCAAATGATGATAAGTCCCGCCCCCAGCCAGGCCAGCCGAGCCGGTCTTCTGGCGATCCGGACCATGAGCAGGAAGAAGACCGCCCCGGCCAGCTCGGCCGGCTTGTCGGTGGAGGCCACGGCACTCATGGCCCCGAACTGGGGCAGGAGGGCCAGGAAGCCGGCCGTGGCCGCGGCCAGGATGGGGCGCTCCGGGGCCAGGCTCCTGGCCGCGCCCCAGCCGCAGAGGAGAACCGCCAGCCCAAAGAGCCAGGACAGGGCCCGGATCAGGTACCAGGCCCGGGGGATGGACTCCACCCCCAGGACCCTCAGCAGCCAGCCGCAGAACCTGAAGTAGGCCGTCCTCCGTTCCGGGGGCGGGACCCGCCCCTCCACTTGGTCCAGGGGCGGCCTTTGGTCGAGCCGGTTGGCCAGGAGGTAGTAGTCGGCCGAGACCTCCCTCATCAGCCGCTCGGCCGCGGCCCGGTCGTTGGCCACCCTGGGCCAGTCCCGGGCCAGGATGATCTTCCGGACGTGCTCCAGCTCGTCCGGCATCTCGTTGACCGGCAGGAGCTGGATGTAGAGCCCGGCCCGGACGGTGAAGAGGAGGAGGGCCGCGGCCAGAACCCACCTGGCCCGGTTGAGGCTCACGGCCGGCCCCTCCGGCGGCGGAGAAGCTCGGCGGCCAGGACCAGGATCATCAGCCCCGGCAGGGCCAGGACGGTCTGATCCGGCCAGAAGAGGCCCAGTTGGAAGTCCTTGAAGGTCAGGGGGAAGAGCCAGTAGTAGTTGTCGCTCCGGACCGTCAGTTGAAGCAGGTCCAACCCCAGGTGGAGGCCGGCCCCGGTCAGGAGCCAGCTTAAGAAACGGGCCCTCTCCTGCTCCGGGAAGATCATCACCAGGCCCAGGCAGAGGATGAGGACCCCGATGGGGGTGTGGAAGGCGGAGAAGATCGAGGCCGCCTCGGGCCACCTGCCCAGGGCTATGGAGGGGGCCCGGGAGACCAGGTCGGGCAGGACCGCCCCCAGGCAGAAGATAGCCAGCCTGGGCCGGTCCCAGGCCGCGGTCCGGCCCACGGCCCAGGGGATGAGGAGGTGGGTCATCAGGTCGGGCATTATCTCTTCGCTCTGGTCCGGGAGAGGGCGTCCCGGCCTGGTTTAAAGGAGAAGGTCCGGAAAAAAAGAAGCAGGACCAGGGCCGCGGCCAAGAGGGAGACCCCCAGCTTGAGCCAGCGCGGGGCCACGTGGAGCCGGGCCTCCTCCAGGACAAAGGCCGCGCCGCCCTGGTAGGAGGCCCTCAGGTCCACCAGCTGGCCCGGCCGGCCCTTGGTCAGGCCCAGGACGGTCACCTCCACCTTGGGCGGCCCCACCAGGACCACCGCCCCCTGGTCCCGGGGGAGGAGGCGGCCCACCCGGGCCTGGGTCAGGCCCAAGGACCGGCCCTGGTAAAGGCCGGGAGCGGCGGCCCACCTGAAGACCCGCTCCCACTGGGCCCCCTTGTCCGGCCGGCCGGCCTGGTAGTAGACGGCCAGACCCAGGTAGATGAGGCCCAGGAGGGCCAGCTTGAGCCCCCGGTACCGGTCGGAGAGGAGCCGGCCGGTCATTGCTCCCATCAGGGATCTCATCCCGGCCCTCCCCCTCTTGGCAACCGGGCCTCGACCATCAGCCACCTCCGGCGGGCCATCCAGTCCGGCCAGCGGCCCCGGCTGCCGGAAGGGGCCACCTCCGGCCGCCGGACCCAGCTCAGCCCGGCCCCCTCCAGGGCCCGGCCCAGGCGCTTAAGGCCCAGGGTTTGGGCGTAGCCCTGGCCCCGGAGCTGGTTGTAGAGGTTGATCAGCCGGTGGTACTCGAACACGGCCAGCCTCCCCCCGGGCTTGAGGACCCGGGCGCACTCGGTCATGGCCGCCTTGAGATCGTCCAGGTAGATCAGAACCGCCACCCCGAAGATCAGGTCCACCGAGCGGTCCCTGAAGGGCAGGGCCTTAAGGTCGCAGACCGTCTCCAGGCCGCGGTCCAGCCCGTCCTTGGGCGCGGCGGTGAGGTCGGTCCGGATCAGCCGGGCCGGGATGTAAGCGGCGTAGCTGACCGCCCCGGCCCCGTACTCCAGGACCAGCTCCGCCCCCCGGCTGGCCCGGGCCAGGTAGGCGGCGATGAACTCCTCCGGCCGGGGGCCCTTGCTCACGGCGGGGAGAAGGCGGCCCTGGTCCTTAAGGAGAAGAGGGGCCTGAGGCCTGAGGACCATTTCCTCTTGAACCTGGCGATCCCCTCCTCCTTGGGGCTGCCCGGCTCCTTGGCCAGGCCCATGAGGTCGTAGAGCCGGACCCCGTTCGCGGCGCACCACTCGATCACCGCCCACTTCAAGGCGTCGCCGCCGGCCAGCCTCTTCTCCCGGGCCTCGTCGTCCGTCCAGGCGGCGATCTCCGAGGCCACCCCCCCGAAGGCGTGGAGGCCGATCCCGGCCACCGGCCGGTCCTCATGGCGGCAGATGAAGTAGCGGACCGAGAAGCCGTCCCGGGCCAGGTGAAGGGCGGTCAGCCGGGGCAGGTCCGGGCCCAGGGAGGGGACCCCCTTGGCCCGGTCGGCCAGGTCGATGAACCTGGCCGCCGCCGCCTCCTCTCCCCCGTCAACGACCTCCACCTCCAGCCCCTGCTTCTCGGCCTGGCGGACCGCCTTGCGGGCCTGGCGGTTGAGACCGGCCCAGATCTCCTCCCGGTCGGGGACGATCTTCAGGACCGGGGTCAGCCCCTCGATGACCCGCCCCCCCAGGGAGGAGAGGCCTTGGACCAGCTCGGGCCCCGGCGGCTGGGGGTCGTAGGTCTGGAGGGCCGAGTAGAAGTACCGGCCCCGGGCCCAGCCGGCCAGGGAGGCGGCCTTCCTGAGTAGTTCCGGCCCGGCCTCCCCTCTAGCCTCGGGGTCGAGGACCACCGGCCCGAAGCGCGAGGCGGCCGAGCGGAGGAACGGCCAAGTCAATCTCACGGCCGCTTTCCCCCCGGGCCGGCCCTGGAGGAGGCGGGTCAGGGGCGAGTAAAGGTAGGCCAGGAGCAGGGCCGAAGGCTCGGGCCCCTCCCCGGCGGTCAGGAAGAGGGGCCGATAGCCCCACATCTCCTTCCAGTAGGCGGCGTAATGGCCGGTCTGGTAGGGGCCGCCCAGCCCTTGGGCGACCCACTCGTTCCAGCCCGGCGGCGGCTCGGGGAAGACCCGGACCAGGCTCATGCCTTGCCCTCCAGCTCCCTGGCCCACCCGCCCAGGGTGGTCAGGGGGAGGGAGGCGGAGGCCAGGAGCTCCAGGGCCCGGCGGCACTCCCCCGAGGCGGCTCCATCGACTCCCATGACGTCCCGGGGGTCCAGGTAGAAGGCCAGGGGGAGGTCCTTCTCCAGGGCGGTCCGGATCACCTCCTCCAGGAGGCGGGTCAGGTCCCCCGGCCGGTGGCGGTTGGGTCTTTTCCGGACCAGGTGCCAGGTGTCGAAGGAGGAGAAGGGGTGGCGGGGGCAGACGGTCACCGGGAACTCCCACAGCCCTTGGCCCAGGGGGTGGGGCCAACCCCAGGAGGACGAGCGGGAGGCCAGGGTGGAGGAGGAGTAGAGGTAGCCCAGCTCTGTTAGGAGGGGGTAGACCGCCTCGGTGTGCTGGTGGCCGAAGTGGGGCGCCCTGAACCCGGCCGGCCGGACCTCCAGGAGGTCCTCCAAAAGCCGGTGGCCGCCCAGGACCTGCTCCTTGAGCTCCTTTGGCCCCAGGAGGTGGAAGTGGCGGTCAGGGTCCAGCTCCTCGTTGTCCGGGTGGCTCAGGGTGTGGTTGATGATCTCGTGCCCGGCCCGGACCAGGGCCCGGTGGGGCTCCGGGTGCCTGGCCACCCACTCCCCCACGCAGGCGAAGCTGGCCTTGAGGGAGAGCTTCTCCAAAAGGTCCGCCAGCCCCTCCAGGGCTCTCACGTCGGCCTGGAAGTCCACGTCGAAGCTTACCGCCGCCCTGGCCCCGGCGGCCCGGCCCGGGCCCTTGAAGCAAGCCGCCTCCTTGGCCAGGCCCCGGCCCAGCCAGGGTCCCAGGGCCAGGCTAAGCCCCCCCTCGAGAAGGCCCTTTCCCCTCCCGGCCCGGAGAACGGTCCCGGCCAGGCTCACCCGGCCCGCTCCAGCCCGGCCAGGAGCTCCAAATACCGTTCCCCGATCCTGGACCAGTCGTGCTCGGCCAGCCGCTCCCGGCCGGCCGCCACCAGCCTCTTTCTTCGCCCCGGATCGGCCTCAAGCTCCCTGATCACCCGGGCCAGGTCGGCCCCGTCCCCGGGGTGGTAGAAGGCGGCCGCCTCCTCCCCGGCCGCGGCCCAAACCTCCCGGATGGGGGAGGCCGCCACCGGCCGGCCGGCGGCCCAGTACTCGAAGAGCTTGATGGGGCTGACCCGGTCGGTCAGGCCGCTGACCTTGAAGGGGACCAGGCAGAGATCCATCTTGCCCAGCTCGGCCAGGACCCGGTCGTAGCCCACCTGCCCCTTGAGCTCCAGGTTGGCCAGGTCCCGGGCCAATCCCCGGACCTCCTCGAACCGGTCCCCCCCGCCCACCAGGATGAACCTGACCCGGGGCAGGAGCCGGGCCGCCTCCACCACGGCCTCGAAGTCCACCCAGTGGCCGAAGCCGCCCACGAAGCCCACGGTGAACGCTCCGCCCTCCTTGGCCGGGACCTGGGCCAGCCGGCCCACGTCGGTCCCGTTGGGGATCCTCATCACCCGGGGGTTGAAGGGCCTCAGGTCCTCGGCCAGGAGCTCGGCCGTGGCCACCGCGGCCTGGGCCAGCCGGGCCGCCAGGGGGTTGGCCAGCCGGGCCGTCAGCCACCCGGCCAGGCGGGACTTGGCCCGGTAGAAGGCCACGTAGTCATCGGCGTAGATGAGCAGGATCCTGGTCCCCCGGAGCCTGGCCGCCAGGACGGCCAGCAGCCCCCCGGTGGTCAGGTAGGTCACCAGGAGGTCGTAGCCGCCGAAGAGCAGCCGCCAGCCGTTGGCCAGCTCCAGGTAGAGACCCTGGAGAAGGAGCCCGGGCGGGGTAGCCCGGGGAATGACCCGGACCCCGGCCGGGGGCGGAAACAGGTTGGGGCCGGCCTTGGCGTGGCGGCCGCCGAAGTCCACCAGGTCCAGGACGTCGATGGAGAACCTCCCGGCCAGGTGGGCCGCCAGGTTCTTCTCCTGGCCCCAGGTGGAGTTCCAGACCCGGGGCGGCAGGAGGGCCAGCCGGGGCTTTCGCCTCAACCGCGGCGTCCCAGGATCCGGGCCAGGACCTCCACGGCCCGGTCCTGGTCGGCCTCGGCCAGGGCCGGGAAAAGGGGCAGGGAAAGGAGCTCCTGGTAGAGGGCCTCGGCCTTGGGGCAGTCGCCGGGTCCGGTGCCCAGGGCGGCCCTGAAGTCGGGCTGGAGGTGGACCGGGATGTAGTGGACCTGGGTTCCGATCCCGGCCCGGGCCAGCTCCTTCATGACCTCGGCCCGGCTCCGGCCCAATGCCTGGAAATCGATCCGGACCGGGTAGAGGTGAAAGGCGTGCTCCGTTCCCGGCCGCCTCTCCAGGGGGCGGATGAACCTGAGCTCCGCCAAGAGCCGGTCGTAGCGGGAGGCCAGGGCCCGGCGGCGGGCCAGGAACTGGTCCAGCCGCTTGAGCTGGGACAGCCCCAGGGCGGCCTGGATGTCGGTCATCCGGTAGTTGAAGCCCAGCATCTGCTGCTCGTAGTACCAGGGGTTGGCCTCTCCTGACCGGTCCAAAGCCAGCTCGGGCTGGAGGGGGGCCTCCTTGGTGATGCCGTGGGTCCGGAGGATCCGGAGCTTCCTGGCCAGCTCCGGGTCGTCGGTGGTCACCACCCCGCCCTCTCCGGTGGCCAGGTGCTTGACCGGATGGAAGGAGAGGACCGCGGCCCTGGCCGGCCCGGTCCCGGCCAGGTTGCGCCACCTGCCGTCGGCCCCCCGCCATCTGGCCCCCAGGCCGTGGCAGGCGTCGTCCACCAGGATCAACCCCAGCTCTTGGGCGGCCTCCTCCAGCCCCGCCCAGTCGGCCGGCTGGCCGGCCAGGTCCACCCCGGCCAAAACCCTGGGCCTGAGCCCCTGGGCCTGGGCCTTGACAAAAGCCCGGCCGACCTCGGCCGGATCCAGGCAGCCGGTGGAGTCCACGTCGGCGAAGACCGGGCTGGCCCCCACGTACCGGGCCGCGTTGGCCGTGGCCACGAAGGTCAGGGGGGAGGTGATCCAAGCGTCCCCCGGGCCCAGCCCGAGCCCCAGGGCCACCAGGTGGAGGGCCGCGGTGCCGTTGGCGCAGGCCACCACCTCCCTGACCTCCAGCCTCTCGGCCAGGGCCGCTTCGAACCTGCCCACGGTGGGCCCCTGGGTCAGGTAGTCCGACTCCAGGACCTCGATAACGGCCTGGATGTCGCTCTGGTCGATGGACTGCCGCCCGTAGGGAATGAACTTGTCGTCGCTCATTTTTGGCCCCGCTGCGAGGTATCGGCTCCCATGGCGTCCCGAAAAGCGTCAGATGCAAAAAGCAACTTATAACCACCTATATAAACACTATATTTCACGAGTCGAGTTGGCTGTAGATGCAAGGCGCGGGACACGAAGCCATAGTCACCCTATGGCGAGTGTCACGCAACGCAGCAGATACGGCCAAATCGGCTCGCCCGTAGGGTGAAGACCGCCAAAGTCTGATCAAATTTGGCCTGAATTCCAATTTGTTAGTCACAATTGTTCCTTAACCATAGGACAACTACTTGTGGTTTCTCTTCTCCCTCTCTCCTTTGGCGGTCTTCATGAAATAATCGGGTCAACCGGCCCCGACCTTAAACCTCTTCATCCACAGCTCCAGGACCAGGAGCCCCCACAGGACCTGGGCCCGGTCCTCCCGGCCGGAAAGGTGGCGGTTGACCAGCTCGGCCGAGGAGCCCGGCTTCAGCAGCCCGGTCCGTTCCAGCTCCGGCCGGGAGAGGGCCTGCCGGATGACCCCCTTGAGCTCGTTCCTGAACCAGGCCGCCAGGGGGACCTCGAAGCCCTGCTTGGGCTGATGGATGATCTCCTTGTCCAGGTACCGCCCGGCCACCTTCTTGAGGAGGTGCTTGGCGGTCAGCCCCTTGAGCTTCAGCCCCACCGGGACCTGGGCCAGGAACTCCACCACCTGGTGGTCCAGGAAGGGGGACCGGACCTCCAGGGCGTGGGCCATGGACATCCGGTCCACCTTGACCAGGATGTCGTCGGGGAGGTAGGTCAGGAGGTCGACCCAGCCCATCCGGGCCACCGGGTCGCTGAAGGGGCAGGCCTTGAACCGGGCCTCCACCGGGTCCGGGCCGGCTTTCGCCGCCGCCTCCGGGGTCAGGAGCCCGGCCAGCTCCCGGGGTCCCAGGAAGTCGATCCGGGAGGTGTTGGGAAAGAGCTCCACCTGGCGGGCCTGGTCTAGGAACTTCTTGAGCTTCTTGGACAGGGACCGGCCCTCGTAGGCCGCGGAGGAGGGGAGCAGCCCGGCCCCGGCCCTGATCATCCTCTTCAGCGGTCCGGGGAGGCCGTTGTATCGCTCGGCCATCCGGCGGCCGACGTAGCGGCGGTAGCCAGCCAGAAGCTCGTCCCCCCCGTCGCCGGAGAGGGCCACGGTGACGTGCCGCCGGGTGGCCTGGCAGAGCCAGTAGGTGGGGATGGCCGAGGAGTCGGCCATGGGCTCGTCCAGGAAATAGATCAGGTCCTCGATCAGGGAGAGGACGTCCGGCTCCACCTCCACCTCGGTGTGCTCCGTTCCCAGGGCCTTGGCCACCTTGGCCGCCTTGGCCGACTCGTCGAAGCTGGCCTCGGAGAAGCGGACGGTGTAGGTCCGGGCCTTCTGGCCAGACCCGGCCAGGAGCTTGGTCATCAGGGCGCAGATCAGGGACGAGTCCAGACCGCCCGAGAGAAAGGCGCCCAAGGGGGCGTCGGAGACGAGCCGGAGCTCCACCGCCTGGCTGAGGAGCCGCTCCAGCTCCTCGGCGGCCCTCTTCTCCCCCCGGACGGCCTGGCCCGGCTCGCCGGCCTGGGGCGGCAGCCGCCAGTACCTCTCCCCCCTCACCCCCTCCTGGTCGATGAGGGCCAAGTGGCCCGGGGGCAGCCGCCGGACCCCGTCGACCATGGACTCCTGGCCGGGGAGGTAGAGGAACCGGAGGTAGTTGGCCAGCCCGCTTAAGTTAAGCCGCCGCTCCATGGCCGGATCGGCGAAGAGGGCCTTGATCTCCGAGGCAAAGAGGATCCGGTCCCTGATCTGGGTCCAGTAGAGGGGTTTCTGTCCCAGCCGGTCCCGGGCCAGGAGGAGCCGGCGGGCCCGCCCGTCCCAAAGGGCCAGGGCGAACATCCCCTTAAGCTTTTTCACCGCGGCCGGCCCCTCCTCCTCGTAGAGGTGGACCAGGATCTCCGAGTCGCAGTCGGTGGCGAACTTATGCCCCTTCCCCTCCAGCTCGGCCCGCTGCTCCTTGAAGCCGTAGAACTCGCCGTTGACCATGGCCCAGACCGTCCCGTCCTCGTTGGCCAGGGGGTGGCGGACCGAGGGCCGGAGGTCGATGATCGACAGGCGGCGGTGGCCCAGCCCGCAGGAGGGCCCCTGGGCCCCGGCCTGGTCCAGGTGGAAGCCGTCCCCGTCGGGCCCCCGGTGGGCCAGGGCGCCGGTCATCCTGGCCAGCACCTCCCGGTCCACCGGCCGGCCGGAGAGGTCGATTATGCCGGCGATACCGCACATGGTCTTAACCTATCCTATCCTTAAGCCACTCCCAGGTCCGGGCCAGGCCCTCCTCCAGGTCGATTTCCGGGCGAAAGCCCAGCTCTTCCCGGGCCCGGGAGGTGTCGGCCAGCCGGCGGGGGATCCGGTCCCAGCCCCGGCGGGGGGCGAACTCGATCCCGGCCTGGTTGCCGGTGAGGCGGTTGATTCTCTCGGCCAGCTCCAGGATGGCCGTCTCCCGGCCCGAGCCGACGTTGTAGAGCCGGCCCAGGGCCCGGGGGTCGGCCGCGGCCTGGAGGGTCAGCCGGACGGTGTCGGCCACAAAAGTGAAGTCCCTGGTCTCCTGGCCGGTTCCGGTGATGACCAGGGGTAATCCCGCGGCGGCCCGGGCCATGAAGTTGGGGATCACGTTCCGGTACCGGCCCGGGTGCTCGCCCGGGCCGTAGGCGTTGAAGTAGCGGAGGATGACCGTTTTCAGCCCGTGGTACTCCCGGAAGAAGTTGACGTAGCGCTCGCCCAGGAGCTTGGTGATGGCGTAGGGGGTGTCCAGGTTGAAGTCGGTGGTCTCCTCGGAGAGCGAGATCTCCCGGCCGCCGTAGACGCAGGAGGAGGAGGTGTAGAGGAACCTCTCCACCCCGGCCCGGGCGGCGTACTCCAGGATCTTGAGCGTCCCCAACCCGTTGGTGGTCAGGTCCCGGCGGGGATGGTCCACCGAGTTCTGGTTGGCGAAGTTGGCCGCCAAATGAAAGACCCGCCGGATCCGGTTCTCCTCAAAGACCAGGTGGAGCATCTCGTCGTCGCCCACGTCCCCCACGTAGAGCCGGACCCGCTCGTCCCGGGGCAGGAGGCCTCGCCGGCCGGAGCTCAAGTTGTCCAGGACCACCACCCGGGCCGGCCCGTACTCCAGGACGGCCCTGACCAGGTTGGAGCCGATGGCCCCGGCCCCCCCGGTGATGAGGATGGTCCGGCCCTGGTAGGCCTGTCCGATGAGGTCTTCGTTACCCACGTTAGATACCTCTTGTCATTTTTTTCTCTTCATTGAAAAAATAAAAGGGTGGGGTGCGGTTGTCGAGAGGGCCGGCCTCGGAGCCGGCCGCCCCACCAATATCCCCCGGGCGAAATTTCAAATTAATGCCTGGCAATTACCTCGGACGTGATACTTAAGCCGCAGGCGGCCTTCTCCCGGCGACTTGTCGGCCCTGGAGATAACCCGGCCCACCCTTCTCTTAGCTGGAGGGCCCTCAGATATCCGGGTAGTTTCCGGAGTCGCGCCCACCCTCTCTTCTGGAAATTGCCACCTTCCAAAAGGAATGTCCTGCTGACAACCACTCTAACAGTAAAAAAGGGTGGGGTGCGGTTGTCGAGAGGGCCGGCCTCGGAGCCGGCCGCCCCGTCAATATCCCCCGGGGGAAGTTTCAAATTAATACCTGGCAACTACCCCCGGCGTGATACTTAAGCCGCAGGCGGCCTTCTCCCGGCGACTTGTCGGCCCTGGAGATAACCCACCCCACCCTAAACTCCTTCTAACTGATCCTGCCCTGAATTGATGGACACCCAGTTAAGCATCTATGATGCTTTAGGAGGTGTTCATGAGCAGGAAGCGCAGGCAGTACACGCGGGAGTTCAAAGTTGAAGCGGTGAAGTTGGTAACCGAGGGAGGGATGACCATCGCCCAAGTGTCCCGCGACCTGGGTATAGGGCAGAATGTCCTGCAACGCTGGAAGCAGCAGTTTACGGCTGACCCTGTCCAGGCCTTCCCTGGCCAGGGCAACCTGAAACCGGAAGCCGAAGAGCTTCGTCAGCTCCGCCTGGAAAACGCCAGGTTGCGTCAGGAGCGTGACATATTAAAAAAAGCCATCGCCATCTGCTCGGAGACCGTGAAGTGAGGTACCGGATCATGCAGGCTAACGCCGGACAGTTCCGGATCGGGTGGATGGCCAAAGCCCTGGATGTGTCCACCAGCGGCTATTACGCCTGGCAAAAGAGACCCGAAAGCAGCCGGGGAAGGGAAAACAGGCGGCTGGCAGTCGAGATCAAGGCCGTTCATGCTGCCTCCCGACAGACCTATGGCAGCCCCAGAATCCAGGCCGAGCTTGCGGCGAAAGGTATTGCCTGCTCCCGGGGCCGGGTTGCCCGGCTGATGAAGCACCAGGGCCTCAGGGCCAAGCAGAAGCGTCGATTCAGGATGACCACTGATTCCAAGCATTCCCTGCCGGTGGCTCCCAATCGACTCAATCGTCGGTTTGAGGCTGAACGGCCAAACCAAGCCTGGCTGGCCGACATCACCTATATCCCTACTCGTGAAGGGTGGTTATATCTGGCGACGATGCTGGATTTGCATTCCCGCAGGATAGTCGGCTGGTCCATGAGCAAGAGCCTAAAACGCCAACTGGTCATCGACGCCCTGCTCATGGCCATCTGGCAAAGAAAGCCGGACAAGGGACTCCTGCACCACTCCGACAGGGGCTCTCAATACTGCAGCCAGGAATACCAGAACATCCTTAAAAAGCATGGCATAGCCTGCTCCATGTCTGGTAAGGGAGACTGCTGGGACAATGCCCCCATGGAGAGCTTCTTCCATACCCTCAAGACCGAACTAATTCACCATAGAAACTACAAAACCAGGCAGGAGGCCAGATCAGACATCTTCAACTACATCGAATCGTTCTACAATCCCAAACGCCGCCATTCGTCGCTAGGATATCGGTCCCCAACCGAGTATGAGCTGACCAACATGGCGGCTTAACCCCGTGTCCATTTTTTTGGGGGAAGATCAAACTGCACTTTCGATAAGACATGAGGTCAAAAACCCAGCCAACGGCTAATAACCCCGCCCCACCCCTCCCGGCCCAGCTTGTCGGTGATCCCGTAGCCCGCATCCAGAATACGCCAGTAACGGACCAGAAAGATGCCGCTGACCAGCGCGGCCCAGGCCGCGGCCAGCCAGAGGGTCCAGGGCCGGCCGATGAGCCTCACCTCCCGGGCCGGCTCCCTCCGGCGTTCCAGGACCAGCTCGTAGACCTCCCGGACCTTTCCGGCCGCCTCGGCCCAGGTCAGCCCCATCTCCGCCAGGGCCTGGGGCCCGGCCCGGCCCAGGGCGGCCAAAGTCTCGGGCCGGTCCAGGAGCTCGGCCGCGGCCCGGCCCAAGGCCTCCGGGTCGCCCGGCTCCACCAGCCGGCCGGTCCGGCCCTCGGCGATGATCTCCGGCACCCCCCCCACTCTGGTGGCCAGGATGGGCCGACCGCAGGCCAGGGCCTCCAGGAGGGTGTTGGGCCGCCCTTCACGCAAGCTGGGCAAACAGACCAGATCGGCCGCGTTGTACCATCGGGCCAGGTCCTGGCGGGGGACGGCCGGCCGGAGCTCCACCGCCCCCTCCAGGCCCAGTTGGGTACGAAGTCCCTTGAGCTCCGCCAAAAGCGGACCCTGGCCGAGCATGACCAGCCGGGCCCGGGGGTGGCCCTCCAGGATATAAGGCACGGCCTGGATAAGGTCGGAGGCCCCCTTCTCCGGGGCCAGCCGGCCGGCCCAGAGAAGGACCGGCCGTCCGGCCTCCAGGCCCAGGGCGGCCCGGCACTCCCCCTGGTCCAGGGGCCGGAAGAGGTCCAGGTTGACCCCGTTGGGGGTCAAAAAGACCTTCTCCTCTGCCAGGCCCAGGTCCAGGACCGCCCGGCAGATCTCCTGGCTGACCGCGGTCACCGCCTCGAACCCGGCCAGCGACCACCTGGCCAGAGGCCGGGGCAGGTGGCGGAGGAGGGCCAGGTCCGACCCCCGGAGGGTGACCACCACCGGCCGGCCGTGGATGAACCTGAAGGCCCGTCCCAGCCAGCCCGAGACCACCCACTGGCCGTGGAGGAGGTCCGAGCCGGCCGCCAGCCGGGCCGCGGCTAGCCCCAAGGCCAGGAGGAACTGGGGCAGGAGCAGGGCCAGGACCGGCCTGGCCCTTAAGTTTGGGATAAGTCCCCCGCCGTAGGCCAGCTTCTGGAGGCTCCGGGGCAGGGCGTAGGTGATCCGCCGGATCTCCACCCCTTGGGCCCGCTCCCGGCCCGGGACCCCCGGCGCGCCGGGGGCGGCCACCCGGACCTCCTCCCCCAAGCCGGCCAGGGTCTGGGCCAGCTCGGCCACGAAGAAGCCGAAGAGGTCCCCCCGGTGGCGGGGCAGGCCGGTGGTCAGGAGGGTGATTCGCGTTTCAAGCCCCTCTTAAAAAGCGTCCGTAGAGCTCCTCGAACCGGTCCACCTGGAGACCCAGGCTGAACTCCCGGGCGATCCTCTCCCGGCCGGCCTGGCCCATGGTCCGGGCCAGGTCCGGCTCGGCCAAAAGGCGGCCCAGGGCCGAACCGGTCTCCTCCGGGTCCCGGGGGTCGACCACGAACCCGGTCCGGCCATGGTCCACCACCTCCGGGGTGCCGCCGAACCTGGTTCCCACCACCGGCCTGGCCAGGGCCATGGCCTCCAGGTTGACCGTGGGAAAGGGGTCGGGGTAGATGGAAGGCACCAGGACCGCCGCCGCGGCCCGGTAGGCCCCCAGCATCCGCTCCCGGGTCAGCCAGCCGGCCAGGACGATCCTCTCCTCCACCTTAAGCTCCCGGGCCAGCCTCTTCAGCCGGGGCCCGAAGAGCTCCTCCCGGCCGGCCACCACCAGCCTGGCCCTTGAGGAGGCCGGCAGCCAGGCCAGGGCCCGGAGGGCCTCCTCGTCGCCCTTGAGCCGGTGAAGGCGGCCGCCGAAGAGGATCAGGGGCCCCTCCCCCAGGTCGAGGCTCTCCCTGAATTGCCGGGCCGACCAGCCCTCCTGGGCCAGGAGCTCCGGGTCCAGGCCGTTGGGGATCACCTCCACCCGTTTGACCTTGTTGGCGGTCAGTATCCCGGCCAGGGAGCGGGAGACCGCGGCCACCGCCTTGACGTGGCGGTTGACCAGGCCCCGGGTCAGGCCGGCCCGGCCGGGCAGGTAGCGGAGGCGGAGGCAGGCCGCGCAGTCCTTGGCCCGGGCCGGCCGGTCCGGCTCCTCCGGCGGCTGGCAGACGTACTTGGTGGGGCAGAAGATGCCGGTGTCGTGGGCGGTCAGGACCACCGGCAGCCCGGCCCGATCAACGGCCGCGGCCAGGCCGAAGGAAAGGTGGAGGTGGAGGACGTGGCCGTGGACGACGTCGGGTTCAAGCCTCTTGATCCAGGCCAGGGCCCGGCCGGTCAGCCCGGGCCGGTAAATGGTCTTAAAGGGCCTCAAGCGGGGGTGGGTCCGGACCGGGAGCCGGACCACCTCCCGGCCCTGGATCTCGGTCAGCCCTTCCTCTTCAGCCTCCTCGTCGGCGCACAGAAAGGCGACCTGGTGGCCCCGGGCCAGGAGCTCCCGGGACATCTCCCAGGCCACGGCAAAGGCCCCGGCCGAGAAGCCGAAGTAGTCGTTGACCATCAGGACCTTCATCGGCCGGGGTTGGTCCTCCTAGTCCGGAGGTAAACCAATCCCAGGACAAAGGCCACCAGGTTGAGGAGGAGCAACCGCCCCGAGGTGAAGACCGCCCCGCCCATGGTCCCCCAAAACCGGATCAGGAGGTAGCAGGCCGGGAGGTAGAGGGCCAGCTGGATCAGGTTGGCCGCCACCAGGAGGCCCACCCGGTGGGCGGCCCGGTAGAGGGCCCCGATCCCGGCGAAGAAGCCGCTCAGGCACCCGGCCGCGGCCAGAACGTAGAAGAAGGGCAGGGCCGGCAGGTACTGGGCCCCGTAGAGGAGCTTCACCAGCCAGGGGGCCAGGAGGGTGAACAGCCCCACTCCAAAAAGGGAGATCAGCCCCCCGGCCAGGGAGGTCTTGAAGAAGATCCCCCAGAAGTCCTCCTCCCGGCCCAGGCTCCTGAGCTGGGGCAGCCTGGCGGCCAGGTTGTTGGCCAGGCCGGAGAGGGCGGCCAGGGGCAGGTTAATCAGCCCCCAGGCCAGGCGGAGATAGCCCACCTCGGCCGCGGGGGCGAACCGGCCCAGGATCAGGAAGGGGGCGGCCTCCAGGACCCGGACCACGTTCCGGTCGAGGATGATCATCAGCCCGAAGGTAAAGTGCTTGCCCAAGCCCACCGTTCGGGCCTGGCTCAGGACCTCCCCCCAGGAGGGGAAGGCCTCCGGACCGCCCTCCAGCCGGGCGAAGAGGGGCCAGGCCGCGGCCGAGGCCAGGAGGGCCAGTCCCAGCTCCGTCCCCACCACCCCGCTCACCCCGCCCCCCAGCCAGAGGACCAGCCCCACCCCCAGGAGCCGGGCCAGGCCGCGGACGACCTCGAAGACCGCCAGGGACGTCATCCGCCGGGAGCCCTGCCAGGCCACCCGGACCAGGTTCCGGGGCAGGCCTAGGAGCATGTCGGTCATCAGCGCCCCGGCCAGAAGCCCGATCAGGGCCTGGCCATAGACCGCCCGGGCGACGAGCGGCCCGGCCAGGAGCCCCACCGCGGCCAGGCCCAGCCCCAGGAGGAGGGAGAGCTTGACAAAGTAGCCGCAGTACTCGGCCGCCGCCTCCCGGTCCTTCCGGGCCAGGGCCTCGGCCAGCTGGGTGATGGTGGCCGGGGCCAGCCCCAGGTCGCCGGTCAGGGTCATCACCCCGAAGAGGGAGTAGACCAGGGCGTAGACCCCGTACCCGTCCGGGGCCAGCTCCCGGGCGATGATGACCGAGGTCAGGAAGGCCAGGAGGAGGTTCAGCCCGTCCCCGGCCTGAAGGATAACCGTGTCCCGGGCGAACTTGTTTTTCAGCAGCCGGAGCAGAGCCTGGTGTCTTTTTGATGAAGAGGAAGTCCGAACCGGGTTCCTGGTCTAGTTGGTTATTCCAAAAAAAATGAAAAAGGGTGGGGCGGGGTCGGGAAAAGAGCCGGCTTTCTTAAGCCGGCCGCCCCTCACAAAACAGCCGGCCTAACCCCGGCCGGTTATCCGATTAAAGATCCGCCTGGGCCGGTCCCCCATCTCCGCCAGGGACCGGTAGCGGAGCCGCTCCCCGCACCCTGCGCAGCGAAGCCCCGCAAAGTCCAGCCGCTTGAACCTCCTCCGGACCCGCTCCATCTCCTCCGAGCTCCAGATCTCGGCCAGGCTCTGGCGGTTGAGGTCGCCCACGGTCAGGTCCGCGTCCTCGTCCAGGCAGCAGAAGCCCACCCGGCCGTCCCAGTAGACGTCAAGCTGGTCAAAGGGGAACCCGCAGGGCAGGGCCAGAAAGCCCTTCTCCTGCTCCACCCGGGCCTGGCCGGAGTCGAGGTAGCCGCCCCAGGACCACTGCTCCTTGAGGTAAATCTCCAGAAACCCGTGGGCCGCGGCCAGGTCCTGCCAGCGCCGGGCAAAGGCCTCCCACTCCCCCCGGTTGATATCCATCTTGATCAGCTGGACCAAAAGCCGGGGCCTGGTCTTTCCCGACTCGGCCATGAGCCTGATCAACCCCTCCAGGTTGGCCATGACCTTCTCGAAGTTGAGACCCCGCCTGATCCGGGCGTGGGTCTCCGGGGTGCAGGCGTCCAGGGAGAAGTTGATCTGGACCAGGTCCAGCTCCAGCAGGGCCCGGGCCTTGGCCTCGTCCAGGAGGGAGCCGTTGGTGGAGAACTCCACCGGCTGGTGGGGGGCCTCCTGTCTCAGCTGGCGGACAAGGTCGATGAACCCCGGGTGGAGAAGGGGCTCGCCCATGACGTGGAGGATGACCCGCCTTAAGCCCGGCCGCTCTTTCAGCTCGGCCACCAGCCTGGACCACAGCTCCGGGGACATGTCCCCCTTGGGCCTGGTCATCTTGAGGATGGGGCACATGGCGCAGGCCGCGTTGCAGCGGTTGGTGGTCTCGATCTGGAGCCGCCGGGGGAAGTCCGGCGCCTTGAGGTTCCAGGAGGCGTAGAGGCGGGAGAGGACGTTCATCCATGGCTCATTATTTTGTATTAATAAAAATAAAGGGTGGGGTGGCGTTGTCCAGAGGGCCGGCTTTCGGAGCCGGCCGCCCCATCAATTGCCGCCGGAGGCAGTTTCAACGGATGGCCTGACAATTACCTCCAGCGTGTTACTTATGCCGCAGGCGGCCATCTCCCGGCGACTGGCCGGCCTCGAGACAACCCACCCCACCCTTCCCGTCCCAGGCCTGAGATTAGAAACCGGGCAGAAACCGGCCGGCCCTGAGGTAGCCGGTGATCCTGAGGTAGCGCCAGAACCGGGGCCGGAAAAGGTAGCCCCGGCCGAAGCGGCGGTTGCGGTTGAGGTGCTTGAAGTAGAACAGGGCCAGCCTGGGCTTGAGCCTGGTCCCCACCCGGCCCTCGTAGCGCCCCACCTTCTCCCAGTCCAGGGGCGCCCCGGACTGCTCCCAGAGCTTGGTGGTCGGGTAGGGGATGGGCAGGTTGGGGTGGACGATCTCGGTCCCGGCCCGGGTCAGGAACCTGACCGACTGGCGGATGGTGGACAGCTTCTCCCCGGGCAGGTTGACCAGGCCGAAGAGGCGCAGCTCGATCCCGGCCCGGCGGCAGTTCTCCACCGCCTGACGGGCCGAGTCCAGCTTGACCCCCTTCTTGGCCGCGTTGAGAAGGGCCTGGGCCCCGGTCTCGTAACCGCAGTTGATCAGGACGCACCCGGCCCGGGCCAGGCTCTCCAGGAGCTCCGGGTCCACCAGGTTGGAGGCCCGGGAGGAGAACCCCCAGCGGAGCTCAAGCCCCCTCTCCCGGATCAGCCGGGCCATCTCCAGGACCCGGGCCTTGTCGTGGAGAAACTCCCAGTCCTGGAAGTAGATCGACTCCACCCCGTAGGTCTCCCGGAGGTGGGCCATCTCCTCCACCACCCTCGGCCCGGACATGGCCCGCCACCGGCCGGGCATCATCGTCTTGAGGCAGAAGACGCACCTGGCCGGGCAGCCCCTGGAGGTCAGCAGGGAGGAGTAGGGCCCCCGGAGGGCCTCGGCGGTGTACTCGTAGCGGGTCATGGGCAGGTCTTCGAAGGCCGGCCGGGGGTAGCCGTCCAGGTCGTCGTCAAAGACCGCCGGGGCTCCGCTCTCCCTGGTCAGGCCCCCCTCCAGCCAGGCCACCCCCGGGACCTCCTCCAGGCTCGCCCCCTGGTCCAGGGCCTTGATCAAGGCCAGCAAGGTCCGCTCCGGCTCGCCCCGGACCACCGCGTCGGCTTTTGTTTTGTGGAGGGTCCAGGCCGGGGTGGCCGAGCCGTGGGGCCCCAGGAGGATGATCTTGCCCAAATGGGTCTCCCTGACCTTGGTCATGACCTCCGTGGCAGCCGAGATGTCCAGGTCAGGGTTCTGCCAGCGATCGGCCTGGGCCGTGGTCAGGACCAGGTGCCGGGGGGCGAAGGCCCGGACGATGGCCGCCGTCTCCCCGGGGCCGAACCCGAAGGAGGCGGCGTCGATGGTCCTGGCCTTGAGCCCGTCCCTCCTCAACCAGGCCGTGGCCGAGGCCAGACCCAAGGGCGGGCGGGGCCGGTGAATATGAATATGGGCAAAAGCCCGGTTTAATTCGCTCTCCATCAGGGGGTTGACCAGGAGCACGTCCAGCCCCCTCTCCTCCTCGCCCAGGGAGAGGTAGTAGTCCAGGGCCGGCCGGCCGAAGGAAGGGGGGATCTGGCCCGGCCGGGGCTCCACCCGGGGCGGTTTCCCGCCGTAGGCCGCCTCCACCAGCTCCAGGACCGGGAGCCCCTCCCGGCCCTCCACCGGCGGCCTCTCCCCCCTGGCCACGGCCGAGAAGAACTCGTCCCAGCCAGCCCCGGCGCTCTCCTCGTCCAGCCTGGTCAGCGGCCGGCCCAGCCTGGCCCGGAGCCGGTAGGGGATCCGGCTCAGCCACCTGTCCTGGAAACGGAAGCGGAAGGCCTCGTGGGCCGTGAGCCCCACCGTGTCCCGGATCTTCTCCATCCCGTGAAAGACCACGCTGCCCCTGGTCCCGTGAACCGCCCAGGAGACCGGCAGGGACTTGCGGCAGGCCACGGTGGCCAGGAACCTGGCCCGGTGGCCGGACTTGAAAATTATCTTCAGGGCGGCGGTGGACTCCCCCTCCAGGGAGGATTGGCCCAGGGTCAGGTCCGCCTCCACCTTTTCCACCCGGCCCAGCCACCAGGTCAGGAGGTCCAGGTAGTGGACCACCTGGTTCATCAGGATCCCCCCGCCGTTGAGATCCACGGCGGCCTTCCAGGACTCGCCGTACTCAAAGGCCCGGCTGTCGGCGGCGTGGTGGATCGACATCTCCACCTCCACCGGGCCGGGGCCGAACCCTCCGCCCTGGATAAACCGCCTCATCCCGGCGTGCTGGGGGGCGTAGCGCTTGTGATAGAGGATGCCCAAGGGAACCCCTTTTTTCTCGGCCGCCTCCACCAGGGCCTCCCCCTCGGCGGAGGAGCAGGCCAGGGGCTTCTCCACCAGGACCGGCAGCCCGGCCTCGATGGCCGCCCGGGCCAGGGGGGCGTGCCGGCGGTGGACGGTGCAGACGTCCACCCCCTCCACCCTCCCCAGGGCCAGGAAGGCCCCCAGGTCGGAGACCGGCCCCAGGCCGTGCCGCTTGGCAAAGGCCTCGGTCCGGGCCTGGTCGTGACCAAAGACGTGGGTTATCCTGGCCGCCCGGCCCCGGCGGCTCTCGGCCAGGTGCCAGGCGGCGTTCTGCCCGGTGCCGCAGAGAAGGACCCTGAGCTTGTCTTTCCGGATCATTGCTTCTCGATATTACCTTGGAGGAGGAAACAAAAGCCGCCGCCCCTAACCGGCCTCAATGGCCTCCCTGTAAATTCCGGCCAGATTCTCTGCCGTGGCCGACCAGGTCATCCGCTCGGCCCGGGCCTTGGCCGCCTGCCCCATGGAGTGGCGGAGGGCCGGGTCGGCCAGGAGCCGGTCCATGGCCCGGGCCAGGGCCTCCTCATCCCCGGGCGGGACCAGGAACCCCTCCACCCCGTCGTCGATGGACTCCGAGGCGCCGCACTCCAGGCTGGCGATGGAGGGCCGGCAGTGGAACCCGGCCTCCAGGTAGGTCAGGCCGAAGCCCTCGAAGGCGTGGTTGTCGGGGACCGGGGTCAGGACGTTGAACAGGCAGCCGTCGTAGAGTCCCTGGAGGATCTCCTCGCTGACCCGGCCCTTGAAGTGGACCCGCTCGGCCAGGCCGGCCCGGGCCACCTCCTCCGGAAACCATCGGGCGTACTCCTCGTCGTAGGAGTACCCGGCCACCACCCAGTCCACCTCCGGAAATTTAAGGGCCAGCCTCTCAAAGGCCCTGAGAATGTGGATCTGGCCCTTCCTGGTCTTCAGGGGGCCCACGGTCAGGAAAAAGGGCCGCTCGGGGTTGGCCTCCCAGTCCGGCCGGCAGGCGGGCGGGTTGTGGCCGATGGGCACGGTCCGGGCCGGGGCCGAGGGGCAGACCTCCAGGAGCCGCTCCCGGGTGTAGGCGGAGATGCAGGGCACGGCCCGGGCCCGGGAGAAGACCCGCTCGGCCAGCCACCTCATCCGGCCCAGGACAAAGGGCTCCACGGCGTAGGTTCCCAGCCCGGAGACCAGGTAGGGCCTCCTGAAGACCGCCGAGGCCAGCCAGGCCGTGGTGGCCAGGGGCTCGGCCAGGGCGTGGATCAGCTCCTGGCCCCTGATGAAGCGGCCAATCCGGGGCAGGTTCCGGACCGCGCCCAGGTGCATCCTCTTGCCCCACCACTCGGTCCAGGCCAGCCTGACCGGCTGGGGGACAAAGGGGTAGTCCGGCTCCGGGTCGGGAAAGGCGCAGAGGATGGTCGGCTCGACCCCCTGCTCCCGGGCCATGACCGAGATCAGGTCCCGGGAGAACCTGGCCCGGCCGCCGGGGATGGTCAGGGACTCGGTCAGGTAGAGGACCTTCATCGGAGGAGGGCCCTTATGGTCTCGGCCCGCTTTGACCAGGTGAAGGCCCGGGCCGTCTCTTGGCCCGCCCGGGCCAGCCTTTGGGCCAGGTCCGGGTCGTCGAGAATGGTCTCCACGGCCCGGGCCAGGGCCGGCGGGTCGTCGGGCCGGGCCAGGAGGGCGTTGGTCCCGGGGTCAAGGACCTCCCGGACCGACTCCAGGTCGGTGGCCGCCACCGGCCGGCCGGAGGCCAGGTACTCGAACAGCTTCAGGGGCGAGGTGTAGCGCCGGCTGATCCTGGACCGGCCCGAGTTGGGCAGGACCAGCACGTCGGCCGCCTGGAGGTGGCCCGGGACGGCCGAGGGGGGAACCCAGCCGGTGAAGAGGACCTTTTTCAGGCCCAGCTCCGCAACCAGCTCTTCCAACCGGTCCAGGGAGCTTCTCAGGGGCGAGCCGCCGACGATGACCAGCCAGGCCCGCTCCCTCATCTCGGCCTGGGCCCTGATCAGGTCGGCCACCCCCTTCCAGGCGTAGTAGAGGCCGCCGGTGTAGACCAGGACCGGCCCCTCTGGGGGGAGGCCCAGCTCCTCCCGGAGCTTCCTTTTTGATCCCAGGGGCCGGAAGAAGACCTCGGCCGCAGCGTCCGGGGCCACCACCAGCCGGGGCGGGGTCAGGCCAGCGGCCCGCAGGTCCTCGGCCAAACCTCGGCTGATGACCACCACCCCGTCGCTCCGCCTTAGGCCGCCTTTAAGCAGGCTTAAGCCCCTGGGGCTCCCGGGGAGGTTGTGGAGCTCCACCAGGAGCCGGACCCCCAGCCGCTTTAAAAACCCTCCCCCGGCCCAGGCCAGGTGGATCTCCCGGGTGTAAACCGCGGCCGGCCTGGTCAGGACCAGGAAGCCCAGGCAGACGAGGAGAAAGCTCAGGTGCTGGAGGAGGAAGATAAGGCGGGCCGGGAGCCCCTCGTCGTCCAGCCGGTCGGCCAGCCTGGTCAGGTCCAGGCAGGGGACCTGGATGATCTTAGGACACCTCTCCAGGCCGAAGGCCGCTCTCAGGTCGGCCATCCGCCCGGCCTCCGGCGACTTGAACAGCCGCCAGGCGCAGTAGAGGGTCACCTCCAGCCCGGTCTCCATGAGGGCCTGGCACTGGTTGAGGACCTGGACCGCGTCGGCCCGCTCCGAGGGCAGGCGGATGTTGGCCACGTAGGCCCAGCGCTCCACCTTTAACCGCCTAGGATCCGGGAGTAAATCCGGATCAGGGCCGCGGCCCGGTCGGACCAGCTGAAGGCCCGCCGGACCAGCTCCGGCCCGGCCCCGCCCAGGGCCGCCCGGAGGTCCTCCTTCTTGGCCAGCCGGTCGATGGCCCGGGCCAGCTCCTCCGGCCGGCCGGGGGGGACCAGGAGGCCGGTGAAGCCGTCCAGAAAGGCCTCGGGGATCCCTCCGGAGGAGGTCCCGATCACCGGCAGCCCCAGGGCCTGGGCCTCCAGGAGGACGATCCCGAACCCCTCCACGTCGCCCCCCTCCTCCTCCCGGGAGGCCAGGGCAAAGACGTCGGCCGCCTGGTAAAAGGGCCTGGTCCGGTCCACGTAGCCGGTGAAGACCACCCGCCCCCTTAGGCCCGCCTCCGCGGCCAACCCCTCCAGCCTGGACCGGTCCGGACCGTCGCCCACCACCAGGAGCTTGATCTCCGGGGGGAGGATGGCCAGGGCCCTGATCAGGTCGTCGACCCCCTTCCGGGCCACCAGCCTGGTCAGGGTCAGGATCACGAAGTCACCGGGCCCCAGCCCCAGCCGTTCCCGGATCCCCTCCCCCTGGTTCGGACCCCCGGCCGGCGATCCGGAATTTACCAGCGGCCCCTGGAAGACCGGCAGCCCGGGGGTGACCACCTCCATCCGCTCCTGGTCCAGCCCGAACTCCTCCCCGGCTTTTGATGCCGTGGCCCGGGAGATGGGCAGGACCCTGGCCGTCCGGCCGAGCGTCCGGCCCTTGGCCCAGCGGGTCAGCCGCCGGCCCTGGGCCGCGTTGGCCTCGGTCCCGTAGAGGGAGACCACAAAGGGGACCCGGCCGAGGGAGGCCCACAAGCCCTCCGGGAAAAGGGTCAGGACATGGATCAGGTCCGGCTTGAGCCTCTTGATGACCGTTCTGACGGCCAGCCACTGGCCGGGCAGGCTGCCCCTGGGCCAGCGGACCACCCCCAGCCGGCCGGCCGTCTCCGAGTCGGCCTTCCAGGACCCCAGGGCCAGCAGGGTGGCCCTGGCCACCTCCGGCCGGAGGCTGACCGCCCGGACCAGCTCGGAGCCGTAGACCCCGATCCCGCCGGGCTTGGGGGGAAAATCACCGCTGAGGAAAAGGAGGTTCATTGGCCTTTCAGGCCCGTCCTAAAGCCGTGAGAAGCTTCGGGCCCGGACGCGATGCTCCTCTCAAAGATACCTGTTCTCGCCGATGATGAAGTTGAGGAACCTCCCGAACCTGACCAGCCCGTCCACCACCGAGCCGGCCAGGATGAAGGCGATCCAGGCCAGGGCAAAGGCCACCCAGCGCCGCTCGGTCCGGGTCAGGGAGGCCCACAACCCCCGGACCCCCAGGCTCTTCAACCGGGGCCACCACTGGTCCTTGAGATAACGGGTCAGGGAGATCGCCCCCAGGAGGAGGAAGGGCAGGAAGACGAACCGGTGGCGGTGCTGGATGTACATGGCGCTGGAGGCCAGGCTCATGAGGATGGTGAAGGAGAGCATCAGCCGCCGGGGCTCCGGCCTCCCCCGGGCCAGGAGGAGGCCGAAGGGCCCCAGGATGAACAGCCAGACGTTGGAGGCCACCCCCGCCGCCAGGTGGACCCAGCGGATGACCCGGTTGTTGTTGTGGATCCAGGCGTTGGCCGAGGTCCGGCCCAAGGAGAAGAAGCGCAGCCCCTTGTAGAGGTTGATCTTGACCAGATGCCAGGGATGCTTGGTGATCAGCTCCCTGAGCTTGGGCTTGAGGGCGTCGGTCAGCTCCACCGCCCCGGCCGTGGCGTAGTCTATCCCCAGCCGGCGGCTGATGTCCTCGTCGGTGTAGACCATCTCCCCCAGGGAGCCGACCATGTTGCCCACGTAGAAGTTGAAGTCGGCCGTGGAGGTGGCGTACCAGAGCCGGTCGTGGACAAAGTAGTTGCGGACGGTGAAGGGGGTCAGGACCAGGACGAAGACCGCCGCGCCCACCAGGGCCGATCTCCACCTGGAGCGGAAGGCCAGGTAGCCGGCCAGGAGAAAGGTCGGCAGGAGGAGGTTGGGTCTGACCAGGGTGGTCAGGCCCATCAGGAAGAAGGTCCCCGCCGCCGGGAGGAGCCTCTCCGGCCGGTTCAGGATACGGAAGAGAAGGAGGGCCCCGGCCAGAAAGAGAGCCAGAAAGAGGGGCTCGGAGACCACCATCCCGGCCCAGGTCGCGAAGTCGGGCAGCAAGACCGCGCCTAAGCCGCCCCAGCGGCCGATCCTCTCGTCCCAGACCTGCCGGCCCAGGAGGTAGACCAGGACCGCCCCCAGGGCGTAGAGGACGGTCTGATAGACCAGGATGGCCTTGACCTCCCACGGCTCGGCCTTGTCCTGGCCCTGCCAGGGCTCCTCCGCCTCCGGGAGGAGGGCGAACAGCCCGGCCAGGGAGGCGATGTAAAGGGGGCAGACCCGGTTGATGGCGTCCCGCCACTTGGACCTCTCCCCCTCGGTGTAGCCCAAGCCGTAAGCCAGGTTCTTGCCCGTGGTCAGGTAGGCCTTGGCGTCGGAGTAGACAAAGCGGTAGCTCTGGTTGAGCCCGTGGAAGAGGCCGGAGAAGAGAAGGCCGCTGAGAAAGAGGACCAGGCAGAAGCCGGCCCTGGATCTGGGCCGGTCGATCAACCCGGCCATGCGGCTTTTTCCCCTTGGCCGGCCCTGGTCCCCCCGCCGGGCGGGTTGAGGTGCTCCGGGAACTCCCGGGCCAGGTAGGGCTCAAGCTCGGCGGCGATCAGCTCGCCCAGCACCCGGGCCCCCAGGTTGGTGAAGTGGACGTAGTCATAGAAGTACTCGGGCCGGTTGGCCATCAACCGCCCGGCGTCCACCACCGGGACCTCCTCCTGGGCGCAGACCCGGCGGGTGACCTCGTTGTAGGCCTCCAGGGTGATCCAGACCTGGTCCGAGTTGAGGGTCGGCTGGGTCACCATCACCGGCCGGACCCCGTCCCGGCGGCAGAGCCGGATCAGGTTCGAGAGCCGCTCCCCGTAGGCCTCCAGAAAGGGGGCCTCCTTCTCCTGGACGGCCTGGAGCCGGTTCTGGGGCACCGGGCCATGGGGGGCGTGCCGGCGGCCGTACTCCCGGGGGGGTTCGAGCCTGTGGCCCGAGGCCAGGTGGTAGCGGTAGAGGTTCAGGCCCAGGGAGACCACCTCCGAGTAGGCGGCCAGGGAGGTGATCAGCCTGACGGGCGAGCCGAAGTTCAGGCCCCCGGTCCGGGGCTTGATCGACTCGTCAAAGGGACGGTGTTTCTCCAGGCCGATCTCGTTTATCCCCACCAAAAAAACGATCACCTTGGGCTTGAGACCGAGGAGGTAATCCCTGACCAGGATGGTGTGGCCGTAGGAGGAGTGGCCGTCCAGCCCGGCGTTGTTGAGCCACAGCCGGGGGAAGGAGGCTTCCAGCCGGGAGGCCAGGACGTCGGGCCAGGTCTTGCCCTCGGAGAGGTAGAAGCACTCGGTGGTCGAGCCGCCCACGGTCAGGATCGACAGCCGCCGTTCCGGGTCCGGGGGCGGCTCCGGCCCCCTGAAGCCCAGGGAGTTCTTGAGATGGATTATCCGGTCGTCCAGGCCGGGGTAGGCCCCCTGGTTCTCGATCTCGTAGCGCATCCCCACCGGGAGGACGATGTTGTCGCCTTTGATCCGGAAGCCGAAGGGGTTGTAGAACCGCAGCACCGCCTCCCCCGCGCCCAGGGCCAGGAGGCAGCCCAGCCCCAGGGCCAGCAGGTTCTTCAACCACCGCCTCGTCCTGGAGGGGGGCCGGGGGCCCAAGGAGGCTTGAAGTGGTTTCAAAACTTTCAATCGGGCTCGAGATCAAGGAAGGTGAAGAAGGGCAACCGGAGGAATATATGACCATATTTCGAGGCTTGCCCTTCAAGCCTGACGCCGAGATCGGGACCGAGGGGAGGTTTTGAAGCCACTTCTACTTGCCTTCCTCCATATCAAAGAACATGGCGAAGAGCAGGAACTGGGCCCCGGTGATGACGCACATGGCGCAGAAGACGGCCTGGGGGCCGCTGACCCCCGCCCCGGAGAGCTGCTTGAAGATCAGCCAGACCCCCTGGAGTAATCCTAAGGGGAGGAGGATCAGGCCCAGGAAGTAGAAGAAGACCAGGGGGTGGAAGTCGCGGTAGAGGTAGCGGTAGAGCAGCCGCCAGAAGAAGGACCTCAGGAGCATGGGCGAGACCTTGAGGGCGTAGCTAAAGCCCTTGATCTTGGACTGCTGGACCCCGGGAAGGTAGATCGGCCGCCTAGGGACGTCCTTGATCTTGAACCCGTGGGCGTTGAGGTGGACCAGGAAGTTCATGGGGTAGCCGTAGCCGGGCCAGACCTTCTCCCAGTTGATGATCTCGATGGCCTGGCGGGTGATGCAGGTGTAGCCGTCGACCACGTCCATGACCTTGTAGTAGCCGGAGCAGATCTTGGTCAGGGCGGTGATGAGCATGTTGGCCCAGAGCCTGATCTTGGGCATCTTCTCCAAGGTGGGGCCGATGTGGTGGAACCGGTTGCCCTTGGAGTAGTCGCAGCGGCCGTCCACCACCGGGTCCAGGAGGTCGGTGATCGTGTCCAGGGGCATCTGGTCGTCGCCCCCCACGACCACGGTCAGGTCCATCTTGGCCTGGGCCGAGGCCCGGTAGCCGGTGATGATGGCCCCCCCGGGACCCCGGTTGAGGTCGTGGCGGAGCAAGGTCACCCGCTGGTCCACCCCGGCCCTCTCTTCCACCACCCGGCAGGTGGCGTCGGTGGAGCAGTCGTCCACCACGAAGATCCGGTCCACCAGCTCTGGCACCTTGGCCAAGGTGGGGCCGATGAGGATCTCCTCGTTGAAGGCCGGGATGACCAGGCCGACTGTTTTATCCCGATACATTGGTTCCTACTCCGTGGGAAAGGAGCGACCATAGAAGCTGGCAAGGATACGCTTCATCTGGTCTTGAATAGCTGCTCGTCCGAGATGCTCTCCAACAGCCGGCCGAACCCGGCCCCGGGGAGCCGGAAAAAGGCCTCGGCCGCGCCGGACCCGGCCTTCCCCTCCCCCGTCAGATGGCGGGCCCGGAAGCGGTTCAGGCCCAGGGCCACGTTGGGGTAATCGAACTCCCTGGTCTGGGAGGGGTAGCAGCCGATCAGCTCCGCCTTGGCCTCCGCCTTGGCGCTTATCTCCACCACCACGTTGGCCGGGCAGAGCGAGGCCACCTCGTAGGCCCAGACCATGGGCTCGGGCTCGAGGCCCTTAAGGGCCCGGGCGGTTATCCAGGCGGCCAGGCGGTGGTCGGAGTGGGCATCCAGGGGAAAGGGGCAGAGCACCGCCTGGGGCTTGAAGCCGGCGGCCACCCCGGCCAGCCACTCGGCCGCCTCCTCGGCTTTTGCCCGCTCCCGGGCCAGGCTCCTGACCGGGGCCGGGAAGAAGAAGGCCTCGGCCCCCAGCCTCTCCGCCGCCCGTCCGGCCTCCTCCCGCCGGCGCCGTCCCTCCTCCTGGTCTCCTTGGGGCGGGGAGCCGTCGGTGGTGAAGGCCAGCCGCAGCTCGGCCCCCCTCTCCCGGGCCAGGAGGAGGGTCCCCCCGGCCCCCACCGCCTCGTCGTCGGGGTGGGCTCCCACCGCCAGGACCCGGCCCTGGGGCGGCCCCACCGGAACGGGGGTCAGGGGCCGGTAGAGGTCCAGGCCGGCGGCCAGGTGGGCCAGATCGGCCCGGAAGAGGTCCATCAGCCTGGGCTCCAGGTAGAAGAGGTAGTTCCGTCTGGACTGAAGGAGAAGGAGCCCCTTGCGGATAAGCTGGGAGATGCCGCCCACGAGATTTAGCCCGAATATTTCATGAAGACCGCTAAATCTTCCTCTCGCTACCGAGGGTATAAACAGTCACCTTGTATTAACCGCCTCAAATCACTCATATCTATTTGATATTGATATTTATTTCTTTTGGCGGTCTTCATGAAATATCCGGGTACGCCCTGTATCTCCTCTTGAGGTCCTCCCAGGTGGCCTTTATCCCCTTCTCCAGGGGGACGAAGCGGTACCCGGGGAAGTGGGCCAGGAGCTTGGAGCTGTTCAGGACCGAGCTGATGTTGTCCGAGGGGCGCCGGGGCAGAACCCGGTACTTGGGCTTGGCGTCCAGGGTCCGCTCAAAGACCTGGAGGAGGCGGAGGATGGAGACCCCCTCCCCGGTCCCCAGGTTGAAGGTCTCCGAGGTGCCCAGGTCGTCCAGGGAGTGGGTCATCAGCTCGGCCACGTCGGTGACGTAGATGTAGTCCCGGATGTTGGCGTCGTCGCCGTAGACCAGAAACTCCTCCCCCTCCAGGACCGCCTCCATCCAGATGTTGATCACCCCCTGGACGCTGCCCACGGCCTGCCGCGGTCCGTAGGGGTTGCCGATGCGGTAGATGTCGGCCGCGATCCCGTTGACGTCGCGGTAGTAGTTGAGGAACTGCTCGGTGCACAGCTTGGCGATGCCGTAGGGGCTGAAGGGCTGGGTGGGGGTCTCCTCGGTGAAGGGCGACCTTTGGCGTCCGTAGACCGTGCCTCCGGAGGAGGGGTAGACGACCTTCTTGACCCCGGCCTCGACCGCGTTGTTGAACATGGCCACGCTGTTCTTGATGGTCAGGTCGATCTCGATGAAGGGGTCCTTCCAGGAGGCCAGGGGGTAGGTGGCCCCGATGAAGTGGTAGACGATGTCCTGCCCCTCCAGGCTCTCCCGGAGGGCCCGCCGGTTCTCGAACTCGCCGTTGATGATCCTTATCCTGCCCTTGAGGTGCTCCAGGTTCCTGGCCACCCGGGGCTGGACTCGATCGAAGACGGTCACCTCGTGGCCCAGCTCCACCACCCGGTCCACCAGGTGGGAGCCCAAAAACCCGTTTCCGCCCAGTACCAGTACGTTCAACTTTCTCGCTCCTCGGTCTGCTCGGCCACGAAGGCCACCGGCCAGCCCCGGACCTCGTCGAAGATCCGGCCCAGGTACTCGCCGATGACCCCCAGGCAGAAGAGCTGAACCCCGCCCAGGAAGACCATGACCACCATCAGGGAGGCGTAGCCGGGCACGTCGTAGGCCCCGGCCAGCTTGGCCACGACCTGGTAGGCCCCCACCGCCAGGGCCACCAGGATGGCGAAGAAGCCCACCCCCGTGGCCACCCGGAGGGGGAGGCGGGAGGTGGCCATGATGGCGTTGAGGGCCAGCCTGAAGTATTTGGTAAAGGTGTAGCCCGACTCCCCCTCGGCCCGGGCCGAGCGGTCGTACTCCAGCCCCTCCTGCCTGAACCCGGCCCAGGAGCGGACCCCCCTTAAGAAAGGATGGGCCTCCTTGAGCCGGAGCATGGCCTCCACCACCGGCCGCCTCATGGCGCAGAAGTCGCCGCTGTCCAGGGGGATCTCGATCTCGGAGAGGCGGTTGAGGACCCGGTAGAAGGACGAGAAGAGGAACCTTTTCAGCCAGCTCTCCTTCCGGCCCCGCCGGAGCCCGTAGACCACGTCCAGGCCCTGGTCCAGCCGGGCGAAGAACCGGGCCATGACCTCCGGCGGGTCCTGGAGGTCGTCGTCGATGATGGCCACGTACCCCCCCCGGCTCCTCTCCAGGCCCACGGTCAGGGCGGCCTGGTGGCCGAAGTTGCGCGACAGCCGGAAGCCCCTGATCCTGGGCTCGTCGGCGGCCAGCCGCCTGATCTCCTCAAAGGAACCGTCCCGGCTGCCGTCGTCCACCAGGACCAGCTCATACTCCCGGCCCGCGGCGGCCATGACCCGCCCCACCTCCTCCTTGAGCCGGACCAGGGTGGCCCTGGAGTTGTAGACCGGGACGACGATGCTGTGAAGCAGGTCCGAGGAGCCCTGACCGGGGATGGGATTTTGGGTCATGATTCAGGTCCGAGAATCGGCTTGATCGCTGATTTTAGCCCAGGGGGCCGAAACCGGGCAAGGCCGATGGGTCCCTTGGGGCTCCGGGGCCCTGGAAAAGCCTTTTGCCGGAGACCAGGAGAGCCTTTTCAAGAATCCCCTGGTCGGCTATCTCGTCTTTTTTAAACATTACAAAAAGGGGTGGGGTGGCGTTGTCGAGAGAGCCGGCTTTCGGAGCCGGCCGCCCTCGAAATCACCTCCGCAAAAATTTCGATTCAAGTTGATCAACTACTTCCATGCTTAAAATCACTTTTTAGGCGGCCATCTAACCCGGATATTTCATGAGTGATCGTCGCGAGGGGGCCAGATCCGTCGGTGAGACGCGCAGTATTTCGGTATTTTGGCCCGGAGGCATACTTGAAAACCGTATGGCGAGGACCAAAATGCCGAATTCAAGCGTCGTAAACAGGAGATGGCCCCCGCAGTAGATTGGCTCATGAAATATCCGGGTTAAAAAGGCGACTGGCCGGCCTCGAGATAACCCACCCCACCCCTAAAGCTCCTTCTTTTACCCCTGGGCCAGGACCCTATGAAGATATCTTCAACCTGGCCGCCCGGTATCTTCCGAACCGGCCCAGGTCCTCGAACCCGGCCTTGAGCCGGGTCCCGCCCGCCTCCAGGACCAGGTCCCCGGGCTTGGGGTCGCCGTCGTAGTAGAGGAAGAGGCAGCCTTCCTGCCCGGCCCTGGCCAGGCCCCGGACCAGGAGCTCCTCCTCGGCCGGGCCGTTGGCGTGGAAGAAGGTCCGGCCCTTGAAGGCCGCGGCCAGCTCCTGGGCGATGTGCTGGTCGGCGCAGGCCACGATCCGCTCCGGGGAGGTGCGGAGCATCTCCAGGGCCGGCCTGACCCGGGCCGAGTAGTCCCGGGCCAGGGCCTTGCCCCCGACCCAGAGGTTGAGGTGAGCTCCCAGGGCCAGGAGGACGACCAGGACCCCAGCGGCCGCCCACCTCACCCCGCCCCCGGTCCGGTCCTTCAGCCGCTGCCAGCCGGCCGCGGCCAGGAGGCTGAGGACGGGAACAACCGGGAGCATGTAGCGGGGGCCCCACTCCTTGCCCGGCGGCTCCAGGATGAAGGGTGCGGTCAGGACGTAGAGGAGATAGACCAGGAAAAGGGCCTTCTGGGCCCGGCTTAAGAACAGCCTCGGCCGGACCGCGCCTAAGAGGACCAGGGCCAGGGCCGCCGGGGCCAGGGGGAAGTAGTAAAACAGCCGGCCCTGGAGCCGGACCAGGTTGGCCAGCCCGTGTCCGATGAACTCCGCCCCGGCCAGGAGGTCCGGCCTGGCCTGGGAGATCACGGCTTGGTGGCCCAGGGGGTGGCCCATGGTCAGGATCAGGGAGCCGAAGAGCGGCCAGAGGGCCAGCCAGACCAGGCCCAGGCCGGCCAGGAAGCCCAGGCCCACGGTGAAGGCCGGCTTGAACCGGTCCCCTGGCCGGGCCAGGAGAAAGACGGTCAGGATTACCGCCCCGGCCAGGCAGACCGTCTCGGCCCGGAACCAGACGGCCAGGCCCAGCAGGAGCCCGGCCCCACCCAGATTTAAGACGGCCCGACCCGGTTCAAGTTTTTCCCCCCGGGGAAAGAGGGCCAGCCCCAGCCCCCAGAAGGCCAGGCAGGCGGCCAGGGTATGTCCCCAGAACATGGCGCTGTAGAGGCTTAAGTTGGAGGCCAGGACCAGCCCGGCCAGGCCCAGGCTCAAGGCCCCCTGCCCGGGGAAGAGCCTCCGGCCGAAGCGGATGAACCCCAGCCAGAGGGCCCAGGTGGCCAGGAGGGGGACCAGGTAGAGGCCCCGAAAGCCGGCCAGCCGGTAGAAAGGGGTCGAGAGGAGCGGCAGGGCCAGGGGAAAGGCGGCGAAGCGGCGGTCCCCGTACTGGTGGACAAAGGGCGGCTCAAAGGGGTAGAGCCCCTGGTCCCACAGCTCCCGGGCCCAGGGCTGGGCCTCGAGCCTCAGGTCGGCGGCCGCCTCCCCCCGGGCCAGCTGCTGGACCAGGAGGAGCTTGATCCCGGCGTCGCCGCTGTAAAAGACCTCGTCCCTGACCTGGAGCTGGAGGAGGAGGGTCAACCCCACCCCCGCCGCGGCCACCCCCCAGGCGGCCCAGGGCCGTCCCCGGGCCGGCCGGGCCGGCTCTTGAACCGCGGACAGGTCCAGGGCCCCCAGCCAGGAGCCCAGCCTTCGCCCCGCCCCGGGCCAGACCAGGAGCGAGGCCAGGATCGCGGCCAGCCAGACCCCGCCGAAGGTCCACCACCCTCCCGGGAGGCGGGAGACAAAGACCGGGTAGGCCGGCCGGTCGTAGCCCCAGGCCAGGCTCAGGTGCCCCCCGGCCCGGGCGGCGGAGATCTCTCCCCCGGGTCCGGTGGTCAAGACCTGGGCCTCCCCCCCGGACCAGCCTTGGTCAGTGTCCAGCCAGAGGGTCAGGGGGTCCGCCGACCCGTCCCCGGCCCGGCGGACGATCAGGTAGAGCCCCTGCCCGGGGTCGGGGCCGGGGACCTTCCAGCGGCAGAGCTCGTTGTCCCTGAGGCTCGAGGCCTCGAGCCGCTGGGAGAAGACGGTCCGGGCCCGGACCTCGGCCTCGCTGGCCGGAGCCTCCCGGCCCCGGAGGAGGATGAAGGCGACCCCGCCCCCGGCCTTCCGGCCAAAGGTGGCGAAGCGGGGGCTGACGTGGCCCAGGGGCTCGGGACGGCCGTCCCGGAGGGGGATCTGGCCCGGGTCCAGGGGCTGGCCCAGGCCGACCCCGGGCCGGAGGACCGGACCGGGCCGGCCGGTCCAACCGGACATGGCCTGCCACTCATGGCCGTGCCAGTGGAGGAGGACCGCCCCGCTTAAGACCAGCCAGGCCAGGCCCGTGGCCAGGGCCAGCCGGAGAAGAACCTCCTTCCACGACCCGGACCGTCTCCAAACCGGGAGGCTCCCCGGCCGGGGGGTCATGGCCGGGCTCGGCCCTGGTTCCGGCTCAGCCTCAACCGCAGGACCAGGAGAAAGGCCTCCAGGACGATGGCCCGGCTCATCTTGGACTGGCCCACCCGCCGGTCCCGGAAGATGATCGGCACGTCCGCCACCCTGAACCCGGCCTTCTGGGCCCGATACTTGATCTCCACCTGGAAGCCGTAGCCGTCGGAGCCGAGGGAGGGCAGGTCGATGGCCTCCAGGACCCGGCGGCGATAGAGGTTGAACCCCCCGGTGGGGTCCCGGGAGTCCAGCCCCAGAACCAGCCTGGCGTAGAGGCCGCCGCCCCGGCTGATCAGCCGCCGGACCAGGGACCAGTTGAGAGTCCCTCCGCCTTGGCAGTAGCGGGAGCCGACGACCATGTCGGCCCCGGCCTCGGCCCGCTCGAGCAACCGGGGCAGGTCCGCCGGGTCGTGGGAGAAATCGGCGTCCATGGTGTTGAAGTACCCGGCCCCGGTCTTGGCCAGCCCGTGGCCCAGGCCGGTCACGTAGGCCGGCCCCAGACCCTCCTTTTTAGCCCGGTGGAGAACCGCGACCCGGCCCTTCTCCTCCGCGGCCAGCTCGTCGGCGATCCGGCCCGTTCCGTCCGGGGAGTTGTCGTCGATGATCAGAACCCCGAACCGGGGGCCCTGGTCAAGGACGGCCCGGGTGATGGCCCTGACGTTCTCGGCCTCGTTGTAGGTCGGGATCAGGACCAGGACCTCCGGGCTCATCCGGGCCTGGCCTCGGTCCAGATCTCGCCCCAGCGGACCGTCCGGTGGACCGTTTCCAGGCCGGCTTGGTCCAGCTCCTGGTCAAAGGACTCCAAGGTGTACTCGATGAGGTGGGTCGAGTCCAGCCGCCACTCCAACCCCAGCTCCTTCTTCAGGGGAACCCGCCAGTCCCGCTCGAAGAGGGGGACCCGGATCAGCCACCTCTCGGCCCCGGTCCTCTCCTGGAGCCGCCGGAGGAACCCGGGACGATCGGAGAGATGCTCCAGAACGTTGGACAGGACCACCACCTCGAACCGGTCCGGGGCCACCTCCTCGACCTTTCCGGCCAGGTAGGTCACCCGGGGATGGGCGTACCTTTCCCGGGCCTGGTCGA